>ERZ773035.1539-NODE-1539-length-16477-cov-17.024601_pt1 | contig 16477 bp, 9 predicted proteins | sample MGYA00511487_ERZ773035 | MGnify/ENA primary metagenome ERZ773035 (study PRJEB29015, sample SAMEA2737985) | human oral metagenome | biome: human oral; feature: human-associated habitat; material: dental | place: China | collected 2024 ...
AGCCCCGCATCGGGGGCCGGGCCCCCGGGCGGCCCCCCGCTCAGGACGGGGCTGGTGGCCACGGGCGGGCGGCCCGCCGGGGCGGCGGGGGGCGCGGCGTCGGGCTCGTTCACGATCGGGCCGGCTTCAGGCGGCGGGCTCGATGACGTCGAGGCCGCCCAGGTAGGGGCGCAGGCCCGCGGGGACGACGACGGCGCCGTCGGCGCGCTGATGGTTCTCCAGGATGGCCACGATCCAGCGGGTCGTGGCGAGCGTGCCATTGAGGGTGGCCACGGGCGAGGTCCGCCCGTCGCGGCGCTCGCGCACGGCCAGGCGGCGGGCCTGGTAGGTGGTGCAGTTGGAGGTGGAGGTGACCTCCATCCAGCGCCCCTGGGTGGGCAGCCAGGCCTCGCAGTCGAACTTGCGGGCGGCCGAGGAGCCCAGGTCCCCGGCGGCGGTGTCAATGACCCGGTAGGGCAGCTCGACCAGGGCCAGCATCTCCTCCTCCAGGGCCAGGAGCCGGGCGTGCTCGGCCTGGGCGTCCTCGGGACGGGTGTAGGCGAACATCTCCGCCTTGTTGAACTGGTGGACGCGGATAATGCCGCGGGTGTCCCTGCCGGCGGCGCCCGCCTCGCGGCGGTAGCAGGTGGACCAGCCCAGGTAGCGGCGCGGGCCGGCGGACAGGTCCAGGATCTCGTCGGCGTGGTAGCCGGCCAGGGCCACCTCGGAGGTGCCGGTGAGGTAGAGGTCGTCGGTGGGCAGGTAGTAGATCTCGTCGCTGTGGGCGCCCAGGAACCCGGTGCCGTCCATGACCTGCGGGGTCACCAGGGTGGGGGTGGTCATGGGGGTGAAGCCGTGGGCCACCGCCGCCTCCAGGGCCGCCGTCATGAGGGCGAGCTCCAGGCGCATGCCCCAGCCCTTGAGGTAGTAGAAGCGGGCCCCGGAGACCTTGGCGCCGCGACGGGTGTCGATAATGTCCAGGCCCTCGCCCAGGGCCAGGTGGTCGGCCGGGGTGAAGCCCTCGGCGGTGAAGTCGCGGGGCGTGGGGCCCTCGTGGCGCAGGACGACGTAGTCCTCCTCGCCGCCGGCAGGGGCCCCCTCGATGAGGTTGGCGAACCGGCGGGCGTACTCGTCCAGGGCGGCGGCGGCGACGTCGGCCTGGACCTGCGCCTCCTTGACCGTGGTCGCGAGCTCCTTGGCCCGGGCCAGGATGGCGGGGCGCTCCTCGGGCGAGGCCTTGCCCACTGAGCGGGAGACCGCCTTCTGCTCGGCACGCAGGGTCTCAAAAGCGGCCAGGCGTGCACGGCGCGTCTCATCGGCCTCAAGAAGACGGTCCACCAGGGAGACATCGGCTCCGCGGGCCCGCTGGCTGACGCGGTAGAGCTCGGGGTTCTCGCGCAGTGCGCGCAGGTCGATCATGCCTCCACTCTACCGAGCCGACGCCGCTCCCCGGGGAGGCGACGGACCCCGGCGGGCCGCCAGGGCCTGGGACGAGAGGCCGTGGGCGAGCCCGGGTTCGCCCCGGGTGACGCCGGTGGCAGCCGGGCCCCGACGCCGTCCCAGGGCCCGCACGACATCGACGTAGTCAGGTGGCAGCCGGGCCCCGACGCCGCCCCAGGGCCCGCACGACATCGACGTAGCCAGGTGGCAGCCGGGCCCAGGGAGGCCGGGCGCCGCCGTGGCGGCATCGCCTGTCACCCGACGTCACCCGGGCCCGGGCGCTGCGCACAGGGGCCTGAGACGAGGACACTACGTTCGTACATCTAATGCACTTAATAGACACTGAACCCATTCGCCCGGCGCGTCGCCCGGGTGCTCGGTATCCTTCCCGGTGCGGGTGGAGGCAGAGGCGCGGAGGGCGAACGTCGCCCAAGTGCTCGGTATCCTTCCGACTCCTGTCGCCGGCCCCGGCAGCACCCGCGCGCCCCGCCACCGTCCCGCCTGTCCTCGCCGCCACCCCGGGGCGGGCAGCGAGCCCGAGCGCCCCAGCCGTACCCGGCCATACCCGGCCGCACCCGGGCGCGTCCGACCACTCGGCCCCAGGCTGGGCGTACCGGCGCCCGGGATCGGCCCGTCTGTCCACGGGGCCCGCCCGTCCACGGGCCCCGGCAGGCCCTCACCCCGGACCTCTGGCCCTTTCCTCCTCGTTCCAGGTGGTGTGACGTGACTGTGACATTGACCGGAATCGCGACCCGGTAACCCGCCTCCCCCTCTGTGTCATTCGAGTGACCTATAGTCAAAACCATCCCACAGCGCCGCCGGGCGCGACACCCCACCCTTAATGACAGGACCACGCCTATGGCCGCGACCCCACTGCCCTCCTTCTCGCAGCTGCGCGCCTTCGTGGCACTGTGCGACAACCAGCACTTCGGTGAGGCCGCGGCGAGCCTCGGCGTCAGCCAGCCCAGCCTCTCCCAGGCGATCCACACCCTGGAGAGGCGCGTGGGCGGTGAGCTCGTGGAGCGCACCACCCGCAAGGTCCTGGTCACCCCCCTGGGGGAGTCCCTCCTGCCGTTCGCGCGCGAGGCCGTCCTGGCGGCCGAGAGCTTCAGCCAGGCTGCCGCCAACGAGGGCGCGTCCCTGGTCGGCACCATACGCCTGGGCATGATCCCCACCCTGGCCCCCTACCTGGCCCCGGTGGTCCTCGACGGCCTGTCCGAGCTGCTGCCCGAGCTGAGGGTCGAGCTGCGGGAGATGACCACCGGCGACATCCTGACCCTCCTGGAGCAGGGGCGCCTGGACGCCGCCGTCCTGGCCATTGACGTGGACATGCAGCGGGCCGCCGCCATCCCCATGTTCGACGAGCCGCTGGTGGTCCTCGTGCCCGCGGACCACCCCTGGGCGGGGCGCACCGACCTGCGCACCAACGAGCTCGACGCCCAGAACCTCCTGCTCCTGGACGAGTCCAACTGCCTGCGCCAGGAGACCCTGGCCATCTGCCAGCACTACGGCTCCCACCCGCCGGTGGCCGTAGCGGCCACCCTGACCACCGTGGTGCAGATGGTGGCCCACGGATCCGGGGTGACCGTGGTGCCCGAGGGCGCCCTGAGGATGCTGGGGGACTCCACGACCTACGCCGTCGCCCGGTTCCGTCAGGAGGGCGGCACCACACCCAGCCGCCGTATCGGCCTCGTCCACCGGATCTCCACCTCCCGGGCCGAGGAGTTCGAGGCCCTGGCCCGGGTCCTGACCGACCTGGTGCGTGAGGCCGGCCTGCCGCTGCGCGAGGTACCCGGCTCCGAGCACCGGGACGCAGGCCCGGGGCGCGAGGACCGGGCGGGCTGACCCAGCCGGTCTTCCCGGGGCGCAGGGCGCAGGGAAAGCCGAGACCCCTCAGCGCGCCGCTCGCGGCCGTCGGAGCGCCGGGCCCGGGACGCGGGGGAAGGCCGAGACCCCTCACGGCCCCAGGAGGGCCGCCGGGACCACCACGACGCCGTCCCGGTCGCGGTAGGCGGCACGTCCGGTGGTCACCAGCACCGCCTCGCTCAGGCGTGCACCCAACCGGTCGCGCAGCCACAGCAGGTGGCGAGTGTCCCCCGGTCGGGGCGACGGGTGGGCCTTGACCTCGATCGCCACCACGCACCGGTCACGCCCCTCGACAATGAGGTCCACCTCGTGCGCGCCGCCCTTGGTCCGCAGGTGGTGGACCCGCGCTCCGAGCAGGGAGGCGTAGACCTGGACGCTCTGGGTGACCAGGGACTCGAACAGGGGACCCAGCATCCGGGGCCGACGCCGCTGCCCGGGAGGAGTCACCACGCGCGCTCCCCTCACACCCAGGATCTCCGCGGGCCCCTGTCCCAGGAGGCGGGCCGCGAGCGCGGGATCAACGAGCTGATGCTTGCCCTGGAGGTTCGCGCGGGAGAACTCGTTCTCGCTGGCGCCCCACCCCGGCACCAGGTCCAGGATCCACATGCTGGCCAGGTGGTCGCGGTAGGCCCGGGCGGTGTCGGCCGCCAGCGGCCTGCCCAGGGGCCTGCTGGCCAGCTGGCTGATATCGGCGAACGTGGTGGTGGTGGCGACGGCGCTGGCGTAGGCCGTCATCCACTCCCGGACCGACCGCGGCCGCCGGCTCAGGCCCCCGGCGTCACGCAGGTCACGGGTGACGGTCTGCTCGATGTAGCCCTCCAGGAGCTCCTCGCGCGCGTAGGCGTCCTGCTCCCGGATGGCGGGGAAGCCGGAACGGCAGATCTCGTCCACGTACTGGTCGATGGTGACCGTGGTACGGCCTGAGACCGGTGGCAGCTCAGCTGCCGGGGTCGTCGGATCCTCCTGGCGCGCCTGCCCGGCGTCGGAGGCCAGGAGCCCGGCCAGGGAGACGGTGGGAGCAGTCTCCAGGCCGCGCTCGACCAGGGAGAAGGGGCGCATCCGCAGGGTGACGATCCGTCCTGCACCGGTGTGGGTGGGGGCCTGGGAGGGGGTGAAGGAGCCGGTCAGGAGGAAGCGGCCGGGGGTGTAGTCCTGGTCCACGGCGCGGCGTACCCGGTCCCAGAGCCTGGGCATGCGCTGCCACTCGTCCAGGACGACGGGGGTCGGGACGCCGGAGAAGTGGCGGTCCAGGGCCTCGACCTGGTCCCAGTCCGTCGGGTCGTCCAGGGGGAAGAAGCTGCCTGCGACGGCCTGGGCGGTGCGGGTCTTGCCCACGGCGCGGGCCCCGTTGACGCTCACCGCCGGCACCGAGGCCAGCAGCCGCCTCAGCTGCTGATCGACCAGACGGGTCCGGTACTCCCTCACGTACGCCATGGTACGACCCCGGGGGCCTGGGTCCTCTGTTTGGTCACCTCCCCACTAGCCTTTTGGTCGCCTCTCCATCCTCTGTTTGGTCCAGTCCTCAGTCTCTGACTCGTCGGCGACACCCCTTCCTTCTCGTGATTCAAGTCACTTAATAGAGGGAGGTGCCGAGAGGGAGCATGGCGTGTAGTATGTGAGCTGCTCCGCGATACCGTGGAGATCGCGGCTTTCCGTGTGCCGTAACCTCACCAAGGTTGCGTCAGCCCCGAGGGATCGGGGATCGTAACTTTCAATGTGCAGTATGTTTCTGCCTTGGAGGCTGATTGTGCGCCCGTCCTTCGACACCGTCTTCCGGGAGCTCACCGGTCACGCGCCCCGGGAGTACCAGGTCCGGCTCGCCCGGCGCCTGCTTGAGGGCCGCCCTCCGACCGTGATCGAGGTCCCCACCGGCATGGGGAAGACCCTGGCGGTCATGACCGCCTGGCTCTACGCCCTGGCCGCGGATCTGGAGCAGGTCCGGGAGCAGGGGGGCACCCGCCGGATCTGGATGAGGCTGCACCTGGTGGTGGACCGCCGCGCCGTCGTCGATACCGCCTTCACCGCTGCAGGGCACCTGCGTGACGGCCTCGCCAGCCCCACCTCCCCGGCGGTCTCCTGGCTGGCCGGGGCGCTGCGCACCGGGGTGGGGCCTGCCTCCCGGAGCCCGCTGGAGGTCCTGCGGCTCCGTGGCGGCCTGGAGGACCGCCCGGAGCACACCCGCTTCCCGGCGTGTCCCACCATTGTCCTGGGCACCCTGGACATGACCGTCTCCCGGCTCCTGTTCCGCGGCTACCAGCTCTCCGCACGCCGACGGAGCATTGACGCCGCCCTGACCGGGACCGACTCCCTGTGGGTCCTGGACGAGGCGCACCTGTCCACCCAGGCGTACACCACCCTGCGCTTGATGGAGTCGCACGCAGCTGGGCTCGAGGACCGGTTCGACGGCGTCGTGCCCCCGCTGAGCGTCATCGCCATGAGCGCGACGGGCGCCCCCCGCCTCCCTGGCGCCCCCCGGCCACCGTCCGGCGACGAGGTGCTCACCATCGACTGGGAGCGGGAGGAGGCCCGCGACCCCGGCCTGGCCCGGCGTCGTCGGGCCCGGGCCGGCACGCCGGTGCGCGTGCACGACGCCGTGGGCGGGTCCGCCGTCACCATGGCGGACCTCGCCGCACGGCGGGCGCGGACCCTGGGGGCCGGGCAGTCCCTGGTCGTCTTCTGCAACACGATCAGGACCGTGCAGGTGGTCGCCCGTAAGGTCACCAGGGCCTGCGGTACCACGGGCTCTCCCGCCCTCAAGGTCCTCGTGGGGGGCATGCCCACACGCCACACCGACGCACTCATGGACGCGCTCGCCCCCTACCGCACCGGCTCCCCGCAGCGGTCGGAGGCCGCCCCCGTCGTGGTCGTGGCCACCTCCACCCTGGAGGTCGGTGCGGACCTGGACTTCACCTTCCTCATGACCGAGACCTGTCAGGCACCCTCCCTCGTCCAGCGCCTGGGACGGGTCAACCGGGTAGGGGACCGGACGGACGGCGGAGTAGATGTGGTCTGCGCCACTAAAGTAGACCCGATCCACGGGGAGGCGGCAGCGGCGGTGGGGACGGCCGTCCGAGGGGCCACCACGCTGTCGGGGCTGCTGGGAGGCCTGGAACGGGGCGGAGCGGAGCTCACCGTCCCCGAGCAGGTGCCCGTCCTGCTGCCCCCAGCGAGCCTGCGCGCCTACCTGCGCACCCTCGGCTCGCGCAACGACCAGCCGGTCTCCCCCTGGATCCGCCCCCTGCAGGACCAGCGCGGGGACGTGACCCTGGTGTTCCGGGACAGCCTGGGACTGCTCCGGTGGGGCGTGCGCCCGGAGGTGGTCCTGGACGACCTGAGGCAGTGGCCACCGGACCTCCGGGCCGAGGGCTGGACCATGTCCGTAGACCAGGCGCACACCCTGGTGGACGAGTCCCTACGCCAGCAGGGCGGGGAGCCCGTCGGCCTCGTCGTCATGGACCCCACCGCCCCCGAGCCGGTCAGCCACCACACCGCCGTCCCCGGCCTGCGCCCCGGCCAGGTCCTGGTGCTGGACCCGGGGTACGCCGGACCCCTCCTGGGGGCGCTCCACGCCGCCACCGACCTCTCAGGGCAGGTGGTCCCACTCAAGGCGGAGGACCGGGGCCTGCGCGCCGCCCAGGAGCGGCTCACGGCGATGGCCGCTGGCCAGGACCCGGCTACCTCGGTGCTCACCGACCTGGGTACCGGCGCCAGGCGGTCCCAGGACCCCTACGGTGAGCTCCTGGAGGCCAGCGTGGAGCTGGTCGCCCCTGCCGGGACGGTCCTGGGCAGAGAGGTCCTGGGGGAGGAGACACCTACGCCGTGGCTCCGCCTGACCCTGACGCCCGCCACCGCGGGGCCTGTCCTGGGCCGGAGCCGCAACCTGCGCGAGCACGGGGCTGCCGTCGGGGCCCGTGCGGGGGCCTGGGCCCGGGCCATGGGCCTGCCCCCGGCGGTGGTCGCGGACCTGGTCCTGGCCGGGACCTGGCACGACGAGGGCAAGCGCGACCCGCGCACGCAAGCCGCCCTGACCATGGGTCTGGACGCGCAGGGCTACCTGGTGCCGCCGGACCGGCCTCCCTCGGAGCCCGTGGCCAGGTCCGGGCTGCCCTACCGGTACTGGCGCCGCTCACGCGACCTGGCCGGGGTCCCGCCCAGGTGGCGCCACGAGGCGCTCTCCGCCGAGCTCCTGGGGGTGGCGCTGGAGCAGGGCCGGGCCCGGGCCCACGACGTCGACCTCGTCCTGCATCTGGTCCTCAGCCACCACGGCTACTTCCGCGGCCCGGGACCGCTCACCCCGCCCGGGGTCGGGCCACGTTACCAGGACCCCGCCGACCCGCTGTGGGCCGAGGCGACCCGGCGCTTCCACCGTCTCAACGACCGCTACGGGCCCTACACCCTGGCCCTGGCCGAGACCGTGCTGCGGCTGGCGGACTGGGACGTCTCCCGGGAGGAGCAGGACCATGGGCGCTGAGACCACCTACCCCCTGCGGGCGCTGTCAGGGCGCCGGGCCGCGCACGTGCTGGCGGTGTGGGGGCTCGTGGACCTGCTGCCCGGCGCCCGGCTGTCCTTCACCGACCAGGACGTGCCCGTGCTGTGGTGGGACGGGGCGGACCTGGCGGGGACCGCCGCCGCGGGGCTGGTGGAACGCACCTGGGACCTGGACCACGGCCCCCTGCGGGGGGTCAGTACGACGACGCCCGCCCGCAGCGTCGTCAACCCCCTGACCGAGCAGGCCTGGGAGCAGGTACCGACCACCGGCCTGTACGGCCACCGGGACCCGTTGGCCGTCTTTGACGTCTCCCGTGCCGCCAAGCGGCCCGGTACGGTGGCGGACCTCCAGGTGGGCGCCTCGGCCCTGACCCTGCTCAGCGGCCGCAGCCACGCCCCCGGCACCGTCAGGGCCACCTGGACCTGCCGGGGGGCTAAGGACGAGCAAACCGCCTACCGAAAGGCCCGACGCAGCCTGGAGCACCTGCGCTACGGCGTCCTGGACGTGGCCCTGGCCAAGCCCGGGCTGCGTTTCTCCGCCACGCTCGCCCAGCCCCGGGGAGTCAGTGGCTCGGAACGCTGTGCCGTCCACCCGCTCATTGACCTCCTGGCCTGGGTGGGGCAGACCCTGCTCCTGCCCCGCCAGCGCTCCGTCCCGGCCCCGGGGCGACCCGGCGTCAGCGCCCTGAGCTGGGTCCTCAACCCCGTGCCGCTGCCCCTGGAGGTCCTGCTGGACCTGCACGAGTCCCCTCCCGCGGGCCTGCCCTGGCCCCGGTGGACCGCCCGTGTCCAGACCCTGGGGGGCAGCACGAGGGTGACCGCCCTGGGGACCGCCCACCCGGACACGCCGGGGGGCCCGGGCGGCCCGGTCCTGCCCAGCCGGTGGCGCCCACCGTCCCACACGTCCTTAAATAAGGAGACCCTATGAACTTCCGCCCACTTATCGAGTCCCTCATTCACGACGAGGCGGTTGCGGGCATCACCCTGACCACCGTCTACGAATCCCTCACCGGCGTCACCGTCACCCCGCCCGCCGGGACCATCCGCCAGGGCGGCGAGGTGGTCGGCCTCTTCACCACCGCCACGGGAGAGACGGCCGCGACCATCGACTCCTGGGGCTCCCAGGCCTCCCGCTGCGAGGCCCTCCTGGCAACCCGGTGCACGCCGTCGGGCCAGCTCCTGGCCGACGAGATCGGCTACCCGCTGGTGATCGTGAACGACGAGGAGGGCAGGACCCTGACCACCTCCGCCGAGCTCTCCCACCGTCAGGCGGACGCCACCTGGCGCCTGCTCAAGGGCGAGCTGGAGGCCAAAAAGGTCGACTTCAAGGGGATCCAGCAGGCCACGCGGGACAGTGCCGACGCTCTCCTGATCGGCTTCCCCACCGCGATCCCCTTCGGGTGGTGGCACTCACACACCAAGCGCTCTCGTTCTCAGAAGGCAGGCGACAACCCTGGGAAAAACAGCTCCGCCAAGAAGCCCGGGCGCACCAAGAAGGTCGACGACGACGCCATGGAGGCCATCCGTGACGACCTGGACTACTACGTCATGGACCCCTCCCAGTCCCGCTCCGCCCGTCTGTTCACCTCCGAGATCATGGCGCTGGGAGTCTCCGAACGGCGGCGCAGGGCGGGCCGGGTGGACCGGGTGTTCGGGGGCGCCGGGGGCGAGGTGGGCGGCAAGAGGCTCTCCGTCCTCGGCCTGGGCTCGCTGCCGCCGACGGAGGATGAGGACAAGATGCCCTCGGACCTCACCTACCGCACCATCGAGGGCCACGCCTTCCTGTCCCTGACGGGCCTGCGGTCCTTCCAGTTCGAGCAGGTGGACGAGGTGCTCGCCCGCACACTCGTCGTCTGCCTGACCCTGCTCCTGCACACCACCCTGCAGCACCACCTGGACCTGCGGGCGGGCGCCGAGCTGCGCGTGGTCGAGCCGGGCACGCGCGCGCAGGTGGCCAGGCACGGCGCCGCCCCCGAGCCGCTGGAGCTGCCCGCCCCGGACGAGCTCAGGAAGCTGGTGCGCACGCTGGGCCGGGAGGCCGGGTGGCCGGGGAAGACGACGACGCTCGTTGTGTCCCCCACCTCGCCTCTGGGCAAGCTCCTCAACCTCGTCGACGGCGGCAAGTGATGCCCGCCCTGACGGTCTCGGCAGTCTTCCCCACCGGCCAGTTCAACGCCCACGACGCCGACGGCCACGCCGAGTGGCCACCGGCCCCCGCCCGGGTGCTGGCCGCCCTCCTGGGGGCCGCGCACCGGCTCGGTGAGGGCGTGGCCGAGGTGGAGGCGCTGTTCAGCGCCCCCGCCCCGCTCATTACGGGGCCCGTCGTCGGGCTGCGGGACACGGGGTTCGGGCGGTGGGTGCCGGTGAACAACGAGCTGCAGGTACGCGCGGACGGCACCATGGGCATTGTCGACCGTGCCGACCGCTTTGGTGAGAGGCAGCAGAAGGCCCCTGAGCGCGGGGTCCTGGTGGGGACCGGCCCCCAGGACGTCGTACGCTGGACGTGGGAGGTGCCCGACGGGGCCGCGCCGAGGGTCCTGCGCCGGGTGGCACGCTCCGTGGAGTACCTGGGGCGCCCCACCTCCCCGGTCCTGCTGGACGTGTCCACCGGCCCCCAGCCGGACCCAATCCCGGGGGCCAGCGCCCAGTCAGCCCCGGGAGCCAGCGCCCGGACCGGAACCATGAGGCCGGAGCACCAGGGGACCGAGGTGGCAGGCGCAGAGGCGGCGGAGCTGGCGTCCCCCGGAGCCGGGGACCCGGAGGCCAGGGTTCCGGCAGGGCACCTGCGCTGGGAGCCTCACCCGGACGGTTGGCTCCACCTGCGCGTGGGCACGCCCGCGCTCCTGGAGGCCCTGGCCGCCCGGGAGGAGGAGCGCCGTCGGAGCCAGATGACAGGTGAGCACCCGGTCGTCACCACGTGCCCCACAGCACCCTACCTGCTCGTGGGGGCGGCCCGGGAGGGGGCGAGGGACGGGGCCGCGGTCCCGACGCTCCTGCGCTCCTGCGCGCTCTACCGGGTCGGGGGTGGCGGGAGCGGCAGGGACCAGCGGTTCCTGCACGCTGGGGACGTGGCCACGGTGGTCTCACAGGTCCGGGACGTCCTCGGACCCGGCGGCTGGGTCCTGCCGTTGGTCGGCCCGGAGGGCAGACGGGGGTTGAGGGTCCTGCGCGGCGTGGTGGTCTGCGAGGTCCGCGGCCCGGCCCGCCTGGAGCTGGCCACGCGCACGGGGGTGTGGCAGATGAGGCTGCACGAGGCCAGGTCCCTGCGCTCCCTGCCCAGGGTGCTGTGGGCGGCCACCCGGGCCGCGCGCACGTGGACATCCGTGGTGCCGACCCCGGTCGACGACGCCACGCTGCTGGAGGCGTCCCGGTCACTGGCCCGCTCCCTGGGGGTCGTCCTGACCGGTGTCGAGGCCCATGAGGCCTCCCGGTCCGAGGGGGCCGTGGACGTGGACGGTGACCACGGGCTGCGGCACGTCACCGTGCAGGTCGACGCCGCCGTCCCCGGACCGGTCAGCCTTGACGGGGCCCTGCTCGTACCAGCTGGCGCGAGCGGGCTGGCAGTGGCCCGGGGCAAGTACCGCACGTAGTACCGTCAGAGGCGCCCTCGTCAGGACAGGCCCAGGCTGTCCGCACCCGTGGCAGCAGTACCTGGGCTGACACCGCCGTCGAGGCACCCGGTACCGGGTCCGGGCACAGGCGGTCTGCTCGCGGCCAGGACCACGTCCTTCCCGCACCACTTACGTCCGCCCTCAACCTCTTAGGAGCCTCTGTGCAAGATCAGGTCCTCGCAATCCCTCTGACTGAGGCACTTGAGTACCTCAGTACCCCCGACGGCGTCCACCACCTGGCACTGAGAAACCTGCCTGACCTCCGGGGGGTCTCACGCACAGCCCGGGCTTCCCTGGGTGTCCTCTTCCGTCTGGCCTTGCCCACCGAGCTAGGCGGGCAGGCGGGACACGTCACCATTCGCTACCGCGGGGCGCCCCCGATCAAGGGCGCGCAGAGTCTTGAGACCCCTGACGGGCTGGCGGTCGGGCAGCGGCTGACTGTCCGCGCGGTTGCCGAGAAGCGACGCGAGGACGAGAGTGGGCGCACCCGCATCCGGGCGGTTCGGGACGAGGAGGCGGAGGACTGGGCACGCGCGCTCCTGGGACGCCACGGCCTTGAGGTATGCGACCTCAAGGTGAGTCCCCGCTGGTTCCTGGGAAGCCGAGGGCAACGCTCCTTCATGGTCCGTGACCTCACAGCTACCGTGACAGCAGTACGAGAGGAGACAGTACGTGCTTACGTCAGCGGTATCGGCCGCGGAAAGGCCTTTGGGTATGGTATGCCCATCGTGCTGTGATATCAGCGCGTTTAACGTCGGTAAGTGCATAAACTTGAGGTGCGACGCAGGCACGCCTCTGGTACCCTTACGGGGTCCACGGCAGCCAGCAGGTTGGCAGTGAATGCACGACGACCATCCGCTCAACAAACCTGCAGGTCAGCTGGTGACAGCTCCGCGCATACGGAGATTAAATCTCACGAACCGTCAGAATCGCCTGACACTGGTCGACAGCTCCGCGCATACGGAGATTAAATCTGACCATGAACAACGGGGCCCCACTTATTGTGGACAGCTCCGCGCATACGGAGATTAAATGGAATCCGTGTCCGCGTACAAAAACTTATCATAGACAGCTCCGCGCATACGGAGATTAAATTATCGTCTATCTCATGAAAATGCTTACCCTTGGGACAGCTCCGCGCATACGGAGATTAAATACTGGCTCACAAACCCCAATTCTGGGGCCAGCGCGACAGCTCCGCGCATACGGAGATTAAATAGCGACATTAGAATTGGACTTAAGCTTACCGAGCGACAGCTCCGCGCATACGGAGATTAAGGTTAGTGGCGGCGATTCCCGCGTGCCCGCGTTCGGACAGCTCCGCGCATACGGAGATTAAGGCCCGATTGCGACCGAGATCACGTCCATCTCGCAGACAGCTCCGCGCATACGGAGATTAAGGCAAGCTCCTGGGTTTGTACCACTTCGCCCGCAAGACAGCTCCGCGCATACGGAGATTAAGGCCCCCTTGTCAAGAAGAGCTTGGTGATCGTGGAGACAGCTCCGCGCATACGGAGATTAAGGCAGGGCGGCGCTACGGGTGGGGTCCATACGGTCGACAGCTCCGCGTATACGGAGATTAAGGGCTCTACCTGAATTCGTTGTACGGGAAGTTCGGGACAGCTCCGCGTATACGGAGATTAAGGCGGCGGTGCCGGGCGTCCAGACGGCGTAGGAGAGACAGCTCCGCGTATACGGAGATTAAGGGAAGGCGGAGCCGGTGGAACCGGGCTCCCGGGTGACAGCTCCGCGTATACGGAGATTAAGGGACCGGTGGCCTGGGGCTGATGGTGATCATCGTGACAGCTCCGCGTATACGGAGATTAAGGGCCGCCCTCGGACGGGGGGTGCTGACCATGGGGGACAGCTCCGCGTATACGGAGATTAAGGCGGTTTGACGGTGGGGGCCCAGTTCAGGGGGTCGACAGCTCCGCGTATACGGAGATTAAGGTCATTCCTGTGATCTGCGACATGGTAAAGGGGAGACAGCTCCGCGTATACGGAGAACCAAACACGCGCGTGTCGTCAATTCGGCCTCGCCTCCTTAGTTGGCCGTCCTGCCCTCGCCCGTCGTCGGCCCTGTACCACCTACAAACCATCTACAACCCTCGGTCAGCCCGCCAGCCGACCGCCACCGCTTGACGCACCGCGCAGGGCACCCTGGGGCTCACGGAATCATGCGTATATCTCAGGGTCGGGAGGAGGGGCGGCACAAAACTCGTGCAGTTTGCAAGAACTAGTGCACTCTGCAAGAACTCGTGCGCTCAGCGCCCGCACCTGACGCCCAGGACCGGACCAGGCCCCGGCAGCCCCAGGGCACCGCGGACCACAAGCCGGGGAGCTGGCCAGAGCGGGTCCCCGGTACCAGGCGGAGGGTGCGCCACGGCGGTCGGCCTGGCGCCAGGCGGGCAGGCGGGACACGCCAGGTGCATCGTGCGGACCCCGGCCGCGGCCTGGTGGCGGCTAGGCGGGCAGATGGGACACGTCTGGGGAGGCCAGGGTACGCCACGGCGGTCGGCCTGCGGGTGCCGGTCGACCCGGTACCGTGCAGGCACGCGACTCCGGCCCGCCACCCGCGCTACGGCCACCCGGCCTACAGGCTGCGCCCCTCCAGGACGTCCGCCACCCAGGCGCGCGCCACCTGGAAGTCCTTGTCGCTGGTGCCCGCGACCACCGTGACCGGGCGGGCGTCCAGGCGCGGGTAGGAGCCCAGGAAGCGCACCACCGGGCAGGTGCGGTGCAGGCCGATAACGGCCGCCTGGATGCGTTCCTCCCGGATGTGCCCCTCGACGTCAATGCTGAAGCGGTACCGCCCCAGGGCGTCACCCACCGGGCGGGACTCAATACGTGTCAGGTTCACGCCACGGACGCTGAACTGCTCCAGCATGTCCAGCAGGGCGCCCGCCCGGTTGTGGGGCAGCTGGACCAGGAGCGTGGTCTTGTCCGCCCCTGTCACCTCCGGGACCCGTCCGGGTCGGGTGACCTTGACGAAGCGGGTCATGGCGTCCGACTTGTCGGCCACCCCCGCCGCCAGGACCTCCAGGCCGTAGTCCTGGGCCGCCAGCGGGTTGCACAGGACCGCCTGGAAGCCCACCTGCTCCAGGCTCCGGCCCGTCTCCGCGAGCGCCCGCGCCGGCGCGGAGGTCGAGGTGCCCGCCACGTAGACGGTCTCGGGCAGGTTGTGCCCCATCCAGCCGCGGCACTGCGCCCAGGCGTGGGGGTGGGTGGAGACGGCCCGCACGTCCTCCAGCCGCGTCCCGGGCCTGCCAGCCAGGACGAAGGTGATCGGCACGGCCACCTCGGCGGCAATGACCAGGGGGCTGGAGGCCACCAGGTGGTCCAGGGTGGCGTTGACCCCGCCCTCCACGGAGTTCTCTATGGGGACGACGGCGGCCTGCGCCCTGCGTGAGCGGACCTGGTCCAGGGCGGTGGGGATGTCCTGGCAGGGGGCCAGGACGACGTCGTCCGGCGCCACCTGCCGCAGGGCCATCTCCGAGAAGGTCCCCGTGGGGCCGAGGAAGGACCAGGTAGGTGGGGCGCTCGTCATGGCCTCACAGTACCGGCCCGCCAGCCAGAACGACATGGTGTCAGGACGACGCACGGGCCCGTACCGACTCGGTGACCAGCTCAGGGGCTACCGGAGGTCAATACGCCCCGCAGGCCTCCGGGCTGTTCCCGGTACGTCCACCGGGCAAGCCGCTACGCTGACCGGATGGGTCGACACGTACGCACCATGACGCTCCCCGTCCTGCTGGTCCTTGGCCTGGTGGGCGTCCTCGGGGTGCCGGTGGCGCACGCCGACGGCCCCGGGGCGCGGACCAGCACCGTCGAGCACCACCCGTGGGCTGGTGGGACTGGGCGACACGCCGGCGGCGAGGCACTCGCAGCCAGTGCGGGGACCCGGACCGGCACCGTCACGTCCGGGCTGCCCGACGGCCCCGGCCCCCAGGACGCCCAGGCAGCGAGACGACCGGTCCTCCTGCTGGGCACCAGCAACCTGACCTGGCAGCACCTGGTGACGGCCGCTGACGACCCTTCCAGGGCCGGTAGCCTGGCCAGCAGGCTCGTGCTCCCGGCGTCGCAGATGTCACCGGTCAACCTGGTCACCCGCACCGCCGGTGACCGCACCTGCGCCGCCGACGGCTGGCTCAGCCTTGGGTCGGGGTCCCGGGCGAAGGCCACCACCGGCCCCTGCGTCGTCAGCGGCCGCCCCCAGTCCCCCACCTGGGACCAGGCCCGTACCGTCTCGGCGGACCTGACCCCCTCGGCCCGCCCGGGCTCACTGGCCGACGCCCTGGCCACGGCGGGGGTGAGCACCGCCGCCGTGGGGGACGGGGCCGTCCTGGCCCTGACGGCCTCCGACGGCACCGCCCCGCCCACCCTGCCCGGCCTGGAGGCCCTGGAGCAGTCCGGGAGGCTGCCCGACCTGACCATGGTGGACCTGGACTCCGGTCAGGAGTCACCAAGGGACACCTACCAGCAGCTGAATGCGATCGACGACGTCCTGAGCTGGGCCGCGAAGGTCCCCGGGGGCGTGCGCGTCATTGTGGCCTCGGTCGCTGACGGGGAGGACCCGGGCCCGCAGCTGGGCATCCTCCCGGCGGGCACCACCAGCCCCCAGGGCTCGGTCAAGCAGGGGTGGACCACCATAGTGACCGGTCCCGCGACCCACCGCCCCGGACTGGTCGAGCTGCCTGAGATCACCACCGCGCTGGCCGCCGCGCTCGGCGCCGCCCCGGACCGCTCCTGGTCGGGTAGCGCCCCCCTGGTCCTGCCCTCCCACGGCCTGGTGCTCGGGGACACCATGTCCGTCACCCCCCTGGAGTACCTGGCCGACGACGCCCTCCACGCCCGCGCCTCCGCCGCCGCGACCGTCCCGGCGGGGCTGCTCCTGGTCTGCGTCATGCTGGGGGTGGGGGCGACGGCGGCCCTCAGCCTGCGGCGTCGGCCCCACGGCGTCCCGGGGAGCTGGCCGTACCGGCCTGGGGTGTCTGCTGAGCCGGGTAGTCGGCCCCACGACCTCCCGGGGCCCCACCCGGGCACTGCACCGCCCCAGCCGGGGACCACGCAGCCCGCTCTGCCCCAGCCGGGG
>ERZ773035.1540-NODE-1540-length-16471-cov-3.699440_pt1 | contig 16471 bp, 20 predicted proteins | sample MGYA00511487_ERZ773035 | MGnify/ENA primary metagenome ERZ773035 (study PRJEB29015, sample SAMEA2737985) | human oral metagenome | biome: human oral; feature: human-associated habitat; material: dental | place: China | collected 2024 ...
AATATTAAATAAAACTGAGGGGAAATAAAGGGGAAAAATACAAAAAACAAGAAAACTTAAAGTTTTTGAAATATAGTTAAAATCGGGATTTTAAAATGATTTTTGAAGAAGAATGGCTCCGGATGCTGGGTTCGAACCAGCGACCAAGTGATTAACAGTCACCTACTCTACCGCTGAGCTAATCCGGAACACTTAAGAGAAGTCGTATTATAATTAGCATTTCTTTAAAAATAGCTTAAAAAAAGGCATTGTCAAAAAAATAACCTGAAAATAAGACATTGCTTTATTTTTTTCATCTTTTTAAATTACATAAAAAATAAACATAAAACCTAGTTTCTAGCATCTGCTAAAACAAGCGCAAAAAGCACTCTAGTGCCTGCTTTTTGAAGCGTATCCCTAGCTTCTAGTATCGTTGTGCCGGTGGTTACGATGTCATCGACTAAGATAACTGGCGCCGTGATCTTTTTTAAAATTTTAAAATTTCTTGGATTGTTTTGTCTAAATTTAAGATCCTTGCCGCTATAACTGACACTGCTTGTCGCATGCAAGGCGTGAAAGATGGGTTTAAGGTTTTTAGCACGAAGCTCGTTTGCCAAAATAGCCGTATGTGAGTAGCCGTGATGCACTCTATCATCTATCGGCAGGGCATAAATTTGCTCTGGGAAGCTAAAGCTTTTAGCAAATTTCTTAAATGCAAATTTGGCTAAATTTTTATAGATAAAAAGTCCGTGCATTTGGTGCTTTGAGTGGATGAGCTCTTTGATCTCAGAGTAGCCGTAGAAGCTATAAATTTTAAAGCCCTCCAGCTCTCTTACTACAGGGCTTGGCTCGCTTAAAATTTGCGAGCAGGTTTTACAAAATGTCTTTAGCGTAAAGCTCTTGCAAAACGCACAAAACATCAGCTATTTAAGATAGCGATCGCAGAGCGTTTAACGGCGTCATTAATGATGTCTGTTAAGAATGGCTTAAATGCTCCGCCAGTGCGAACTAGCTCAAATTTGGTTTGGTTGTTTGAGATATTTTTGATGATACTTTGATCGCCTTTTTGGATTTTAAGAGTGATCTTTATCTTGCCTTTTGTGTTGTCGCTGTTATATCCGCTCATATTTGCTTCAAATTCATTTATAAAAACTTCAACCACGACGCCACCCATGCCATTTACATTTGCGCCATGAGCTATGAGCTCTTTTTTAAGAGAATCGCCAAAATATGTCGCAAGGTCATTTTGAAGCACGACGTATTCATCCACGGTGCCCTTGCCATCAGTTATAGTTGCTATAGTGCTTTTGTTTTTGCGACTATCATGCACTGCACTTATATAGACCTCAAAACCACTGTTTTGTTGATTTGAAACGATAGCCTTATAAGGATCAAATGCAAGCACCGTCTGAGTAGGCGCACAACCGCTCAAAAATAGAACAAAAAGTCCAAAGATAGCTAGAAATTTAAATTTACTCATATTTTTCCTTTCAAAGTTTAGTGATCTCATCAGCCACTTTTATGGCAGCTTGCTTGACTAAAAGTGCGATAAAGAAGTCAAACTGACCGCTTTTTGAAGCCTCAAGCTCCTCCACGTGGTGTCTAGTTGAGATAGGAATTCGTTTTTTGAAATTTATATCTGAAAGCATAAGCTCGCCGTATAGATGTCCGTTTAAAATTTCAGAGCTTCTAGAGTAAGTGCCTCTAAGCTCGTCAAATCTAAAATCAAGCCTATATGTATAAGGCGATGTTTGCGTATCCACGACAACGATGCCACGCGAGTTTAGCTCACGTTTTAAAAACATATAAAAGAGCACTTCAAGGCGTGGATTTGAGTTAAAGACTACGCCGCTACCATCTTCTCTTGTATAGTAAATCGACCTTGCGCTGCTTCTAGCATCCACGATCCTATGAAAATATACCTTCTTTAGCCCGACATTTATATCGATCATATTTTTTTCTAGGCAGCAGTTTATCGCCACGTCGCTTCTATACTTGACGCCATTTATAAAGACGCCATCGCCCCTGCCCCTGCAAGCGCTGCAGTCAGCTGGGATCCTCATAACCTCTTCAAAATAGGTCTTATCTTCGCTACTTATACTTGCACTTTGCACGCCGTCTATGCCCTCGCACGATAGACAAAGGCTAGCTTTTGCCACGCAGCCAGTTAGAAAGACGGCTGCAAAAATTGCTAATAATGTCGCTCTTAGCATTTCACTTCCTTTTGCTCTTTTTGTTTTTTGCGGAGATTTTTCACGCTCTCGCCTGCGATGCCGTAGTTGTTCGTATCGATCTCATCGATAATGACAACGGTATTTTGAGCGCTTCTACCTAAAATTTCGCTTATTAGCTTTGTAACTCCGCTTATCATCTTCTCTTTTTGCTCCACGCTTGGGCTATCACCCTCTTTTGTCACGCAAATTTTCACAAACGGCATAGCACTCCTTTTTGTAAATTTAGCACTTAAATTTTAATCAAAACCTATCCACCAAACAAGCTCCCAAATGCGGCGGTATCGCAAAGTCAGACAAGGCGTGGATAAAATTTACGATGGGAGTTACCATGGCAGGTAATGACCGAGTAAATTTTAGACACAACAAAGTATGACAAAGCGAGACAACGCATTAGTCTATTTTTAGGACGGATAAAAACGCCTCCTGCGGCAAATTCACCTTACCAATGGCCTTCATCCTCTTCTTGCCCTCTTTTTGCTTTTCTAGCAACTTCCTCTTACGGGTGATATCGCCGCCGTAGCACTTGGCTGTGACGTTTTTACCCATTGATTTTACGGTTTCTCGGGCGATTATTTTATTGCCGATGCTAGCTTGTATCGCCACTTCAAAGAGCTGACGTGGCACGATCTCTTTCATCGCCTTTACGAAGTCCCTGCCCTTTGTCTGAGCCTTGCTCTCAGGCACGATAATAGAGAGCGCATCGACCGTCTCGCCGGCCACTTTGACATCAAGCTTCACTAGATCGCCCACGCGGTAGTCGCTTGGCTCGTAGTCAAAGCTCGCGTAGCCTTTGGTGCTTGACTTTAGCTTGTCGTAAAAGTCCATCACGATCTCATTCATCGGTATGTCATACTCGAGTAAAACGCGGTCAGTCGTGATGTAGTCCATCTTTGTTTGTATGCCGCGGCGGTTGCTTAAGAGCGTGATGATGTTGCCCAAAAACTCGCTTGGCGTGATGATAGTCGCTTTCACGTATGGCTCAAGGATAGAGTCTATTTTATTTACAGGCGGTAGCTGGCTTGGATTTTGAATTTTTAAATTTACCCCGTCGGTTTGCAGCACTTCGTAAGTCACGGTCGGCGCTGTAGCGATGAGATCAAGGTCAAATTCGCGCTCCAACCTCTCTTTGACGACCTCCATGTGAAGAAGACCTAAAAAGCCAACCCTAAAGCCAAATCCAAGTGCGACCGAGGTCTCTGGCTCGTAGCTTATAGAGCTATCATTTAGCTTTAGCTTATCCAGCGCATCACGCAGATCTTCAAATTTATCAGTTTCAATAGGATAAAGTCCCGCAAATACAAACGGCTTAGCCCTCTCAAAGCCGCCAACTGGCTCTTTTAGCGGATTTCTAGCCTGCGTCACCGTATCGCCCACCTGCACGTCGCTAACATTTTTTAGCCCCAAAACAACGATGCCAACCTCGCCAGCGCTAAGCGTTTTGGTCTTGATCGGAGCTATAGGATTTGGATACATGAGGTCTAGCACGATATGCTTTTTGCCCGTGCCCATGACCAAAATTTCGTCATTTTTTGAAATTTCACCATCATAAACGCGCACAAGAGCAAGCGCGCCAAGGTAGTTGTCAAACCAGCTATCGTAAATGAGCGCCTTTGTAGGTTTGCTTGCATCACCATTTGGCGCAGGGATCCTCGTGATGATCGCTTCAAGTAGCTCTTTTATTCCAACGCCTGTTTTTGCGCTCACTTCGATCGCTCCAGAGCAGTCAAGGCCGATGATATGCTCGATCTCGTCTTTTACTCTAGCAGGGTCAGCCGCTGGCAGGTCGATCTTGTTGATGACTGGGATGATCTCTAGGTTGTTTTCAAGTGCGATATAGACGTTTGCGATGGTTTGCGCCTCCACGCCCTGGCTAGCATCCACGACAAGCAGCGCACCCTCGCAACTAGCTAGGCTACGGCTTACCTCGTAGCTAAAATCGACGTGTCCTGGGGTGTCTATCAAATTTAAAACAAAATTTTGCCCATTTAGTGCGTAGTTTAGGCGGACAGACTGGGCTTTGATCGTGATGCCACGCTCTTTTTCTATATCCATCGTGTCCATGATCTGTGAGCTCATCTCACGGTCGCTAACAGCGCCACACTCCTGAATGAGGCGATCAGCAAGCGTGCTTTTGCCGTGGTCGATGTGAGCTATGATGCTAAAATTTCTAATGTTTTTCATGAAATCCCTAGTTAAATTTTAGGCGATTTTATAAAAAAAATCGTTAAAGTTGAGTAAAAATGAGTTTGCTAGGCTAGCAAGGCTTAAATTTAAAGCTCAAATTTAGCTCTTAAACTTTCACGCAAAGCACAGAGCACAACGCAAAGCGAATATAAAAAATAGATATAAGCAAGAAGTGGCAAAAAAACAAGAAAAGCTGAAGCATAAACTAAAGCGCTAAGCCCGTATGTCGCATTTGCCAGTGCTGGCACGTGATAAGTCCAAAGCTCTGGTTGTTCAAAAGGGGTGTCTATGGCATTAAAATATAGAGCAAAATTTAACGCCAGCAACAAAGTAAATATATAATCCTTTTTCATACAAAATAGAGCGCAGATCAAGGCTACTACGAAATTTACTGTGATAAGAGAAACTATGACACTGCCCATAAAAGTGCAAAACAAACCCATAGCCACGACCATTAGATATTCATTTTTTATGCGAAACATTAAATTTAAACCTTTTGCGTCAAATTTTAGTGATGATGCCCGCAGTGATCATCTTCATCATTTAGCTCGCAGATGAGATCATCTTTGTGCCCAAGGCTCTCGCTCTCAAACTGAAGCGTGACGTGACCGATACCTGCGTGAGAAAGCTCGTGTTCGATCTGCTTTATCATCTTTGAAATTTCAGCCACGCTTAGCGCGTCATCTACCACCACGTGGGCTATGAGTGCGTTTGTGCCAGCATTTATCGCCCAGATATGCAGGTCATGCACTAGCCTAACGCCCTGCTCGCCCTTTATAACGCCTAAAATTTCATCCGTATCAAGCTTAAGCGGCACCGCTTCGATCAGGATATTAAAGCTATCTTTTAGCAAGCTAGCGCCGCTTTTTATGATGAGTAGCGAGACAAAGATGCTTGCGATAGCATCGGCCTGCGTGAAGTTAAATTTCATCACAAGAAGTGCCGCGACGATGGCACCAACCGAGCCAAGCGTGTCGCCAAGCACGTGCAAATAAGCACCTTTCATGTTTAAATTTTCTTTTGTATCAGCACTTTTATGCATATAAACAGCCACGACTAAATTTACCACAAGCCCCAAAATACTAACAAAAAGCATCGTTTCAGCCTCTATCTCTGGCTCGTTAAAAAGCCTGATGATAGCTTCGACTACGACAAAGACTGCAAGTGCGATAAGAGCGATGGCATTTATGAAAGCAGCGATGATCTCGACCCTTTTGTAGCCAAAGGTCTTTTGCAAATTTGCCCTTTTTTCTGAAATTTTAAACGCCATGAGCGACAAAAAGAGAGCTGCAGCGTCTGAGAGCATGTGAAATGCGTCGCTAATAAGCGCAAGCGAGTTTGAAACGAAGCCAAAAACGGCCTCAACTATCATAAACGTGAAAATTAGAAAAAACGAATTTCTAAGAACGCTCTTGTTGTGCATCATTATCCTTCTTTTGGGCGTCGATCCTCTTGCCGATATCTTTTAAATTTGAAAATTCCTCGATGAGCTTTGGCGAGTCGTCAAGACTGATGACGAAATTCCATATATAGGTCATCACAGAGTAGATGTGGCCGGCATTTGTCTGCTGTGAGCTTAACACTATTATCGCCACCAAAAAGAGTAGCGAAGCGCTAATGCCGATGATAAAATAGCTCATCGCCTCCCTGTTTGAGATCGCTATACGAAATTTAGAAACGACATCGTAGTGCCTATTTAGCGTGCTTTTATTAAAAACACCTATCACCTTTGCCTCTTTTTCTAGGCGGTCATTTAAGCGAAGATAAAGGTCGTCATTTTTCTTGATATATCTTGGTAAAAATATAAGAAAAAAGGTCATCACTACAAAGCACGCCACAGCGACCTTTGGCTCGACAAAGATGAGCATAAATGCTGAGCCGATGATCGAAATGACCGATGTAAAAAACATAGGAAAATGCGTCTCAAAGAAATTTACAAACTCTCGCGAGAGCGCTACCCTGGCGATGATGGCGGAGTCGTCTTTGGCATTTTGTTTTTCATTCATGATGACATTTACAGCAAGCTTTGCGTAGATATTTGCAAAAACTTGCGTATCCACGCGGCGCCTAATGGCTCCTACAAGCCACGCTATGAGCACAAAAAGTGCGTAAATAAGGGCATTTAATGTATTTCCCTGTATGATTGCGTTGATCGCAAAGCCCGCAAATATCGGGTATGCTAGAAAAAGTCCGTTCTCTGCTAGCACCAAAGTAAAGGTCAAAATGAGCTTTTTGTTATGCTCGGTCACTATGCTCTTTAGCGTTTTAAAGGCGTTATTTTGCAAATTTTAACTCCAAGTTATCATAAATTCTTCGTAAATTTTAGCCTAAATTTGCAAATTTTGATAATTTTTAGTTGTAACTCTTGACATTACAACAAAAAAATATTATACTTCGCTCATCAGTTGTAAGAAAAAAGATTACAACAAAAAAACAAGGAGAACAAAATGAAAAATTTTCAAGTTGCAAAGATCGCAAACGAGCCAAGAGTCGAGCTAAAAGAGGCTTTAAATTTAACTGGCTGTGAGGTATCTATAAACGAGCTTCCAGCAAATGTGAACGTGCCATTTGTCCATGCACACAAGCAAAACGAGGAGCTTTACATCATCACTGATGGCGATGGCGAGCTCTTTATCGACGGCGAAGTGATAAAAGTAAGCAAAGGCGACGCAGTGCGCATAGATCCAGATGGCAAAAGGTGCTTTAGGGCTGGTAAAAACGGCATCAAAATGATCTGCATCCAGACAAAACGCGGTAGCCTAGAGCAATACACCATGACTGACGGCGTGATAGTTGATGACGTAAAGCCAAGCTGGCTGTAAATTTAAAAAGCAAAATTTAAATAACAATCTTAGGCACAAACGGCAAAAGCGGCGTAAATTTATCTAAAAATGGCTTCAAAACTCGGCGATCGTTAGAAACAAAGAGTATAAAAATGGGGGCGTAAAGGTCATTTACAAAGATATTTTCGAGCTTACAAAGTTTGGTCTAGCTGGCTTTGATGCGGTTATCAGCACATTTGCCGTTTGGTCGTTATAAACCTTCTCTTCTCACAAAAAGTGGTCGCTCACCTAGTAAATTTACTAGAAGGCACTAGCACAAGGCTCGTCGTAGCTCTTGGCGCTGGCACGTTATTTGTTGATAGCAAAGGCACTATGCTCATGGATACGCCAGACTTCCCAGCGGCATATATGGGCGTGGCAAAGGCTACGGCGGAGTCTTATTTTGAGCTAAAAGGTAGCACAAATGTGCTTTGGACGTATGTAAGTCCAGCAGGCGACTACGACGCAAACGGCGCTCGCACGGGCAAATACGTGCTCGGCGGGGATGATCTCATGCTAAACTCAAAAAATGAGAGCTACATAAGCTACGCAGACCTTGCGCTTGCGATCATTGACGAGCTAAAAAACAAGAAATTTATCCAAAAGCGCTTCACCGCGGTCGGCGAGAGAGCGTGAGTTTATAAATTTGACAGCTGGCGAAGGCTCGTAAGTCAAATTTAGCTGGCTGTCTTTGGCAGAAAATTTAAGTATAATCACGAAAAATTTAAGGACGATCATGCAAGTTGGCATTAAATTTTCAACTGCGATACACGCGCTTTTATGTGCTAAATTTTTTGAAAACGAAAAGGTTACAAGCGAATTTATAGCTGGCAGCATAAACACAAACCCAGTTATCGTTAGGCGTCTGCTTGGCACTCTAAAGGCCGCAGGACTCGTAAATGTCGCAGCTGGAGTTGGTGGGGTGAGCCTTACAAAAGAGCCAAAAGATATAAATTTGCTTGAAATTTTTAACGCAGTAAACGACAAAGAAAAACTTTTTAAAATTCACTCTGACTCACCAAAAGCCTGCCCAGTCGGCGGCAGGATAGAAGAGCTTTTGTCTGGGCACTTTTTAAGAGCGCAAACTGCCCTAGAAAACGAGCTAAAAAGCGTTACTTTGCAAGATTTATTAGACGAGCTTGCAAGATAAATTTAGGCTAGAAGCTTGATCCTTTCTAGCCTAAAATAAATTTACAAACTACTCCTGCATCGTGATCCATTTTTGTGCGATCCTAACGGCATTTGTCGCAGCTCCCACACGGATCTGGTCGGCACTGCATCTTAATTACGACTTATTTAAATTTTAGTAGCTAGCATGTAGAAATTTAGTGGCGAGGTTTCATTGTGATTTTTGTTTATTTGACTTCAAAACTAAGTTCGTCACAAGCAGGATTTTAAGTCTTTTGGCCTAGAAATTTAACCCAAAAGATAAATATCAATCAGCCAAAACAGATAAATTTAGCAGGCCAGAGCTCTAGCCTGCAATGGTTACTAAAACAAGCTATTTACACTTTCGTTGTGATAAACACGGCGTATCACTTCGCCAAAGAGTGAAGCTGTGCTTAGCACTTTTATACAAGGGAGTTCTTCTTTTAATGGGATCGTATCAGTCACCACTAGCTCGTCTAAAAAGCCAAGTTTTAGCCTATCATAGGCTGGTCCGCTAAGCACTGGGTGCGTGCAAAACGCCATTACGCTAGTTGCGCCACGCTCTTTGAAAATCTCAGCTGCTTTTACAATGGTGCCAGCGGTGTCGATCATATCATCGACCAAGATCACATCTTTGCCTTTCACATCGCCGATAACGTTCATCACTTCGCTCTCGTTTGCTTTCTCGCGGCGTTTATCAACGATGACCATATCTAATAAATTTAGATTTTTTGCCAAGGCTCTAGCACGAGCCACGCCGCCTACATCTGGGCTTGCGACGACTGGATTTGGTAAATTTTTAGCTTTTACGTAGTCGTTAAAAACGATGCTTCCATAAAGGTTATCTACTGGGATATCGAAAAATCCTTGAATTTGTCCTGCGTGAAGGTCCATCGTCACGACCCTGTCGATGCCTGCTGTTTGCATCATATTTGCCACAAGTTTTGCAGTGATAGGCACTCTAGGAGCTGCTTTTCTGTCTTGTCTAGCATAGCCAAAATACGGCACTATCGCTGTTATAGAGCTTGCACTGCTGCGTTTTAAAGCGTCAGTTAAGATAAGAAGCTCCATTAAATTTATATTTGCTGGGGCACATGTTGGCTGGATGACAAAAACATCTTTCCCACGCACGCTTTCGCCGATTTGCACACTGATCTCACCATCGCTAAATCTTTTAATGCTAGCTTCACTGAGCGGAAGCGACAAATATTGCGAAATTTTCTTCGAAAGCTCGATGTTTGCGGTGCCTGAGAAAATTTTATAGCCTCTCATAATAGTAACCTTTTTTAGTGATTTTTATGTTGTGATTTTATCAAAATGAGCTTTAAATTTAAATTTATTTACCAACTATTTTTAGTCAAATTTTCTACTCCAAAAGCCAAAATTTATACTAAATTTTTATATCATTTTACATTTGTAAATTTATGAGGACTAAGATAACAAACATGTTTAAGATATGTAGAATTTACGACTTTATTAAAAGCGACGATGAGAGTTTTAAAGGTGTCTTTATCGATAGACTTTATCCTAGAGGCGTGAAAAAAGAGATATTTTCTAGCTTCATCTGGCTAAAATCAGTCACTCCGTCAAACGAGCTAAGGTCATGGTTTCATGAAGATAAGGAGGCTAGGTTTGATGAGTTTTGCAAAAGATTTAGACAGGAGCTAAATGGCAAAGATGAGCAAGAGGGGCTAAAAGAGCTTAAAAAGCTAGAAAAAGAGTATAAAAACGTGGCGCTTCTGACTGCCGTAAAAGAGCCAGAATTTAGCCACGTTAAGGTGATAAAAGAGGCGCTTAGTTCTTTATAAAGCCACTTGCGATGACGCGATCACCATCATACATCACGCAAAGCTGACCTTGCGCTACGCCAAGTGCGTTTTGATTTAGCGTTAGCTTTGCAGTTTTGTTAGCTTTATCTACCTCAGCAAAAGCCTCAAGTTTAGGGCTTCTATATCTTATCTTGGTTTCGCACTCAAATTTATCTTCATCTATAAATAAATTTACATTTTCAAGCTCAACCACCTTTTGAGCAAGGTCGTCCTTCGTGCCGACAACGATCTCGTTTTTTTCGGTATTTATTTTGATGACAAAGTGTGGCTCCTGAGCGCCAAAAACCTCAAAGCCACGGCGTTTGCCGATAGTGTAGTGCATGTAGCCTTGGTGGCGGCCGATGATATTGCCGTCTTTATCGACCACGTTGCCTGGTAAATTTGTATTGTAGTGCTTGTTTAAAACCTCGATGTAGGTATTTTCTACAAAGCAAATTTCACTGCTTTCTGCCTGAGTAGCGAACTCTTCAAGCACTTTTACACCTCTTGCTAGCTCTTTTATATCTTTTTTAAATTTATCTCCAAGTGGAAAAATGACATCTTTTAGCACCTCTTTTGGCACCTGAGCTAAAAAATAGCTCTGATCTTTGCTAGGATCCTTGGCGCAGGTTATAAAACCATCAACCACCTGCACGTAATGCCCAGTAGCAAGCTTCTCGCAGTCATTTGCCTTTGCAAAGTCAAGTAGTGCACCAAGCTTTATAAATTTATTACACAAGGCGCAAGGATTGGGCGTTTTGCCCTCTTTGTAGAGCCTGACAAATGGATCATAGACATATTCGTTAAATTTATCCTGCAGATCGAGTATATGCACCTTGATGCCAAGATATTCGCCCACTTTTTTGACTTTTCTGATGTTTTCTTCGTGGTATCCTGGCTTTTGATGAAGCATCATGTAGCAGCCTTGCACCTCATGTCCAGCCTCTTGCAGAAATTTAGCCGTCATCGTGCTATCTACGCCGCCGCTCATTGCAACCATTATTTTCATATTTTTACCTTTTTTAAATTTAAAGGCGATATTTTATATCTTATTTTTAAATAGCCAAAATTTCGCTTACGATAAGCTCCGGATCATCGGTGATTTTATATAAATTTAGATCTTCTTCATTTATCGTTTTTTGAGGGATTAGCGTCTTTCGTATAAACTCATCAAGCCCTTGCCAAAACTCACATCCATAAAGAAAAATTTTCACTTTTTTGCTACCAACATGAGCTAGCACCAAAATTTCAAATAGCTCATCAAGTGTGCCAAAGCCGCCAGGGAAGACGACAAATGCGATAGAGCTATCAGTTAGGGCAAATTTTCTTGGGCTTAAATTTGAAAAGAGATATTTTGCGGTGACGTATGGATTTGTATTTTGCTCAAACGGAAGCCTCACGTTTAGTGCGACACTAGGGGACTTTGCGCTGTCAAATGCACCCTTGTTTGCCGCCCTCATTATGCCATCTCCTCCGCCAGTTAAGATGGCAAAACCTAGCTCATTTAGCTTGTAAGCTAGCTCGTATGCCTTTTTGCAGTAGAAATTTTCTTCATCAAACCTAGCCGAGCCAAAGAAGGTTACATTTTTGTTTTTATACTTTAAAACGCTTGGAAATTTTAAGAGATCATTTACTAATTCATTCATTATTTTAACTGCTGAAGCCTCTCGCGTTTTGAGCCTATCTGCGTGATCTGGATGCCAAAATTTCCGTCTATTATGACAACTTCGCCAAGAGCTATCACCTTATCTCCTATCAAAATTTCAAGTGGGTCGTTTGCGAGTTGATTTAGCTCGATGACTGAGCCTATATCCATGGTTAGCACGTCTTTTAAGAGCATCCTTTTTGAGCCGATTCTCACGCGAATAGGTAGCCTAACATCCATAATAAGGCCGATATTTCTCATCTCTTCTGCGCTAAATTCATTTTTGGAGTTATGAGGTGTGTTAACAGGCGCTGCTGGTGCTTCAGTTTTAGTTGGTTCAAAAAATCTCATCAGCGCATGATCACAAGCAAAGCCAATATGCTCGTTTAGATCCTCTATCTTTACATTAAATAAAAAAAGCTTTTCATAAACACTAAAATCAAGAGGGGAATTTTCATCTAAGAAATTTACATTTATCACCTCAAAGTTGATTTTTGGCATACCTTTTTGCGCACCAAGAGAGGTGCTAAAGGCGCTAAAGAGGTTTGAAAAGATCTCTTTGGCGGCGTCAAGCTCGTCATTTCCAAGATTTTCATTACGTGAGATTTCCTCTTCGCCCATCATCCATTCACTAACAGCGCTGACTAGCACTGGCGTACATACTATCTCAACTTTAGCACTAATGTCACCGCTTAAGGCAACACTAGCCATAACAACTGGTGGCTTTATACCATTTTGAGTAGGGGCATCAAATTCGTTTCTCTCGCCGATCTCTGGCGCTCTACCTGTTAGTCCTTCGATGGTCGCTTTTAATTCGTTGGAGAATATATTAAAAAATTCATTCATCATATTCTTCGGTCTCTTCTTCCATATTGTGTTCGTTAGCTTCGTAAGCCATTAGTTTCGCTTTTCGCTCTTCTTCGTATTTTTCTAGAATATTTTTGATCTCGTCTTTATCAGAGCGTATTAGCTGTTCGATTCTTATCGACTTTCTAAATCTATGAAGTCCAACTTCAGCCAAAAATACCTCTTTTTTATCAATGCACACTATCGCCTTATCATCAGCACCTCTATCAAGCCTTAAGATATCACCCTCTTTTAAATTTAAAAATTCATTTACACTAACGATTGATTTTCCTAATATCGCTTCGTATAAAATTTCAGCTCTTCCAATAAGCGTTTTTAACTCTTTATTTCTACTCTTCTTAGCGCTAGTTTCACCAAGCATTATATCCCTGTTTGCAAGGCGCGAAAGGATCGGTTCTAAGTAGATGACCGGATAGCATAAATTTATCATACCGCTTGAGTTTCCAACGATGATCTCCATGACGACCATGATGACGATCTCATTTTGAGATACGATCTGCACGACATTTGGGCTGCTCTCTTTAGCCTCAACGTTTGGATACATATCAGTTATCATCGCCCAACTCTCTTTTAAGCGCTGCATGATCATCCTAAGCACCGCATCTAGTAAATTTACCTCGATGTCAGTCAGTTCTCTATTTGTTTCAAAATTTTCACCAGTTCCGCCAAGCAAACGGTCTATCATAGGAAATGCAATACTCGGGTTTATCTCCAAAACACAGTTGCCATCAAGCGGCTTTATAGAAAAAACATTAAAGCTAGTTGGACTTGGCAAACTCATCAAAAACTCGCCATATGTCATCTGATCGACGCTGTGAAGCCTAATCTCAACAATACTTCTCATTACGCTTGAAATTTGACTAGCTAAATTTCTAGCAAGCTTATCATGGATGCCTTTTATCGCACGGAGCTGCTCTTTACTGACGCGGTTTGGGCGTTTAAAATCATAAACGATAATCTGTCTTTGCTCACTTTGTGGGCTCTCTTCTATCTCGATATTGCTCGTATCGCCGTCTTCATCGACGACTTCAAGTAGCGCATCTATCTCTTCTTGACTTAAAATATCAGCCATTAAACCCCCAAGCTGCGTCTGATGCGATCAAGCAAACGTTTATGAATTTGTGAAATTCTACTCTCGCTGATGTTCATTATCTCGCTGATCTCTTTTAAATTTAGCTCTTCGTAGTAGTAAAGCTGAACGATCATCTGATCACGCTCGTCAAAGTCTTTTAGCGCACTTTCGATCTTTAAGATAAGATCCTCTTTTTCTACGCTTTTTTCAACATCGCTTTGTCCGATTAGCTCCATTTGTTCATCGATCGGCAAAATGGTGATGATACCACTAACTCCCCTTGCCTCTCTTATCTTTTCGATATCTTCATTTAGTTTTTCAGCCAGATACTCGTCGCTTGGCTCTTCTTCGTGTGTGTTAAAGTAGTTATCTATCTCGGTATTTATGCTCTTTACTAGCTTTCTGTCGCTTCTACTAACGACGTCAAGCGCTCTTAGGTAGTCAAGCATCGAGCCATAAATTCTCTTTTTACCATACCCCCAAAATGAGTCGTTTTGCTCTTTGTCATACTTCCTGCTAAGCTTTATCATCTCTTCAACGCCAACGCTTATAAGGTCGTTTACGTCGATACTTGAAGGCAAGCGCTCCTTTAGCCTAAACGCCATCGCGCGCAGAGCTGGCATGTATTTTAAGACGATCTCGTCTTGCTCTTTTTTAATGGTGCTTTTATAAGCGTTAAGCTGCTTTTGCTTTAGTTCGTACATTTTGCTTACCAGAGTCTAAATTTTCGGTGGTTACTTTTAGCATGATATTTTCCATCCGTTTTTCCCTAACGTTTAGCTCAGAGATGAGATAGTCTGCGATCTCCTCATGTCTTTGCTTGTCAAAAAATTTCTTCAAAGTCCTTTTTACATCGACGTAGTTCATTATCACGATGTGAATTATAAGATAAAAAAACAAAGTAATAACTAGCGTATAAACGAGCATTTCGATAGGCTCGCCCACCTTTAGCAAGGTAAAAACTATGCCTACGAAAAATCCACAAACCGTAAAAAATGCTATAAAATTTTCTGCACGCAAAGCTCAATCTCCATTAAAATTGTTCTATCAAACGCTTAAAGAAGCCCCCAAAGCTCCTGCTTTGCTCATCTTTAAGCACTTTTCGTTCCAACCTATAAAGCAAATTCGAAGCTATCTGCTTGATCTGCACGCTAGCAGAGCCGTAAGCTTCGTCATCTGTAAAGAGTGTCCTTTGCTTTATGCTCCTTGCCACGCTCTTATCAGAAGCTACGTAGCCAATTAGCTCTAAATTTAAGCTTGGTCCGATATTTGCATTTGCCACTCGCTTTACATTTTCATAAATTCTAGTAGCCTCAGCCTCGTTTTTTACCATATTTAAAAGTAAAAGCTCGCTATTTTTAAACCTTGAAACGATCTTTATGACAGCGTATGCATCGGTTATCGCCGCAGGGTCAGGCACAGTCACCACGACAACCTCATCAGACGCCTCTAAAAAGAGCTGCGTACTGCCGCCTATGCCAGCACCGGTGTCGATGATCAAAAAGTCAAGCTGATCAAGCTCGCTCGCCTCATCTAAAAATCTCTCAAATAAAAATTGATTGTTAAATTTCAAAATTTCATCGCCGCTCTCGCCAGGGATGAGGATGAGATTTTTATTTATAGGTATCAAGATATCTTTTAAGCTGCACTCGCCCTTTAGCACGTGAAGCAGGTTTTTGCCCATTTTAACGTTTAAGATCACATCAAGGTTTGCAAGGCCGATATCAGCGTCAAAAAGCCCTACTTTGTAGCCATTTTGCGACAAGACATTTGCCAAATTTGCACTTATCGTGCTCTTGCCAACACCGCCTTTGCCGCTTGTAATCGCTATAAAATGCGTATTTTTAGCCTTATTTTGAGACTGGACCAAATTTTGTAGTTTTTGCGCTTGGTTATTCATCGCTAGCCTTTTGCTTTGTAAAGCCGTCAAACACGCACTCTACTAAAAATTCGCTCTTTGCCTCCATAAGATCATCAGGCACCTCTTGACCCACGCTAAAGTAGCTAACTGGCGTATTTGTCTCATATATCAGCGAAAAGACGTTGCCAAAAATTTTAGTCTCGTCAAATTTTGTGATTATTAAAGTATCGATCTCTAAAAATGAAAATCCATTATAAATTTCTATCAGATCCTCGACCTTTGAGCCAGCTGAGAGGACTAAATTTACATCGATCTTTGTGCCACTATGCTTTAAAAATTTATCAAGTCTTTCAAGTTTTTCTTTGTCATACTGCGAATTTCCAGTGGTATCGATTAGTATCACGTCGCAGTAGCTAAGCTGCTTTATGGCGTTTTGAAAGTCCTCGACCTCTATCACGTCAAGGATCGGCAGTTTCATCATCTTAGCGTATTGAAATAGCTGCTCGACCGCTCCTATACGATATGTATCAAGCGTGATGATGCCCGTTTTATAGCGCTTTTCGTTGCCGTAAGCAAAGCGAGCCGCAAGCTTTGCAAGAGTTGTCGTCTTGCCAACTCCAGTTGGACCAACTAGCATCATTATGCGCTGTTTTTTATCATTTAGCTCTTTTCTACATGGCAGCATATTTCGCAAAAGTGAGTAGAAGTACCTTTTTACCGCGGTTGGGTTGCTTTTCATAGAGACTGGCAAATTTTCAAGCGTCGTTTGCATGATCGCTTCTAAATGCTCCTCTTTCATGCCGCTTTGTTTTGCGAGCTTGTAGATGCTAGCAAACTCTGACGGGATCGA
>ERZ773035.1542-NODE-1542-length-16470-cov-7.152422_pt1 | contig 16470 bp, 18 predicted proteins | sample MGYA00511487_ERZ773035 | MGnify/ENA primary metagenome ERZ773035 (study PRJEB29015, sample SAMEA2737985) | human oral metagenome | biome: human oral; feature: human-associated habitat; material: dental | place: China | collected 2024 ...
CTTTACTATCAAAAGGCAATAAGTATTTTTCATAAGAAGTAATCGCAATTTTATTACGATTACTATAGTATTTTTTTACTAAATACACTTTTTTACCTTCTATTTTTAAACTGAAGTCTTCATAGAAAATTCGTACAGGCCCCGCATAACTTTTAGCAAGAGATCCTAACAAGACTAATAAAAAAAGGATTCTTCTCATTCTTAGACAGATATTTTAATAATAGACAATACTCCTTGTGTAATGCCGTACACAATGGGAATTGGTAGTATCCTTTTTGTGAATCCAATTGCCGTGGTCATCATACTCATAAGTGGTGGCAGGTCGAGAGCGCAAGATACGATTTTTGTAAAAACCTGTAAATGTACAGACTCGTGCTGTGTAAGGAATATCATTACTCTCCTCAGTATGTTCTATTTCTTTCTCTATACGTTCCTCTTCGCCTCTTTTGTAGTGATAGGTTTTTGTTATTTTATCCTGCTTGTAAAGATGAATTGTGAGCGTTACTTTTTCTCCTTGATAGGAGTAAAGATGCTCTTGTGAGAGCTCATTACTCCAAATATACCAAGTGTTCTTCACTACATTTCCTTGAGTATCAAACTCCGTGATGCACGTCCATTGAATATAGTCTTTATAAACTTCACACCCTCCTGAATAGGAAGCAGTAGTGGCTTTTACTTGTTTTACTTTTCCTTTGAGGTCATACTTTTCCCAATCGGTTTGTTGAGCTTGCAAGCTAAAAACAAATGTTAGTGCTATAAAGGGTAGGAGTATATTTTTCATAGTATTCTTGTTTGATGCAGAGCAGGAGCACCTTCGATACGGCACATAAAGAAATCCCAATTTTGGGGGAGATTTTTATTATTCATATAAGTTTGATTTATTTTTTAATACTAATACAGATATACTGACCTCGTGGGTTATAGTGCCCTTTTTGATCCCAACGAACAGAGACATTAATTACTTTGGCATAGAGATTCCCGTCGCTTCCCATAAAGACTTGTTCTCTATCCTTTTCATCTAATACTAATGCCCACTGGGTAAAAGTGGTTGAAAATACTTGCTTTATTTTATTTGTCTCATCAATACTATAAAGTGAAAATTCAGTAATATTTTGCCAAGCATCGTCTAAAAGTGTCATAAAATACTGCCTATCAGGGGTGATATAAGGATAAGCGGCTAAAGTAAACTTTTTACCTGTGGTTTTGTCAATCAAGATATAATCCCAATATTCATAGCCAGTAATACAGATAAGATATTGATTTAGAAAGGGTATTTCCCCCATATAGGTATGTTCTATTCTATTGTCATCGTACTTAGGTGCAAGGCTATCAATATAAGTAACATATTTGTTTTTACACTCCTGACAAGGAAGGCGCAGTTTCCCTTTTACTTTTTTGATAGTATTGGTAGTATCTATAAAATCAACCGCATTGGCTTTTTGAGCGAGATATTCGTCTTTAGTCACAAAACGAATGTTTATTTTCTTGAGCGGTTTCTTGTCTTCAGTAGTAATCAGCTCTTTATAGTTAAGTTTTATTTGGCTAATATCGCCCGTTTGTTCTCTCTTTATAAAGAGTTTTTCCCATTGCCACAAGATAATCTCCTCGCCATCGCGTTTGTACTTCCTTTGGGTGCGCTGTTTTATGCCATACCAATACTTAAATTCTTGAACTACCTCTACTTTTTCAGCATAAGGCAATTTACCAAGATGCGTACTTTTGTCGTCGGCTTCTTCATAAAGTTCAATACTATCGCGGGTGGTTACATAAACTTCTTTAATGGTAGGTGCATTATAATCAATAGAGTTGCCTATTCTTTTGCCTTCAGAGTGTGTTTCCTCAACTGAATCCTTCTTTTCTGTATAAACCACATCAGCTGTTTTTACTACCTCCCCTTGGACAGGAGAGGATGAGAAATATTGGCAGCTGCAACAGAGGAGTAATATGGAGCTTAAGAGGAGTAATATGGAGCTTAAGAGGGGTTTCATTTTGTTAAATCGTTTTTGAGTTTGCCGATTTTTTTTTGGGTATCGGCAATGAATTTAATATCAATATCGGTGGCTTGGTGGATAGATTGTTCGATTTCGGCTTAAATTTCGTTGGTAGCATCACATATTTAGCGTATGGTTCTGCCCAGGGTAACACCAGAAAAGGCTTGCTGTATGGTGTGAATGAGGTTTGTCAATTTGCTGATTTTTCTCATTTGTTGATTACTTTTTCTATTGTATATAAGTTGTTTTCATCTAACAAACTATCTAAAAAAGAACTCTTTAGAAGGTACATATTGTTTTTCTTTATTATTTTTATATAATCCTCACTTTTCAAATCTACAAATGAAATTTTGTTGTTTTTTTCTTCTTCAAAAACATATTCCTTATCATTACTTTTATCATAAGTTTCTATCTGCAAACGAGCAACATTATCATCTATTTTTACTAAGATTTTTCCCCAAGCACGAGGGTCTGCCTTTTCTTCTTTTAAATATAAAAAATGACCTGAGTATGTTGCCAACCAATCTGATGAGTACTTAATTGCACCTTGTTTAATAAGATACGAAATAATCTCTTTGTCTCCTATTTTGCGAGCTAATCCAAGAGGTGTTAGTCCTTCTTCTGTATATATTTGATTTATATCTGCTTTGTTTTCTATAAGATATTTAACAATAGGCAAATGACGATTTTCTATAGACACAAACAAAGCATCATATATCAAATAATCATCTTTTTTTGCAAATCTACTATTTGCTCCTTTAGCAAGAAGTTGTTTTACATTGTCCAAATTTCCTCTTTTACACTCTATACCCAGCTGAGTATATTTAAATACATTTTCTTTGTAATAAAAAGAGTCAATAGCAATTGAATTTTCTTTGATATCAGCAACATAAGTTTTCTTATGTTCTCTACAAGCGGTTATAAAACTGCTAAGAATAAAAAGAAATAGTATTTTTTTCATCTAATTATAGAATTTTGATTTCAATTCGCTAAAGCCTCTAAGTCCTGATGGTTCTTTGTGGAGGTTTTTGGAGTATTCATCATAATGATTTGCTGATTACTACATATTTCTGAGTAGGAGCATTTTTACTCTCTACAGAAGTCATTTGTAGCACATCGCCTAACAAAGGATTTATATATTTTCTTTTCATCTTATAGCGGTCAGAGAAACCTAATTCTTGTGCTATTTCTTGCAAGGTGTGAGGTTCTTGACAAAAAGCTATAATACGTTCAATAATTTTTTCTTTTTTATTACTCCTTGCCTTTTCTACTCCTTGCCTTTCTACTCCTTGCCTTTTTACTCCTTGCCTTTTTACTCCTTGAGTTTTACTCCTTGAGTTTTCTACTCCTTGAGTATACTCTTTGTTAATAGCATAAGTAGTCCAACGTCCTTTATTAGTGGATAATAGCATATCTTTTGCTACTAAGGCATAGAGTAGTTTTCCTGCTTCTAATGGGTTTTTGTCAAGGAGTAATTGCACTGTATTATTAGCAATACTTTTATATCTGTTGCATCCATAATTGGCAATCAATTCTGTAATTTTTTAGATTGTTCTCCTCTCTACTTCACTCTACACCCTGTAGCTTCCACTGCCTTACAGACGAAATTGTAGAGTGTCTTATGGATATTGCCATAAGATTAGTTTGCTTGTTTGCTAATTTTAGAAAGTTCTTCTTCCACTTCTTCTATAGTTGGTAATACTGATTTTAAATTCTCAGGAATAGCCTTAGACAATTGGTAGTCACTTATACCAATTGGTTGGTCATAACCAGAAAGAGCATATTGTGCCACCACCTTATCCCCTCCGTTACAAAGCAATAAGCCAATTGTTTTATTATCGTGTTTTCCTCTTAATGTATTATCTACCACATTAATATAGAAATTGAGTTGTCCCATATATTCAGGTTTGAAAGGGGTAGCTTTTAGTTCTATCACCACATAAGCGTGTAATGGAATATTGTATAGAATAAGGTCGGCATAAAAATCGGAATCTCCTACTTCAAAATGTTTTTGCTGTGCTACAAAAGCAAAACCATTACCCATTTCTAACAGATATTTTGTAATATGAGACACCAATTGTCGCTCAATATCTTTTTCTGTCATTCTTTCAGTTTGCCCCATTATGTCAAATATATAAGGATCTTTCATCAAGTAATTAGCCAAATCACTCTGTGGTTGAGGCAATCGGACAGAGAAATTACTTACCTTTTTAGCTATGATCTGGCGTGCAAAGAGTTTTGTTTCTATCTGCATTTGGAGGATATTCCTACTCCAGCCATTAGCTACGGCTTGTGTGATATACCAATAACGTTCCCCCAATGGTAAATTGCTATTAAGTAGGATGATATGGCTCGCCCAATTTGTACGAGTAATAATCGATTTTTTGAATTTCTCTTCTATATCTGAAATATTCATATTATAGACAGCAGAAAGAGTTTTCTCTATTGTTGCCTCTTGCACAACAGGTTGTTGCATAAATATATCTTTCTGTTTTTCAGCACCTTGAATTAGTGCAACAGGTTGTTGCACTAATTGGTTTAGCAGTTTTATCTGTGTTAAAATACACTCTAAAGAAGGGATAACAAGAGCCTCATCGGCTTTGTTCAATTGTTCTAAAATAGCCAAAGGATAGGCTACCGCAAACTGACACATGTAGAAGATATTTCTGCGAGAATAACCTTTCTTTTCAGGATATTGAGAACGTATAGCTTGAGAAAGTTTATCGATTACTTTACTTCCCCAACCTTCTTTATTTTGAAGGTAAAGGATATAATGCCCTACTTTCCAATAATGGAAAAGCATATTAGCATTAGCCAAAGTGATAAGCTGTACTTGCGTGCGTTCTAAGTCAGAGCCAATAGCTTTTACAACAAAGGATAAATCTTTAGAGACTATATTTTGAGTATTGTTTCCCATAATTTGCTAATTAACTAATAAACTCCACACCCTGTAGCTTCCACTGCCTTACAGACGAATAGAGTGCCTTATGGATATTGCCATAGGGTTCGTTTTTCACTCTTCGCTTTTCACTTTTGACTAAAAATAACCGTTGAGCAGTTTCCTCCAAAGCCAAAGGAGTTGGACAGTACATGCTTAATAGGCTTGCGCTTAAGGGTTGTCTGTGGGCGGAGGGGTACCTCTGGCATAGGGGTTTGCCAATTTAGGTTAGGCCATACCGCCCCCTTTTGGATCGCCAACAAGCTAAAGATCGCTTCCACAGCCGAGGCAACCGCAAGGGTATGCCCTGTAAAGGGTTTAGTGGAGCTGAAGTCTGGTACCTCCTCGCCAAAGATACGCATCAGGGCACGGCTCTCGGAAAGGTCATTGTTCACCGTGGCGGTACCATGGGCATTGATATAGTCTATATCGCTGGGGGTAAGTCCGCTTATACCCAAAGCCTGTTGCATAGCCAAGAAAGCCCCTTCCCCTTCTTCGGAAGAAGCTGTTTGGTGATAGGCATCATTGGCATTGCCCCACCCTGAGAGTACTCCTATGATGGTTCTGCCCTCGGCTAACGCGGTAGTCTCTCGCTCCATGATAAGGAAAGCCCCCGCCTCCCCCAGATTCAGCCCCTTACGATGTGCATCAAAGGGTGTACAATCAGCATCGGAGAGGATCATCAGGCTATTAAAGCCATTGATAGTGAATATCGAAAGCGCATCGGCACCGCCTACGGCTATACGCTGGGCGCGACCTGTGCAAAGCAAGTTGGCCGCTGTAAGTATTGCATTGGCCGAAGACGAACAAGCGGTACTGACACTGGTTACATAACCTTTGATGCCAAAGTAGTCTGCTATCTGCCCTGTTACCTCTCCTATGTTGTGATAGGGAATATAGCGGCGCAGCTCCTCTTGGGTAGTATATGCGTAGAAATAACGCTCGGTCATATCCATCCCCCCCACACTGGAGGCCATCACCATACTCAGCTGTGCCACCTCAGTGGGGGTAAGTCCTGCTTGGGCGATAGCTTCCTTAAGTGCCCAGATACCCAAAAGTCCTGTACGGGAATAGTGATTGACCACAGGTAGCCCCAATTGCTGGGCAAGAAAGTCATTGGTATGCTTGAGCTCCCCTACCCTGATGTGATCACGGTGTAGGGTAGGTACATGCTCTATGACAGAGAGTCCCGATTGCCCTGATAGCAAGCCCGTAAGGTGTTGTTCAAGGTTATCCCCCAGCGCTGAACAGATCCCCATTGCTGTGATAACAATCCTTTCTGCCATGCTATTTGGTTCTGTGCTTTTGGATATATTCGGCCATAGTAGCTATGGAATAGAAAATCTCCTTCCCTTGCTTAGGATCAGAGAGGCGTATGCCATATTCTTTGTCTAAGAGTACGATTAGCTCAAGAGCATCAATAGAATCCAGCCCCAATCCGTCAGCTCCAAAGAGAGGGGTATTTTCGTTGATCTCCTCCGCGGAGAGTTCTTCCAAGTTAAGTGCTTCTACGACTTTTTGTTTGAGTTCTGCAATGAGTGCGTCCATTATCTATACGATTTATAATTTCTGCAAAGATACAACTTTAATGATTAATGACAAATGATTAATGACAAATATGCTATCAGTGGTCAGTAGTCAGTGGACAGAAGACAGTGGACAGAAGACAGAGAGTAGAAGCAGCAGCTAGAGTCTAACTTTTAACAATTAACAATTGATAATTGACAATTAACAATAAAAACTTTCTACATTGGAAAAAAAGCACGAACTTTGCTCTCCCAATACATGTACCCTAATGAAGAGACTATTCGGAAGTATTTTACTGGCAGGTCTTTTGGCTATAGCCCCTGCTTGTAAGCGTGATAAAGCCCCTGCACCCGCTGCACAACAAGTGGCTGAACCACCCAAACCTGTCTATGAATATGGATTTAACTTATTAGAATACAATATCATAAAGGACACCCTCAAGCCTGGCGATACCTTCGGTGCACTGCTTAACAACCACGGTGTGCCCCCCGAAAGAGTGGCTAAGATTGCTGACCTCTCCAAGGAACTGATACGCCCACGCAACTTCAAGGCAGGACAGGCCTATGCGCTTATCTTTGACAAAAAACAGCCTGACTCCTTGGCCTACTTTCTCTATCAGCCTGACTTGCTACACTTTATAGAAATAAAAACCAGAGATTCCCTTGCTATTCGCCAGATTGATCGCAAGGTAACCTTAGTGGAGCGTGAGGGCGGAGGCTATATCAAGAACAACTTGCTTGATGATATGACCAAATCAGGCTTATCCTTTGCCGCTGCCTATAAGCTTTCCCAAATCTTTGACTATACCATCGACTTCTTTAACCTACAGGAAGACGATAAGTTCAAGATCATCTATGACGAACGCTATGTAGATGATACTATCAATGCGGGTTTGGTACAAGTAAAAGCCGCTTTCTTCGAGCACAAGGGCAAGCCCTACTATGCTTTTCACTTCCAAGCTGACACCACCAAGTCGGGGGGCTACTACGATGAAAATGGAAATATGATGAAGCGTATGTTCCTCAAATCGCCTTTGGACATCTTCCGTATTACCTCGCACTATGGTATGCGTTACCACCCTATCCTCCACCAGATGAAAGGGCACTTTGGTACCGACTATGCCGCTCCCACAGGCACACCTATCCGTGCTACCGCCAGTGGTACTGTAACCCAAGCAGGCTATGGGTCAGGCAACGGAAACTATGTGAAGATTCGCCACGACAAGACCTACGAAACCCAATACCTACACATGTCTAAAATTATTGCCCGCAAGGGACAGCATGTAGCCCAAGGGGAAGTCATTGGACTGGTAGGCAGTACAGGACTTGCCACAGGCCCCCATGTGTGTTACCGTTTTTGGAAAAATGGGGTACAGGTAGACCCTCTTAAAGAGAAACTCCCCGATGCTACCCCCATTGATGAAAGACTAAAACCTCGCTATATGGAAGCCATCGCTCCCTTAAAAAAACAGTTGGACGCGGTGCCTTATACGAATATACAGACCACTGAGCAAGCAGAAGTTGTTCCCGATACACTCAAGGCTCAGTAAATTTTTACCTAAACTAAAGACAATGAACATATTAAGATTTATCACTGCCGGTAGTGTAGATGACGGAAAGAGTACCCTTATTGGTCGCTTGCTTTATGATAGCAAGAGTATTTTGGCCGATCAGCTTGAAGTACTCGAACAGCAGTCCAAGAATAAAAATGAAGACGGAGTGGATTTGGCCATTCTCACCGATGGCCTTCGTGCCGAGCGTGAGCAAGGAATCACTATAGACGTGGCTTACCGCTATTTTGCTACCGACAAACGTAAGTTTATCATTGCCGACGCTCCTGGACATACCCAGTATACACGCAATATGATCACAGGTGCCTCCAACTCAGACCTAATCATTATTCTTATAGATGCCCGCAACGGCGTTACCGAGCAGACCCGCCGACACTCCATCATCGCCTCCTTGCTAAATATTCCTAAAGTAGTGGTAGCGGTCAACAAAATGGACTTAGTGGATTACTCTCAGGAGGTTTTCGAGGAAATTAAGAAGGATTACGAGGCTATAGCCAAGCGCTTGCACCTGAAAGAGGTGTATTACTTCCCTATCTCGGCTTTTGTAGGCGACAATATCGTAAATACTACCGATACCATGCCTTGGTACAAGGGAGAATCGCTCTTACACTTCTTAGAAAAGGTAGAAATAAACACCAGTAGCTACCCTCATGCACGTTTCCAAGTGCAGTATGTGATTCGTCCTCAGACAGAAGCCCTACACGACTACCGTGGTTATGCAGGACAAATCCTCTCAGGAGGCTATCGCCAAGGAGACACCATTGAGATACTCCCCGAAGGTATCACCACTACCCTTACCAAAATAGAGATAGACGGCAAGGAAGTGGCCGAAGCCTCTGCTGGTATGCCTGTGGTGCTACACATTGCCGATGATATAGACATCTCTCGTGGGGATTACTTTGTACATCCCAACCATACCCCTCACATGGAACAAACCGTAGAGGCAACGCTCTGCTGGATGGATCGCCGAGAGCTACGCCCAGGGGGCAAATACCTCTTGCAACAGCGCAGCCGCCTGACAAAGGTTATTGTCAAGGAAATTATCTATAAGATAGATGTCAATACACTGGAGCAAACCACCGAGGTAGAAAGCCTTAAACTCAACGAAATCGCAAGAGTACAGCTCCGATCCGCAGCGCCCCTTGTCTATGATCCTTTCCAAGAAAACCCACAAATGGGCAGCGCTATCCTTATTGATGAGACCAGCAATGCCACTGTAGGGGGCGTGCTTATAAGTGAAGAATGAAAAAACCGCTATTGACTAATCACTAACAACTAACAACTAACAACTGTTTTTATGGATACAACAACCGCTCCTGTAGAAAAAACTGCTAAACCCCAATGGCTAAGGGTAAAGCTGCCTACAGGAAAAAAATATACTGAATTGCGTAGCTTGGTAGATAAGTACCAACTCAACACTATTTGTACCTCTGGAAGCTGCCCTAATATGGGCGAGTGCTGGGGACATGGTACAGCTACTTTTATGATTTTGGGTAATATCTGTACGCGCTCCTGCGGTTTCTGCGGGGTGAAAACAGGGCGACCTGATACTATAGATTGGGAAGAACCTGAGAAAGTTGCCCGCTCTATCAAGCTCATGAATATCACCCATGCCGTGATTACTTCCGTTGATCGTGACGATCTCAAGGACATGGGCAGTATCATCTGGGCAGAAACAGTCAAGGCCATTCGCCGTATGAACCCTAAAACAACCCTTGAGACCCTTATTCCCGATTTCCAAGGTGTAGAGCGCAACCTCAACCGCATCTTAGCCGTAGCACCTGAGGTAATCTCTCACAATATGGAGACCGTACGTCGCCTAACTCGTGAGGTACGTATCCAAGCCCAATACGACCGCAGCCTTGGGGTGCTTCGCTACCTGAAGGAGAATGGTGCTCATCGTACCAAATCGGGTATTATGCTCGGCCTTGGTGAAACAGAAGAAGAGGTCATCCAAACCCTCTATGACCTAAAAGAGGCCAAAGTAGATGTGGTTACTATAGGACAATACCTACAACCCTCTAAGAAACACCTGCCCGTAAAACAATTCATCACTCCTGACCAATTCCAAAAATATAAGGAAATAGGTGACTCCTTAGGCTTCCGCCACTTTGAAAGTAGCGCTTTGGTAAGGTCATCCTATAAGGCGTATAAACACGTTTTATAAGTGAAAAATGAAGAGCGAAGAGTGAAAAACGCTATAAAAAAAGAGAGTGAAAAAGTAACACCATTGTTAAGTATTACTTTTTCACTCTTCATTTTTCACTGCTCACTCTTCACTTAATAGTTATCCGTAGGCGCAACAAATACCTCTTCTTTTTGTTTTACACCACTGATAAGCTCTTGTAAGTGTTGGAATATCACAAAGAGTACAGGGATTACTACCAGACCGAAGAACGTACCAATAAGCTGACCTACAGCAGCACCTGTGGCTACCGAACGGTTACCCGCAGCTCCTACCCCTGTGGCAAATACCAATGGTAATAACCCCACGATAAAGGCAAAGGAGGTCATCAAGATAGGACGCAAACGTGCCATAGCCGCATTGATCGCTGCCTTAGAAAGACTTTCTCCATGTCGACGCCTTTGTACAGCAAACTCCACAATCAAGATCGCATTCTTGGCCAACAGCCCCATGAGCATAATCAGTGAGATTTGGAAGTAGATATTGTTCTCCAAACCAAAGAGCCACTGACCTAAATAGGCACCAAAGATACCAAAAGGCAAAGAGAAAAGTACTGATAATGGCAAAATATAACTTTCATACTGTGCCGATAGGATAAAGTAGGTGAATACCAAGCTCAACATAAAAATAAGGATAGTCTGTGAGCCTGAACTTTGTTCCTCACGGGAAAGACCTGTATAGTCAATACTATAGTTTGCATTAAGGGTTTGAGCCGCTACCTCTTCCACTGCTTTTATAGCGTCTCCTGAACTATAAGCAGGATTGTTCTGTGCTGAAACAGCTACGGAGGTAAAAAGGTTATAACGGCTGAGTGATTGAGCCCCAAAGGTACGGTTTAAGGTTACAAATTCCGATATAGGAGCCATCTCCCCATTGCCTGTTTTTACATATAGACTATTAAGGCTATTGAGATCCTTACGAGCTTCAGGCAATGCCTGTACCATTACACGATACTGCTTACCGTAAAGGGTAAAGTCGGTAGCATAGAAGCCCCCTATGTAGTTCTGCAAAGTAGAGAGGATCGTACTTACTGCTATACCCGATTGCATAGCGCGCTCGACATTGATATCCATTTGGTATTGAGGATAATTTACATTGAAGGAGGTTTGAGCAAACTGTATTTCAGGGCGTTGCATTAAGGCAGCTAGGAATTTCTGTACATCGGTATTCACCTGACTTAGTTCACTTCCTGCCTTATCCAATAGCACAAATGACACACCACCTCCAATACCAAAACCTGGCACTGATGAAGGTTGGAAGAAGATAACTTTAGCATCCTTGATAGAGGAAGCAGCCCCAAAAGCACGCTGAATAATGGTATTTATATCTTGCCCTGGTATTTTAGAACGCTCTTTGAAAGGTTTGAGTTTTAAAAAGCCCATACCATTATTACTACCTTCTCCTGAGAGCATACCACGTCCGGTAACAATGGTAGCATTCTCAACACCAGGAATATTGGATAGTTTTTCATTCACCTCACGCATTACATTGGCTACACGTTCCATTGAGGCGCCTGGTATCATCTCTACATTCATCATCACAAAGCCCTGGTCTTCGTTAGGCACAAAGCCCGACTTCATCTGGCTATTAGCGTAATAAATACCTCCTCCTGCCAAAACAAAAAGCACTAAGGTTACCCACTTGTGACGAAGGAAGAAAGTAAAAGTCTTCCCATACTTAAGAGTTGCCGCATTGAAAGCAATATTGAACTTATGGAAGAACTTACCTATCCATGATTTTTCCTCATACTCTTTATCTCCATGTGGCTTTAGGAAAAAAGAACACAACACAGGACTGAGGGTAAGCGCATTAATAGCCGAAATAGCTATCGCTACGATAAGGGTTACCCCAAATTGCTTGTAAAATACCCCTGTGGTACCTCCCATAAAGGTTACTGGCACGAACACCGCTGCCATCACCAAAGTAATGGAGATAATCGCCCCTGTAATCTCATTCATGGCGGAGATAGTGGCTGGCTTGGCTTTCTCGTGCGTCTGTTCCATCTTGGCATGGACAGCCTCCACCACCACAATGGCATCATCCACCACAATACCAATGGCCAATACTAAAGCAAACAAGGTAAGCATATTGATAGAGTAGCCGAAGAGGTTTAGGAAGAAGAACGTACCCACAATAGAGACTGGTACGGCAATAGCTGGAATCAGTGTAGAACGGAAATCTTGCAAGAAGATATACACCACAAGGAACACCAATAGGAATGCCTCCAAAAGGGTAGAAACCACTTTAGAAATAGCTGCATCCAAGAAGGTATTAGCATTAAAGTTAATAGTATAAGTAATTCCTTCGGGAAAAGTAGGCGCTACCGATTTAAGATATTTTTCAATGTTCTGAATAATTTCATGAGCATTAGACCCTGGCGTTTGCGAGATACCCATAGCCACCGCTGGGCGACCTTTACTTTCAGAAAAACCTGTATAGCTTAAGGCATCAAGTTCTATTTTAGCCACATCTTTCAGGCGGAGCATACGTCCCCCATCAAGGGCTTTGAGTACTATATTTTCATATTCTGAAACTTCCTTGTATTTTCCTTTGTATTTGATAACATACTCATAGCTACTCCCGCTATTTTGTCCTAATGTACCAGCAGCCGCCTCACGGCTTTGAGCGGAAATAGCCGCCGTTACCTCCGTTGGGTTTAGCTTATAGGCTTGGAGCTTTTGAGGATCAAGCCATACACGCATAGAATAGTTCTTTCCGCCAAAGACAGAGGCATCTCCTACCCCACTAATACGCTTGAGCGCAGGAATAACATTGATATTTAGATAGTTCTGTAAGAACACATCGTCTAACTCCTTATTTTCTGAAAAGAAAGTAAGGAACATCAGGTTCCCAGAGTTCTGCTTACGTACCGTCACCCCCGATTGCACTACCTCTGAAGGGAGAGAGGCATTGGCACGTGAGACCGCATTCTGTACATTCACCGCAGCAATATCCCCATTTGTCCCTTGCTTGAAATACACAGTGATATTAGCAGAACCACTATTAGAGGCTGAAGAGGATATATAATCCATATTCTCTACTCCATTGACTTGTTCTTCAATAGGAATGACCACTGATTTGAGTACTGTTTCGGCGTTAGCCCCCCCATAGTTAGCGCTAATTGACACTGTTACAGGAGCAATATCTGGATATTGAGAAATAGGTAAGGATATAATCCCCAATATCCCTAAAATGACTATCATGATAGAGACTACCGTTGATAGCACTGGTCTGTTAATAAAACTTTTAATCATATAACACTAATTATTCTTTGTTCTAAAATTCTTGGCGGGTAGGGCGGAGTGTAATCTCATTAATAGCTACCTCTTCGGGTTCGCCTATGGCATAGGCTATGGCTCTGGCTACGGAGCTGGCAGGAATCTCATAAGCCTTATAGAACGCCTGTATGTTGGCACTGGCCTCAGGGTCGGAGCTACCATACTTGAGTTCGCTCTCCACCGCCCCAGGGTAGAGAGTGGTGACACGGATATTATCCTTGGCCACCTCAGCACGTAAGCCTTCGCTAATGGCTTTGACGGCAAACTTGGTGCCACTATACACGGTACCACGACCTGCTGCCACCCGCAATCCTGCTACCGAGGATAGGTTAATGATATGCCCACTGTGTTGCTGTTGCATAGTGGGGAGTACTGCTGCGATGCCATAGAGTACCCCTTTTATATTGATGTCAATCATCTTGTCCCACTCCTCCACCTTGAGTTTGTCCAAAGTAGCTTGTGGCATGATACCAGCGTTGTTAATCAGTACATCGATACAACCATAAGCCTTGAGTGTCTCCTCTGCAATACGCTCCACATCGCTTTGTACAGCCACATCGGCAACCACCACAAGGGCTTCGCCTCCTTGAGCGGTGATTTCCGCGGCTAATTTCTCCAAACGCTCCTTACGCCGAGCAGCTAAAACTACCTTAGCCCCATATTTTGCCAAGAGCAAAGCTGTCGCTTCACCCAGGCCACTGCTGGCACCGGTGATAATCACTACTTTATTTTTGATATTTTCAGTCATAATTACTATATATTAGTTTGTCTTATGATGTGCAAAGACTGTCGTTGCCTGCCTTGTGAATCAAAATTATCAGGAGAAAGCCATTGCTCAAGAGCACGTTTGTTTTGAGGCCATTCCTTATCAATCATAGCAAACCAAGCGGTGTCACGCGAACGCCCTTTGTAGACGACTGCCTGCCTGAATGTGCCCTCATATACAAAGCCCAAACGCTCCGCGGCACGGCGCGAAGGCGCATTAAGGCTATCGCATTTCCATTCGTAACGCCTATACTGGAGGGTTTCAAACACATATTTTGCCAAGAGATACTGCGCCTCTGTAGCCATACGTGTACGCTGCAAAGCAGGCGAATAGTTCACCCAGCCCACTTCTATCACTCTGTTTTTAGGGTCTATACGCATTAGGGCGAGCGTACCCACTGCCTTTTGCGTTTGCTTATCTACAATCGCCAGAAAATAAGGGTCGACAGAGGCTTCCTGCTTAGTGAGTAAAGCGTACAACTCCTCTTTGTTCTTCGAAGGAGCTATAGAAAGGTATGTCCAATCGGGCATTACAGCATTGGCTTCCAAATAGAAATCACTCAAATCGTCCAAATGTTTGGCTACCGAAAGAGGTTCCAACCGACAATAATTCCCCTCTAAGAGGGTTATATGCGGGAGTTCTCCTGCTGAAAAATTAGGTAATGCCTCCCCTATGGGTTGATGATATTCGTTTGTGGTCATTCTGTTAATTATAATCGGTTGATACGCCTTTATTACTTAGAGGCAAGGGTTCTCAGCGCCTTTTTTACAATATACTTGGTTTCTTTAGTAGGACTTTCTCGCTCCCAACGCTCACAAAGAGCTGTCACGAAATCGGGACGGGTTTTGCTGGCATCATTCAGCCAGTTCCCTACACTATCTTGCACATACTTTGCCTTATCGGACTTCAATTTGTCTAATATAGGCAAATACACCTCTGGCTTTTCTTTCAAGGCTTCTATATGAGCACACCAAACACCCCGCGGGCGCAAGGCTTCTGTACTAAACCTACGGATATTCTCATCTTCGCTTTCTGCCCAATGGGAAAGAAAACTGATTGAAAAGTCTAAATGTTCGCTCATTTCGGGACGTAACGCCATCCAAATAATCTCACGAACAGCAAAATGACTATCGGCTACCAAGGGTTTTAGTTAGCGAAAGTACTTCCAAAGGGATATCTACCGCCTTTTGAGCTCCCTTTCTGTTTTTGATGTCTTCGGTCATGAATCTAATCTATTAATCTGTCAGTTATCCCATTGGACAAGGTTTGCTGCTAATCGTTAAAGACTTCTATGGTTTCTTCTTTGAGGACAAAATCGGTGAATTTGCCTTTGTAGCGGGTAGCCTTTACGATATGGTTATCTATCCAATGATAATTACCCCCACGAGGTTTGCCAAAGATGATGCCATGGTATTTAAAGCCATGCTTATCAAGCCACTGTTCGGTGATCTCGCGGAGTGCTTCGGTGCGTGAGGTGAAAAAATGGATCACATGCCCTTGGTCATACCATTTGTTCACCTGTTCCAGCGCATCGGGGAATACCTCTGCCGTAATCATTCGTTCGGGCTGTTCGTTGGGAATATCCTCGCATATAGTACCATCAATATCTATGAGGTAGTTCTTCACTCCTTCGGGCAATATAGGGTTTTTATTGCCATGAGCGTCTTCTTGTAAGGTAAATTTTTCAATCATAATGCATCAGTTATATAGGTTAATTTATTTATGTATCTACTGTGGTAATACACCCATTATCATGGAGTTATAGTAACTATTTTGCCTTCACGGCGCACCACAATCTTTTGATTATTCTTGCGCTTTTGGGCAATCATTCGATCATAAGCAAGGTCTAAACCTTTTAAAAGTTTGTCTTTCAGACTCTCTTTCTTAGTTATTTTATCTTTCATAATTATTTTTCATTAAGTTAAACTTGTCGTTGTTATAAATTACGATATCCTTATATCTTTCCTTTTGAGCTATAAGTTCCTTTCTCCCCTCTGAATTATCAAATATATAACAAATATCTACCATATCGATATAGATAGTAAAGAGATTAGCAATCCCGTTATGATATCTTCTTTCAATAGTCTCCGAGGGAATGCTATGCCCTCCTTCAGCAACGCGCTGTGCGACCCTCTCTTTAGCCATATTGGGTGAGTCTAACCAAAAGAACAACAGGGTAACCTCATAGCCATTGGCTTGTGCCCATTCTATTTTT
>ERZ773035.1543-NODE-1543-length-16462-cov-32.077345_pt1 | contig 16462 bp, 13 predicted proteins | sample MGYA00511487_ERZ773035 | MGnify/ENA primary metagenome ERZ773035 (study PRJEB29015, sample SAMEA2737985) | human oral metagenome | biome: human oral; feature: human-associated habitat; material: dental | place: China | collected 2024 ...
CGCGGGCATCGACCGGGCCAGCGGCGACAAGCAGGCGCGGATCCTCGCAGCCGTCCCCATCGGGCCCGACGACGCCCTGGCGGCGGGCGCGCCGCTGCTGGCCACCAGCACCGAGAGCGCACTCGAATCAGGGCGCATCCGGGCGCGCCGCGTGCGCCGCCTGGGCGCGATCGAACTGTCCTCCCGGCCCGCCGGAGCCCTCCCCGCCGACGAGGCACTGGCCATGGTCCGCTCCTTCGCGGACAAGAACGGACTGGGGGCCTTCGGATGGGGGCAGCGCGCCACGGCGCTGCGCGCCCGCCTGGCCGCCCTGCGCGCCGCCATCGGCGAACCCTGGCCCGACGTGTCCGACGAGGGGCTGCTGGCCGCCTCCGACACCTGGCTGTCCCCCCACGCCCAGCGCCTCGCCTCCGGGGCGCCCCTGTCCGGCGTCGACATGGCCGAGGCACTGCGGGCGCTGCTGCCCTGGCCCGAGGCCTCCCGCCTCGACGAACTGGCCCCGGAGAGGATCACCGCCCCCGGCGGCGCCCAGCGCGCCGTCGACTGGTCCACCGGCTCCCCCGTGCTCACGCTGCGGGTGCAGCAGGCCTTCGGATGGACCGACACCCCCGTCCTCGCCGACGGCAGGCTCCCCCTGGTCCTCCACCTCACGAGCCCCGCGGGGCGCCCCGTCGCCGTCACCTCCGACCTGGCGTCCTTCTGGGCGGGGCCCTACGCGCAAGTGCGCGCGCAAATGAGAGGGCGCTACCCCAAGCACCCGTGGCCGGAGGACCCCCTGTCCGCCCGGCCCACCGACCGGGCGAAGCCCCGACGCCGGTGACTGCGCGCCCGCCGGGCGCCCTCAGTCCCCCAGGCTCTTCTCCACCACGGACCTGCCGTCGGGCAGGTTCTTCGACGGCATCTGGTACCCGCCCACGTCCGCTATCGACGGACGCTCCAGTCCGAGGTCGCGCAACTGGCTGAGCGTCGACATGCGCACGGGGCCGAGCTCGGCGACGGGCACACCGCCCTCCATCAGAGTCACGACCTCGCCCGATGAGACACGTGCGACCACGTCCCCCATGTTCTCCCGAAAGTCACCAATATCAAGAGCCCTCATAGGGCTTATCGTTGCACATTCCCCAGCCCCGGGGCCAGTGGTGCTCCAACAGGTGGAATACTCGCGCCACCAGCGGCGTTGAGACCCGGGAAACACGAAAGCAAACGACTGCAATGGAGGCGGCATGACCACTGCGCCCGCAACGGAGAACTTCGACCTGCTCGTCGTGGGAGGGGGGAAAGCCGGGAAATCCCTGGCGATGGACCGCGCCAAACGGGGATGGAAAGTGGCGATGGTCGAACGCCGCTTCGTGGGCGGCACGTGCATCAACGTCGCCTGCATCCCCACCAAGACCCTGGTGGGCTCCGCCCGCCGCCTCGCCGAGGCCCGGACGGACGCCGACTTCGGCGTCGTCGGCACCGAGGGCGCCCGGATCGACCTCGCGTCGCTGCGCGCCCACAAGGAAGGGGTCGTGGGCGCGATGGTGGCCGCCCACGAGAAGATGTTCGCCGCACCCGGCATCGATTTCATCCGCGGCAGCGCCCGTTTTGTCGGCGAGCGCACAGTGAACATCACCACTGACGACGGCACGATTAGGACCATTAGCGCACCCCGGGTGCTCATCAACCTGGGCACGCGCCCCGCACGGCCCGCCATCCCCGGCCTGTGGGAGTCAGGCGCGTGGACCAGTGAGGACATCCTCCGCCTCGAGTCCCTGCCACAGTCCCTGGCGATCATCGGAGCCGGGTACATCGGCGTCGAGTTCGCCTCCATGATGGCCACTTTCGGCGTCGCAGTCACCCTGGTGTCCTCCTCGCCGCGCATCCTGCCCCGCGAGGACGCCGACGCCGCGGCCGAGCTGGAGGCCGCGCTCGAGGCGCAGGGCGTCACCATCGTGCGCGGGGCGCGCGCCGAATCCGCCTCCCGCGACGGCTCCACGACCGCCCTGACCCTGTCCGACGGTACCACGGTCGTGGCCGAGGCCGTCCTCGCGGCGGTCGGGCGCACCCCCAACACCGACGGCATCGACCTGGAGCTGGCAGGGGTCGACGTGGACGAGCGCGGCTTCATCGCCGTCGACTCCCACCTGCGCACCACCGCCGAGGGCACGTGGGCGGCGGGCGACGCGGCGGGCACGCCCATGTTCACCCACGCCTCGTGGAGCGACTTCCGCATCATCCGCAACCAGTTGGACGGGGTGGGCCTGGACGACCCCACGACCTCCACCGCGGGCAGGACCATCCCCTACGCGGTGTTCTCCACCCCGGAGCTGGCGCGCATCGGCCTCAACGAGGCGGAGGCCGCCGCCCAGGGCCTCGACGTTCGGGTCGCGAAGATCCCGACCGCCGCGGTCCCCAGGGCGAAGACGCTGCGCTCGCCCGCCGGTTTCCTCAAAGCGGTCGTGGACGCGCGCACCCACCGGATCCTGGGGGCGACGCTCATCGGGGAGCACGCCTCGGAGACCATCACCGCCGTGCAGGTGGCGATGGCCGGGGGCCTGACTTACGAGCAGCTGCGCTTCCTGCCCATCGCCCACCCCACGATGGGCGAGGGGCTGCAGATCCTCTTCGACTCGCTGGACTGAGGCGCACCGCTGCCGCGGGCCGGGGCCAATGGGAAGAGCCCCGTCGGCGGCGAGCCAGCGCAGCGGACGCACACAGGACTGCCCCAGCGCCGCACACCGAAGCACGACGGGCGGGCGCACAAGGGCGCGAGGCACGACAGGGGCGGGGCCCGGACCATTGCGGTCCGGGCCCCGCCCCTCGCATCGCACCAGCAGGTGCTCCGCGTTGGTTGGTCAGCCGATCCAGCGGCCGGAGGAGTCGAAGTTCTGCCAGCGCCCGTCGACCCACTCGGTGCCGGTCACCATCTGACCGGAGGGCTTCAGGTAGTACCAGTACCCGTCCACGTCCTTCCAGCCGGTGGCCATGGTGCCGTCCTCGTTCAGGTAGTACCAGCTGCCGCTGGAGGCCTGCCAGCCCGTGGTCATCGCGCCGGAGGCGTCGAAGAGGTACCAGTTGCCGTCGATCGACTTCCAGCCGGTCGTCATGACGCCGGTTGCCTCCAGGTAGTACAGGCTGTCGCCGACCTTGGTCCAGCCGATCTGCATCCGCCCAGTCGACGGATCCAGGTAGTACCACAGGCTGTTGACCCTGGTCCAACCGGAGGCGCGGCCGTTGGCGCCGTAGTAGTACCAGTAGCCGTCGGCCTTGTCCCAGCCGTAGGCCAGGTAGCCGTCGGCGTCGAAGCGGTACGCGACGCCATCGATCTCAACGACCTCGGAGGAGGGGTGGGTGCCGTCGGAGTACTGGTAGGACCAGCCCTTCCCGGAGTTGATCCAGCGCCCGCTCTTCACCGCGGTGGCGAAGAAGCCGACGGTCAGGGTGACGTCGTCGTCAGCCGCGGCGTCGTTGTTGACGCCCTTGGCGGTGACGGTCGCGTTGACCGGGGTGGCGTCGGACCCGCTCAGGTGCAGGTTCGCCAGGTCGATCAGGCCGGACTCGACGACGACCGAGTCGGCGCCCTCATCGACCGTCTTGGAGACGGTGGCCAGTCCGGCCACGTCGAGGCTCGCCGAGGTCACGGACCCGGTGACGGTCGCGCGGACGTAGACGGTGCCGGACAGGGTCGCGCCCTCCAGGGGCTGCCAGGTCTCGTTGTCGGTGGAGTACTCGACGGCCGAGACGACGGGCTTCTCCTGGTCGCGGGTGACCGCGGCCAGCGCGTTGACCAGGCCGGCGCCGCGGTACTCCTTGCCGTCAGCGGGGACCGTGAGGCGGTCGAAGGAGTAGCCGGCCTGCTGCTTGAGCAGGGCAACCAGCTGGTCGGCGGTGTAACCGGGGTGGATCTCCTTGAGGAGGGCGACGACGCCCGCGGCGTGCGGGGAGGCCATCGAGGTGCCGGACAGGTAGGCGTAGCCGGACTCGCGGATCCTGGTCGGGACGGTGGACCACACGCGCACACCCGGTGCGGCGACGTCAACGGACTTGACGCCGTAGTTCGAGAAGTACGCGCGGTCCAGGACGCCCGTGGACGCGTCCTGGCCGTCGGGCAGGACCAGCGCGGACACGGAAATCACGTCGTCGTTGAGCATCGCGGGGGCGTCGACGCCGCCGGTGACGTCACGGGAGAAGGCAGCGCCCTCGACGTCGTTGGGCGAGCTGGTATCGACCGTCGGGTTGTCGTGGTCGTCGTTGGAGTTGCCCTCGGCGGCCACGTTGACGACGCCCTTCTGGTGGGCGTAGTGGACGGCGCGGCTAGCGGCCTCCAGGCCAGCGGCCTGCGTCGGGTCGTTGGGCAGCCAGAACGCCCAGGGATCCATGTAGTAACTCGAGTTGGTCACATCGACCCCGTGATCGGCCGCCCACGTGAAGGCGCAGGTGACGTACTCGGGGTAGAAGCTGCCGTTGGCGTTCGAGGTCTTGATCGCGACCAGGGTCGCCTCGGGGGCGACGCCGTCAACGCCGATCCCGTTGTGGGCAGCGGCGATCGTTCCGGCCACGTGCGTGCCGTGGTAGTGGTCGTCCTTCCACGCCGAGTAGTCCTGGTCGGCGATCCCGTTGGAGGCGCAGCCGACGGAGCGGGTGCGGTCCACCTGGTCCTTGAGGTCCGGGTGGTCGGCGTCAATGCCGGTGTCCAGGACGCCCACGGTCACCTTCGCACGGGGGACGTCGACCTGCTGGGCCTGGACCGAGCCGACGGCGTACAGGCCCCACGCGTTCGCGTCGCCCTCGTCGGGCGTGAAGTCGGCGTCGCCCTCGGGGGCGAAGTCATTGAGCTGGGAGTTGGGCGACAGGCTGTCGTCGTGGTTGGCCACGGCCTCGGCGACCGCCTGGTTCTCGCCGGGGGTGCCCTGGTTCTGATCCACCTTGACCTCGGCGCCGCTCACCGTGGCGTAGCGCGTGGGGCCGATGGAGTCGTAGGAGATCCCGGCGGCGACCAGGGCAGCTCCGAGATCGGGCGCGAAGGCGGCCTTCACCGACTGCACGAAGAAGGAGTTGAAAACCGGGTACTGGGCGAGGACCACTCCGCCCACGTCACCGGCTTTCGAAACAGCCGTTGCGAAATCCGATTCGGAAGCGCCAACGGGCAGGTTCACGGCATAATTCATGACCTCGTCGCGCTCCCGCGCGGCTGAGGTAATTCCTGGAGTGCCCTCCGCGTGCGCGGTGGGACTGCTCACGGCGACAACGGACAATGCTGTGGCCAGCGTTACTGCGGCGGACAGCATGACCCTTACGGGCGTGCGCGACATCGTGTCCTCGATTCATTCGACGGATGGGACGGTCCCCGAGTGGCGGAAAGGCCCCTCCACTCAGGATCCCGTCCTTTTATAATGTCGGGGATAACCGGTAAAAGTCCAGCAATATCCACATTTTAAGAACTGTTTACCATGTGCGAACGCCGGGTCCGGGACTATCCACAACCCGCCCACTCCCTTGCCACCACTGCGTTCGACGCACTATCGGGGAAGCGGTGGCAGTGGAGCGGGAGACATATCACTCCCGTATTCCCGTCGGGATCAGACAAAGCACTGACCACCTGTACCACATCCGCCACAAGAAGCAGCGCGCCACAGCGCCCTGAGTACCACCGACCGGCCAGCGCGCACGGCCCTCCGGCCTCCGCCCCCGTCGGCTGCGACTAGAGGACCGAGCCCCGCCACGGCGGCCACAGCCGAGTTCCGCCGACAGCGCCCGGCCAACGGGCGGGACAGGGCAGTGCTCCGGCCAGCGGCGGCCGCGCCCCGCAGGCGGACGGGGCGGAGGCGGTGCCCCGGTCAGCCCTCCAGGCCCGCGTCCAGGGCGAGCAAGTGGTCCAGGCCCTGCGGGCGGACCAGCCAGCGGGGCTCCCCCGCCCCGACGCCGACGACACCGGGCTTGGTGAGCATGTTGTAGTTCGACGCCATCGAATAGCCGTAGGCGCCGGTGGCCGGGACCGCGATCACGTCCCCGGCCCGCACGTCGGCGGGCAGATCCACGTCGCGCACCACGATGTCGCCGCTCTCGCAGTGCTTGCCCACGATCCTGCACCGGGCCAGCCCCTCGGCGCCCTCCCTGCCGGCCAGGGCCGCCGTGTACGACGCGCCGTACAGGGCCGGGCGGATATTGTCCGACATCCCCCCGTCGACGGCGACGTAACGGCGCACGCCGCCGCCGGGCAGGGACACGTCCTTCACGACGCCCACCGTGTACAGGGTCAGCGCGGCCGGGCCCACCACGGACCTGCCGGGCTCGGTGCTCACGTGGGGGACTGGCAGGCGCAGCGACTCGCAGCGCTCGCGCACCACCCCCGCCAGGGCGCGCGCCACAGCGGCGGGCGAGTCGGGCACGGGGTCCTGGCCCGTGTAGGCGATGCCCACGCCCCCGCCCAAGTCGATGGCCCCCGTCTCCACGCCCAGCTCGTCGCGGATGCGCGCCGCGAAGTCCACGACGACGCGCGCGGCCTCCTCGAAGGCCGCTGTGCCGAAGATCTGCGACCCGATGTGGGAGTGGAGGCCCAGGAACCGCAGGTGGGGGGCCTCGCGGATCCTCCGCACGACGTCCAGGGCCTGCCCGTCGGCCACGGACACCCCGAACTTCTGGTCCTCGTGGGCGGTGGCGATGTACTCGTTGCCGCCCGCGTGGACGCCCGACTTCAAGCGCACCATGACGGGGGCCTCCACCCCCAGCCGCGCGGCGATGCGCTCGACGGCGCCCACCTCGTGGGCTGAGTCGATGAAGATCCTGTGGATGCCGGCCTGAAGGGCCAGCTCGATCTCGGCGTCGCCCTTGTTGTTGCCGTGCAGACCGATCCTGCCCGGATCCACCCCGGCGCGCAGCGCCAGCGTGAGCTCGCCCAGGGACGCGGTGTCGATCCCCATCCCCTCGGCGGCCACCAGGCGCGCCACTTCGGCGCTGAGGAACGCCTTGCTCGCGTAGAAGGCGTCGCCCCCCGCCATCCCGTAGCCGTCCCAGAACTCCTCGGCCATCGCCGACACCCACACGCGGGCGCGCGCGGCCAGGTCCGCCAGGTCCACGACGAAGAGCGGGGTCCCCAGCCGGCCGGCCAGGTCCGCCATTCCCACGCCGCCGACCTCCAGGGCGCCGTCCGGGCGGCGCTCCGCGCTCCACGGCCACAGGTCCGGGCGCTCGGCGGGCCCGGGGCACACCAGCGAGCCGACTGGCAGGGCGTCCGCCCCATTGGAGCCCGGCATGGTCACATCCTCTCCGGGGCGGCGACGCCCAGCAGCCCGAGTCCGGTGCGCAGCACCTGCGAGACCGCGTCGTTGAGCCACAGGCGCGCGACGTGCCCCGCCTCGACGGGGTCGTCACCGCGCGGGGTGACCCGGCACTGCCCGTACCACGCGTGGTAGGTGCCCGCCAGCGCCTCCAGGTAGCGCGCGACGCGGTGCGGCTCGCGCAGCTGCGCCGCCTGGGCGATCTGCGCGGGGAACTGGGCGAGGGCCCCCAGCAGCTCCGCGTCCGCAGCGGTGTCCAGGGCGGCCGGGTCGAAGCCCGCGTCCCGCCCCACCCCGTGGTCCGCCGCGTTGCGCGCGACGTTGCGGGTGCGGGCGTGGGCGTACTGCACGTAGTACACGGGGTTGTCGTTCGTGTGCTGGGTGAGCAGGTCCAGGTCGATGTCCAGGTTGGAGTCCATCGACACGCGCACCAGCGCGTAGCGCGCCGCGTCGACGCCGACGGCGTCGACCAGGTCGTCCAGGGTCACGATGGTGCCCGCGCGCTTCGACATGCGCACGGGGGCGCCGTCCTTCACCAGGTTCACCATCTGGCCGATGAGGATCTGCATGTTCACGCCGGGCTCGTCGCCGAAGGCCGCGCACATCGCCATCATGCGGCCGATGTAGCCGTGGTGGTCGGCCCCCAGCAGGTAGACCGCGGCGTCGGCCCCGCGGCGGCGCTTGTCCAGGTAGTAGGCGACGTCCGCCGCGAAGTAGGCGGCCTGGCCGTCGGACTTGATGAGCACGCGGTCCTTGTCGTCGCCGTAGGAGGTCGTGCGCAGCCACACGGCGCCGTCGCGGTCGAAGACCTCGCCGCGCCCGCGCAGCGTCTCGATGGCGGCGGACACCGCCCCCGAGTCGTGCAGGGAGTCCTCGTGGAAGAACACGTCGAACTCGGAGCGGAAAGCGCTCAGGCGCGCCTTGATCTCCGCGAACATCAGCTCCACCCCGCGGGCGCGGAAGGCCTCGACGGCCTCCTCCTCGGGCAGGCCCACGGGGTCGGGCAGCCCGGCGGCGCGCGCGTCGGCGCGCACCCTGTCGGCGATGTCGGCGATGTACTGGCCGCCGTAGCCGTTCTCGGGCGCCTCGCGGCCCAGGGCGCGCGCGTACAGGGAACGGGCGAAGCGGTCGATCTGCGAGCCGTGGTCGTTGAAGTAGTACTCCCGCGTCACGCGCGCGCCCGAGGCGGTCATCAGGCGGGCCAGCGAGTCGCCGACCGCAGCCCAGCGGGCGCCGCCCAGGTGGACAGGGCCCGTGGGGTTCGCCGACACGTACTCCAGGTTGATGTCCTGGCCCGCCAACGAGGCGTTCGTGCCGTAGGAGTCCCCCGCCCCGACGATCGTGGCGGCCAACTGCCCGGCCGAGGAGGCGGCGAGGCGGATGTTGATGAACCCGGGCCCGGCGACCTCCACCGACTCCACGCCCTCCGCGTCGGACAGGGCGTCGGCGATGAGGGCCGCGAGGTCGCGCGGGGCGGTGCCCGCCCGCTTGGCCAGCTGCATGGCGGCGTTGGTCGACCAGTCGCCGTTGTCGCGGTTGCGGGGGCGCTCGACCCGCACGGGGTCGGGGATGTCGGAGGGGTCGAGGGCGATGCGCCCTTCGGCGGCCGCGTCGAGCAGGACGGCGCGGATCAGTGAGGCTAGTTCTTCAGGAGTCATCCCCCAAGCCTACGGGCAACGAGCGGGGCGGGCGAACCGCCGAGCCCCTCCCCCACCCGGTGCCGCGCACAAGGGACGGGATTACGCAACACGCGATCGCGCTGGGCGGCTTGATCCCGCCGTTGTGCACAACTCGTGTTCCGTGATCCAACGCCCTTGTGCGCGTACCCGGGCGCATGCGGGCGCGGGGCCGGGCGGGGCGCACCGGGGCGCGGGCTGTCCGCTCCAATGGGCGCGGGGCCGGGCGGTGCGCGCGGCCGGGGAGCGCTCGGGCACGGGCGCAGTCGGAGCGGCGCCCGGGGCGCGGTATGATCGCAATGAGTCGAAGTGAGGGGGACTCCCATGGCCGCGCCCCAGGACCCGCGCCACAAGCACGCGATCATCCCACTGCTGGGACCCGCTTTCGTGGCGGCCGTCGCCTACGTCGACCCCGGCAACGTCGCGGCCAACATCACCGCCGGCGCCCGGTACGGGTACCTGCTCGTGTGGGTGCTGGTCGCCTCGAACCTGGCCGCCATGGTCGTCCAGTACCTGTCGGCCAAACTGGGGCTCGTCACCGGCGAGTCCCTGCCCTCCCTGCTGGGCGGCAGGCTCCCCACCGCGGGGCGCATCGCCTTCTGGGCGCAAGCCGAGATCGTCGCCGCCGCCACCGACCTGGCCGAGGTGATAGGCGGGGCGCTCGCCCTCCACCTGCTCTTCGGCGTCCCCCTGGTGTGGGGCGGCGTCATCATCGGCGCGGTGTCGATGGCGCTGCTGCTCATCCAGGGCGGCGGGCGCCAGCGCAGCTTCGAGAACGCCATCATCGCCCTCCTGGTCGTCATCACCCTGGGGTTCCTGGCGGGCCTGGTCGCCGCCCCTCCCGACTGGGGCAGTGTCGCCTCGGGCATGGTCCCCCGCTTCCAGGGCGCCGACTCCGTGCTGATCGCCGCCTCGATGCTGGGCGCCACCATCATGCCGCACGCCGTCTACCTGCACTCCTCGCTGGTGAACGACCACGAGGGCGGCACCATCCCCACCGCCGACGAGCACCACAGCGAAGGGCACCTCAAGCGCCTGCTGCGCGCCACCCGGATCGACATCTACTGGGCGCTGGGCGTGGCGGGCGTGGTCAACACGGGCCTGCTCCTCCTGGCGGCCTCCGCCCTGCAGGGCCAGCAGGGCACCGACACCATCGAGGGCGCGCACGCGGCGATCGCCTCGGCCCTGGGGTCCACCGTGGGCACCGTCTTCGCCGTGGGCCTGCTGGCCTCCGGGCTCGCCTCCACGTCAGTGGGCGCCTACGCGGGCTCCGAGATCATGAACGGCCTCCTCCACATCCGCGTGCCCCTGTGGGCGAGGCGCCTCGTCTCCCTGGTGCCCGCCCTGGCCATCCTGGCGGCGGGCGCCGAGCCGACGTGGGCCCTGGTCGTGTCGCAGGTCGCCCTGTCCTTCGGCATCCCCTTCGCGATCATCCCCCTCGTCTCGCTGACCCGCGACCGCCGCGTCATGGGCGAGCACGCCAACTCCCCGGTGCTCGCTGCGGCCGGAGCCCTCATCGCCGCAGCGATCGTCGTCCTGAACCTGCTGCTCGTCTACCTGACGGCGACAGGCCAGGGCTGACCCGGGCGCCACGCGCACCCACCCGGCATCGGGACGCCCATCGGGGCGAACCGGCTCGTGGCATCTCGGGTGCGGGCTGGTCCGAAATGCGTCTGAGTTTCGTCGTTCTCGGAGGGCTCCGCGCGGGGTTGGTCCGAAATGCGTCTGAGTTCGACGGTTTTGGCCGGATCTGGGTGAATCCGGGCAGACTCAGACGCATTTTGGACCACATGCCCCCCAAGCCCGTTTTCCAGCCCGAGACTCAGACGGATTTCGGACCACCGGCCCACTCGCGCCACCGGGCCACTCGCGCCACCGGGCCGCCGACCACAGGACCACCGCGCGACTGGGTCTCCATCAGCGCGCACCACCGCCGGATCAGCAGGAATCCCGCGCCAGCACTACCCCCGCGAACATCGTCGCACCCTCATACATCTAGAGCACGAAGAACCGAGTCGGACAATATAGAATCATGCTGGTCAGAGGAATCCAGCCCTTGCGCGCATAACTCGGGCGGAACGGGCGCCGGAGCAGAGGACTTGGCCAACGATCCACCCGTCTGCGCCCCGAGCAGCAGACTCCCGGGGCACTGCCCACGGCCAACGGGCAGTGACCGCGCGAATCCTGCGGGTCCACCGCTCAGAGCGGCCCCCTCCCACCGGAAGCGGTGGGAGGGGGCCGCGCCCCCGCTCACGCGCGGTGCGACGCCTCGTACTCGGACATGAGGTCGATGCGCCGCTGGTGGCGCGCATCCCCGGAGAACGGGGTCTCCAAGAAGGCGTCCACCAGGGCCAGGGCCTCCTCGGCGGTGTGCTGGCGCGCGCCCACCGCTATGACGTTCGCGTCGTTGTGCTCGCGGGCCAGGCGGGCCGTCGCGTCGTTCCAGACGAGGGCCGCGCGCACCCCGGCGACGCGGTTTGCCGCCATCTGCTCGCCGTTGCCGGAACCGCCGATGACGACGCCCAGGGAACCGGGCTCGGCGACGACCGCCTCGGCGGCCTCGATGCAGAAGGGCGGATAGTCGTCCAGGGGCTCGTAGGACAGGGCCCCGTGGTCGACGACGTCGTGGCCCGCCCCGCGCAGGTGGGCCACGACCTTTTCCTTCAGTTCGTATCCGGCGTGGTCGGTGCCGATGTGGACTCGCATATGACACTTCCTCGGGTGATGTGACGATGACACGCGCAAGTATGTCACACATCACCCATGCGCACCCGCCCGCGAAGGCTGGTACACTGTTGCGCGCCGCCCCGATAGCTCAGTGGATAGAGCGTTCGCCTCCGGAGCGAAAGGCCGCAGGTTCGAATCCTGTTCGGGGCACTCTCAGCGCCCGCCGCCCTGCCCGTCCGGATCCGGGTAGAAGATGTCCTCGATACACTTGCCGAAGACGGAGGCGATCTTGAAGGCGAGCCCCAGGGACGGGTCGTACTTGCCGTTCTCGATGGCGATGACCGTCTGGCGGGAGACCCCCAGGGAAGCCCCGAACTCCGCCTGGGTCCAGCGCTGCTCCGAGCGCAGCTCCTTCACGTTGTTCCTCATCAGCGGTACCTCCGTTGCAGAACGGCCATGCACAGGCCCCACGCGGACATGAGGACGACGAACGCGGCGATGAACGGGACGCGGACCGCGCCGACGAGGTCCAGAATGCCGGCCGTCGCCAGGAGCGGCGCCGAGACCGTGAACGCCAGTCCCGCGGATTCGATGAGGAGTTTGCGGGGGAACTCGTCGGCCTCGGCCCAGTAGGCGCAAACCGCCCAGACGATGATGCCGATGGCGGGGACGACGAGCAAGATGGACCAGGGTTTCGCGGGTTCGGGCAGCACTCCTGCGAGTGCCAGCGCGGCGGCGAGCAGCGCCACGTAGACGGCCATGCCCACTCCGAAGCGGATCAGATAACGGCGCTGTGCGGGTTCCATGTCTCTAGTGTCCCTCATTTCTTCGTATACGCGGATTGCGGCTGCGAACGCGGCGCGGGGGACCGGGCGCCTTCGGCTCCCAGTCCCTCGCGGGCGGCGACGGTCATAGTGTCATCATGAGGATCGGCAGGCCCAGGAAGAGCAGGTCGAGCATCCAGTGGGCGATGACCGTGGGCATCGTGCGCTTCCAGGCCATCATGAGGGCCCCGAAGAAGAGTCCCGCGATGAGGGTCGTGACCAGCTTGGCGACGGCCGCCTCGGGCGATGAGAGCGCGAACCCGAGGTGCTGCAGGGAGAAGGCGAGGGCCGGGACCACCAGCGCCATCCCGGCGCCGAAGCGGACTCCGATCCGGGGCTGCAGGTATCCGCGGTAGAGGCCCTCCTCGGCCAGCGCGATGGTCAACGGCATGACGGCGAAGCACAGCAGGCCCGCCCACATCGGCAGGCGCGCGCTCATGGCGCCCATCGGCGGCGCCCCGTGGTAGGCGATCAGGTTCCCGATGAAGGAGGCGACGAACCAGACGACCACCGTGCCGATGAAGGCGAGGAGCCCCCACCCGATGTCCCTGAGCAGGAACGGGCGGTAGAGGTCGGCCAGCGACCGGCCCTCCCTGCGCATGAGGAGGGCGAGCATGGCCAGGGTGAGGACGTCGATGAGGACGGTCGCGGGGCTGATCCAGATGAGGGAGCCGCTGGCGGCCAGGGCGGCCAAGACCAGAAAGGGCGGGTGGCAAGCGGGCGCCGATGCGGCCTTCAGCGGCTGGCTTGCAAGCAGATTTGAAGGCGTGCGCTCTGCGGACGCGGGCACTCATCAGTTGCTCCATACGCTTTAGGAAGCCAAAAACAGAAGCAGATTCATGAGGTTAGATTGCCGCTTTGCGTTCATTCCACTAGGGGCCGTTGAGAATTGCCGAGACTGGAGCACAGCAGAAGCCAGATAGATCGCAGCCTTGAGGCTGGCGTCAGTCTTGTCACTGCGCATGGCACAAGGCCAGTATCTTGGCGCTCACGTCCTCCGAGTGAGCGGCCTATGGCCTGACTTTGATTCCTGCGCCCTGACCGTGACGGTGCACTTTCACGATCGTGGCATTGGCCATGGCGTATTCCATATTCGGCTGGCCGCTGGCTGCATCAAAGAGTTTTTGCCAGATACCGGCCTTGACCCAGTCGCCCAAGCGTTTGAAGACGATGTTGCATTGGCCAAATTCTTCAGGCAAATCGCGTTAGGGGCTGTCTGTGCGCATGATCCACAACACGGTCTCTGCAAATAAGCACTTGTTCCTGCCTCTTCGCCTTGCGTCGCCAGGCTTAGACAGTGCGAGGCCATCAGCGCCCGCTGCTTATCGCTTAATACTCTTCTTTCCATAGCGGGACTGCAGTACAAGAGCAGAACTGCCTTGCCCATTTCACTCTGTCACTCCTCACGGCCAGGCTTCAGACTGGTTTCAAGGCCAGTCCGCCTGCCGCACCCTGCAGCTTGTGCAAGGTATCGCGGTTCATGCCAGCCCTGCACGGTAATTTGCCAGCGGACGCAGGTCAGTCCAGCAAGACGCAAAGAAGAAGTGGCGCGACGGCAGGCGAGCGGGCCGGGCCATCAGGCCGGGCGTTGCGCCGTCAGCAAAACCCAGCCGTCTTGCATGTCGGCCACTTGCAGCGCCAGCCAGGGGGCGTAGGCGGTTTGCAGCTCTTGCGTCTGGCGCTCAAGCACGCCGGCCAGCACCAGGTGGCCGCCAGCAGCAACGTGGCCGCACAACAGCGGGGCCAGCACTTTGAGGGGTGAAGCGAGGATGTTGGCCAGCACCACGTCATACAGCCCGCTGGCCGCCTCGGGCAGGCCGCTGCGCACGCGCGCGCCGTTGGCAGCGGCGTTGCCTTGCGTGGCGGCGACAGCGTCGGGGTCAATATCCACTGCGTCGATTTCGCCCGCGCCGTGCAGGGCTGCGCCAATGGCCAGAATGCCGCTGCCGCAGCCGTAATCGAGCACGCGCTGGCCCTGCATGGGCTGGCGGGCAATCCAGCGCAGGCACATCTGCGTGGTGGGATGCGTGCCCGTGCCAAAAGCCAGGCCCGGGTCCAGGCGCATGACTTGACGCGCGCCGTCCGGCACTTCGTGCCAGGTGGGCACGATCCAAAAACCGGAAGCCACTTCAACCGGCGCGAACTGCGATTGCGTCAGGCGCACCCAGTCTTGCTCGGGCACAGGACCAAGAGAGGCCACGGCGCAGCCCGCGAAAAAGTCTTGCGGGGCCAGCAAACGGGCGGCTTCGCGGGCTTCGTTTTCATGCGCGAAAAGGGCCACAAGGCTGGAGCGCGCCCAGCCTTGTGCGGGCGCAGGCAGGCCCGGCTCGCCAAACAGGGCGCGCTCGGCGGATGTGTCGGCATCGGCGTCTTCCACCGAAACGCTCAGGGCTTGCAGGGCATCCAGCGCGTCGCACAGGGTTTCGACGCGGTCTTCAGGGGCGACAAGGCGCAGTTCAAACATGGGGCTTCCTTCAGTTGCGGCAGGCGGCTGCCGGATGGAGGGCGGATTGTCCGGCCTGCGGCAGGCCGGCAGGCGGCGGATGCCCTGAAAGACTGTTCAATGGCCGTCCGTAGGCGCGAAAGCGCGGACTCGGGCGCTCGCCAATCCTCACCGGACCGCACGTGGGTCACCAAGTCCGTCTGCGGTTTGCTCCCATCCTGATTCACGGTCTTGCGCCTTGGCCGTGAAGATTCACCGAAACAGGGAGCAAGGCGCGCGTAAGCCCTGCCGTCGCAGAAGAACCATAGTGTGGCAGGCCCGCCGGATCCGCTTTTTCGCACTCGCACGGCAAGTCGCGCGCAGGCTCATTGAATGAATGGAAAGGACTGCGAATTTGCTCACATAATCGTAGCATTAGGTCCTAGTGTAGAGGCTACAGAAACCTTTTTAACCCCCTTGAATTTGCTCCTGTTTAATAGCGAAACTCTCTCATGTATCCAAACGATATGAGCGGTATGGTTTCAAGGCGCTGCTTCAAGCGCCGGATTGTGAAGAAAACCTTTGCTTGGCTAAGCCAACTGGGAAGACGGGGCAAAGACTATGGGCCGGCATGGCCTCCAGCTGAAGCCTTCGTCAAGACCGCTTGCATTCGACGCATGATTAAGCTTCCGGAATGACTTTGAAGATGGGTTCTCAGGAGATCGCCGCTGCCGCCGCGCGGCTGGTGGTGGAAGAAGGGCTGGACTACGGCGCGGCCAAGCGGCGGGCCGTCAAGGAGCTGGGCGCGCCCGCGCGCGCGGCCCTGCCGGACAATGACGCCGTGCAGGAGCAGGTGCGCGCCTATCTGGCGCTTTTTCGCGCCGACACCCAGCCCGCCGAGCTGCTGGCGCTGCGCGAGCTGGCGCTGGCGTGGATGCAGCGGCTGGCCGAATTCCGCCCGCACCTGACGGGCGCGGTATGGAATGGCACGGCCACGCGCCTTTCTGACGTGTATTTGCAGCTTTTTTGCGATGACCCGAAATCAGCGGAAATCGCCCTCATCAACCAGGGTGTGGCTTTCGAGGCGCGGCAAGTGCGCGGTTTTCGCGGCGAAATGGTGGACGCGCTCAGCTTTTCAGTCTTTTGCTCCGGCCTGGGCGAGCACGTGGGCGTGCATCTGATGATTCATGACCATGACGACGTGCGCGGCGCGCTCAAGCCCGCTGCCGATGGCCGCCCCGCCCGTGGCGACGAGCAGGCGCTGCGCGCCCGCATGCTGGAAGATGCGGCATCCATCATGAATTGATCGCAAAAAGTGGCAACTTCATTTATTTACGGCGCTTTGCCGCGATGGCCGCAAAATCGCAACGGAATCCTCACACTCCTTCCGTAAGCTTCAAATTCCAGCAAATTGAAGCAGTTGGCTGCAAATTGCGGTAAATTTGCCCAGTTTTTCATATCAGAAAGATTTCAATCATGGATCTGCGCAAGCTCAAGACCCTGATCGACTTGATCTCGGAGTCCAACGTTTCCGAACTTGAAATCACCGAAGCCGAAGGCAAGGTGCGCATCGTCAAGGGCAGCCCCGCCGCCGTGGTGATGCAGCCTGTAGCG
>ERZ773035.1545-NODE-1545-length-16456-cov-41.659655_pt1 | contig 16456 bp, 12 predicted proteins | sample MGYA00511487_ERZ773035 | MGnify/ENA primary metagenome ERZ773035 (study PRJEB29015, sample SAMEA2737985) | human oral metagenome | biome: human oral; feature: human-associated habitat; material: dental | place: China | collected 2024 ...
CGCGCCACTCCTTGGAGTCTGCGGACGGGCTTTCGCCGAGGCTCATCCCGGTGAAATCCGGGTTCGTAAAGCCTGCCATTACGCAATCATCCCTTTCTTTTTCTGAAGGCGCTCAAGCACCTCGTAGCAGTTCGCCTTGACGGAGATGTATTCATCAATGCCCGCGTTGTTATATGTCTCAAGAAGATCCTTCGGTGCCGCGCCCGCGAGGAATACGCGCGCATTCGGCAGAACCTCGTGGAGCTTCGGTGCAAGTGCGGGTACGATCTCGGGATAGGTCGCGTCCGTGGAGCAGATGACCACCGCATCCGCGCCGCTCTTGCCCGCCGCCTCGGCGGCCTCCTCGACCGTCTTGAACCCGTCGTTGCCGAGCACCTCGAACGCGCCGACCTGCAGGAAGCCCGTGGTAAAGTCCGCACGCGCCTTGTGCTGCGGGATGGGTCCCATGTTCGCGAGGAAGATCTTGACGTTGTCGTTCTTCTCCGCCTTGTAGTCCTCCGTGCGCTTCCGGAGTGCCTCGAAACGCTCACTCCAGCGGTGAGGTGCGATCGCCGTGACCGTCTCCGCCGCGCCCTTGCCTTCGGTGACCGCCGCCATCAGCTCCGCGATCGTCGCGCCCGCAAACGCCGCCTCGATGCCCTGATCCACGGAGCCATCCACCTTGAATGCCGCAAGAGCCTCATCGCGGTGCTTTGTGTCGATGTCGGAGAGATATGCCTCGATATCCTTCGTGCGCTGTGCCTTGAGTGCCGCCGTATCCTCCGCACGCGTTTCGAGCAGAACCTCTGTCATGTTCGGATACATATTGTTGCCGACGATGCGGTCTTTGCGGATGTCCGCCTTCTTGAAGCGGTCGGCGAGAATCTTTGCGATCTCGTCCTGCACCGAGCCTGCACGGAGTGCCGCAACGATGCCGCCCTGCTTTTCGATGCTCTGGAACTCCGCCCAGATCTTTTCCTTCATCTGGCGCGTCAGCGTCTCAACTGCCCACGAGCCGCCCGCAGGATCGATCGGCTGGAGCATACCGAACTCCTCCTGCAGCATGATCTGGATGTTGCGTGCAATGCGGCGTGAGAACTCATCGCCCTTGCGGATGGGCTCGTCGAACGGCGCACTCTCGAACGAGTCGATGCCGCCCACAACGCCCGAAAAGATCTCCGTCGTGTTGCGGAGCATGTTGACGTAGGGGTCGTAGACCGTCTTGAAGAAAAGTGCGGGGCGCGCATGGATGCGCATCTTCTGCGACTCGGCGTTGCCGCCGAACGCCTTGACGATCTGTGCCCAGATGGGGCGCACGGCGCGCAGTTTTGCGATCTGCAGGAAGAAGTTCGCACCCATCGAGAAGCCGAACGCGATCTGCCCCGCCGCCTCGTCAATCGTCAGCCCGCGCTCGCACAGCGCACGCAGATACGCCGCTGCGGTCGCCAGACACGCTGCGACCTCCTGCACATCGTTTGCACCGCCGCTGCTGTAGACATCGCTGCGGACAAACACCGTGCGCAGATGCGGCGCATGTGTCGTCGCCCAACGTGCCGCCGCAGCGAGGCTGTCATAGTGTGCGTCGAGCGATGCGGGGAGCTTGCCGTCGGTCACGAGTGCGCCGATCGGGTCTGCCCCAACGATGCCCTGCACCTTCGACATGTCGTCCCCTGCCGCACGGCGTGCCGCCGCGACGAGCGAGAGGAGCGGGAGAGCATTCGCACCCGCATAGACATAGAGCGGGAACTTCGCAAGATCAAGCCCCTCAAGGAGGGTGTGCATATCGTCGACCGTCGTCACGCTCGTGCCGATGTCGCCAACCTTCTCCGCCTGACGTGCATCCACCCCCGCACGCGAAGCGGTGTCGAGCACGATGTGGTAGATCGTCGAGCCCTTGTCATTCTCATGACGCAGGAGCTCGTTGTTCTCTGCGGGCAGGGTCTCATCACACGCCTGTGCGATGCCCCAAGGCTTCCCGATGTAGCCGGCGGGATCCACACCGCGCAGATAGTCCCCCATGCCGGGCATGACACTCTTGGGCAGGATATCCTCCGTGTGTTTCTTCGTATACATTGGGTCGAAGGTGATGCCCTCGTAGGTCTTCGTGAACATGACCTTCTCGAACGGCGCCCCCTTGAGCAGTGCCTCGCAGGCCGCCTTCCACTCCTCGTCCGTCGGCGGAGTGAATTCGTCGAGCGAGACCTCGGGGAAGTCCTCAACATCCGCCGATTTCTTCAGAAGCTTCTGAAGTTCCTCGTCACTCGACCGTTCTTTTTCTTCCGGCATAGTACGTCCTCCTTTAATTTATTGCGGGAAGGCTCTGCTAGTTCTATGAACTAACACAAAAGTAAAGCAATTCTGTGCAGGAAGGAGATGTGTTCGTGGCAATCTGTGCGATGCTCCAAAGCAAACCCTAGTGGAGCAAGCGGAAGCGAGGACACGTTCTGCCCCCTGCGGATTTCTTTCGTTCAAGCGCGCAGCGCGCGTTTAAGAAGTCCGCAGGTATTTAGGCAGATAAGTGTCCGACCGCTTGCGTAACGAGGCGTTTGCGTGGAGTTCGCACAGATGGCTATTTGACATCATACACAAAACTGCATTCCTTGAAAAAAAATCGCCCTGAGCTTCCACCCTCAGAGCGCGCCTCTCAAATAAAGAGGCAAAACGAGAACTGAAAAGATGAGCAATGTTTCCCCAAGGAGCGCATACTCCTTCATCCCGGGGAAATCTCTGGGCACGGGATTCTTTTCACATGCACACAGATCTCCTCAGGATCGTTCATGCAGCGCCGTGTGTATGGAAAAGGAAAAGCCCCTTCCACACGGTGTGCAGAACGGGCTTTTCCGGTATCGTTACTCAGTTCCCGATGGTCTGGTCTCACTGCCAAACTCTCTCTCGAGGCGAACGAATCCGCAAAATCTCCATCCCCATCACTCGCAGGTCAATCGGTGATTGTTAATCAAGCAGGTCTCCTGGCTTCAGTTCATCGTTCTTCCGCATCTTCCCAGAGATCTCTCCCCAGTGACTGCCGACGGGAGGTCGGCGCGCGGAATCACTCCCTGTTACAGTGGCGTGACCGCTCCGGCTTATGGAGTCCATGACTCCCATACCGGATTCCCTATGAAGCAATCGAGGCTCTGTCAAACAAAACCTCTGCACTTGATCCATCAACAATATTTAGTTTTTATGGTACGATAGAATAGTACCACCGAAAACGCGTCTTGTCAACAAAAAAAGAATCACTGCGTGAATTATCTCACAGTGATTCCTCATTTGCATAATTTTCATCAATCGATGACATAAACCTCGACGTTGCGACGACCAAATTGAATCGCCTCGTCATAGCTCTCCATGCAGAGATCAATCGTGTTGCCGACGATCGCGCCGCCCGTATCGGCGGCGATTGCCTCGCCGTAGCCTGGGATGTAGAGGCGCGCGCCGAGCGGAATGACATTCGGATCGACCGCGACAACGCCGCGGCGTGCGACCATGCCAGTCGCCGTGATGCCGCTGCCGCCCCCGTCACTTGGGAGGTAGGCCGACGCGTGCATCGTATAGGCTGCGCGGTAGCGCGGGATGCCCCGGCTGACGCGGTCTGCCTCACGCTCACGTGCACGGCGCTGCTCAGCGGCCTGCTCATTCTCCGTGAGCTGGATGTGGAGGTCTGCCGTGACCGGCGTATCCGCAGACGGGGATACATCAACCTCATTCGGGTTATAGCCGTACTCTGCCATGACATCGCCGACCGTACGCCCGCTCGTCATGACCGCCTGCGTATCGTCCCAGAATGAGATGCTCACGGGAACGGCACGTCGTACGGAAATCTCTGTATGGCGCTCGTCCTCGCTGCGGAACACCTCGTAGGTATCCTTTGCGCCGAGCTTTACGCCGAGTTTCTCAAAAATATCATTGGGTCTCGTCTGCACCGTCATGTCGGTGATGGTCTCGCCGTCGACGTGCACGCTCACGCGCTGCATGTTCTTCGGCAGGCCGTTCATCGTGAATCCGCTGGAGAGCAACATCATACCTGCCAGCGTGGCACAGAACATCGTGTTCTTCTTTGTCTGAATCAGCTGTCCAAGCTTCTTCCACTGCATAGAATTCCCCCTTTGCTGACGGTATTTTCCCACTTCAAGCTGAATTTTTCATGAAAAATGGGATTCGGTCTAAAATTGAGAGCTGTTTTCTCATTTTATTCACCACTTTAGGGAGATTCGTCCCATGTAAAAGCCCTGCGCACGGAGGATTGCTCCACGCGCAGGGCGATGATTTACGAAAGAATAAATTCAAACAAGTTTCGGATAGAGACGCCGCGCGTTCTCCGTCGTATAGGCGGCGACCTCCTCCACGGACTCGCCGCGGATCTCCGCGATCTTCGCCGCGACGTACACGACGTAGGCGGGCTCGTTGCGCTTGCCGCGCTTCGGCACGGGTGCGAGATAGGGACTGTCCGTCTCGATGAGCAGCAGCTCGCGCGGCGCTTCGCGCACGATATCGGGGAGCTTCGCCGCGTTCTTGAACGTCAGTGGGCCGTCGATGCCGATATAGTACCCCATCTTCCAGAGCTCGCGCGCTGTCTCGAGGCTGCCCGAGTAGCAGTGGAGCACGCCCGTGAGATCACGCCCCACCTCCTGCAATATTGCAAGCGTGTCCCCGTGCGCGTCGCGGTCGTGGATACAGACGGGCAGACCCGTCGCACGCGCCACATCGAGCTGTGCGCGGAAAAGTTCACGCTGCACGGCGCGCTGCGCCGCATCCTTCTCCCAATAGTAGTCAAGACCGATCTCTCCGATAGCGACAACCTTCGGATGCTCTGCCCACGCGAGGAGCTGCGCACGATCCGAGTCTGTGAGCGGCGCGGCGCTCTCGGGGTGAATGCCGACGGCGGCGTAGAGTGCGGGATAGCGCTCCGCATCCGCCACCACCCGCGCGGACGCCGCCATCGTGTCCCCCATGCTGATGATCTGCGCGACTCCCGCCTCGGCGGCGCGCGCAATCATCTCTGCGCGATCCGCGTCATAGCGTTCGTCATAGAGATGGGCGTGCGTGTCAATATATCTCGTCATCATGCAATCTCAATGCGTGGGAAGAGCTGCTCCGCCGTGCCGACCGTGTGCCCGTCAGGCGTGAGACCCCATGCAGCATCGGAGAGCTGTACGCCCTCAAAATCCGATGTGCAGCCCAGCTGCTCGTGGATGCGGCGTGCAGTCACGGGCAGGAACGGGGAGATCAGGATACTCGTCACACGCAGCGACTCGACGAGATGATAGAGCACGGAGTCGAGCTCTGCCTCCTTCGCCTCGTCCTTTGCGAGCGTCCACGGCGCGGTCTCGTCGATGTACTTGTTCGTGCGCGAGATCAGCGCCCACGCCGTCTTGATCGCCGCCGACAGCTCCATTTTTTCCATCTGCTCCGTGTAGTCCGCGACGGTCGCCGCCGCCATCTCCTCAATCGCCGTGTCGAACTCCGTGCGTCCCGCGCCTTTCGTGATGACGCCCTTCCGATACTTCTTCGCCATCGAGAGCGTACGATGCAGCAGGTTGCCAAGGTCGTTCGCCAGATCCGAGTTGATGCGCCCGATGAGTGTGTCGCGCGAGATATTTCCGTCCTGCCCGAGCGTGATCTCGCGCAGCAGGAAATAGCGCACGGCATCCGCGCCGAACTCCTCGATGAGCGCAATCGGATCGACCACATTTCCGACCGACTTCGACATCTTCGCCCCGTCCACAATCAGCCAGCCGTGCCCATAGACCTTTTTCGGCAGATCAAGCCCGAGGGCCATCAGCATGCAGCCCCAGATGATCGTGTGGAAGCGCACAATCTCCTTGCCGACGAGATGTACGTCTGCCGGCCAGTAGTGGTTGAATTTCGCCCTGTCATCCATGTAGCCGATCGGCGTGAGGTAGTTCGTGAGTGCATCGAACCAGACGTAGACGACGTGCTTCGGGTCGAACGGCACGGGGATGCCCCAGTCGAACGAGGTGCGCGAAACGCAGAGGTCCTCAAGTCCCTGCTCAATGAAGGCAATCATTTCGTTGCGGCGCGAGACGGGCTGGATGAAGTCGGGGTGCTCGTTGATATAGGCGATCAGGCGATCCGCATACTTGCTCATGCGGAAGAAATATGCCTCCTCCGAGACCTCCTGCACGGGGCGGTGGCAGTCGGGGCAGCAGCCGTTCTCGTCGAGCTGCAGCTTCGTCCAGTAGCTCTCGCACGGCGTGCAGTAGAGCCCCTTGTACGCGCCCTTGTAGATATCGCCCTGATCGTATATTTTTTGGAAAATATGCTGTACGAGTTCGTGGTGACGCTCCTCCGACGTGCGGATGAAGTCATCGTACGAGATGCCGAGCAGCCGCCACAGCTCCTGAAAGCCCGCCACAATGCGGTCAACGTACTGGATGGGCGTCACGCCCTCCTTCTCCGCTGCCTGCTGAATCTTCTGCCCGTGCTCGTCCGAGCCCGTCAGGAAGAATACATCATAGCCCGCGAGCCGCTTGAACCGCGCAATCGTGTCCGCAACCGTCGTGCAGTAAGCGTGTCCGATGTGCAGCTTCGCGCTCGGATAGTAGATCGGTGTGGTGATGTAAAATGGAGTCTTCTCGCTCATAAATCATGCCTCGTTTCAATCAGTTTCACTTTATAGTAGCACAGTGACGCCGCGCTTTCAATCTATATCTCCTCTCCGGACACGAGCCGCACATTCTCCTGTGCAGCAGCATCGCGCAGTCGCTCGGTAAAGCCATAAAAGGAAAAGATCATATAGTGATAGTTTCCATGATATTTCTTTTGCGGAAATTTGTCCTGCAACTGTCGGAGTACGTCAAGATCGGCGGGAGCACGGCGAAATTTACATTCCGCGAGCAAAAAATTCCGCTCCGCGCGATCTGCGGCGACAATGTCGATCTCCTCCGATACAGTGCGTCTTTTCCCATCTGCGATGTGCGTGACTTTCTCCCACCATCGCCCAATCTTGATGAAGTGAAAGGGCAGCATCCCCGCCTGATTGCACGAACGCAGATACTCCATGCAGATCTTCTCATAGGTGCGCGAAACAAATTCATGAAGCTGCGGCACAATGAGATGTTGCCACACGCCCGCCACATCGCCCGACTCAAGCTCCGAGTGGCTGCCGTAGAGAAAGGCGTACCAAAATCGGAAATACGCATCGGTCAGCTGATACAGTCCCCGTCCGCTGCCCGCACGCTCCTTTACCGTGGAAAGCACAGAAAACTCGCGCTCAATAATGCCGATCTCCATGAGGTTCTTCAGATAGACGCTGATCTTCGTTTTCTCAATCTGTGTCTTGCTGTGGATGAGTGCCAGTGTGTTGTTGCCAAGTGCCACCGCCTCAATGATGGCATTGTAGACACTCGTCTCACGCAGCTCCTGTCGAAGCAGGAATTCCACCTCGCTGTAGAGCACACAGCCCTTTTGCAGGATGTTCGTTCGGATATTTTCTTCGAGGGATTTCTCGGATTGAAACTGAATCAAATAGTAGGGAATGCCGCCGAGAATCGCATAGACTGCGACCTGCTCCTCCACACTGTACTGCGGAAAAAACTGCCGTACGCTGACAAAGGGCAGCGGCAGCAGCTTGTAGATGCCCGTCGCCCGTCCATACAGCGGATTCCGCTCGGCGAGCAGCTCGTTCTCGATAAAGCTCATCGCACTGCCGCAGAGAATGAGCATGACGTTTGCATGCGAGAGCTCATGATCCCAAAGATTTTGCAGGATGGACGGCAGTTCGGGATGGCTCGCGCACATATAGGGGAACTCGTCGATGATGAGAAGCTTCTTCCCCTCGGATGGAACATCCTGTATGCTCCTGAGTGCCGTCTCCCAATCCGAAAACGAGGTCAGAAACCGCGCCGCAGGGAGACCTGTCTGCAAGATGCGCTTTGAAAAGCGGGCAAGCTGCTCCTGATCGGTACACTCCGTGCAGGCGTAGAATACGGCAGCCTTATCCCGTGCAAACTGCTGCAGGAGCTCTGTTTTTCCAATGCGCCGTCGTCCGTAGAGCACGACGAGCTCGGCGCGTTCCGAGTCATAGCGCTCCTGTAAAAAATCCAGCTCACGTGCACGACCGATAAACACAGCATCACCACCTTTCTAATCACGATTATAATAATCGTGATTAGAAAATTATACAACAACGACGAAAAAATCGCAAGGCTCAAACGTCCCCCGCCAGTACCGCCTGATACACATCTCGCCGTGAGATGCCAAGCTCCTGCGCGGTGCGGCGCATGGCCTCCTTCTTGTCCAAACCTTTGGCGATGTGCGCGGCATAACGCTCCGTGAGAGACATCTCCTCCGCCGCATCCGCAGTACTCGCGACATTGTCGTCCGCACCCGCAACGATAAGCACGAACTCGCCGCGTGGCTCGTTTGCCTCATAATATGCGCAGAGTTCGCCGAGGGTCGTGCGGCGGAATTCCTCGAACTTCTTCGTCAGCTCGCGCGCGGCAGCAGCGGGACGCTCCGCACCGAGCGCCCCCACGAGTGCGGAGAGCGTTTCGCGCAGGCGGTGCGGCGCCTCGTAGAAGATGAGCGTCTCGGGATAGGCGGCGACGCGCGCAAGCACCTCCCTGCGCTTCTTCTCCTTGCGCGGGAGGAAGCCGACGAAGGTGAACCCCTCCAGCGGCAGTCCCGCGCAGATGAGCGCAGAGAGTGCGGCGTTCGCGCCCGGCAGCGGCGTGACGGGGATGCCCTCTGCGATGGCACGGCGTGCGAGATCGCCGCCGGGGTCAGCGATGCCCGGCAGACCTGCATCACTGACACAGACAACCGTTTCCCCCGCACGGAGACGTTCGATCAGTTCCGCCCCCTTCTCCCCCTTGTTGTGCTCGTGGTAGCTCGTCATGGGCGCGTGGATGTCATAGTGTGCCAGCAGACCGCGTGTGTGCCGCGTGTCCTCGGCGGCGATCACATCCGCCGTGCGCAGTGTCTCGACGGCGCGATAGGTGATGTCCGCGAGATTGCCGATGGGCGTTGCGCAGAGATAGAGCCGTCCCGTCTGTTCCAATGTCATTCCTCCCGTTCCTTTTGTTTCCATTGTGGGGCACGAATGAAGCATTGTCAAGGAGGGCTTATAAAATCCACGAGTGCCTAAAAGTTCGATTATATTTCTCATTTTGAGCTTTTCAATTCGACACAGTTCGTATATAGTAAGAACACAAGATTAGAAGCTCTACTTGCGAGGTGTATATTATGGACGAACAGAAAACACGCGTCCTCGTCGTCGAGGATGAGGTACGCATTGCCCGCTTCCTGCAGATGGAGCTGGAGCACGAGGGATTCGAGGCGGAGACCGAGGGCAACGGCACGCGTGCCTATGAGCGCATCATTCAGGAGAACTTCGACATCGTACTGCTCGATGTCATGCTGCCCGGCATGGACGGCATTGAGATCTGCCGCCGCGTCCGCACGGTCTCGAACGTGCCCATCATCATGCTGACGGCACGCGACGCGGTCGAGGATCGCGTGGAGGGGCTCGACATCGGCGCGGACGACTACATCACGAAGCCGTTTGCCGTACCCGAGCTGCTTGCGCGTCTCAGGAACGCGCTGCGCCGCCGTGACATCTCGACCGAGGATGCCTCCGACCGCCTCACGGTGAAGAATCTCATCATGTTCCTCTCGCGCTACGAGGTGCAGGTGGACGGCGAAACAGTCGCCCTTACAAAGCGCGAATACGATCTGCTCGAGTATCTCCTGCGCAACAAGCGCACGGTGCTGACGCGCGACCAGATCCTGCAGGAGGTATGGGGGTTCGACTACACGGGCGAGACAAACGTCGTCGATGTCTACATCCGTTACCTGCGCGCCAAGCTGGATGACCGCTTCCACAAGAAGTACATCTACACAGTGCGGGGCGTCGGGTATGTTGTCCGCGACTAACTCGCGCCTTGCCCGCTGGATCGACCGCTATTTCTACGTCCGCATTTCTACAAAGATCACCCTGCTGTACGCGGCAATCCTCTTTTTCGTACTCATTCTCTCGACGGCGATTCTGGGGATTGGCGCGTACATCTATTTTTATCGGCAGGCGGAGGTCGATCTCGACCGCAGTATACGCCACGTGATGAGCAATATCGAAAGCGGCAATGCGGCAGAGGCAAAATTCTGGTTCGAGGGACCCGTTATCCCGGGTGTCATCGTACGTATTACAGATCGTTCGGGGCGCGTTGTGCTCGATACGGACGCGCATTTCCCCTCGATTGAAACGGTCGAGAGCGGCCGAATCTCGACGCCGATCTGGGCAAATCCCGATATGGAGGTCTCCGAGTTCAAGGGCGGTGCCGTCTATCATGCGCGGCGCAACATTGAGTACGACGGTATTCCCTATCAAATCCATTTCTTCCGCACGATCACAACGGAAACGGACTTTTTCAATTCCCTGCAGCGACTGCTCTTCTACACAGTCGCCGGATGCTTTGTGCTCGCACTCCTTGCAGGTCATTTCATCAGCAGACGCATCCTGAAACCCATCCGCGAGATCACCTGGACGGCGCGCAGCATCGAGGTGGAACGTCTCGGACGGCGTCTGGATGTGCCACGTGCCCGCGATGAGCTGTCTGAGCTCGCGCGTACGTTCAACCGCATGCTTGATCGCCTGCAGGAAGGCTTCCAACAGGAGCAGCGCTTCGTCAGCGATGCCTCGCATGAGCTGCGCACACCGCTCACGGTCATCCTCGGATACTCCGACATGCTCTCGCGCTGGGGGCGCGAGGACAAGAACATCCTCGACGAGGGCATCACCTCCATCCGCTCGGAGGCGGAGAATATGCAGCAGCTCATCGAAAAGCTGCTCTTCCTCGCGCGTGCCGACCAGAAGCGGCAGGCGGTCAACAAGGAGGATGTCGACCTCGCCGAGCTCCTCGCCGACACGATGGAGAAGATGCAGACGGTCACGACCTCGCACGAGGTCACGCTCGGCAGGAACGATCCCGCGACGGTCGAGGCCGATCCCGTCCTCCTGCGCCAGCTGCTGCGCATCTTCCTCGAGAACAGTCTGAAGTACACGCCACCCGGTGGTCACATCCACGCCTACTCGATCCGCACACCGGACAATTCGGCGGTCACGGTGACGCTCACCGACGACGGCATCGGCATTGCACCCGAACATCAGACGCGCATCTTCGACCGATTCTACCGCGTTGACTCCTCGCGCACGAAGGAAACAGGCGGCTCGGGACTCGGGCTCTCCATTGCGCGCTGGATTGCCGAGCGGCACGACATCAAGATCGTACTCAAGAGTGCTGTCGACGAGGGTACGACGATCACACTCACGATCCCGATCGTTCATGACGAAACTGCATAAAATATATGAAAAGACGCTGCCTATCTAGTACACGGGCAGCGTCTTTTATGGTACAATAACTCTATATGTTATGTATGTTGCGATATTGTATGCGATGATGTATTGATACAGAAAGGATGGATTGCTATGAAGATCCTCATCACAGGCGCAACGGGACAGCTGGGTCACGACTGCGTGGAGGAGTGCAGGGCACGCGGCCACGAGGTACACGGCGTCTCCTCGGAGCTCTTCCCGCTCTCCGACGAGAACGTCATGCGCGCCGTCCTCGAGGCGGTCGAACCAGACGCCATCCTGCATGCGGCGGCGTACACCGCTGTCGACAAGGCGGAGGATGAGCCCTCGCTCTGCCGCAAGATCAATGCGGCGGGCACGGAGATTCTCGCGCGCCTCGCACGTGAGCGCGATGTGAAGCTCCTCTACATCAGCACGGACTACGTCTTCCCCGGCACAGGCGACACGCCCCACGAGACGAACGCGCTCACCTCCCCGCACAACGTCTACGGCGCGTCGAAGCTCGCGGGCGAGGAGGCAGTACAGCAGGATCTTGACAAATACTTTATCGTGCGCACCTCATGGGTCTTTGGTCTGCATGGCAAGAACTTCGTCAAGAGCATGCTGCAGCTTGCCAAAACCAATAAAATTCTCTCCATCGTCAACGATCAGATCGGCTCGCCCACCTATACGCGCGACCTCGCGCCGCTGCTTGCGGACATACTTGAGTCCGAAAAGTACGGCATCTACCACGCGACGAACGAGGGGTTCTGCTCGTGGGCGCAATTCGCGCGCGAGATCTTCCGTCAGGCGGGCGTGGCGGTCAACGTCACCAACGTCTCCTCGCATATGTACCCAACGAAGGCAACGCGCCCGAAGAATTCGCGCCTCAGCAAGAAGTCGCTCGACGATGCGGGCTTTTCCCGTCTCCCGCCGTGGGAGGATGCTGTCGGGAGGTTCTTGAAGGAGCTGAAGCAGGCGGGGGAGTAAAGTCCCCTCTCCATGTATACCCCGATAAAACAGTGACAATCCTGCCCCATTAGTGTATAATGGGGCATATTTTTATCCAACTAAAGGAGGAATCTTCTTGCTCAGCAACATCAGCCGCAAGTATCGCGAAACGGCGCTCATCAAGCTCATCGCGATCGGTCTCATCATCGGTATCCTCATCGCGCTCTATGCGCCCGCGCTCATCCCCGTCGTCGCCGTACTCGGCGATGTCTTCGTCCGCGCGCTGAAGGGCGTCGCACCGATCCTCGTCTTCGTCCTCGTCATGAACGCGATGGCGCAGCGCACCGTCGGCTCGGGTGCGGCTCTGCGCCCCATCGTACGCCTCTACATCATCGCGACCTTCCTCGCGTCCGTTGTAGCAGTCGGCTTCTCCTTCGCGTTCCCGTCCACGCTGCACCTTGTCGTGGCAGACGCGAGCGTTGCGCCGCCGAGCGGCATTGTCGAGGTCGTCCACAACCTCATTCTCAAAGTCGTTGACAACCCGATCAATGCGATTGCAAGCGCGAACTACATCGGCATCCTCGCATGGAGCGTACTCGCGGGCGTCGCCCTGCAGAAGGCAAGCGCAACGACCAAGAACACCGTGCGCGACTTTGCCGTCGTCATGACGCAGATCGTGCTCTGGGTCATCCGCTTCGCCCCGTTTGGCATCATGGGACTCGTGGCAGATGCAGTTGGTACGAGCGGCGTGGACGCCCTCATCAGCTACTTGCAGCTGCTTGCCGTCCTGATCGGCGCGTTCTTCTCCGTCGCGCTCATCATGAACCCCATCATCGTGTGGATGCACATCCGTCGCAACCCGTTCCCACTCGTCTTCACGACGCTGCGTGAGAGCGGCATCTACGCCTTCTTCACGCGCAGCTCGGCGGCGAACATCCCCGTGAACCTACAGCTCTGCAAGCGCCTCGGGCTGAACCCCGAGGTCTACTCCATCTCCATCCCGCTTGGCGCGACCATCAACATGAGCGGCGCGGCGATCACGATTGCAATCCTCTCGCTCGCTGCGGCAAACACGCTCGGCATCCACGTCGATCTGCCGACGGCACTGCTCCTCTGCCTCATCGCCACGGTCGGCGCGTGCGGTGCCTCGGGCGTTGCGGGCGGCTCGCTGCTGCTCATCCCCGTCGCCTGCTCCTCGTTCGGCATCAGCAACGACATCGCGATGCAGGTCGTCGGCGTCGGCTTCATCATCGGCGTCCTGCAGGACTCCTGTGAGACTGCACTCAACAGCTCCACCGACGTTCTCTTCACCGCAACAGCGGAGTTCGCCGACCGCGCGAAGGAGGGCACGCTCACAGCGGAGGATATGACCCCGAAGAGCTGATTGGATTGATCCAACTCACCCAGAAGGGAACAAGCGCATGAAACGTACACAGCTTTTGAAAATATCATTTCTCTCCGCGCTGCTCAGTCTCCCGCTCCCATCCGCACATACATCTGCAGCCGCAGATACAGGAACGCAGCCTCTCCCGCCTCTGATGGGGGAGGCTGCCGCCATTGCTGGCGTACTGGCGGGGGAAAATCTGCCGCACCTCAAATTCGATCCTACTTCCTATACGGATGAAACACTGATCGTAGGTGGGCAGGCAGTTGCATTCCGCGCCTACCGCGACATTCCCTATGCAGTGCATCCACGGAACGCTGCGCACCAGCGCATGAGCATCTTCATCCCTGCTGCCTATTTCTCAGGCGGCACGGTGAACGGCTACACGGCAAAGACGGCACCGATCTTCCTGCCGAATGGCGTCGGTGGCTATATGCCGGGTGAGATTCTCGCGCCTGCTGTCAAAGGGACAGAGGCGAATGCTTCCCTCACCGCGCTCATGCGCGGTCTTGTCGTCGCCGCACCTGCGATTCGCGGACGTACAGATGTGAATGCTGACGGCGTCTACGTCGGCAAGGCTCCTGCACTCATCGTCGACTACAAGGCAGCCGTCCGCTTCCTCCGCTACAACGCCACGCTCCTGCCTGCGGGGAACACGGAGCGCATCATCTCAAACGGCACGAGCGCAGGAGGCGCACTCTCCGCCCTCCTCGGCGCAACGGGAAACAGCCGAGACTATGACGAGAAGCTTGCCGACATCGCCGCCGCTCCGGGACGCGACGACATCTACGCCGCAAGTTGCTACTGCCCCATCACCGACCTTGAGCACGCTGATATGGCATACGAGTGGAGCTTCGCGGGCGTAAACGACTATCATCAGGGCGGCGATCAAATGCACCCGCCTGCGCCACCGACGAGCAATACTGCACAGGGCGTAGTGACGAACCGCCCCGCAAATGCCCCGATGGAGAGCGCTGCGGCAACCCCGATGACGTCAGACGCCGTCGCAGCCTCCGCACGCCTGAAGGCACTCTTTCCCGCCTATCTGAACGGTCTGGGTCTTCGGGATGCAAGCGGCACGCTTATGCAGCTGAATGCAGACGGAACGGGCAGCTTTGCAGACTACATCAAGGGTATCTATCGCGCATCGGCACAGCGTGCTGTGGACGCCAAGATGCCGCTTGATGGCGCGAACTGGTTCACCGTCAAGGACGGCAAGGTCACGGACGTCGATCTCGCGAAGTACGCCGTCTGGGTGACACGCCTCAAGAGCGCACCCGCCTTTGACCGATTTGATCGCAGCTCGGGCGAGAACGATGTGTTCGGCACAGAGACAAATGTACCGCGCCACTTCACAGACTTCTCGCGTCAGTACGACACGGCACACGGCGACCTTGCGCCCGACATAGACATCCGCCGCATGAATCCGATGAACTACATCGGCACGGCGGGCGTGAGGACAGCACCACATTTCCGCATCCGCCACGGCGCCAAGGATCGCGATACGTCGATGGCAATCCCCGCCATCCTCGCACTGCGCCTTGCCAGAACCGGCAGCGACGTGAACTTCTCCGCCCCATGGGGACAGGGACACGGCGGCGACTACGATCTCAAGGAACTCTTCGACTGGATTGACTACATCTGCAAATAAGCGGCACATAGAAAAGGACGATACGAATGCAGCTTCGTATCGTCCTTTTACATTACTCAGAAATAGCGGAGACGCCGATTCAGTGTAACGCCGAGGGCAGCGGCGGCGACGGCCTTGATGAGGTCGCCCGGGATGTACTGGACGAGCGCCATAAAGGCGGCGACAACCCCCGCAAATTTATCCCCGAACAGGATTGTCAGCCAGAGCGTTGCGATGAGGTAGGTGACGGGTACGCTGACGAGCGTACCGACGAGGGCATAACGTGCGAAGGACGGCTCCCACCCCTTCAGCATACTCATGAGGGTATACGCAAGCAGAAAGCCGATGAAGAAGCCGCCGCGCGGACCGAAGATGATGCCGAGCCCGCCGACGCCGCCTGCGAACACGGGTAAACCAATCGCACCGAGCACGGTGTAGCCGACGAGCACAACGGCGGTCTGACGCGGCGTCAGGATGAGCGCGGCAAGGCACATGACGAAGGTCTGCATCGTGAGCGGTGCCATGAATGGCACGGGAATTGCAATGTACGCGCTCACGCAGATCAGTGCGATGCACAGAGCCATGCGTGTCGTATTGCGAACGGAAAAGAATTTATCATCCAGAGATGTCATAGCAATCGCTCCTTTTTCACGTTCGTATTCTAACGCGAAAGAAGCGATTCGTCAACCTGTTTATGGAGAACGAGTAAACAATTTTTCACTTTAAAATGTTGCTGAGAAAACAAACGTTTCTATGATATACTGAGTATGTTGCTTACCCCATACTGGCAACAGAAAGGGGTGTTGGTCTTGGAGATACTCACCATTTTTTGTATTTCTGTCGCAGCAAATGTAGTTTCATACTACATTTGCAAATGGCTGGACAGAGCGATGAGTTAGGCAACCAGCATCGGGCTCAAGCCACCCGCGCAAGAACGGCATAGAAAATCCCGGCAGTGCGACCTGCCGGGATTTTTGTTGGTTGGAAATCCTCACCAAGATTTCTCGGTATAGTATAACACGTTCAATCGCATATTGCAAGTCAGTTCGTCAGCTGCTCCAGCCGCGAGAGGTCAACCTCTTCGTGTACCTCTTCGACGATCTCTTCCTCCTCGGCTTCCTCCACAACCTGCGGCGCAAAGTCCAGAATCTCAAGGTTGCGGTAGCGGGTCATACCCGTGCCTGCAGGGATGAGCTTGCCG
>ERZ773035.1546-NODE-1546-length-16449-cov-41.328474_pt1 | contig 16449 bp, 12 predicted proteins | sample MGYA00511487_ERZ773035 | MGnify/ENA primary metagenome ERZ773035 (study PRJEB29015, sample SAMEA2737985) | human oral metagenome | biome: human oral; feature: human-associated habitat; material: dental | place: China | collected 2024 ...
GCTCCCAGAAGGAGAAGGGCGCTGTCGGCGGGGCCGATGCGTCCGAGGTCCTGGCGGGTGCCGCCGCGCCTCAGCGTGCCCGTGGGGCCGTGGCCGCCTCCGACGCCTTCTTCCCCTTCGCCGACGGCCTCCAGGTCCTCATCGACGCCGGCGTGGCCGCCGTCGTCCAGCCCGGCGGCTCCATCCGCGACGACGAGGTCATCGCCGCCGCCCAGGCGGCCGGCGTCACCATGTACCTCACCGGCTTCCGCCACTTCGCCCACTGACGGCCACTGGCGGCTCCGGCGCCCGGCGAGGCTCCGGTGCGGGCCGCCAGGCGGTCCGGAACCGGTTGTCGCCTGCCGGCTCGGCATCGCCAGCTACGATGACCGCCGTGAGCCAGGACCAGAACACGCGGGAGACCGCCGACGCGCACCCGCCGGCGGACCGGCCGCAGATCTCGGCCGAGGACGCCTGGACGAGGGCGGGCCTTCCCGTCGCCCGGCCGCCCGCCAAGCACAAGGAGCCCTACCGGACGCTGGCGGTCCTCGCGGTGGCGGTCGGCCTGGCGGCGGTGCCCGTGATCTCCCTGCTGGGCCACAGGCGCCTGGCGGTCGTGTGGCTCGGCGTCGGCGTGCTGCTGGTCTCGCTGCTGCGCCTGCAACGGCCCGACGGCACCTGGATGGCCGCACGCGGGCGCCTCTTCGACGTCGTCTTCGGGACCCTCCTCGCGCTGGCGCTGCTCGCCCTGACCTACTACGCGGACCTGCCGCGGGTCGTCTGAGGACGCAGGCGTCGGGCCGGCGAGACGGTAGGCGGGACCAGTCCGCGGATACGATGACCGCTCTGCGGCCCTCCTGTGGCATGCTGCGGCGCAGCAGGGCGGTGCCCCGCCGCCCGTACCCGCCCGAAAGGCAGTTCCGTGTCACACCTCCGCAAGGCGCTCTCGGCCGGCGGCATCCTCGCGTGGGTGCTCGTCGCCATCATCCTCGCCCTCGTCCTGGGCAGCATCAGAGTCAGCGGGAGCCCGCTCATCCCGCAGTCCCTGGGACGCGTCTTCGCAACGTTCTCAGGGCTGTTCAGCCAGTTCCTGTCCTTTGCGATCCCGCTGATCATTATCGGCCTGGTGACCCCGGCGATCGCCGACCTCGGCAGGGGCGCGGGCAGGTGGCTCGGCATCACGACGGCGATCGCCTACGTCTCCACGCTCTTCTCGGGATTCCTGACCTACGTCGTGTGCGCGGCGCTCCTGCCGCGCCTGCTGGCGGGCACGGCCCTGTCGGAGGTCAAGGAGCCCGGCAGCGCGCTGGAGTCCTACTTCAGCATCGAGATGCCTGCGCCCGTGCCCGTCATGACGGCGCTGCTGCTGTCCTTCGTCCTCGGCATCGGTCTGTCGATGGTGCCGCGCGGCGTTCTGCGCAAGGGCTTCATCGAGTTCCGCGCCATTATCACCAGGCTCATCGAGCGGATCATCATTCCGCTGCTGCCACTGCACATCTTCGGCATCTTCCTCAACCTCACCTACACGGGCGAGGCCTGGTCCGTCATGCACGCCCTGCTGCGGGTGGTCGTGGTCGTCCTCGTCCTGGAGGTCGTCATCCTCGGCGTCCAGTACGTGACGGCCGGCCTTATCGGCTCCAGGAACCCCGTGAGGGCGCTGGCCACCATGATGCCCGCCTACCTGACGGCGCTGGGCACATCCTCCTCGGCCGCGACGATCCCCGTGACGCTGGCTCAGACCAGGAGGAACGGCGTGTCGGACGCCGTCGCCTCCTTCACCGTCCCGCTGTGCGCCACCATCCACCTGGCCGGCTCGACCTCGAAGATCTTCGCCTTCGCCTTCGCGATCGTGCTCACCCAGGGCCTGACCATCTCGACCGTGCAGTGGGTCGGCTTCATCTTCATGCTCGGCATCACCATGATCGCCGCCCCGGGCGTGCCCGGCGGCGCCATTATGGCGGCCACGGGCCTGCTGTCGTCCATGCTCGGCTTCGACGACGCGCAGATTGCCCTGATGATCGCCACCTACATCGCCATGGACTCCTTCGGCACCGCCACCAACGTCACCGGCGACGGCGCCATCGCGATTGTCGTCGACCGCCTCGCGGGTGGGCAGATCGGGGACGACGGAGACCCGGAGAACGCCCGCGAGCTCTCCTTCGACGGCATGAGGTACCTCGACCGCGTCAGTGTCGAGGGCGTCGTGAGTCCTGAGGAGCTGGTCGGCTCCGCCCGGGCCGCCGGGTCCGACGCCGCGGGCTGAGGTCCGGCCGCCCGGCGCTACGGCTGGGCTCCCCGGGGCCCTCCCGCGTCGGCGTCGGCCCGAGGGCGAGCCGCTGATCCGTATGACCGGGATTACATGGGCGGTGAAACCGTCGTCCGGGTCATCGCCCGTCCCTCACCGTAGGCTCGTGCCGTGGGCTGCGCCGCTCGCGGCCCGAGTGACATCGCGTCTTTAAGGAGTCTTCTGATGGTCAACGCGCCCATTAACATCACCGTCACCGGTGCGGCCGGCAATATTGGCTATGCCCTGCTCTTCCGCATCGCCTCGGGCTCCCTGCTCGGCCCCGACCAGCGCGTCAACCTGCGCCTGCTCGAGATCCCGCAGGCCGTCAAGGCCGCCGAGGGCACCGCCATGGAGCTGTTCGACTCCGCCTTCCCGACCCTGGGCGGCGTCGACATCTTCGACGACCCGAAGCAGGCCTTCGAGGGCGCCAACGTCGCCTTCCTCGTCGGCTCCATGCCGCGCAAGGCCGGCATGGAGCGGAGCGACCTGCTGTCGGCCAACGGCGGGATCTTCGGCCCCCAGGGCGAGGCGCTGAACGCCGGTGCCGCCGACGACATCAAGGTCCTCGTCGTCGGCAACCCGGCCAACACCAACGCGCTGATCGCGGCCTCGCACGCGCCCGACATCCCCTCCTCGCGCTTCACCGCGATGACCCGTCTGGACCACAACCGCGCCCTGGCCCAGCTGGCCGCCAGGGCCGGCTGCCACGTCACCGACCTCGACAAGGTGACCGTCTGGGGCAACCACTCCTCGACCCAGTACCCCGACATCACGCAGGCCACGGTCGAGGGCGCCCCGATCACGGGTATCCTGGCCGACCGCGCCTGGGTCGAGAAGGACTTCATCCCGACCGTCGCCAAGCGCGGTGCCGCCGTTATCGCCGCCCGGGGCGCGTCCTCGGCCGCCTCGGCCGCCTCGGCCGCCGTCGACCACGTCCGCGACTGGTGCCTGGGAGTCAAGGGCTGCTCCTGGACCTCGGCCTCGGTCATGTCTGACGGCTCCTACGGCGTTCCCGAGGGCATCATCTCCTCCTTCCCCTGCGTCTCCGAGGGCGGGGAGTGGAAGATCGTCCAGGGCCTGGAGATCGATGAGTTCTCTCGCGGTCGGATCGACGCCTCCGTGGACGAGCTCCTGGGCGAGAAGAAGACAGTCTCCGAGATGGGACTGATCTGACGGCCCCGGTCGGGGCGGGCGCCGTCCGGTACCGGTAGCCCGCGCAGCCGCCGCGGCGCGGCCGGGCGGGCCTGCGGACCCGCTGCCGGCACGACCGGCCGTCTCGCTGGCGCGTACACAGGCAGGACTCTCCCGAGGGCAGCGCCCCCGGGAGAGCACTGCGTCTGGGCGCGGTCGCGCGCTCCGGCCGCCCCGCACGACGCCGACCAGGCGTGGCGATAGGGTCGGGGCATGGCACGACGCAGCTCCAAACGTCCTTATCGCGCCGAGCACCGCCCGCTCGACCCGGGGCGTCTGGGCGCCATGCCGCGCACCCAGACCGGCCCGGGAGGCGCCGACTTCACCGTGCGCCGGCTGCGGGGCAGCGACAAGCCCTACACCTGCCCCGGCTGCAATCGGAGCATTGCGCCGGGCACGCCGCACGTCGTCGCCTGGTCGAACGAGTCCCTCTTCGGACCCGACCGCGGCCTGGAGGAGCGTCGTCACTGGCACACCGCCTGCTGGGAGCGCTGTCTGTGGTGAGTGCTGGGCGAGAAGCCTCCCATCCGCTGCCGGCGCGGACGGGAAGCCGGGGCGAGGGCTTGAAGGACAGGGCCGGCGGACATGGGTCGGACTTACTGACAACTTATGATCTGTCTCAAGATGCGGAAACCAGTGATGAGGCGCACACTAGGAACATGGCCGCCCCTATCCGCCTGCGCATCACTTTGGACCCGGACTCCTCGGAGCCGGTCTTCGCACAGATCTGCTCCGCGATCCGTGTCGATGTCACCTCGGGCCGGTTGACCGCTGGTGTGCGTCTGCCGACCACGCGTGCCCTGGCGGCCGAGCTCGACGTCGCCGTCAACACAGTCGCCAAGGCATATCGCGAGCTGGAGCTCGAGGGAGTCGTCGAGGGGCGTGGACGCCACGGCACCTATGTCATGGATCTCGCCGACACCGCAGCCGAGCGGGAGACCATGCGCTTCGTGACGACCATGCGCAACCTGGGCATGACCCGTGAGGAGACGCTCGCCCTGGTTCGCCGCGCCTGGTCGTGACGACGGCGCGGCGAACCAGGGCCGCTGCTACTACTGCGCGGCTCAGCGGCGCTTGCGGCCGCCCATGCCCATCAGGTCCTCCTGGAGGGACCTGGAGTCGTCGCCCTCGGCACTCGCCTCGGGGGAGCCGGCGCTCTGCGAGGACTCGGGGGAGCCGGCGCTGCCGGCACTGCTCGGAGTCACGTCGGACAGGCCGGCGGCCTGCGGAACGCCGGTTGCCAGCGCAGCGCTGATGACGTCGGAGAACTCCGGCGCCTGCGGCATGACGTTGCCGAGCACGCTGCGCATCTCCTCCAGGTAGCTGGCGACCGAGTCACGCTGCCGCTCGAGCTCCTTGATCTGACGCATCATGGTGGTCTTCTCGACCTCGGCGTCGGCACGGGCGTCCTCGAGAAGGGCCGTCGCCTCCAGGCGGGCCTGGTTCAGGGTGTCCTCGGCCAGGCGTGTCGCCTCCTCCTGGCGGGAGCGGAGAGTGTCGTCCACCTCGGAGCGGACGGCCTCGGCGCGGGCGAGGGCCTCCTCGAGCCGGGCCTCGGCCTGCGCGGCCTGCTCCTGCGCCTGCTGGTTCATCTCCTCGATGTGCCGACGCGCGGCCTCGTGGGCGGCAGAGTCCTCCTCGGCGGCAGTCTCGTGCGCCGCGGCGATCTCGAGAAGCGCCTGCTGGCGCAGCTCTGTCGCCTCCGACCGGGCGGCCTCGGCCTCGGCCGTGCTCGTGCGCCGCAGCGCCTCGGCCTCGTTGCGGGCCGCCGACAGCAGGGACTCTGCCTCGGCTCGCGCCTTGTCGACCGTGATGCGTGCCTCCTCGGCGGCGGTCGCCGTCACCGAGTCGGCCTGATCCTGCGAGGAGCGCCGTAGCGCGTCGGCCTCGGACTCCGCCGCCTCCCTGGTCTCGCTCGCCTCGCGCTCGGCGGTCACGGTGAGCTCGGCGGCGGACTTCTTGGCCGCGGCCACCGTCAACTGCGCCTCACGATCGGCCGACGACCGGGCTTCGGTCGCGCTGGCCTTGGCCTCGGAGATGATCTGGTCCGCCTTGCGCTGCGCAGAGGCGACGAGCTCGTCGGCTCGGGCCTGGGCGTTGGCCAGGATGGTGGACGACTCGGCCTCGCTGTGGGACCGCAGCTCGGCGGCCTCCCGCCGAGCGTCGGCGACCATGGTGGCCGCCTCGGAGGAGCTGCGCTCGGACAGGTGGGCGGCGTTGGCGCGCGTACGTGCTAGAAGCGCGTCGGCCTCGGCATTGGCCTTGGAGAGCACCGAAGTGCTCTGCTCCTCGGCGCTGCGCAGCAGCTGCTCGATGCGCGAGCCGAGCCCGGCATAGGTGGGCTTGTCCGCCTCGCGTAGGCGACGCTGAGCATCGGCGAGCTCGCCGGCGAGCGTCATGGCTCGCTGATCGAGACTGGCGACCTCACGCTTGGCATCTCCAAGCTGACGGGACAGCGCCTTGATGCGCTGGTCGACCTGGGTGCGGTCGTACCCGCGCATGGTGATGGCGAACTCCTCAGAAGACCCCTCGGCCACGTCACTCCTCCTTCTGGCGGGCCGCCGCGGCCCGCTGTCACCCAATCGTAGTCATTAGGGTGTCGCTCGCGCCTAGGTCCTGAGGGTCTGATGAGGGGCAAATTATGCTTCGTTGTTTGAGGAGAACCTGGTGCGACACGCCGGGCAAGCGGTTTTCTGTGCTGTGGGCGCAGGGACCTGGGAGGCGGCACGGGGCCCATGATGCTCGCGGTCTCCTCCATCTTTGAGGAAGGTCACGTCGTGAGCCGGCGGATGCCGAGCGCGGTCATCGCCGTCGGCGGCCCACTCACCATCGTCGCGGCTGTCTGCCTCGCCGTGTTTTTGACGTGCGAGCCGAGCCCGACGCCGTCGACGCAGGCGGGCCCGCTCGTGGGCGCCGTCGCCAGTGCGCCCCACACGGCGGTGGCGCGGCGGTGCTCCGAGCAGAGGCATGGGCACGACTCTTCCGCTGAGGGCGCAGGACCTGTGATCTTCGGCGAGGTTCCTCGCACGGACGGGAGGAACATGCGATTCTGGACAGTGTCTGCATCCAGGCTCTGTGTCGATCACGCCTGGCGCAGAGGCCGGTGACAGCGGCGCCATGTCCACGATCTTGAGGAGAGACACGTCGTGAACCGACGGATCCTGAGCGCGATCATCGCCGTCCTTGGCCTGATCGCCATCGCCTTGGCCGTCTGCTCCGCTACGATCTGGCGGCCCGGCACGACCGCGGAGGCGACTCTTGCCTCGGCTCCCACCCAGAACTATGTCGTCACGCAACCGGGTGTCCTCAACCGGGTCGACTCCGAGGCCACGATCACTGCGACAGCCGCCTCCGAGGATGAGCAGGTGTTCATCGCGGTGGGGCACTCGGCTGATGTCAATGCTTGGCTTGCCAACGATCCCTATGTGTCTGTCACAGGCCTGGACAGCTGGACGAGCCTGTCTGCGACCGAGGTGACGACCAGGTGCGGTGACGACGCCGTGCCGGCGTCGTCGGCTCCCAGCGCCTCCGGCGGGGCATCGCCGACGAGTGCTCCGAGCACCGATGAGAACGGCTGCACCGTCCTGGAGGCTTCCAACGCCGATCCGAGCACATCCGACCTGTGGGTGGTCACAGCTGCAGGCAAGGGCACGGCCACGCTCAACCTGGATGTCAATGACACCGACCTGGTCATGCTGTCGGCCACTGACGGTTCCTCTCCGGCCCCGAACATCTCGCTGTCCTGGCCGCGCAAGGTCTCGACGCCCTGGCTCATTCCAGGACTCATTCTTGGCGGGCTCCTGCTGCTTGTCGGTGTCTTCCTCTTCCTCATCGACATCCAGATGCGTCACGCCGATCAGCAGCGGCGTGCTCGTTCCGCTGAGCGCGCCGCTCGGCTCGCTCAGGCCGACGGCGTCGCTACGGCGGGGATTCCGCGGATCGGCGATCCCAACCGACCTCTCTCGCGCAGAGAGATGCGGGAGAAGGAACGGGCAGCCTCCGAAGGAGAGGAGTGGATCGACCCGCGCACCGGTCGTGTCTACCTCGGCGGTGTGGAGGCGCCCGATGTGCCTCAGGCCTCCGAGCAGGAGACGACCTCCTACGGCGGGGCGGCCGACTACCAGGCAGGCTCGGCCGCTGAGGGCGCCTTTTCATACGGCAGCGGTACCGCGCCCGGGACGGAGGCCGGTGCGACGTTCGAGGCGGCCGGTCAGTCCGAGGGGCAGCAGGACTTTAGCAGCCCGGGCTTCCCGGACTATGGCAGCCAGCCTGAGGGGCAGCAGGGCTTTGCCGGCTCGGGCTTCCCGGACTATGGCAGCCAGCCTGAGGGGCAGCAGGGCTTTGCCGGCTCAGGCTTCCCCGACTATGGCAGCCAGCCCGAGGGGCAGCAGGGCTTTGCCGGTCCGGGCTTCCCGGACTACGGCAGCCAGCCTGAGGGGCAGCAGGATTTTGCCGGCTCGGGCTTCCCGGACTATGGCAGCCAGCCTGAGGGGCAGCAGGATTTTGCCGGCCCGGGCTTCCCGGACTACGGCAGCCAGCCTGAGGGGCAGCAGAGTTTTGCCGGTCCGGGCTTCCCCGACACGACCGGTCAGCCTGAGGGGCAGCAGGGCTTTGCCGGCTCGGGCTTCCCGGACTACGGCAGCCAGCCCGAGGGGCAGCAGGGCTTTAGCGGTCCGGGCTTCCCGGACTACGGCAGCCAGCCCGAGACACAACAGGACTTTAGCGGCCCGGGCTTCCCCGACACGGCCGGTCAGCCCGAGACACAACAGGGCTTTGCCGGCCCGGGCTTCCCCGACACGACCGGTCAGCCCGAGGGGCAGCAGAGCTTTAGCGGCCCGGGCTTCCCCGACACGACCGGTCAGCCCGAGACACAACAGGACTTCTCCTTTGCCCCGACCCAGGGCTGGCCGGCGGAGCACAGGCGGCCTCATGACGCCGCGCCTGAGACGCCCGCCGGTCCCGAGGATGAGGAGAAAGCATGATGACCAGCCGCCGAGCCTTCCTGACCTCTGCCGTCGCGACCGCCGTCGGCGCTACGCTCACGGCATGCTCGCAGGATCTTCCAGAGGCGCCTGCGGTAGGGACCCCCACGGCGCACTCGGTCCTGGACAGCACACGCTTCACCACTGCTCTTGAACGTATTCAGACGGGCTTGGACGCCGCCGACGCCGAGAAGAGCTCCGAGCTCTTGTCCGGCTACTTGACAGGACCCGCCTTGCGTGTACGCACCGAGGAGTACGCCTTGGCCTCAGCAGCCAAGGACGACACCAAGATCGAGCACTTCACGACCCAGAGCCAGGCAGGTACCGCGGGGCTTACCACAGACTTCCCCCGCATTGCGGTGGCCGTCACCGAGCCTGCCGAGGCTGAGGAGGTTCCCTACCTGTTGGCAATGACTCAGGACTCAGCACGCGACAACTTCGAGCTGTGGGCCTGGGTGCGGCCGTTTGTCAATGTGAGCATCCCCAAGACCACGGCCGCCTCGGTGGGCAGCGAACAGGTGGGCGGCGACGCCGAGGGGCTGCTGTCCACGCCGCAGGAGGTCCTGGATGCCTATATCGACGTGCTGAACAATCCTGATGGTGAGAACGCGAAAACCTTCGGCAGCGAAGCCGACGATCTTCTGCGCCAGCAGATGGCGACTCTGCGCAGCAAGGATGTGTCTGCGGCCGGTGAGATCAAGGTGACCGCCCGCAGCGGTTCCGACGGCTTCCGCGGCCTGCGCAGCGACGACAACGGTGCGATCGTGTTCACGACGCTCGCCTACGATGTCGTGTACAAGCGCACAGTTGCCAAGTCCACGCTCAAGATGCCTGCGGACGTTGCCTCCCTGCTGGGGACGGGCACCGAGATCACCGGAGAGGTGACGACGACGAACGACGTCATGGTGGCTTTCTCGATCCCACCCGTCGAACCAACTGAGGAGTCCGGCACCAAGCCGGTGCTGCTGGGCCGGAGCGTCGTGCTGGCATCGGCCTCCAAGGACGACTCCAAGTCGCCCGGCTGAGCCGCCAGGCCCAGAGCCCGCCCATCCCCACCACCTCGCACTGTTCCACCCATTAGCGGGCTCAGAGCCCGGGAAAGGCTCATTATGAGCATGTTCGGCGCCGTGGACCTGTCCACTCTCGCATCCCAACAGGGTTCTCCCGCCACCGGTGGCCCGTCTGGCTCTGGACGGCCCACAGGGCGCCCAGAGTCCACCAGCCCTACAGGTGGTGGTCCTGTGGTCTCTGCGCCGTTGGTGGTGGACGTCGATGCGGCCTCACTGCGCAGCGTCGCAGAGGTCTCCATGCAGGTACCTGTGGTGGTTGTCCTCCACACTTCGCGGTCCCAGGCCTCCACTGCCCTCGCCGGCCGGCTCGAGACGCTAGCCCGGGAGCACGCTGGCCGTTTCCAGCTGGCACGTGTGGACGTCGATTCAGCCCCGGAGGTCGCTCAGGCGCTTCAGGCCACTGCCGTGCCCACTGTCGTGGCCCTGATCGCCGGGCAGCCGGTGCCGCTGTTCCAGGGAGCGATCCCCGCCGACAAGCTGAGGGAGCTGCTCGACCAGATGCTCGAGCTGGCGGCCCGCAACGGCGTCAACGGGCGTCTCGCGCCGCAGCCCGCGGGCACCGAGTCGGTCGAGCCCGAGGAGACCGAGGTGGAGCGTCAGGCGCGCGAGGCCGTGGAGCGGGGTGACTACGCCGCCGCCGAGAAGGTCTACGACCACGCCATCGCGCAGAATCCCGCGGATGGAGAGCTCAAGGTGGCGCGGGCTCAGATCCGTATGCTCAGGCGCATGGACGGCAAAGAGCCTCGCGCCCTGCTGACTGCGGCGGACGCCCCGGGGGCGAGCCTGGAGGACCAGCTCGCCGGAGCCGACGCCGCCGTCGCCCTGGGGGACATGAATGTCGCGCTGGGTCGGGGCCTTGAGGCGGTGCGCTCGCACAATGGCGAGGAGCGGGAAGCCGCACGGCTGCGGCTGCTCGAGCTCTTCGACATCATTGGTTCCTCGGCCCCCGAGGTGGCGCGCGCCCGCCGTCAGCTGGCCAGCATTCTGTACTGATTGAACTGGCCTGCCTGCTCGCCTCCTCGTCATACCGATCCGGCCCACGGGATTGACTCGGTATGACGAGGACGGCTCCGTGACGGGACTCTCCCGCCCATCCTCGAAGGTTATGCGGAGCCCAAGACCTCGGGCCTCGGATGCACAGTGAAACGCTGTGAAAAGGTAGTTGTTTCTTGCGACATTGACGGGGCCTTCGATCTGTTTTCCCACGATGCTCGACAGCCGGCGCGCGCGTAGTGCGGCGCCCCTCACCGACATGGCGGGGGGCGCCGCGTTTCCGGGATGCTGTGCCCCGGGCGGTATCAGGCTCAGGCGATAGGCTCGGGCTGGATGTTCCAGACCTTGGCGTAGTCGCTGATCGTGCGGTCCGACGAGAAGCGGCCGGAGCCGGTGATGTTGGCCCAGACCCTGCGCTGCCAAGCGCGCTGATCCGCGTAGTCGGCCGCCATGCGGTCCTTCGTCTCGCGGTAGGCGGCGAAGTCCCCCAACACGTAGTAGACGTCGGCGGGCTCGTAGGAGGCCTCCAGGAGGCTGCGGCGCAGGTCCGCGAACCAGCCCGAGCCATTGTCGTCCAGGGTACCGTCGATGAAGGCGTCCAGGACCCGCTTGAGGCCGGGAACGGTCTCGTAGGCCGCGCGCGGATCGTAGGTCTTGCGCAGGGCCGGGAGCTCGTCCTCCGTGGCGCCGAAGATGTAGGCGTTGTCCTCGCCGACCGCCTCCAGGATCTCGACGTTCGCGCCGTCGAGGGTGCCCAGCGTGAGCGCGCCGTTCATCATGAACTTCATGTTGGACGTGCCCGAGGCCTCCTTGCCCGCCATCGAGATCTGCTCGGAGACGTCGGCGGCCGGAATGATGTGCTCGGCGGGGGAGACGTTGTAGTTGTGGACGAACACGACCTTGAGCGTCTTGGAGATGACCGGGTCGTTGTTGATCAGATCCCCCACCGTGTTGATGAGCTTGATGATCGCCTTGGCGCGCACGTAGCCGGGGGCGGCCTTGGCGCCGAAGATGAAGACCCGCTTCGGCACCTTCAGGTCGGGGTTGTCCTTCATGCGGAAGTACAGGTCCAGGATGTAGAGCGCGTTGAGCAGCTGGCGCTTGTACTCGTGGAGGCGCTTGATCTGCACGTCGAAGATCGCGTTCGGGTCGATCTCGACGCCCTCGCGCGAGGCGATCCAGGCGGCGAAATCTGTCTTGTTGGCGTGCTTGACCTCGGCCAGGTGGTCGAGGACGGCGTCGTCGGCGGCCCCGGAGTAGCCCTCCAGGAGGGAGAGGTCCTTCACCCAGGCGTCGGAGCCGGTGACCTCGTCCAGAAGGGCGGACAGGCGCGGATTGCACTCGCGCAGCCACCGGCGGGGGGTGACCCCGTTGGTCTTGTTGTTGAAGCGCTCCGGCCAGATCGCGTACCAGTCCTTGAGGGTGTCGCGCTTGAGGATGTCGGTGTGCAGGGCGGCGACGCCGTTGATGGCGTACGAGGCGTAGCAGGCGATCCAGGCCATGTGAACCTTGGAGTCCGAGATCGGTGCCATGTAGTCGATGACATTCTGGCTGGTCCCGCGGGCGGCCAGGTCCTGACGGAAACGGCGGTCGATCTCCCGGACGATCTCCATGATCCGCGGGAACAGCTGCTCGAAGATCGAGGACTCCCAGGTCTCCAGCGCCTCGGCGAGCACCGTGTGGTTGGTGTACGCGAAGGTCCTGGACACCACGGCCCAGGCGTCGTCCCAGCCCAGGTGGTGCTCGTCCATGAGCAGCCGCATCAGCTCGGGGATGGCCAGGACCGGGTGGGTGTCATTGAGCTGGACGGAGTTGAACTCGGCGAAGCCGGTGAGGTCGTCCCCGTGGTGGGCCACGTAGTTGTCAACGATCTCCTGAAGGGAGGCCGAGCAGAAGAAGTACTGCTGGCGCACGCGCAGGACCTTGCCCTCGTAGGTGGTGTCATTCGGGTACAGGACGCGAGAGATGTCCGCGGTGCGCTCGCGCTCGACAATGGCGTCGGTGAAGTGCTGGGAGTTGAAGGCCTCGTAGTCGAACTGCTCGATGCTCTCCGCCCGCCACAGGCGCAGCGTGTTGACGTTCTTCGTGCCGTAGCCGACGATCGGCATGTCGTAGGGGACCGCGCGCACGACGAGGTCGTTGTAGCGCACGACCCGCTGCGCTTCTTCGCGGCGGATGACGAAGGGGTAGCCCTCCTCCATCCACGGGTCGGGGTGCTCGGTCTGGAAGCCGTCGGAGAAGAGCTGCTTGAACAAGCCGTAGCGGTAGAGAATGCCGTAGCCGGCGACCGGGAGATCGAGGGTGGCGCAGGAGTCGAGGAAGCATGCCGCGAGGCGTCCGAGACCCCCATTGCCCAGGGCGGCGTCGGGCTCCTGCTCGAGGATGTCGGACAGGTTCTGGCCGAAGGCGCCCACCGCCTCCTCCGCCTCCTTGACCAGACCGAGGTTGGTCAGGTTGTTCAGGAGCGCGCGGCCCATGAGGAACTCGGCGGAGAAGTAGTGCTCCATCCGGCCAGCGCGGTACTTCTGCTCGGTCGCGTGCCAGTTGCCCGCAATGGCGTCGACGACGGCGGCGGACAGGCCCTGCCACACCTCCATCTGAGTGGAGGCCTTGGCGGGATGACCCGAGACGGACCGCACATGGGAAGGCACGGTCTGGACCAGGTTCTGCGTCATCATTCTTCCCTTATCAGATTGCATGGAGTTGCTGTTGCAACGGGATTGCAACGGCCGCACGGGGTGTGCAACGAGGAGATTGGGCCGATCGGCGCGGGAGTGCCAATGACCGGGCTCCTCCGCGGACGTCTTGAGCCTAGCGGCCCAGGTGTGGGCGCGCTCGTTGAGCCGGTGTCATCCCTGACACGGAAAGCGCTGAGGTTCGGTCATGGAGCGCGGATGGGGCGATCGACCCTGGCGCCGGCAAAGGCTTGCTGATCTCGGCGCTCGGTGCGGAGGTGAACCGATCTCGAGCCGGAAGTGAACCGATCTCGGTGCGGAAGTGAACCGATCTCGACGCGGAATACGACCGATCTCGGTGAAAGAATGGGCCAGCGGCGACCGGGCAATCCGGTCGCCGTCGGCCCGCTCGGGCTGCAGCGGTCCTACGGACGCCTTCGTGCAGCGCCCGCGTCGGCCCCGTGCACCGTCCTCAGCTCTGCGACGGGCGCAGGAACAGCGCGCCGAGCGGGGGCACGCGCAGCCGCACCGATGCGGGACGACCGTTCCAGGGAAGCTCCTCGGCCTCGAGGTGGCCCAGGTTGCCCACGCCGGAACCGCCGTACTCGGGGGCGTCGGTATTGATGACCTCGTCCCACTCGCCCGCGAAGGGCAGGCCGACCCGGTAGCCCTCGTGGGGCGTGCCGGCGAAGTTGACGACGCAGACCACCAGGTCGGCGCGACCGTCGGGGCCGGTGCCCTTGCGCAGGTAGGACAGGACGTTGTGGTCGCCGTCGCCCGCCTCGATCCACTCAAAGCCCCGGTGGGAGAAGTCGTCGGCCCACAGCGCGGGGGAGTCGGTGTAGAAGCGGTTGAGGTCGCTCACCAGGTGGAGCAGGCCCTGGTGGCCCGGGTCGTCCAGGATCCACCAGTCCAGGGAGTTGTCCGCGTTCCACTCGGCGCCCTGGCCGAACTCCTGGCCCATGAACACCAGCTGCTTGCCGGGGTGGGACCACTGGTAGGCGAACAGCGCACGCAGGCCCGCCAGCTCCTGCCAGGGGTCGCCGGGCATCTTGGACAGCAGGGAGCCCTTGCCGTAGACGACCTCGTCGTGGCTCATCGGCAGGATGAACTGCTCGGAGAAGGCGTAGACCAGGGAGAAGGTCAGCTCCCCGTGGTGGTAGCGCCGGTTGATGGGCTCCTCGGCCAGGTAGCGCAGGGTGTCGTTCATCCACCCCATGTTCCACTTCAGCCCGAAGCCGAGCCCGCCGTACTCGGTGGGGGCGGTCACGCCGGGCCAGGCGGTGGACTCCTCGGCGATCATGACCGTGCCGGGGTTCTTCCGGTACGCCGTCGCCGTCGCCTCCTGGAGGAAGCTGATCGCCTCCAGGTTCTCCCGGCCCCCGAACTGGTTGGGGTGCCACTGGCCCTCCTTGCGCGAGTAGTCCAGGTACAGCATCGAGGCGACGGCGTCCACGCGCAGCCCGTCGGCGTGGAACTCCTCCATCCAGTACAGGGCGTTGGCGACCAGGAAGTTGCGCACCTCGTTGCGGCCGAAGTTGAACACGTAGGTGCCCCAGTCGGGGTGCTCGCCGCGCTGGGGGTCCGGGTCCTCGTACAGGGCGGTGCCGTCGAAGCGCGCCAGCGCCCACTCGTCCTTGGGGAAGTGCGCCGGCACCCAGTCCAGGATGACGCCGATGCCCGCCTGGTGGAGCTGGTCGACCAGGTAGCGGAAGTCGTCGGGGGTCCCGAAGCGCGAGGTGGGCGCGTAGTAGCCGGTGACCTGGTAGCCCCAGGACCCGCCGAAGGGGTGCTCCGCCACGGGGAGGAACTCCACGTGGGTGAAGCCGGCCTCCTTGACATAGGGGACGAGCTCCTCGGCCAGGCCGCGGTAGCCCAGCCCCTGGCGCCAGGAGCCGACGTGCACCTCGTAGATGCTCATGGGGCCCGCGTGGGGGTCGGTGGCGGCGCGCTTGGTCATCCAGTCCTCGTCGCCCCACTCGTGGAAGCGGTCGGTCACCACGCTCGCCGTGGCCGGGGGCACCTCGGTGGCGCGGGCCAGCGGGTCGGCCTTCTGGTGCCAGGAGCCGTCGTTGAAGCACAGCTCGAACTTGTAGCGGGCGCCCACGCCCACCCCCGGCACGAACAGCTCCCACACGCCGGAGGACCCCAGCGAGCGCATCGCCGAGGCGGTGCCGTCCCAGTAGTTGAAGTCGCCGACGACCCGCACGGCGCGGGCGTTGGGGGCCCACACGGCGAAGGCGACGCCCTCGACCTCGCCCATCGGGCCCGAGTAGTGCTTCAGGTGGGCGCCGAGAACCTCCCACAGGCCCTCGTGACGGCCCTCGGAGATGAGGTAGGTGTCCATCTCCCCCAGGGTCGGCAGGAAGCGGTACGGGTCGTCGACCGTCGTGGTCTCCTCCCCGTAGGTCACCTTGACGCGGTAGTCGGGCACGGAGTCGCCGGGCACCACGGCCACCCACACCCCGTCCTGCTCGTGCTCGGCGGGGAAGGTGCCCTCGGTTGTGACCACGGCGACGGCGTCGGCCAGGTGGCGTATTGTGCGGATGGTGATGCCGTCCTCGCCGACGTGCGCGCCCAGGACCTCGTGCGGATTGTAGTAACGCGCATAGGCGACATCCGCGAGGACCCAGGGGTCGACTTGGACAGGCGTGCGGGCGGGGACGGGCTCGGGTGCAGTGACGTCGGTCATGGTCACACTCTTCCATGCGGGGGACGGGTGATGGGGGACTTTGTACCGGGATTTATCGGGACGTGTCGCAGCGGCGAATGATAAGGCAGCTGTTATCCCTCCCCGCTCACGTCGGAGCCGGGGCGTCCAGGATGCGCCGCAGCCCCTGCAGGGGGATCTCGATCCAGTCGGGGCGGTTGCGGGCCTCGTAGACCGCCTCGTAGAGGGCCTTGTCCAGCTCGAGCGCGGCCAGCAGGGTGGTCGCGACGCGCCGACCGGTTCCATCGCGCTCGGGGGATGACTCCTCGTAGGCGCTGAGATAGGCCGCGCGCACGGCGTCGAGCCAGCCGCGGTCGGCGACCCCGCCGACCGCGGCCGCGTAGTCGAAGGACCTCAGCATTCCGGCGACGTCGCGCAACGGCTGATCCGCACGGCTGCGCTCGGCCAGGGGGCGCAGCGGCTCCCCCTCGAAGTCCAGGACGAACCAGCGGCCCTCGCTGGCCTCGGGGCCCGCGACCTCGTGAAGGACCTGCCCGAGGTGGTAGTCGCCGTGGATGCGGGTGGCCGGCTCCAGGGCCTCGAGCGCCTCGAGCCGCTCCAT
>ERZ773035.1548-NODE-1548-length-16428-cov-18.643010_pt1 | contig 16428 bp, 10 predicted proteins | sample MGYA00511487_ERZ773035 | MGnify/ENA primary metagenome ERZ773035 (study PRJEB29015, sample SAMEA2737985) | human oral metagenome | biome: human oral; feature: human-associated habitat; material: dental | place: China | collected 2024 ...
TCAAAACAAACCTCCGCGAGAATCGATTTTTTGCGACAAGGTGGGCAGTTGGTTGGCAAAAAGGACACTCATAATGTTAAAATTCGTGCTGAAAAGTTGACAAAGCATCAGGTTGACGAGTTGACAGGTTAACGGGTAATTTGGTTGACGAGTGATTTAGTTGACGAGTTTACAAATTGGCGAGTTACGAGAGGGGTAGGCCGTGAGGTCGTGAGTTGGGAGTTGTTGAGTTGATAACTCCTGCACTTCGTACATGCGCAGAACGTTTATCTTGGTTTGGCATCACAAGGATGGTAAACTCCTCTCCATTTAAAGAAATATCAAAAGTCAAAACGACGTCTGTATCTAGAAACTTAAAATTCGATATAATTACAGTTAATATGCAGACCTAAAATGCTCGTTTTTTATGTTATGTAGCATGAACGCATGCGTTATTTATGTTTTTTAACCAAAAATTAAGACATTGGATGGTTTACACTTACTAATTTTACAGCCGTATAAAGATAGATGATGAATTTTATTTGCGGATAGATATGAGTGAAGGAATATATCATCCGCACCCGATGCCTTTGACAATTTATATTTCTAACCGCTTTTAAACATACCCAATGACAGTAAAATCAAGAAAATTTCTTCTGGGAGTGCTCTGCGTATTGGCCTTTAATGGTTATGCTCAGAAGAAGACAACACTAAGTGCTGAGGTTTATGGCTACAAACAAGAAATGGTTTATTTCGATTGTTTGCAGTCGCCTTTCTTCAATGCCGAGTTTCATACCAACCCCGGCGATGAACATTTGTACTCGTTTGAAACAAAGAACCCCGTGTGCATGCTTATTAACGGACAGGTGAACGTGTTGCTGATGCCCGGCGACAGCATACACGCCGTGGTGCGCTACGATGGAAAACGCCCATCCGAAGTGGTGTTCAGTGGAAGTGAAAAGGCTGCTGCGGCCAACCGCCTGATAACTAGCATCGACGACATGAGAAGGCAGATGCGCTATAAAAGTCAGCTCTTGGCTTGTATCGTTGTAGACATTAAGCCACAGCAGCGAATTGAAGACTCGCGAACGTTGCTCTCGAAGGTGCAAGAGATGGTGGCTAAGCAGAAGTCGCAACTAAGCGATGTGGCAGCCGAATACATCCTTGCCAACACCGAAGCGGCCGCATACGTTTCGTTTATGGAATATCCGCAGATGTATGCCGACACCCGAAAGACACCCATTGCCGAACAAGGCATTGGCGATTACTGGAAACTGATGGACGGCGTAAAGCTACGTTCGGGCGAAGGAGCATTGCGTAACCCCGACTACTTGAGCTTCCTTATGCGCTATTGTTTCTACGAAAACGAGAAAAAAGCTGTTGCGAAAAAAGCAACATACACCCTTCCACGACAGCTCGAAACCATGTATAAGGAGCTGGCTGCCTTCTATCAAGGCGCACAACGCGACGCCGTGCTTTACCAACTACTTGTTAGCTTTATACGCAATGGAAAAGAATTGGAACGCGCCAAACCTCTCTTTGCCGAATATAAGACTAAGTATAACGTGGACAAGGGTTATCTAGACATTCTTGAAAAGCTGATGGAATAGGCTGTAAGGCCAACATCTGCATCTCTGAACGTGGGCTATGCAAAGGGTGTAACGTGGGTTAACGCGCAGCCCTTTGCCTTTTAACGCCCCATGAAACAACAATCTATACGCTCAACCAATTTCGAAACGCATCATAAACTAATTCTGCTTATCGATGAGAACAACTGAAAACAACCACCGAACAGCACTTGGGTGGCTATACATGCTATGTGCCATGTTGCTGTATGTTACCAGTGCGAATGCCCAAAGCAAGGCTCTCGACGACTGGAAGAATACGCCTGTGACGCTGCGCGTGAGCAACGAGCCGTTGGGAACGGTGCTCGAAAAAGTGGCGAAACAAGCCAATGCCACCATCGAGTTTCAAGAAGTGGCACTTGTGGGCATCGCCCGTCCAACCACATTAAACGTAAAAGACGTACCGTTAGACAAGGTTTTGGGAAACCTAATTGGCGACCAAAACGTGTTGGTGCGCTATGAAACGGGCCGACACATCATCATTTCGTCTTACACAAGGGATGTAGACGACAAAGAAATGCTTCGCATCGAGGGTATAGTTACTGATGCCAAGACCAACGAAACGCTGGTGGGTGCCACCGTTATGCTTACCGACGGCACCAAGACTGGCGGCGTAAACGGCACCATCACCGATGTGAACGGCAAGTTCTCGCTGCAAGTTCCACGTAAGGCATCCATCAAAGTGTCGTACATGGGTTACGAAAGTGTTTCGTTGCAGATTACCCGATCGAACCCCGGTATGAGGATTGCGCTCAAAGCCGATGGACACATGGTGGAAGAAGTGGTGGTTACGGGTCTTAGTAAGAGAAGCAAATCTAGCTTTACAGGCAACTATGTGTCGGTGAAAGGCGAAGAGTTGCGCAAGCTAAACCCCAACAACATCCTTAAAAGCTTGCAGTTTTACGACCCTAGCTTTAAGGTGCTTGAGAGCAATACGCGTGGTTCGGACCCCAACGCGCAGCCCGAATTCCTTATCCGCGGCGACCAAAACCTGGGCACAACGGCATCGCTTAACAGCATGGACTTGTTGCTCGACAACGTTTCGAGTCGCCCAAACACGCCGCTCTTTGTGCTGGATGGGTTCATCGTGTCGATGAGTCGCATATTGCAACTCGACCCCGAACGCATCGAAAACGTTACGATATTAAAAGATGCAGCTGCAACAGCCATCTATGGTTCGCGCGCATCTAACGGCGTAGTGGTTATCGAAACCAAGGTTGCGCCCGATGGTGTGCTGTCGGTTAGTTACAATGGAGGTCTGACCATACAGGCACCCGACCTTACCGACTATAAGCTAATGAACGCGCGCGAGAAGTTGCAGATGGAATGGGATGCAGGCGTTTACGAGCCGTCTAACGACAAGAGCATGAACCGCTACAACCAATTGCTGCGCAACGTGCTGGCTGGTGTAGACACTTATTGGCTGAGCAAGCCCCTGCGTACGGCCATTACGCACCGCCATTCGATATCGGCGGCGGGCGGAACAGAGGTTTTTCGTTATAGCCTAGACCTTAACGCTGCCTTCAATCCCGGTGTGATGAAAGGTTCGGAACAAAACAACAAGAGCCTTAATTTCAGCATGACCTATCGCAAGGAGAACGTTTCGGTAGGTGCAAGTCTTAACCTCTCGGAGACAGACGGGCACAATTCGCCCTATGGTTCGTTCTCCGAATATACGCGCGTAAACCCCTATTATCGTCCAACAAACGAGTTCGGAGAGTATTTGCAGCAGCTAGACAACCACACGGGTTCGGGTAGTGTGCCCATTGCCAACCCCCTTTATAATGCCAATGTGGGCATAAAAGACCTTACAAGCAACACCAACATCACGGCCAGCCTGAACTTGGAATACCGCTTGTTGAAGAATTTGAGGCTCACGGAGAACATCTCTTACATGCGTGGAATGGCGCGAACAGAGAATTTCTTGCCTGCCACGCACACCGTTTTCATTACCGAATTAGACAAAACCTTGCGTGGTAGCTACACAAAGAACACGGGCGAGATGACTTCGTGGTCGAGTAACCTGGGCTTGAACTGGAACATGGCCTTTAAAAAACACCTGCTCAGCGTGTTTGGAAACTGGACGTTAAGCGAAGACCGCAGCAACTATGTGAACCTTTCGGCCGTGGGTTATCCCGATTCGCACATGGACGATTTCATCTTTGGAAACAAGATGAGAACTCATCCCAGCGGCTCGGAGTCTATCGCAAGGTCGATGGGACTTATTACGCAGCTTTCATATAGCTACGACAACCGCTACTCGGTGGATGTTAACGTGAGCAGCGAAATAACATCAAGATATGCCGACCACAACCTCACTCCCTTTTGGAGCGTGGGCTTAAGGTGGAACGCTTATCGCGAAAAGTGGTTGGCTGGTCGCCTGTCTAACCTCGTGTTCAGAGCCACCTATGGCGTAACGGGTGCGCAAAATTCAAGTCCTGCCGACGCCATCGAGTATTACACGTTCAGCCAAACGATGCGTCCTTACGCCTCGTTCTCCACATTGGGTGCCGTGTTGTCGCGCCTGAACAACCCCAACATCAAGTGGACTAAGACAGACAACATGAGCTTTGGGCTTGATGTGGGCGTGTGGAAGAACCGGGCCAACCTCTCGTTCAACTATTACAACAACATCAGTAGGCAGTTGTTGACCAACTACGACCTTGCCCCCTCAACAGGTTTCGAGTCGCAGTACATCAACGCTGGCGAACTTCAAAACCGCGGTTTCGATGCTACGCTCAACGTTATCGCTTTGCAGAATATCCGTAAGCAATTTTATTGGACGGTGGCTTTGGGTATGAACCACAACCGAAACAAGATACGTAAGATATCCGACTACCTTCGTAAAATGAACGAAGAACAGCTGAAATCCAAGTCGGCTCCGCTGCCCGTTTACCAAGAAGGCAAGTCTACCACCACCTATTACGCCGTGCGCTCGTTGGGTATCGACCCCATGACGGGCAACGAAGTGTTCCTTACGCGTAATGGCGAGAAGACCTTTAAGTGGAACTCCGCAGATAAAGTTCCCGTTGGCGACACAACACCGAAGATGAACGGCACTATCAGTTCGTCTGTCAATTGGCGCGACCTCTCGTGTACGCTCGGTTTCATCTACAAGTGGGGCGGTATCGTTTACAACCAAACGTTGGTAGACAAGATAGAGAACAGCAACATCGCTTATAACCTAGACCGCCGCGCCGCGCAAGACCGTTGGCGCAAGCCCGGCGACGTAACGAAGTACAAGCGCATAGACCTTAATGGTTCGCAAACGCCTGCTTCCGACCGATTTATCATGAAAGATAACGAGCTGAGGTTGGCAAGCGTGAACGTTGGCTACCGCTTTAAGCAAGCCGATTATAAGCTTTTGGGCCGACTAAACATCGACGTGCTGTCGCTCAACTTCACCACCAACGACCTCTTGCGCCTTTCAACGGTGAAGATGGAGCGTGGTCTTGGCTACCCCTTCTCACGTTCTTATACATTCACTTGCTCCATCATCTTTAAGTAAATAGCCTTATGAAGCATTTAATTTTCCCCTCCATATTATATAAGGTGTGCCGCATGGGCACCTTCCTCTTGGCTTGTTCGCTTGTAACTGCCTGTTCGGGATGGTTTGATGTAAGCCCCAAGACCGACCTTAAAGCCGATGAGATGTTCTCTACCGAGTCGGGTTTTGAAAGTTCGCTCACGGGTATCTACCTGCTGATGACCGACCAAGGGGCTTATGGCGGCAACATGTCGTTCGGCTTGCTCGACCAACTGGCGCAACAATACGACTACATCCCCGACGGAGCCAACGACCGTGCAGCCATCTACAACTACGCCACAGCAACCTCGGATGGTTTCCGAACCAAGCAGAAACTCGCCCAATCGTGGCTGAAACTCTATAATGTAATTGCCAATTGCAATAACTTCATTAAGTGGCTCGACCGCAACGGAGAGTCGGTTATACGCAACGTGAAGACGCGAAACACTTTCCGCGCCGAGGCTCTTGCCGTAAGGGCGTATTGCCATTTCGACCTGCTTAGGGCCTGGGGGCCGTGGAAATATGGTACAGATGCGGCCGCAGCAGATGCGCCTTGCATTCCTTATCGCATGGTGGCCGATAACTCAAAGCAGCCCCTTTTGCCCGCCAAAGAGATTGTTAAACTGGCCTTGAAAGACCTCGATGAGGCTAAAACACTGCTGGAACACGAGAAAAAAATGCGCTTGGACAACAACGAACGCCAGTTCCGCTTTAACTATCATGCCGTAAACGCCCTCATGGCACGTATCTATTGCTATGCCGGCGATGCCACAAATGCCGTGGCCTGCGCGCAAGACGTGGTGGATAATTGCGGCCTGACGTTGGTTTCGAGCAACCAAGACGACCCAATCCTCTTCTCCGAGTGCATCGCTGCGCTTAACATCTACCACCTTACCGAGACCTTCTCGTCGCATTGGGCCGACGGAGAAAAGTACACAACCCAGTACTTTATCCGTTCAGAACGGTTCAACAGCTACTTTGAAGTGTCGGGCGACCGCCGCGAAGACATGCGCTCGAAGAGTTCAGCGTTCTACGAACACGCAGCAGCAAAGACCGCTTTGTCGCGTAAGTACAACACCAACCCCAAGGAGGCAGTGCCACTGATACGCCTGCCAGAGATGTATTACATCCTCTGCGAAATGACGCCAGACCTAACTCAGGCTGCCCGATTTCTCAATGCCGTGCGTAACAAGCGTGGCTATTCGCGCTCGCTTAACGTTAACTTCACCGACGAGGCTAGTCGCATGAAGGCCTTAGACCGCGAGTTCCGCAAGGAATTTTATGCCGAAGGGCAGTATTGGTACTTCTTGAAACGCCACGGAATAACGGAGCTGACCTACGATAACAGCATCGTTTTGTCGAAAGAACGCTTCGTGTTCCCACTTCCCGATGCAGAGAAAGAATATGGCTGGACCGCATCTCACGATGCACAAGCTGGCAAACAAACCCCACAAACCAACCCTTAAACCACGATGAAGATGAAGAATAAGTTTGGATATGTCGTTGCCGTGGCCCTTGGCTGCATGCTCTCTTCCGCTTGCAAGGAAGAAATGGTGCCACTTTATGCCGATGATGGCGACGGCGTTTACTTCAATTACGGCAACAAAGATGCACTTAACGCCACAGTAAACTTTGCCGACTCCATTCTCACCGCTCCCAAAGAAATTGGCGTTTCCTTAAAGCTTAAGTTGATGGGGCGCAATTCCGACCAACCCAGAAAGGTGGTTCTCAAGTCCAGAGCCGTGCAGGGCGTGGCCGAAGCCACTGTGGTTTGTCCCGAAGTGGTGTTCAAACCAGGCGAAAACGAGAAGTCGGTGACGGTGTTGGCGCAACGTCCCTCGTTGGTAGACAGCACCTTTAAGGCGGAAGTTTACATCGATGCCAGCGACCCAGCCTCGCAGATAGGCGAGGGGATAAAGGACTTTCAATCTTTCACCTTGCATGTGAAGGAGGCCTATACCAAGCCATCGCAATGGGACGGCATGGGTGGTTCGTACTTCGGAACATGGTCGGCTGCCAAGCAAAAGTTGCTGGTTAAGGTGACGAAACGTAACAACTTCTACGCCGAGAACGACTATTACAAGTTTGTGCAGTGGAACCTTGCCGCCATAGATAGCCTTCGTCATCAGCAACAGGCTGCCCCGCAAACGGCTATCGAGGTAGACATCCCCTTCACCAACGACAACACCTATGCCAAGCCTTGGTACTGGACATCGCTCCAAGACACCTATCTGGGTGCCTATCAGAGTGGTTCTTTCGTAGGACTTTGCAACAGCATGGACATCACTACGGCCAACGAATATGCCCAACTAGGGGGCAACGAGGCGGCGATGAAGGCGGTGAACCTGCGTGCGGTGAACCTGATGATGCAACGATACAACACCTTTTATCTGGACGGATGGCGGCCAGGCAACAGCTACAAGGGCAGTTTCTACATCCCCATGTTGCCTAATGTGGCCTACGAACTGGTTGAACCGCAGCCTTGGAAAGACCAACAAGGAGGTAAAGCCATGATTGAAAAGTACTACGGACCCTATTCTGCGGCGAAATATCGCTTTATGATAAACGTATGGCTTGCGCATAAGGGCGCGGATTTCGTGCTTAATCAGCTCTTCCCCGTGATGAACGAGTGGGGCGATGTGCACTGGGATGCCTCGCTTGGAGGCGAAGCGGCCATCAAGGCTTGCAACAAGTTGTTCCGCGAAAAGGCCGCACAAGGCACTTACTCCTTTACGTTCCCCACTGTGCCGTAAGGCAAGCATGGGCATTAAGAAGGTGCGTTTGGCGCACAAAACGATGGGTGCGCCAAACGCAAATCCATAAAATAACGTATAAATTAACTGGAAATGACGAATAATATAATCATACTAGCGGTGAGTAAGCATCTGAGAACGGCTCTCCGCTCGCCTTGGAAAAGCGTTGGGAGCAAGGCCGCTTGTCTTTCTCTGCTTGTTGCCGGCATGTTCTCTTCCTGCTACGAAGACAAGGGAAACTATACGTACAGCTTCGATGGAATGAACGCCATCGACACGCTTATATTTTCACCTGCCTCGGTAGAAACGCTTACGGGGCAGACCATAGAGTTTACCCAGCCGCTTACTGCGGACGAAACGCACAAGCGTATTGAAGTGCAGGTGGGACAAACGCTGTTAAAAAATACCGACCATCTAGACTTCCAATGGATTCGTTCTTATCAGAAGGGCAAGGAAACCGTAACGGATACATTTACAACTAAGGGCTATCTAGATGTTGAACTGCCTGTGGGCAAGGCCACTCGTTTCACTGTACACCTTAAAGTACACGACCGTAGCACGGGCCTTTCGCGCTATCAGAACTTTGCGGTAGCCACTCGTCCCATCTATAAAAACAGCCTTTTCTTCCTTCATGGCAAGGCGGGCAGCGTTCAGTTGGGCAATGTAGAGACGGTTGGTGCTGTTACCAACGTGCGCAGCGATGCCTATAAGCTTATCTTTAAAGAAGAGAAAAACCCCTTTACCGATGCCTATAAGCTGATGTACCAATATGGATTGGTAGCCGAAGGCAGGGATTTCTTGAAGAAACAGAACTTTATCGTGTTCCTAAATAAGGGCGAGGTGAAGGCCTACGACCCCTTCGGATTGACACCACGATACACGGCATACAAAGATTTTGTTGTGCCGGTGAGTGCCCAAGGTGCTTTCTTGGCAGAAAAGATTGGCATGACGGGCGACCCCTCTAACCAGTCGGACTTCTACTATATGTTGGGTAAGGACGGTCGTTTTTTAACGGCTCGGACCATTCCTTCATTTAAAACGCCCGCCACCGGAGGCTCTGTGGCTAATTATAACGTTACCGCTGCCGCCATCACGGCAAGCCATTTCGTGTTGTGGGACGGACGCAACAACCGTTTCTTGTATGTAAGCAAAGACGATGGTTACGGCATTTGGGCAGAGCAACAGGCATATCAGGCACAGCTGAACAATCCTGTTCTGGACGCACATGTTGACTTTTCGGGACTGAAAGAAGGACTCTCGCCCGTTGGTAAAAAGGCAATATACGGCTTTATTCAGTATCGCGAGAACTACGATAAGGCCACGCCTTACTTCATTTTCCGCGATAAAGCCGCCCCCAACTATTACCTCTACCAACTCACCTCAACGGCAACTGATGGCGACAAGGGCTCTGGCGGCAGTGGCGACGAACCTGCTTACACCATCAAGGGACAGAAACTGGAAGGCTTTACGCCCTCGTCTGTTGCCACTATCCTTTATAATACGTGGTTCAGCACCAATTATCTCTTCTATGCAGATGGTGCTGATGTGGTGCGATATAACGTGAACAACGGCGATAAGGCCGTGTTGTACAGTGCTCCTGCGGGCTATACCATTGCGTGTATGAAGTTCCGTTCGGAAGATACCTTTATTTATTCTACCGACTTAGGACGTTATCTGAGCATCGGATTGAATAATGGAGCCAACGGTGCCATTGCCGAAATTAAGCTCAATACGGCATCAGACGTGGACGAAACCTACACACCCTTGTTCTACGACAAGGATAGCGAGGGGCATAAACTGGGCAACATCCTCGATGTTCAGTTTGTTCGCGAGTATTCGTATGCGTTGCCAAGTAACAAATAAGGTGTTAAGTTGATGAAATTGTTAGTTGACAAGTTGACTAACAATCTCGTCAACTAACTTCCAATTTCACACTAAAAAAACATCCATTCATGTATAAATACTTCTTCACATTCCTCTTCTCGCTCTTTGCCACCACGCTCTTAGCACAGCAGTCAAGCAGTATTGAAGGCGAGATAGAGGGCATTTCAGAGGGGCAACTGCAACTTGTTGTACGCAGTTCGGAGAGCCGTTGGGAACTCATCCACACGGTGGCGTTTGCCAACGGACGTTTCTCCATGCCCAATATAGAACTTACCGAACCGCTGCCAGCCCGCTTAATGGTAGCTGGTTATCAAGGCGGTTTCTCGTTTTTTATAGAGCCTGGCACAGATTATCGCGCCCTTTTGCGCAACGACGAGGGCTGGTTTGTGCGCGGTAAAGGCTTGCAAGACACCGACAGGGCATACCAACAGAAGTGCCTAAGCCTGATGCAAAGCGTGGCCAAGCTGCAACAACGGGCCGATAGTCTTCGCAAAGCTTTGCGCTATGGTAGTGCCAGTAGGGTAAACGACACCATCGCACAGTTGCAAAAAGCCTTGGAAACCGAACGCCTTAACTTTATTTCTGCCAACGATAACATCCTTTCTGCCAGTTTGCTTCTACAAGAGGCAGAAAGCAAAGACGCCCCCTTGGAGGCCTGCCAACAGCTTTATGCGCAGCTTGGCAGCAAGGCACAGCAGAGCCGTAGCGGACTTATCTTGAAACAACGCATAGAACGTTTGCAGCAAGTGAGCAAGGGAAGTAAAGCCCCCGACTTTACTTTGCCTACCTCCGATGGCCGTAAGTTCACCCTTAGCAAGATGCCCGGGAAGGTGAAAATCGTAGACTTTTGGGCATCGTGGTGCGGTCCGTGCAGGCTTAACAACCCCGTATTGCGCCAGCTATACGCCGACTTTCATGCCGCAGGACTTGAAATTGTGAATGTTTCGTTAGACGAAAAGCGCGACCGTTGGTTGGCTGCCGTTAAACAAGACCAGCTTACATGGACGCAGGTTTCTTCGCTTAAAGGTTGGAAAGACGAAGTGGCCAAAAGCTACAGCGTAACTGCCATTCCGGCTATCTTTGTGCTAGATGCCAACAACAACATCCTTGCAACGGGGCTACATGGCGACGACTTGCGCAAGTTTGTCACCAACTTGTTTTCCAATAAGGCTGCAAAGTAGGGAGAGTGTTTGGCATTTGCAGGCTCGTAAGCTGTCAAAACAGCCGCTTGCTCAATTCGAATGTATAGAAAGAAACATATTGCAAAACTTTTAAAATAGAAATAACAACATCCCATACAACATGAAAAAAGAACTTATATGCTTGTTGCTGTCCTGTGCAGGAACTGCCGTTGCACAGCAAAACAGCAGCTATGTAATAAAAGGAACGATGACGGTAGACTCGTTGCGCTACACGCCCGAACGTATAAAGAAGGTGTATCTAACCCACGAAGTTCAAGGGCAAGACGTAGTTGTAGACTCTGCCACCGTTGAAAACGGGCGGTTTACCTTCAAAGGTGAAGCTCCTGGCGTACTTGCTCCTTATCGCATTTCGGGCTTTGACAATGGCACCGTGCAGCTGTTTCTCGAACCGGGAGAAATCACGGTGTTGCCTTTCGATGGTCGTTTTCCAGTAGGAGCGAGCGTAAAGGGCACGCCTGGCAACGACGTTCTCTTTGCTTACCAGCAATCGGGAAGTGGTGCCGTAGACATAGCTAAGCAGCGTATGGACAAGGTTTTGGCCAGTCTGCCCCCCGAACAGCGTAACGATGAGAAGGCGTTTTATCCCTATCAGCGTGCCACATACTATGTAAATAGCTTGTCGCACCGCACAACCGCTATGCGTTTTGTGGCCCGTCACCTCGACTCGCCCGTAACGCTTTACATCATTAAATACGACCTGTTCAGGTTCTTTACACCCCAGGTGTTGGAAGAAACCTACCTCAACGCCGTGCCCGCCGCCGTGCGTAAGCATCCCATGTATCGCGAACTAACCAACTTGGTGCGGGCAGCCAGCTTGGAAGTGGGCAAACCTGCGCCCGACATAGACGGTTTAACGCCTGATGGAAAACCACTCGCCCTGTCAGACTTGAAGGGAAAATACGTGCTGATTGACTTCTGGGCATCGTGGTGTGCGCCCTGCCGCCGCGAGTTTCCCGTTATCAAACAGGCTTTGCAAGAAACGCAAGGCAAGGTGCCTTTCATGGTGTTGAGCTATTCGATAGACAGCAAGAAGAAGGAATGGACCGACTGCATAGAGCGCAACAGCCTAACGCATGCCAACTGGCAACACATTTCTGCGTTGAAGGGATGGGGTTCGCCTGCGGCCAAACTATATAATGTTGAGGCCGTTCCACGCACGGTGCTCATCAGTCCCGAAGGCAACATCGTGGCCTTCGACTTACGCGGCGAACAGCTTATTGAGGCCGTTAGGAAGATGAAGACTACCAGTGCTAAACCTGCTGAAAACCAAAAAGCTAAGGCGGATGCTGCAAAAGCTGTGGCTAGCGAGGTGAAAGAGATACCCGACAAACCGCTTTACGAAGAGTATCTAGCCCTGGAACGCCAACGCGACCAGCAAATAGCGCAAGACCTTGCGCAACTTCGCAGCACCAAGGGCGAGGCATATCTCAACACGGCTGATGGTAAGATAGATGCTGAGGGCATTCGCCGTGCCGCCGATATTGGATGGACGGCCGAACGTTTCCAATTCTTGCTCGACCACAACACATCGCCCCTGATGCCCTTGCTTGTAGAACGCGACATGCTGCCTATCTTTAATAAAGAATACGGCCGTCAGCTATCGGCTGCTGTTGCTCCGCAGGTGCTTACGCACCCATACGCTCGTTCGCTCGAAAACAATGTGCGTTCGCGCAACCTCATGCAAGGTAGCGATGTGCCCGACATTGCCCTTCCGCTGGCCAACGGCACCGTTCGTCAGCTCAGCAACAGCTTGGGCAAGTTTGTATTGCTTACGTTCTGGGCATCGGGTTGCCCCACTTGCCAACGCGATTTGCCCCTGCTTAAAAAGCTGTATGACGAAACTCGTGGCTCGAAAGACAAGTTCGAGATGATTGGTTTCTCGCTCGACAAGAACCCCAAAGACTGGAAAAAAGCCATGAAAACGCTTGGCATAGATGCCGCAGACTGGTTGCAGGCCTGCGACTTCAAGGGTGGTGCATCGCCTTCCGTTCGCCTTTTCAATGTTGGAGAAACGCCCACCAATGTGCTTATCGACCCAGAAGGCAAGGCCATCTCGTTGACTTTGCAGGGCGAAGAGTTGGTTACGCGAGTAAAACAGATACTGTCGGGCGACTTGTATTATCAGAAAGAAGATTCAAAGAAATAGGTGTTAAGCCCTGTGCGCACAGCTAATGCGTACTACATTCAAAGTATAGGCGCGTTCTATAAAGGGGAGGAATGTTGCATTTCCACTTTTATAGAATGCGCCTATGTGCTATCATGTCAAATTGTTGTATTACTTTTGTATATGGCAAGGCCTATACAGGCATGAAGTCATCTTGACTTTTCACCCTTTTCTTATCTTCTTCAAAAGGATTGGTTTGCAGCTTATAGAGGATGCACAGAAGTAATTCCGATAGGTTACTTTCAAGACGTAGCCGCGTTTTGCCACAAGCAAATGGGGCTGGATTTCAGATTTTATTGTAAATTTGTACCATACTCCGTACACGAGAGGAGTGCTTATCTTGTATTTTCTCGAAACACAAAGATAATAAGTACCGCTCAGTTTATAGAAATATTAGAAATAAAGACTTCAATGTATAAGATATTCTATGGGATCTACCACAGGGGGGGGCTACTCCAAAGACGGCTAGAATTTACAATAGAAAAGCTAAGCAAAAATCAGAAAACTTACGAATAGTTAGGGAAACAATGAAATGAAAAAGTATCTTTATTTATTCCTCTTAATCCTATGTGCCTCATGCAGTCATCATAATAAAGTTGACGATGTTGTTATTTCTTATTGGAATGCACATAAAGCAGAAAAGAATGTGGTTATTGATTTTTCAAAATGCTTTGATTTTGAATGGGACACTTTGTGCTTTTATTCTGTGGGGTGTAGTCTTGATGAAATAAATCAGGACTTAGGATTTGAATTAGCAGAATATACCGATTTGGCAGATAGGATGGTCTTCTTAAACCATAAGAAATGGGCATATACAGCAGGATGGTGGTATGATCCCGAAGAACCAAAGGGAATTATAATTTCTACTAAAAATAATATTTTTAAAGTTAGCTACCATAAGGCGAAGTTTAAAATTAAAAGGGAAGGGAATATTTTTATATTGGAGCCTCTTGACTTTTAATATTCCTATGAATTGAGCGGAGTTTGTTGGCTTTGTGATGCCGACATTAGATAAACACTCCTTTCTGATATACGAAGTGCAGGACAAATCAACTCACTAGCTTATAAACTCACGAAAGCCCAACCTCTACCAAATACATCAACTCGCAACCTCACCAACCCGCCAGATCATCAACTCAAAACTCGGAAACTAACAACCTCGTGCCCCATCAACTCACCTACTTGCAAGCTTACCTACTCACAAGGTTAACAACTTAGCAGCCTACTAACTCAGCAACTTACCAACTAACCAACTAACAACCTCGCAAACTTACCAACTCATCGACGCATCTATTCATCAGCTTATAAACTCATCAACCCGCTAACCCAAAAGCTTAATTTTCTATTTTTATTTTTACAATATCGTTCCGATTTTCACTCTGTTCTAGCGAAAATTTAGGCTATAAAGTAGGTAAATATGCACTATTTATAACCTTTCGTGCCTTTGGTGTTGTCTATTTTCAGGAGCAAAACCTGCATTTTGCACCATTTAGCCTTTCTAGTTTGGTTGCCAACTCATTATTTTGTACGCCCAACAACTCGCTTTTAGCCCCTAAAACCCCACTTTTTAATGGTTGTTTTGCCCTTTTTGGCCATGTTTTTCATGGCGCTAAAAGGTTTTATTTATACATTTGCGGTGGATTTTTATGCCTTTCGTCTCGCGTTTAATACCATTTTGCATTGCATTTAGCAGCATTTTACCTTGCATTTAGCACCAAAACGCCTTGCGTTTAGCGGCAAAACGTAGTGCAATTAGCACCAAAACGCAGTGCAATTAGCAGCAAATTGCACTATATTTTGCTGCAAATGACCCAAAATATGGTGCAAATAGCGGTTACGTATAATAAATATTCATTTTCTCGCATTCGCATGTTGGCCCCTTTTGGCATCAAAACTAACCGTCGCGAGAATCGATTTTTTGCGGATGAGTGGGAGGTTGGTGGACAAAAAGGGCACTCCTAGTGTTAAAATCTGTACTGAAAAGCTGACAAAGCTGCCGGTTGGCGAGAGGCTTAGTTAACGGGTTGACAAGTTAACTCGTTGACGAGAGCGTTGGGTTGTGTGTTTATCGGTTGGGTAGGTGACTAGAATTCAAGTTAACGAGTTGACAAGTTAACGAGTTGACGAGAGCGTTGGGTTGTGTGTTTATCGGTGTTGGGTAGGTGACAAGAATTCAAGTTAACGAGTTGATAAGTTGACGAGTTGACGAGAGCGTTGGGTTGTGTACTTATAAGTTGGGAAGTTGACGAGTTAACGAGTAAACAAGAGCGGGTGTCATCGTGCAGACTGATATTTGGCAAAATCCATTACCCCTTTACTCCTCCGCTCCCTGACTCCTTACCACTCTATTCCTTACTACTCTATTCCTTACTACTCTATTCCTTACTACTCTACTCCTTACTACTTACTACTTTACTCCTTACTCCTTACACCTCTACTCCTTACACCTCTACTACTTACTACTTACTACTTACTACTTACTACTTACTACTTACTACTTACTACTTCCTCCCTTACTACTCATTCCTTTTTCAAGGCATAACCACGTTTTGCCAAAGGCAAATGGGGCATAAATCCAGATTATATCGTATCTTTGTTCAGTACTTCGTACATGAGCGGGGAGAGTTTATCTTGGTTTTACAGCACAAAGACAATATACTCCGCTCAATATATAGGCATATTAAAAGCGAAGCCGGCTTTATATAATACGAAACACTAAAACTCGATAAAATGGCGCAGAAAGACGAACAAAAGCAATTAGACGAACAAATGCAGGTAGACGAACAGATGATGCGCAAGGCCTTAGACGAGGCAAGGCAGGCCTTGGCACAGGGCGAAGTGCCCATTGGGGCTGTGATTGCTTGCAAAGGTAGGGTGGTGGCGCGTGCCCATAACCTTACCGAAACGCTTTGCGACGTTACGGCGCATGCCGAAATGCAGGCCATAACGGCGGCGGCAAACATGCTTGGCGGAAAGTATTTGCCCGAATGTACGCTCTATGTAACGGTTGAACCTTGCCCCATGTGCGCCGGCGCATGTGGTTGGGCACAGCTGGGGCGCATTGTTTATGGCACGCGAGATGAGAAACGGGGCTACGAACGCTTTGCCCCAAACGTGCTGCATGCTAAGGCCACGGTTACGGCTGGCGTGTTGGAAGAGGAGTGTCGCGAACTGATGAAAAGCTTTTTTAGCGGATTACGTAAAGGCATGTTCTAAAAATTCCCCGCAAAGGTTCAATCGTTGTTCCTTGTATTGCTCTTCACTGTCTTTTTGCTTTTATCTGGCATCTTTTGCT
>ERZ773035.1553-NODE-1553-length-16382-cov-8.137502_pt1 | contig 16382 bp, 18 predicted proteins | sample MGYA00511487_ERZ773035 | MGnify/ENA primary metagenome ERZ773035 (study PRJEB29015, sample SAMEA2737985) | human oral metagenome | biome: human oral; feature: human-associated habitat; material: dental | place: China | collected 2024 ...
TGTAAAATTTAGAAATTTAGCAAGACGTAAAGGATTTGAAATTTTAAAATTTCACACGGAGTTTTAGAATTCCATGCGGTGTTTAGATGCACGCATAAATTAGCGCCTATATCTGAAATTTTGCAAAGCGGCGAAGTATCGGGATAGCAGAGCGGTAACAGATAAGCGCGTAAAAGTAAAGCAAGAAAGCTATCTTGTAAATTTCATCTCTCTATTGTTCCGCAAAAACCGGTTTACTCATTAGTCCTATTATTTTCCGATTCCATTTTTCTTAATTCTTTAAGCGCTCTATTATAGACATTGGCTTGCTTGCAAACTCTACCTTCAGCAGCAATATATCTTACTAAATTTATATCATTTGTATCGATTGCTATCAATAATCTACCCATAAGCCTTTCCTCTACAAAAAACGTATAATCGCACTTTGCACACAAAGTACTTTCATAAATTATAAATAATAACAAAATTACTACGGCGTAAATTATAAATTTTAATGCTTTAACCATATTTTCTCCTTGTGTGTATTCTTGTCTGTATATATTGATAATGTCGATTGGCGAGGCAATTATATCACTTCTTATTTTTAAATTTTAATCTCTTTCGCTTCATTTTTATAAAATTTTCCAACTGCTTATCGGTAAAATTTAAAACCTCTTTTCGGTTTTGCAAATTTACATAGGTGTGCCTTATATCACAGCACCTATAAAAAATATATTTCCAATTTTTAATTAGCCAGTCTGCTTCTATCATATTTTTATCTGTTTTAAATAAAAATGGCAGAACCCATAAGCCCGCCTTGTAGCCGCTAATTACGACCAATTTTATAAAATTTACTCCATCATCGTCTTTTGCTTTTACTACGATAAAGCTTACATTTTTCTCATATGGATAGCTGGATTTTCTACACTCGATAATATCTCCGACCTCGATCTTTCCGCAAAATTTCAAGAGAGGAATGCTAAATTTTTTCATTAGATTCCTCTTTATGCGTCTATTGCGTCCGAATTTATCCCTAGGTTTTGTCAGTCTGAAACCGGGGATTGTTTCGTCGCAATCTTCTAGTTCATCGCTACTAAGATAATTATCGGAGCATATGAATACCTCTTCAAGGCTCGCATTGATGCCGAAATTTGCTAAATTTCGAATCAATTGCTCCTTGTCCAGGACAAATCCCGCTTTGCTTGATAGCATCTCGCTAGGAAGCTCAAAGTATCTGTATCTTTTAAATTTAAAAGGCAAGGATTTTCTGTCCAGAAACAGCGCTCATCGCAGACCATAAGCTCATCGTCGTTAAATTTTATAATATCGCCTCTTTGTAAATCATTGTCGAAGGTTGATATTGGTAAGATAGTCATATAAGCCCCTTTTGCTTGCTAGATTAAACATGTTCATAATAAATTTTTCGTTATTTGTAATCGCTAAATTACACCTCTATAACCACATCCTTATACTTTTCATAAAGCCTCGGCTTTAAAATTTTATCACGATACTCTTTGCCCGCATTAGTCATACATATCCAATGGCTATATCTGCTCCATGTGTTAGGGTCTTTCCAAGTTATCTCTGCTTGGGGAGTTATTTTGTCCTCCTCTAAAAATTTATATCCAAAAAAGAAATTATCTCTAAAATAGATCCACTTCTCATAAAGCGACATACCTAGATCGATCTTGGATAAATTCGTATCGAAGTCAGCCCATTTCTTTCTTAAATTTCCGCGCTCTATGCCGAAGTCTATCATACCCCCTAAAAATAGCTGTCCCATTACTCCGAAATATTCTCCCGCGTATGTCGGATAGGCTGAAATTTCAGGATTATCTTCGTCCGCTAGCTTATAGTCGCTTTGGATAATCCCATATAGTTCAAACCATTCGTACCAATCAAAGATTTCATATTCAAGGTAATCCAAAATATCTTTTTTTCTGGTACCGGGAATTTGAGCTAATATGCGAATAAACGAATCCATCCAGCAATCAAATCCTAAAGCCTTATAAAGTTCTTCATCTTTGTTAAAAACCCAGCCGTATAGTTCATTCGGTTTCAAAATTTTAAATTTCATAGTATCTCCTTTTTAAATTTAATCGGTTGCCGATAGAATTTACCTCATCGATCCGTTTGGTTGATCTCATAAACTCGTTAATATAAAAATTATTTGATTCCGAGAGCTTGGGCATACTTTTTATTATTTCATCTAAATCGAGGCTCTTTATTTCGGCGCAATTTTTTACATCGCCGCAGATACCGATAAAAATAAGATCGTCTCTGTTTTTGCCTATAAATTTACCCTTTGCGTAATAGCCGCCTTCAAATCTTTCATAGGCTATATAATATAATATTTGCTTTAAAATTTCACTTTGATCCAGCTTAAAATAGGTGCAGAATTCCACGCCCTCCATATCTTGCGATATGTCGGTGGCGCCTACGGAGCTTTTTTCATATTTTTTAAGATCTATTTTTCGGATATTGTTTTCATCTCCTTCGCCAATTGCTCCAAGCGCGCGAAAATCCATATCTATCTCGCCGTAAATATCAAAAAACAGATAGCTGCCCTTAAAGCTTTTATAGGCGAATTCCTTTACGGCGTCCTTAACAATTTCAATATTTGCAAGCGTAACTTCGGTCTTTTTGCAAGATTCGTTTTTTATCTCGACTTCGATCATCTAAGCTCCTTTATTTGCCTTGCTAAATTTTAATCCGTTAGCCATTTTACCACATACTCCAATAATTCCTCTAAATTTTCAGCTCCGCAACTTCCTTTGAGTTCGTTTTCCGTGGCATTGATGAAAAACCAATCCTCGTCATCTCTATCGATATTTATTTTGATCGGCTTTTTCCCGCTCTCGCCATCGATTTTAATCAACCAACCGGGATTATCGACCGTTTCTAGCGTAAGGCCGTATTCATGCTCCCATTCTCCGTCGCATTTGGAAGCGTACCAGTTTTGTATGAGTTTTAGATTACTCATTGCTCCTCCTTTAATTTTATAAATTTTAAAATTCTCGATTTGTTAGGCTTTGATATTATAATTGAAGCAGGGCTTCTTTGCTATTTAAATTTAATCGCTTATTAGAAATTTCTTTTCCACGCCATCTTCCTTTATGTCGATTATCTTCCACCCCGGTCTATTTAAAAATTTTATAGCTTTTTCATCCAGTTCGGACAAGGGCTCCTCAAGATTAAATTTAGTTTTATAGTAATATAGCGAAAGATCTCTTTTATTGCCCTGATCCATAAGCTGCATTATGCACTTATCGTTTAGATACCCACTATCATAGCGGTTTATCATCATAAACGGCTCGCAGCTCTTATGAAATGGGAAGCGACCGAAGTTAAAAAGATTGCCGACGAGCTCAAATACAAGGACAAAAAACAGAAATAAAATGAATAGCTTGATCATTCTGCGTTTCATTGCGGCGTTTCCTAAATTTTGAAATCAAAAATTTGTTTGTATTTTAAAATGGCTAGATAGTTTGCGCTAAGGCTTTGGGTGCGCCCAAGCATTGGCCGAAGCGGTCGGGCGCAAAATTTACGACGCTATCTCGCTTTTTGCCGCGCCGGTTGCGGCGGATTCGCTTCCGTCCATGATGATGAGCTGTTTTGCGCGCTTAATCTTGGCATCGTCGCGAAACGCCGCGCGCACTTTGTCCATACCGGTGTAAAATTCCTTCATCAAAACAAGGCACAGATACGCGCCAAATTCCGTCGTGCGGATGATCTCGCCCTCGATCCGCACGGCTCCTGCAAGCCTTAGCAGGCTAAGCTCTCTGCCCAGTTCGCGGCGCAAATTTAGATCGTTTGCGGCGTTAAATTTAGCGATATCGATCTCGCCGTTAAAAAGCTCGGTCAAAAAGAGATATTTCGCGCGCTCGGATCTGCTAAAATCGCAAGTGGCGATGACGGTACTTTCGTTTTTGCGCACTCTGCTTGCGTACTCTTCGAGGTTGAACGCATTTACGAGCAGCCTGCCGCCTAGGAAACTAAACGCGCCGCTTCCGATGCCTACGTATTCGTGATTCGTGCCTACATACTCGTCGTTGATGTTTGATTTTTCGCGAGCGAAGGCCCATGCGTTGCTGCGGTGCCAGCTAGAAAATTCCTTGCAGATGATGGAGTAAAACTCCTCCTCGTGATCTACATTGCTAACGCCGAGACTTCGTGCTATTTGATCGCGCATCAAAGGGGATTTCATCAGCGGATACAGCGTGATCTGCTCCGGTTTTACCGCCTTTGCCGCTTCAATGTCGCGAAGTAAAATTTCGCGCGTTTGAAACGGAAAGTTAAAGATCAGATCCAGGCTTAAAATCGGCAAAATTCCGACTGCTCGGGATAGCTTTTCTTGCAGAATTTCGCCCGAGCCGAATTTGTCGTAGCGTGAAGCTTTACGTAAAATATCATCATCAAAGCTCTGCACCCCCACGCTTAGGCGGTCTATTAACCCGCGAAATCGTAGCAAGCTCTCAGGCTCGATGTGGTTAGGATCGCTCTCGCACGAGACCTCTTTGATGCTAAAAAGCGACTTTGCAAGCTCCAGCGTGCGCGCTAACTCATCCTCGTCGATGAGCGTCGTGCCGCCGCCTACATAAAGCGTCTCAAAGTCGTAGCCTGCGTCTTTCGTGCGCTGCATCTCGGTGCGTAGCGCGCTGAAATACGCCTTACACGCGCCGCGCTCGTAGGCGTATTTGTGAAAGGAGCAGTACGGGCAAAACGTGTGGCAGAAGGGCACGTGCATGTAGAGCATATATTTTTTATCGGGGTTTGGAATTTTGGCGATATTTTCCTGCGTGATGTCGATTCTAAGGGAGTTGTATAGGGATTTTTGCATAGTTTCGGCGGCATATTTTTTGGCGAAGCTATGCACCATTTGACTGATAAAATTCATAAAACTTTAACCTTTTTTAAACTTAAAAATTAACTTTTGAAGTTTATCGAAAACTAACTTATAAATTTATCAATAATTCAATAAAAAGTGTAGCGCCGCCATATATATTAGCGTAGGAAGCGCTATCGTAACGAGCGAATTGCGAAATTTAGCATGCACGACAAACGCCATAATCAGGCAAAATAGCAGCGTCGCCGTTTTCAGCGCGTCCGCGCTAAAAGCCCGCTCGCCCGAAAAGCTGGGCAGCATCGTCTTAAGCGCATAGATCGTCAAAACGACCATTATCAAAAGGCCCGAGTTTTTCTGCAGATACGATAAGCTTGGACTCGCGGTCTTTTTCTTAAAAAGAAACAGCGGCAAAAATCGCGTCAAAATCGTAGCTAGCGAGGCCAGAAAGATATAGGGCAAAATTTCCACTACCTGCTCCTTTTTAGGAATTTTCGCAGCCTGCGTCCCGTGCGCGAAGGTCGCTCGAAGTATTTGCGAAAGAGCAGCAAAACCCCTGTGCCAAAAATCAGAGTGCCGAATAAAAAGTATTTCGTAGGAAAGATAAAAAGCCCCGCAAACGCGCAGGCAAAGCCCAGAAATAGCACTTTGTACTGCGGATTTGCTTTAAAAACCTCATAGCTTAGCATCGCAAAAAGCGCCGTCAGGCTAAACTCGACCCCGCTAAAATCAAGCTTTAAGCTTGCCCCCAAAACAGCCCCCGTAACGACGCCCGCAACCCAGTAGGATTGATTTAAAATTGCCGTTAGATTATAGAGCAGATCAAGCTCTTTTAGTCTTTGCGGCGTTACGGGTCGCTCGCCGCCAAGCTCCTCGGGGCGCAAAAAAGCGCGCGCTTTAAGCAGCGCAAAGGTTTCATCTGTAAGGGCGTATACGGCGTAAATTTTATGACGCACGAAGCGCAGTTCCTCAAGCAGCGACATCGTGTAGAAAAAATGGCGAAAATTTAGCAAAAACGCGACGACGAAGGTATCTACGAGCGAGGCGTGGGTTACGATGAAGGCGATCAGCACAAACTCCACGCTGCCTGCGTAGATCAGCAGCGAGGTTAGCGCCAGCGCCCATACGGGCAGGTCTTGGCTGATGCCGTAGATACCAAACGCCAGCCCTAGCGGCACGTAGCCCATCATCACGGCGAGGGTGGATCTAAAAATTTCAAATTTACTCATAGCTTTCCTAAATTTCAAACGGCGATTGTAGCTAAAATTTTATTAAATTTTTACGGGGCGCATAGGCGGATCTGCGCCGCTGCGAGCTGGTTTTGTGCTGTAGCGCGTCGCAAGAAGAGCTATAAAATTTACCTGGGCTTAGTGCCGTAAAATTTTAAAATTTAGCCTGCGTAAAATTTTGCGAAATTTTAAAATTTCGGGGAGTGCATCTTTAAATTTAGCCTAAAATACGTGGCGCAAAAGTACGAATGCAAACGCCGAAAGCAGCGCCGAGACGGGTAGGGTGATGATCCACGCTAGCCCGATCGGCTTCATCAGCGACCAGTTCGTGCTGTGATTTACCAAGCCGATTCCTAAAATCGCGCCGATTAGCACGTGGGTCGAGGAGATCGGAAGCCCCAGCACCGATGCCGCCATGACGACGACGGCGCTTGCGAGCTCGGCGCTAAAGCCCGAGGCCGGGTGGATTTTCGTAAGATTGGTGCCTACGGTGGCGATCACCTCTTTGCCGATGAACCAAAGCCCCGCTATGAGGGCTACTGCGAACATTATCATAATCTGCTGCGGCACGGGAGTGGAGGGATTGATACTATTCGTAGCCATCGTATCGATGATGGCGGCAAACGGACCCACGGCGTTTGCGATGTCGTTGCTGCCGTGCGAAAAGGCAAAGCCGCTAGCAGTGAGCACCTGCAGCCAGCTAAACATCAAAAACGCGGATTTGTTTAAATTTGAGCGGCGCAGGGTTTTAGCGAAAATAAACATCAAAAGCCAGGTAATTAGCGTCGACATACCGATGATGAGGTAGTTGTAAAAATTCGTAAGCCCGAAATTTAGATTATGCAGCCCCTTAAATATCAGCATCGCAGAGATTACGAAGGCTCCGATACCGGCTACGGCTGGAATCCCGTACTCTAGGGCCTTGTGGGATTTGAGCTTCTCTTTTTTCGCGTCAAGCTCGATCACCTTTTTATAATACTCGCTATCCAGCTCGCTTGGATCAAAATCGGGATCGCGCATCGCGTAGATATCGTGATTTAGCGCTTCTGCATAGGCGATCTTTTGAATGTCGTCCAGGGTCTCGAAGGTCTTTTTATGCAGCTTGCGGAGAGATTTTTTTTCGCGCTTTATGCGGTCGATCTTTATTTGAGCGTAGCGGTTATAATCCAAAATATAATGTTTGATGAGCCAGAAAATTCCAAAGGAGATCACTCCGCCCAAAATCGGCGAGAGTACCCAGGAGATCGCTATTTTGCCGATCTTATCCCACTGCACGAGCCACAATGCGGAAGTCTCTGCGGTATTAAGCAGGGCGCCTAGCGTAAGTCCCGAGCCCACGATACCGCCGATGATCGCATGAGTAGTGGATACAGGCAAACCCTTTCTGCTGGCAAAAAGCAGCCACGCTCCCGCTGCGAAAAGCGCACTCATCATTACACAGATAAAATCCCTAGGATGTACGTCCATTTTGCTAAGATCGATTATGCCGCTGCGAATCGTCGAGGTTACTTCGCCGCCTGCGATTACCGCGCCGCTTGCTTCAAATACCGCCGCGATACAAAGGGCTTGCGCGATGCTAAGGGTGCCGCTTCCGACGCTGGTGCCGAAGGAATTTGCCACGTCGTTTCCGCCGATATTAAAGGCCATAAAGATGCCCAAAAATACCGAAACTAAAAATAGCATTTTATCGCCGCTTCCTATAAAACCGAATCCCCAGATAAGAAAATAGATTGTTACGCCGCAGAATATGCCGTAGAAAATGAGACTTATCTTGCTAGATTTCATAGCTCTCCCTTAAAATCCGCGAAATTTTACCACACGCGCCTTAATCCCCACTAAATCGCACGGGCGAGGTATATAAATTTTAATTTTAAAAGCGAATTTAGTGGCGCGCGCTAAGCTTTATTAAATCAATACTTCGTTACAATCCACATTAAATTTTAAAACCGAGGCGAAAAATGTCTAGAATTCCGCTGCAAAGCCCGTATTTCGGAATATTCGTAATGCTAATCCTAGCTTTTTGCGTCTTTTCGCTCATCGTTAAACTATCCTCTTTGGTGGGTTCGCGTTTGGCAGATAGACGCGACGAGCGGCTAAAGGGCGAAATTTACGAAAGCGGACCCGAGGCCGTCAAACAGCCCAACCGAATGAACTCCCACTTTTTTTTGATAGCCGTGCTTTTCATACTTTTTGACGTCGAGATTATCTTTATGTTTCCGTGGGCGGTAAATTTTAAAATTTTAGGCGTGTTCGGGCTTGTAGAGATGGCGTTTTTCATCGTATTATTAGGCATCGGTTTCATCTACGCCTGGAAAAAAGGAGCGCTAAATTGGCAGAGCATAAGATAAACTACGCGCGCGAAAACGGGCTCCCCGTAGTTCTCACCACCGTCGATAAGCTGATCGCGTGGGGCAGGAGCAACTCTTTGTGGGCGATGACATACGGGCTTGCGTGCTGTGCGATCGAGATGATGGCGGCGGGCGCGGGCAGATTTGACTTCGACCGCTTCGGCACGATATTTCGCGCAAGCGTAAAGCAGTCGGAGGTGATGATAATCGCGGGCACGCTTAGCAAAAAGCACGCCGAGTTTACGCGCCGCCTATACGACGCGATGCCCGAGCCCAAATGGGTCATCAGCATGGGCAGCTGCGCCAATACCGGAGGGATGTTTAATACCTACGCGACGGTACAGGGCTGCGACCGCATAGTGCCAGTTGATATCTATCTGCCTGGATGCGCGCCGCGCCCCGAGACGCTGCAGTTTGCGATGATGGTGCTGCAAAAAAAGATCCGCACCCAAACCCCGCGCCGCGCGCAAAAGGCAAAAAGGCTGATCTGATGAGAAAATTTAATCCCAAAGGGGATCAGAGTAAAAAAAATTACTACAAAGACAGATTTTTCGTTCCCGAAGAAACGCCTAAATCCAGCGCAAACGAGAGCGATTTCAAAGACGATCTGGACGCGCTTGAAGGCGTCCAAATTTTAAACTCATACGTGGAATTTAACACTCTCGTGCTCTATGTGGAGCCTGCGCAAAATTTAGCGGCGCTGCATGCGCTTAAGGGCGCGGGATATGAAATTTTATGCGAGCTAAGCGGCGTGGATTTTACCGAGGCTCGCGGCGGCATCGAGGTTTTTTATCAGCTTTTGGATATCAAAAGAGCGCGCCGCGCGCGACTAAAGTGCTTCGTGCCGAATGAGAGCTTTTTGCAAAGCGCTGCGGGCATCTACAAAAGCGCGAACTGGGCGGAGCGCGAGCTATACGATATGATGGGCGTTTGGATTGAAAATCATCCAAATTTAGCGCGCCTAATAATGCCCGATGATTGGTTCGGACACCCGCTTTTGAAGTCCTATCCGCTGCAAGGAGACGAGTTTGCCAAGTGGTACGAGGTGGATAAAATTTTTGGGGTTGGTGCTCGCGAGCGGATCGGCGAGGAAAACCGAAATTCCGCATTCGTGGATGAAAAAGATACCTTTAACTTCGCGCGGCTCTATCATGAGGGCGGTTACGGAGAGCCGCGGCCGCAAGAAAAAATTTTACAAGAATACCAAGAAGATGGCGGCGTGCGCTTCGTAAAACGCGCTAAACGCGGAATTTACAAGATCATCACAAAGAGAAAATAATGCAAAATCCAAGCAAGCTAAGACCGTTTTTCGAAAACATCGAGTACGAGCGCGAGGGCGCGAATATGATCTTAAATTTCGGTCCACAGCATCCAAGCGCGCACGGCCAGCTAAAGCTCGTGCTGGAGCTTGACGGCGAGCGCATCGTGCGAGCCCGCCCCGGCGTGGGCTACATGCACCGAGGCATCGAAAAGATGGCAGAAAATATGATCTACGCGGAGTTCGTACCCGTAACAGACCGCATCGATTACGTCGCATCGGGCTCGAACAACTACGGCTTTTGTGCCGCTGTCGAGAAGCTCTGTGGCATCGAAGTGCCGCGCCGCGCGCAGATCATCCGCACAATCTTGCTGGAGCTTAATCGCATCAGCTCGCACCTTCTATTTTTGGGTACTCACGCGCTTGACATCGGCGCGATGACGGTATTTCTATACTGTTTTCGTTCGCGCGAATACATACTCGATCTCATAGAAAAATACTGCGGCGCGCGCCTTACGCACAATAATATCAAAATCGGCGGCGTATTTTTGGATCTGCCTAACGGCTGGTTAGAAGAGATGTTGAAATTTTGCGACGAATTCCCGAGCGACATTAAAGAATTTGAAGATATGCTTGATACTAATAGAATTTGGCTGATGCGAACCGAGGGCGTGGGCGTGATCTCGCACGAAGATGCCCTTAGCTGCGGCTGTAGCGGAGTGACGCTGCGCGCTAGCGGGCATGCGTGGGATATCCGCAAGGAAGAGCCCTATCTCATCTACGACGAGCTTGATTTCGACGTGCCGTATGCGAGCGAGGGCGACTGCTACGCGCGATATAAGTGCTATATGGCGGAGATGCGCGAGAGCCTTAAAATTTTGCGCCAGTGCGCGAAACACTATCCGCTAAGCGATCCGCAAATTTTAGCGATCGATCCCGCTTACGTAAATCCTAGCAAAGAGCAGATCATGACGCAAAACTACTCGCTGATGCAGCATTTCGTGCTGGTTACGCAGGGCTTGCGCCCGCCTGTGGGCGAAATTTACGCCGCGAGCGAGAGTCCTAAGGGCGAGCTTGGATTTTATATCCGCTCGATGGGCGAAAGCCGCCCCTACCGCCTTAAGATCCGCACGCCGAGCTTTTGGCATTGCGCGGTCTATGAGGAAATTTTACCGGGGCAGTATCTTGCCGACGCCGCGGCGATCATCGGCAGCACTAATATTATCTTAGGCGAGGTGGATCGATGAAGCGCTACGATTTGAGGCATCTGGGCGATAAATTTTTAAACCGCATGGGCGAAATTTTAAAAAATTCCGCTCGCGGCGAGACGATGATCTTTATGTTTGAGATGGGCGATTTCAGTGCGGTTCAAAAGAGCGCCGATCTGGTGGAGGGGCTAAATTCCACGCTTTTAAGCTCGATACGTTATAACCAAGTCGATTGGATGGTCGTCGCCAAAAAGGGGAGAGGATGAAAATTTTAAATTTCGCGTCGCTGCTTAGCCTGCAAAATCCCGCGCTCGCAGAAGGTTTTAAGAGCGCTGAAATTTTAAGCGTATCGCCGCTGCAAGATCCGCATCTTCCCGGCGAGCTGATAAAATGCGAGATCGGCGCGCAAAGCTTCGTGCTGGCGCTAATCTGCGCGAGCTTTTGCGACGAGCCCTATTTTGCGGAGCTGGATCTGGAGTATCTAAGCGGCGAAAGCAGCGTAGGCGAGGAGGAGATCGAGCAGATTTGCGAGTTTTTGCAAAGCGGCTGCGACGCGCTTTTGATCGACGATGCGCTCATTAAAACTCATCCCGACGCCGAAAATATCAAAGCCTTTCTATCTCTCATAGCGGCGAAGTTCGAGATTAAAATTTTAAGCTTACGCGGCGAGCGAGCGGATTTAGGTGCGCAAGAGCGGGCAAATTTAAGCCCGCTTAAAGAGCCTGAGAATTTCGACGGCGCCGTGGTTTTCAAACACGATGCGGACGAGTGGCTCATCGGCGGAAGGTATTTTTGCATGGTCGCAAAGATCAAGGGCGGCGATCGCGTCCGTATCAAAACGCCGCATTTAAATTTGGAAAAAGAATTTATTTTGGATGAGGAGCTAAAGGGCACGATTGCGCTTTTGGGCTCGGGCGGTCAGGGCTTTGGCGGTTATAATTTTGAACTAGCCGAAATTTCTAAGGTTTAAAATGGCAAAGATCACGATCGACGGTAAAGCTTGCGAGTGCGACGAGGGCGAGTATATCTTGCAGGTCGCGCGTCGCTGCGGCGTTTTTATCCCTGCGCTTTGTTATCTAAGCGGCGGTACGCCGACGCTCGCATGCAGGCTTTGTATGGTCGAAGCGGACGGCAAGCGCGTCTATAGCTGCAACGCCAAAGCCAAGGATGGCATGGTCGTTTACAGCCGCAGCCCCGAGATCGACGCCGAGCGCGAGGCGATCACGCAGGTTTATTGTATCAACCATCCGATGGCGTGCGGGGTTTGCGATCAAAGCGGCGAATGCGAACTTCAAAATTTAGCCCATCTGATGCGCACAAATGCTCAAAGCTACACTATCCGCGATACGGCGCGCGAGGTGCAGGATTGGGGATATTTGAGCTACGATCCTAGCCTTTGCATCGTTTGCGAGCGCTGTATTACCGCCGCGAAAGACCGCTTGGGCGTAGATGCGTTTAAGCTCGTTCCGCGCGGCGGAGACGCGCTTAGTAAGGAGCAAAAGGACGCGATGCCCAAAGACGCCTACGCCGTGTGGAACAAACTTCAAAAAAGCCTAATCGCGCGGGTAAATGAAAATGATGATTGCGTAAACTACGGCGAGAGCGCGGCGGTCTGCCCGACGGGGGCTTTGGTAGAGAGCGCGTTTAAATACGTTTCAAACGCCTGGGAGCTGCGCCAAATCCCCGCTTCCAATCCGCACAGTAGCGACTGCGAACTGCTTTATTACGAGGTCAAGCGCCGCGGCATAGGCGACCCGCGTGAAAAAATTTATCGCGTTAGCAGCGACATAAATTTTAGCGTCCTGCATGCAGGAGCGCGCTTCGGCTGGGATTTTTCAAACGAGCGGGCGAGCAAAAACGAAGCGGTTTTTAACCGCATCGTGCGCGGCATCGAGGATGGCGAGATCAAAAATATCAAATTTAATAGCTTCATCACCAACGAAGAGGCGCGGATTTTAGAGCTTTTGCGGCAAAAATTTAAGCTCGCTCTGATTAACGACGAAGCGCTTGCGTATCAAAAATTCCTGCGCGAATTTTCTAAGCTTAGCGGCACGAAATTTTATAATGCGGATTCACAGACGATTAAAAACAGCGATTTCATCGTAGTTTGCGGCACATTTTTGCGCAGCGACGCTCCAAATCTAGGCTATGCGGTAAACAGCGCCTGCAAGCTAAATAAGGCAGGCGGGATCTATTTTCATCCGTTTTGCGACGAGGGCATTAAGGGCTTTAGTAAAAATTTCATCCATCAGCCGCACGCCGCGGGCTTGGAAGCACAGATCCTGCTTTGGATCTTGCAAAAGTTCGGGCGCGATCTACCTGAGTGGCTGGATGAGAAACTCGCGGCGGAATTTGAAATTTCGCGCGCCGCGGCGAAGCAAAATTTAGACGAGAAATCTGCGGGTTCGCGAAATCCTGAGAATTCTACGGAGGTAAATGGCGCTGGGAACGTTGCGAGTGCGAGCGGTGCCGAAAATTCCGCAAGCGCGGACGGCAACGCTGAAAATTCCGCGCAGAATTCCGAAAATCCTGCGGAAAGTAAAATTTCAAATTTTGCCAGCGCGCTCGGGCTGGACGAGCAGAAAGTGGATGAGCTTTTGGCTAAAAAGGAGAGTTTTTCGCTCATCATCGGCGAGGATTTTATCCGCACGCCAAATAGCGCTACGCTCGCGCGTCTAGCGGGTTTGGTGCAGCGCTACACGCCGCTAAAAGTGCTAGTGGTGCCGCCGCGCACGAATAGTCTAGGCGTCGCGCTCATCTGTGAGCTTAGCGAGCAAGCGAGCGCGGGCGAGACGCTAGGCTACAACGAAGCGGGCGATATTAGCTTCGGCGTGTTGGAAGCGGATCTGGACGCGCCTAGCTTGGTGCAGCAGGAGGGGACGTTTACGAACTACGACAAGCGCGTGGTGCCTACCAATGCGGCGCTTGATTACGGCGGATACGAGCTAAACGACATCGCCTGTGCGCTGGGAGTTTGCGCGGAGCACGCGATCAGCTATACGCCTAGCTTGGGCGCGGATTTTGAGCCGATTAAATTTGACGATTTAGAAAATTTTTACGACAACGGCGGCGCAAACCACCGCGGATATGAGCTGCGAAATGAAGAGTTTGCCGCTAGCGAGGAGGAGTTTGAAATTTCGCCTTCCGCGCCGCTTAGAGCAGGCGAGGGCGAAATTTTAATCTATGAGGCAAATCCGCTGCATCAATTCAATAAATTTAGCGGCGCAAGCAGCGGGCTGGGCGAAGCGGGCGCGCTGTATCTAAGCCCCGGCATCGCCGAAGCTCTGGGCGTAAGCGCGGGCGACGTCGTTAAAATTTACCAAGCAGACAGCGCGGGCCATGATGAAAAAACTAGCGGCGCAGGCAAAACGAGTGCCGCTAATGATAAAAGCGGTGCCGGTAATGAAAACAGCGAAAACGGTGCGATTGAGCTCGTAAATTTAAAATGCGAAATCGTCGCTAGCGTAAAGATCGATCCAGGCTTTAGCGGGGCGTATCTGCCGTATTTTGATGAGAAGCTTCGCGGCGAGATATTTTTCAAAACCTCGCGCTATGCAAGCGTGAAAATCGAGAAAATTTCAAATTCCAAAGGAGAGGGCAGATGAGCGATAGTGCATTTTATTTCGTAGCTACCGTCTTAAAGGCGCTCGTGATTTTAGCCGTCATCGCGCTGCTCTCGGGGCTTGCGACCTACGCCGAGCGCAAGGTGCTTGCCTTTATGCAGCGTAGGATCGGGCCCTCTATGGTCGGACCTGCGGGGCTTTTGCAGGTTGGCGCGGATATGATAAAGCTTTTTACCAAAGAGGACGCGATCCCTGCGCGGGCGAATAAGCTTCTTTTTAAAATCGCGCCGATAATATCAGCTACGGGCGCTTTCGTGGCGCTTTCGGTAGTGCCGCTGCTGCCGGAGTTTACGATCGGCGGGCGGACGATCCAGCCGATTTTAAGCGATATAAATGTGGGAATTTTATTCCTGCTCGGAGCTAGCGGCACCTGCGTTTACGGATTGCTAATCGGAGGGCTTGCGAGCTACAATAAATGGGGCACGATAGGCGCGTTTCGCGCGTTTTTGCAGATCACCTGCTTTGAGGTGATAAACGGCCTTAGCCTAATCCCTATCGTGATGATCACGGGCTCGCTATCTCTTATCGACATCGTAAGCGCGCAAAGCGGCGGTATTGACAAGTGGTTTATCTGGAAAGAGCCCGTCTGCTTCGCGCTCTTTCTCATCGCAGCCTTTGTAGAGTGCAACCGCACGCCGCTGTGCCTCACCGAAAACGAAACCGAGATCGTAGCGGGCGCCGGTACGGCGTATTCGGGCATGCGCTGGGGTATGTTTTTTATCGGCGAATACGCCAATATCATAACCTACTCCGTCGTTACGACGCTGGTCTTTTTAGGCGGATTTAACGCATTTTGGTTTATCCCCGGCGGCGTTATGATGGTATTAAAATCAAGCCTCGTGTTTTTCTGCTTCCTATGGGCTCGCGCGGCGTGGCCGCATCTGCGCCCCGATCAGCTGATGGGGCTTTGCTGGAAAGTCTGCATGCCGTTAGCTCTTGCTTGCGTGCTAATTACCGCGCTAGCGATCGTTTAAGGAGGGTACGATGGCAAGATACGCCCAGATCGATAAACGAGCCCCTATTAACTCCGGCGGCGATAAGCTTCGCAGATTTCTAACCCGCACCTTTAACGGCGAGCTTTTCGTGGGGCTGTGGGTGGTGCTAAAAAATATGTTTAAGCGCGGCGGCTCGCATACGCTTCGGTATCCTATGGAAAAATTTGTCATGCCGCCTAGATACCGCGGCGTGCACAAGCTTATGCGCCTGCTTGAAAGCGGCAGCGAACGCTGCATCGGATGCGGTTTGTGCGAGAAGATCTGCGTGGCAAACTGCATCGCGATGGAGACCAGCCTCGGCAGCGACGGCCGCAAAAAGGTAGATAACTATTCGATAAATTTAGGGCGCTGCGTCTATTGCGGGCTTTGCGCGGACGTCTGCCCCGAGATCGCTATCGTGCACGGCTGCGAATATGAGCTTGCGAGCGAACAGCGCGCGTATTACGGCTTCAAAGAGGATCTTTTGATTCGCGGCGAAAATTTATGCTTAAATGGCGCGGCGCAGGAGTTTGCGGGCTACGGCAGCCTGGATGAAAACGCAGGCGCGCGGATCAAGATGACGCCGAACGCTTATATAAAAAGCGACGCCGCAAGCGATGAGCTAAGCTCAAAGAGCGCGGATTCAAATTTAAAAAGCAGCGCCGCGGAAAGCTCCAAAAAAGAGGGTGCCGCTAGCGATAAAATTCTATTTTCAGGCGCGGGCTTAAGCGGCGAAATTTTAGCCGAGCGGCAAGACATCGGGCGGGCAAGCTTAAAGGAAAGCTCCGCCGCGGACGCCGAAAATTCTAAAGAAAATTTCGTTACGGACGCTCAAAATTCCGCGCCTGATTCACAGCGAAATTCTAAAGGAAATTCTACCTCGCAAAGCACCGGCGATTCCGCTACGGATAGTATAAATT
>ERZ773035.1554-NODE-1554-length-16374-cov-3.625100_pt1 | contig 16374 bp, 16 predicted proteins | sample MGYA00511487_ERZ773035 | MGnify/ENA primary metagenome ERZ773035 (study PRJEB29015, sample SAMEA2737985) | human oral metagenome | biome: human oral; feature: human-associated habitat; material: dental | place: China | collected 2024 ...
GCCCCTGCCGGTTCTGCCGCTTCTTCGGCGCCCGCCGGTCCTGGCGTACCTGTGGCGTCAGCTTCCGGCATGCCCGCCGCACCCTCCGTTCGTTCGGCGCCCGCACCCTCCGTTCCTTCGGCGCCCGCGCCACCGCCTAGCCGCCGGGACTACCAAGCTGCGCAGGCGGGAACGCAGGCCCCATCGCAGTGGGGTGGGGATGGGCGGTCGCAGGCCCGCGTGCCCGGCCGGTCCCAGTGGGGGGCACCCGCCGCTCCCACAGTGCGGCCGCTGCTGTGGATCATCTTTGATTCCGGGCAGCGCGAGCTCATTGATGCGCCACTGACCCTCGGCCGAGCGCCCGCATCGGTGGAGGGCTCCCGCTCAGTTGTGGTGCCCGACACGACGGTGTCCCTGTCGCGCACGCACATGCGCGTTGGCCCCACCGCAAACGGCGCGTGGATTGAGGACTCGTTCTCGGCGAATGGCACACAGATCCGCACCCCAGATGGGCGGATCACCGCCCTGACCGGCGGACAAGCGGTGGAGGTCCCCGCCGGCACCGAGATCCTCATGGGGGAGCGGCGAGCGACCATCGTCTACGCCGATGCTGACACCGCCCACTGATCCCGCGGCGGACTCGGCCGGCACGGCGGGTGTGGCGGTGAGTTGCGTGTGTCGGCCCACACCCTCGGGCTGCCCCTGCGCTTGACCCTCGCCTGGGGATGCAACCGGAGCCGCCCGTGCCTCGGTAGTGTGGCTCGAAATGGGGCAGTTTGTGGATGCTGGGGTGGTCTGGGTTTCACTGGGGGCGCTGGTGCGGCATGCTGGGGTGGTCTGGGTTTCATGGGCCCGCCCCTGTCTCGGTAGTGTGGCTTGAAATGGGGCAGTTTGTGGATGCGGGGGTGGTCTGGGTTTCACTGGGGGCGCTGGTGCGGCGTGCTGGGGTGGTCTGGGTTTCACGTCCTCTTCGTCTGCGCCTGCATCGGGCCGACGGCGCCTAGCCAAGCAGTGCGATCCATCACCTTGTTGAAGTGTCAAGCGAGTCATTGGGCGTGAGAGCCAGGTGCGGCCGTGCTGCCACGCTGCGAATTTCGACCGCTTGACTTCGGCGTGAATCGCTGCCTTCTTCTTAGCTGGTGCCTCAGGGCGAAGCAGGGGCATACGGATGCGCAGCCGAAGAGAGCGGGATGCCCTAGCGGCGCTGGCGTGCGCATATCGTGGTGGGCATCGCAGCCCTGCTCGATCAGGTTAGGAACGGCAGAACCGGAGGATCTGCCCGCGCGGCGCCTCGATGTGCCACCCGAGGGATCGCCGCGCTGGTGGAAGCCGGGGTACCGCCCCCACGAGCGCGGCCAACAGGCACAGACAACAGACATGGCCAACAGACACAGACAACAGGCACGGCCAAACGATAGAAAGGGGCCGCCGCCACGAGCGCGGACAACAGGCACAGACAACAGACATGACCAACAGACACAGCCAACAGACATAGCCAACAGGCACAGACGCGGCCGAAAAACGGAAAGGGGCCGCCCCATCTGGGGCGGCCCCTCTATGCTCTCCGAGCGACGCTATCAGAAGCGGGCAGCGCTGGACTGGTCCGTCTGCTGGTAGTTGGTGCGAGCGGAGTCAACGGCGGTCGAGGTCTTACGCAGGACGTCCTTCAGGCCGTTAAGGCCCTCGTTCCACTTGCGCTGGGCGGCCTGGTAGGCTTCCTGAGCCTGGCCTTCCCACGACGCGACCAGCTGGTTGAGCGTCTGCTCGAGGTCGCTCAGGCAGCTATCGAGGTTGCCTGCACCGGTGTTGATGTCAGCGGCGGCCTGATCGAGGGCGCCGTACTGTACCTGGAAATCCATTTCAGTCTCCTATCGTCTCTATCACAGTCCGCCGAGAAGCTGAGAGAACGTGCTCTTAGTATCGGCCTCGTTGGCTTCCATGGACTGGTGCGTGCCGCGCAGGTTGTCAGCGAGCTCCTGCAGAGCCTCGTTAATCTTGCGGGCATTATCCTGCCACTGCTGCATCAGCTGCGTGAACTGGACAGAAGCCGCGCCCTGCCAGGAGCTGCCGATGGTTGACAGGTCGCCCTCGAGACGGGAGAAGTGACCCTGCAGGTCGGCGTAGGTCGACTCGATAGCCTGTACGCCCCTAGGAAGGGCGCCGTCCTCGGCCCTCTGGTCTGCCATGTGAACCTCCATTTTGTATGAGTGGACTCTCTCGCGGGGATGCGTGAGAGCATGGGGACATACGAATACTAACCATGTTTTCGAGAATTTTTTAGATGTTACGCGAAAATCATGACAAATCCTGACCGACAACCTAGACTTACAGGGTTGTGTCGTGTACTCGCTTAACCCCATCACACGGCATCTTGGGAGGATTCGATGGCATCGGTTGCATCTCGTGGCGTGGCGCTTATCCCACTCACGATCACCTATGGCGTGGATCGTAGCGACGTGACGATCCCCCAGTCGGTACCGCTGGTTGAGCTTCTCCCGGGACTGGTTGAGTCCGTCGGAGCCTTCAGCGACGAGCCCACGAATGACGGTTTTGCGGTGCGTACGGCGTCGGGTCGCCTCCTCGACCAATCGAAGTCCCTGGCCAGTCAGGGGGTGCGTGCGGGCGCCGCCCTTCCCCTCGAGCCGCTCGGCGAAGGCGCGTCGGACATGGTCTACGACGATCTGACCGAGGCCGTGGGACAGGTCATCGAAAGGGTGTCCACACCATGGACGCGTGAGGATACTCGCACACTCGCCGCGCTGTGTGCTGCCGCACTCATCTTCGTCGCGGCGCTCCTCCTGGCGACCACGCCCCCCGACACGATCGCTTCCCTCGACAAGGATGCCCTGCGCACACAGAACTACCTCTACGGAGCGATCGGCCTCGTGTCCGCCATGCTCGTTACCGGAACCTCGGTGGTCGTCGCCCGCAAGAGCCCGGGACCGAGCGGCATCGCCCTGGCCCACACAGTTCCGCTTCTGACGGCCGCCGCCGCGCTGCGGCTGACCCAGAGCCAGTGGGACAAGGGGGGCTGGATCAGCGTCGGTGTCGGCCTGCTGATCGGCTCTCTTGCCGCACTCGCGCTGCCCAAGCGCTACCGGATCTCCATCGCGGCCCCGCTCCTCCTCGGCTCCGTGATCGCAGCCACCGGGCTGATGGTGCACGTCGGAAACCTCTCCCAGCGTGGTGTCTCGGCGGTCCTCTTTGCCTTCGTCGTGGTCCTGCTTCAGCTCGCCCCGTGGGTGGCGCTCGCCCACACCCCCGCCCGCACCCTCGACGCGAACACGACCGAGCAGATCCCCGCCCAGGGGGTCACCGACCAGGTGAGCACCTCCTTCGTCTTCGTCGTCGCCCTGCGCTCGGGCGGCGGGCTGGCGGCGATCTTCCTGACGGTGTCGATGCTCTCGGCCCCCGCTAAGGGGTCCGTGTTCCTCCCCCTCATGCTTGTGCTGCTCGGTGCGGTTTCCCTCATCCTCCAGACCCGCTCGATTCGGGCGCGCGTGGAGGTTCTGCTCGGCGCTCTCACGGGCCTGAGCGCGATCCTGGTTGCCGCCGCCCTCGCGACCCGGACGGACGCGACGGTCCTGCCGTGGGTGACGCTCTTGGCGGTCGCCGCCGCGCTTGTCCTCGTCATCACGAACGTCGTCGGGCCTCGCATGCGACCCCACCTGGCGCGCCTCGCGGATACGCTCTCGGTGCTCTCGCTCTTTGTCCTCATCCCTCTGGCCGTCTACCTGTGGGGCTAAGTCATGCCGTCGAGTAAAGACATCCTTGAAGCCCAGCGCTTCAATCGCAGTCGCCTGATCACCGCTTTCACATCCGGCACCCCCAACGGACGCGAGGTTGACACTCCCTCGCCCGTTCGTCCGCTCATCTTCGGAGTCGTCGTCGCCGTCATCATGTGCGTGATCGGCGTGGGTACTCGCTTCTTCAGTTCGAATCCGGACCTGAACACGGTGAACTACGAGCTGATCAACGTCAAGGACACCGGCGCCCGCTACTTCTGGGCGAACGGCGTGCTTCACCCGATCAAGAACATCACGACGGCTAAGCTCCTCGCGCCGGAATCGGGACTCGGTTCAACGAAGGCCAGTGCTGCTGCCCTCGAGAACTATCCGCGAGGCCCCCAGCTTGGCCTCGATAACGTCCCCGAAGACGTTCCCGCCGCCAAGCAGCTAGCGAGCACGTGGCTGTCGTGCGATCTGGACGACTCCTCGCACACGTGGATCGCCAAGAGCCTGCCCTCCGAGCAGTTCAAGCTCACGGAGACCACCTCGGCGCTCGTGACCCCCGATCACGGGGGAACCAGGTACTTCATTGACGGAACCACGCATAAGAAGTACCTGATCAACGACGCCGACAGTCGCGAGAGCGAATGGGCGCTCGCGTTCCAGAACATCATCGCCTACCCGATCGACGTCGAGCCCGAGTGGCTTGAGCTCTTCCCGTCCGGCACGCAGCTGAGATCGTGGAGCTATCACGACATCCCGAACGCCGGCCAGCCTGCGACGAAGCTCCCCGGTTCCCTCAAGGACAAGGGGCTGACGATCGGCATGGTCGTTGACCAGATCGATTCCAACGGTCAGGTCCTCAACTCCTACCTGGTCGTCGACGAAGCTAACCTGGCGGTCTTCAACTCGACCGCGGCGCGCCTGTACAAGGACGCGCCGACCGGCAAGCAGCTCCCGACCGAGGAGTTCAAGGACATCGCCCCCGTCCACGCCGACTTCATCGGAGAGGACTGGCCCCCGTACGAGCACTTTGCCCAGGCCGAGTGGGCGAACGACAAGCGAGACTCGGCCACTCAGACGGTCGTGTGCGCGAAGATGGATACCACCGATCACGCGGTGCCCAAGATCGGCCTGTACACGATGCCCAAGAAAGACGCGGACGCCGCCTCCTACGATCCGGAGTCCCTGAACGCCACGACAGGGCCGGTCACGACGCGCAAGGTCACGGTCGGCGGCGGTTCGGGCGCCCTCGTCGCGATTTCCCCCGGGGGTGGAGAGGCCGCCGCCTACGGCTTCGTTTCCGACCTGGGATACTTCCACTCCCTCGGAGACGTGCCGAGCACCTCCATCAAGCTCCTCGGGTGGACGCAGGCCGACGCGACGGCCATCCCGCAGGCGTGGAGCAACCTCATCCCGCAGGGCGCCGAACTGACGCCCAAGGCGGCAGCGGCCTCAGTGGGGCTCTCGTGAGCGGCGGCACTGTCCGTTCGCGGGCGTTTGGACGAGGCCTCGTCGGCGCCTCGCTGACCGTCGGCCTCGCGCTCGCACCCCTGGTCGTGCCCACCTCCTCACACGAGGCAGGGAACGCCTCCGCCTTCGGTGCCCGCGTAGCCCACGCGGACCCGGTGCCGACCCCCAGCGTGCGCCCCACGCCCACCGCTCCGCCTACCGAGGCGCCCAGCCCGACTCCGAAGCCAACGGAGAACCAGACGTGCCCGCAGGAGAGCCCGACGTACATCAAGGCTCAGCCCGCGATCCTCGATCACGTTGGGGTGCGGCGAGCGTGGGAGGTGTCGCGGGGCTCGGGAGTCACGGTCGCCGTGGTCGACTCGGGCGTCGCAGCCGGTAACCAGCACTTCAACGCGAGCGGCAAGACGGTCGTGTTGCCGGGGGTCGACTTCAGCGGCGAGAACACCGATGGGCGCGTCGACGTGGGGGAGCACGGAACCGCCATCGCGGGGGCGATCGCCGCCCAGCAGCTGCCCTCCTCCGTCGGGTCGGGGCTCATCGGCGTTGCCCCCGACGCGCAGATTCTTCCCGTTCGCGTCGAGACCGGCCTCGAACAGGGCGGAAACGCCAACCCGAAGCAGGGTGAAGAGACCTTCATGCAGCGCGTGGCGCGCGCGATCCGATGGGCCTCCGACCACGGCGCGCAGATCATCGTGGTCGCTCACTCGTCCGCCGAAAGCGATCCGCAGCTGGAGGCCGCCATCCAGGCCGTGCGGTCTCGCTCGCTCGTGGTGGCCTCGACGGGCAATACCTACCAGGATCAGCAGGACAAGCAGATCGTCTACCCGGCAGCCTACGAGGGGGTTCTGGCGGTGACCGCCAGCAACGCGGACGGCTCCTCCTCCGACCAGCAGGTCCACGGCGCGCACGTCGACGCGGCGGTTCCCGCCGGCGTCATTCACACCACGTGGTTCGACCAGGCCGACTGCCTGGTCGGCGGGTATTCCGGTGACACACCCCTCCCGTCCTCCTCGTACGCGACCGCCTACGCGGGAGGGTTCGCGGCCCTCGTGGCCTCCCGGTACCCCAACGAGTCACCGGATATGTGGAAGTATCGCTTGGAGGTGACCGCCGTGCGCGGAACCGCAGATCAACGCACTGATGAACTCGGGTGGGGAATCCTTTCCCCCTACGATGCCCTGACCTTCGACGACATCGGCACGAGGTTCGGCCCGCCTCACCCGAACCCCGCAGCGCACCCCGCACCGCAGCATCCCGCCCAGGCTGCGCCGAGGCTGGTGGGGCGCGACACCATTCTCACCATCCGCACATACATCGTCTCGGCCGTGGTGGTGCTGGGATCTGCGCTGCTTGGCGGCCTGGTGATCCTCTCTCACCTGCGCGGGCGGCCCAGCGTCGTCGAAGACCCCGAGGAGGACCTGTCGTGAGCACGATACTGACGAGGCGCCGTGCGCGCCTTGGGACCACGGTTGTGAGCATCCTCGCACTGACGGGCGGCCTACTCGCTGTTCCCTCCGTTCCAGCCAACGCCGTCGGGCCCACGCTCACGGGCGCGGACCAGGAGTACTACGGCTACTACCGCCTCGATTCCCTGCACTCTCAGGGCTACACGGGGGAGGGAACGATCATCGCGATGATCGATGGGCACGTGAATACGAACGTGCCGGAGCTGGCGGGAGCGCACATCGAGAACAAGTCCCCCTGCGCCGTGTCCTCCAACGCCGAGGATCTCGATCACGGGACTGCCGTCGCGCAGATCCTGGTGTCTTCCCGATTCGGTATCGCGCCCAAAGCTACCCTCTACACCTACGATTTGGCCTACCGGGACGAGGAGGCGGGCGCGGATTGCAAAATGCCCGGGTGGAATGGCGCAGGGGCCGCCGACACCTCGTTGCTCATCGAACAGGCGATCAACGACGGCGCGGACATCATTTCCATCTCCAGCAACTACCCCTACCAATCGCAGGACCTGCGGTGGGCGATGGCCCGCGCCCTGGCCGAGGGGGTCATCGTCGTCGCGTCGATGGGGAATGATTCGACCGAGGACGCTGGCGATGGGCTTCCCGTGTGGTCGGGCGTCTGCGGGGTCGGAGCCATCTACGCCGACGGCTCACTGACCGACTACAGCAACTGGGGCAACGGTATCGAAACGGCCGCCCTGGGCAGGAGCTACTTCCGCTCCGGCTCGGATGGGAGCATCCGCGATGCGCAGGGCACGTCCTTCGCGACGCCCATTGTCGCAGGTTTTCTGGCCATCGCGTGGCAGAGGTTTGGTGACGATGTGACGTCGAATCAGATCCTGCAAGCGATGACCACGACGGGCGTGGGAGGCAACGGCGAGTGGAACATGTACACGGGATTCGGTGCGATCGACCCGTGGGCGATGCTCAATGCGAAGGCAGGCAGCCTTCCCGACGAGAACCCGTGCGAGTCCAAAACCTACGCCTCGGATCCCAGCTGGCAGGATGTTGAAGACTACATAGATGGCACCGTCAACCCGTTGTTGATCAGAAACGACGACTCCTACGTCTATCGCGGCACGAACGAGAACGCCGCCTTCGACTCCCAGCACGACTACCCCGTGCACCTGGGCACCAGCCCCCGCTATCACGCGAGCTGAACCGCCTGTCCGTCTCCGTCGCGGGCGGACACGGGGAGACGGGCCGCCGCCGCGGCGATGTCGTCGCCCCTCCTCGCTCGCCGCGGGCGCAGAGCTACCGGGCGACGGAGCCGCGCGCCCAGCCACGGTTTGACAGGCGTGGACGAGGTGACGCTGCGGCCCGGCGCTTCGTGCTCCGCGCGCCTCTTCGGACACCGCAGTGACCGTTGAACTTTGAACAGTGTGCAGGGTCTGGGGAGGGTGGCGATGAACGAGCGTTCGAAGGATGAACAGTATTACGAGAGCAAGCGGGATCAGTTAGGATAACCGTATGGTAGAAGCACTGGGGCGGACGCCCGAAGAAATCAGACAGACACTCCGGAAACAGATGGCCGAAGCGGAGAAGAGGGCTTCAGACGCGCGCGAGCTCGTCGACCTCATCAAGAACGCCAAGGCCTCCGGTTTCGATTCTCGCCGCGAGGTTGAAGTTGAGGTTGACCCCGACGGACGTCTTGTGAAGCTATCGATCGACGACGAAGCACTCGAGGATGCCGACGCTCGCGACGTCGAGGATGCCATCATGGAAGCCTACGCGGACGCGGGACGCAACATGCGCGACTACATTCACCGTCAGACCACGGAGCGCTTCGGTGATGACGGAGGTACCTTGAAGGACTACCTCACCAACCTGGACGCGAACCTCGGCTCGTTGGGGCGCTGATCGGTATGAGTTTCGATCTCGGTGTCGACACGGACCTGATCAGGTCGCACGCATCCGACGTCAGCAGCTGCGCGGACATGCTCAACCAGAACGTGAGCACCGCAGCGGCCACACAGGGCCAGGTGAGTGGCAACGCCTTCGGTATTATCTGCTCCTTCTTCGTTCCTCCGGTCAGTTCACAGATCAAGAATCTGCAGAAGATGATCGAGGACTGCGCCGGCGCGGAATCCCGCCTCGTGAACTGCCTTTACCAGTGGGCGCAAGAAATGGACGACCTCGAGACGAAGATCGAGGACAAGTTCAAGAAAGAAAAGAAGGAATCGGGGGACAACCCGCCCGGCGGGTCGACTTCTTCCGGCGACGGGTCGACCTCTTCCGGCGGCGGGGCGACCTCTTCCGGCGGCGGTGGCGGTGGCGGAATGGGTTCCGGCTCCGGTGGCGGATCTTCTGATAGCGGGGGGACTGGCTCGCCTGCGATCCCTGCCACCCCGGGTCTCCACAGGGCCGACGGAGCGCATGGGGAAACGGACTCCATCACCGGCGACCACAAGAACCATGGGGGCGCCGACGGCAAGGACGGGAACGGTGCCGACGGCAAGGACGGGAATGGTGCCGACGGCAAGGACGGAAAGGACGCGCACGGCGGTAAAGGCGGCGGCGGAGCCGACGACTTCGAGGCCCTCCTCGGTGGCCACGACAAGGTGAGCGTCGACGATGATCAGCTGCGCGCCTTCTTGGAGCAACAGCGCAACGACGAGAATACTGACCTTGCTACCTTCTACGAGCGTCAGCATGCCGACCAGACCGAGGCGCTCGCCCGCTACGCCGACGCCCACCCCGGCCAGGACATGTCCGAGATCAAGTCGTTGGTTGAGTCAAATCAGCAGCAGCAGCAAGACTCCATGACCGATTTCCTGGCGCGCCAGCGCACGGAAGAAGAAGCGCAGATTCGCCAGTACGTGCAGGAGCACCCCCAGGCAACGAGTCGCGACTTCGATACGTTCATGTCGCAGCAGCGCAACGACCAGCAGGCTAGCTACCGTTCCTTCGTGGAGGAGCAGCAGAAGGCCCAGACCGCACGAATCGACGAGTTTGCGAAGGCTCACCCCGATTCGAAGCCGGATGATGTACGTTCGCTCTTTGAGCGACAGGATAGCAACGGCGACCAGGACATCGAGAAGTTCCTCCATCGTCAGCGTCAGGACGAAGAACGTAGCTTGCGTCGCTTCGTATTCGAAGGAGTTAAGAAGTGAATCTTGAAGCTCCCGAGCATACTCGGAGTATTGATAACACAACCCCGACGGAGGGCCTGGGGTTCGTTGACCAGATCGTCGGCGCAGCCGACGATATCAGGAACGGCGATATCGTTTCCCTCGCCGAGTCCGCTAAAGGCATCTATGACGAGATCGGTAGTTTCGTCGCCGACCCCGTTGGCTATATCGGCAGCATGGTCGTTGAATGGATCATGCAGCATGTGGAACCCCTCAAGGGGTGGATCAATCAGCTGACCGGCGACTCGGGCCAGGTCTATGGGATGAGTTCCAGCTGGGATTCGATCTCGTCATCCCTGGCATCGATCGCTTCTGAACTCGACAGCGGCTCGTCCAGCGCCATGTCGAGCATGCAGGGCGAGGCCGTCCGCGCCTACCTGGAGCGTCAGGCGATCGTGGTGAGCGCCATCAACGCGATCTCTGATGCCTCGAGCGCATTTGGTGCGGCCCTGTCGAAGGTCGCCGATTCGGTCGATAACATTCACGACGCGGTGGTTGGCGCGATCTCGGACATTATCGTGACGTGCTTCGAAGTGGTTGCTGAGGTTGTCCTCTCACTGGGCACGGCGGCTCCGGTTGCTGCGGAGCAGGTCGCCAGCAGGGTCGCCAAGTGGGTTGGTCGGATCGAGCCGATCATGGAGACGCTCACCTATGCGCTTGAGGCTCTCCAGGCAATCTTCGCCGTCCTGACCTCTGCGGGCAGTGACCTGACCCGCGGCGTCGAGAAGATCGGTGAGCAGTGCCAGGCCCCTGGCGGGGGATGCTGCGGAGACGGCGGCATGCAACGGCGTAATCCTGAGCTTCCCGGTGATGGCAACTGGAATACCGATGGGCCGTTTTCCAACGGTGCAACCTCGGGCGGTACGAACAACGTCGGTGGCGACAACAACGGGATCAACGCCGGCGGTGACGTCAACATTGACAACAGTCAGCACGATGATCATCACGTCGAGGTCAATCCGCAGATCGAGCCGCACATCGAAGTTGGTGGTGGCGATAAAGAGTCGTCCCATAAGGGCGGCGATCATGACTCGGGTCACGACGGCCACGATAACGGTAAAGGCGCGGGCCACGGATCCAAACACGATGGCGATCACGGGACGCACAATGGTGGGAACCACGGAGGCAACCAGAGTGGGAACCACGGTAACCACAGCGGGAACCAGGGTGGGAACCACGGTAAGCATAGTGCGAACCAGGGTGGGAACCACGGAGGCAACCACAGCGGGAACCATGGTGGGAACCATGGTGGCGGTAGTTCTCACCACCGGTCTCATCGCCGTCACCACTGATGTGCCAGCTTGGCGTGGACGTGTCGTGAGGGCGTGAGCGCCCAAAACAATGCTCAACCGACGTCTTTGATCCGGCCTCGTGAGCTTCATCAAGCAGTGGGCCCCGCGCGAATCATCGCGCGGGGTCCACGTCTGTTTGCTTCCCTACGGGCGGTTCGCGAAGTACTCCAGCAGGTGCGAGTCGCCCGAGACGATGATCTCGTCGTCGGAGTTGATCCGGGTAGACGCGTCCGCGTACTCGAAACGTTGTTTTGGCCGACGAATTGCCAGCACATTCACCCCGTAGCGGCCGCGCAGGTCCAACTCCTCCAAAGAGAAGCCGTGGACTTCCTGCGGCGGGCGCAGCTTCATGATGGAGAAACCATCCTTTTCCATCTCGATGTAGTCGACCATGCGTCCTCCCACCAGGTGCGCTGTTCTCTTGCCCGCGTCCAGATCGGGGTACACGACGTGGTGGGCGCCGACGCGCCGCAGGATGCGGCCGTGTTGCGATGAGGTCGCCTTAACCCAGATGGATGAGATTCCCATGTCCACCAGGTTCGCGGTAATGAGCACGGCGGCCTCGAGTGACGATCCGACGCCGACGACAGCGCTGCGAAACTCGCGCGCCCCCAGCTGCTCCAGCGCGTCCTTTGATGTTGCGTCGGCCTCAACGAGCGGGAAGCGCCCCGCGAATGCCTGTACGCGCGCGGGATTCTTTTCCACAGCCAAGATCTCGTACCCGAGCTGATCCTGCGTCACTGCCACGGCCGAACCAAAACGGCCCAACCCAATGACGAGCGTGCCCGACTGGAGTTCCTTCGACTCGCGTTCATCTGCCATACCCCCATTCTTCCCTCCGGGCGTGCCGAGCGCGAATGGGGCACGCGAGCGGCCCCCGTGAAACAACCGTCAAACGCGTGGTGCACATGAGCATCCATGGGTGACGGTGCCCCCACCGACTCATCTACTCTGACTCATATCCTCTGTGGAACTCCATTGAGTCGGGCCATCTGCCGCGAAATATCGGATGCATGCCGTCATGGCGGTTGCCAGGGAGGCGAAAGCGTAGCGCGCCGTGCAACCCGGCCCGTCCCTGCCTGTGGCGGTGGAGGGGTTAGTGAAACCGGGGCCGCCCCTGGCTGTGGCGGCGGAGGGGTTAGTGAAACCGGGGCCGCCCCTGCCTGCGGCGGCGGAGGGGTTAGTGAAACCGGGCCCGCCCCTGCTTCGCGTGAATCGCCGGATATTGGTGTTTCTCTTGAGGCGGGGGTGGTCTGGGTTTCGCGCAGCGCCCGACGCGGAGGCGTAGTGCGGCGGTCTGCCGGGGAACCCAGGGTGAGCTGCCGCGGCCACAGCTACTCAGTGGGGTCACAGGCCGATCGCGGGAAGGTGCTTGTTGCATCCGCGTGGATGGTGGCGATGGGAGAGAGACCCGGGAAACGCGGAGCCACGTAGTGAATCCCTCCCCAAGGCCTCTGGGCACGGGGAAAGCTACAATCCGGTCGAGCCATCAACAGATGTGACGCGCCAAGGCCTCTGGGTGCGGCGCAAGCCAGATGCAAGCCACCTTGGGTACCGGGTTCCACACAACGTGAGCGAGAGAGGCTATCGTCCCAATCGCGAGCGAATGGCGGCCTGGATCTGTGCCACTACCTCGTCCATGTGGCGTAGGTCGGACCAGCGGACGCGAATCACCAGCCATCCTTCCACCTCGAGTCTCCTCTGACGCCGCTGTTGCGCCTCAACACTGTCGTGCACCTCTTCGACGGTGTTTCCGTACTTGACGCGGCCGTCAAACTCGATGGCAATCTTGAGGGCCGGAAGTGCGATGTCGATGAAGTAGGTGTTGTCGCGACAGTGGACTTCCTCCTGGGTCGTGAGCCCAGAAATTCCGGCGCGGAGCAACGCGAGTAACACCAGAGCCTCACCCGGTGACTCGCAACCGGCGTTCGCGTTGCGTGCAATCCACTCTGCGCGTCTCCTCCCTGGAGTATTGACGGGAAGCAGCGATGCTTCGGCGAGGAGGTCTCGGCGTGCTTCAGCGAGCCGAGCGCGTGACTCACTGGGTCGGAAGCGGTTGAAGTGTGACGCACGTGCCAAGCCCGCACAAGCCAGGACAAATGCCTGCTCGTCGCTGCATGTGCGGGCACAATCGACCAGGATGCGGCTTGGGGCGGCGATGCGAAAGCCAAGGAACTCTACGGAAGCTGCTGGCTGGCATGGCCGACACGTCCGCAGCGTCACGCCTGGAATGCGTTGGTCGCCCAACGTCAAGGAAGGAAAACGCACGATCCGGCTGCATCCGCGTGTTGGCGCGTAAGCGATGAGCTCCTCAAGGCGTCCTTCTCCTGGCAAACCGAGCAGCGGTGCAGTAGCTGCCCCGCTGAGCACATGTGAGGGCAAACGAATACTCAGAGCGCTCAGTCTGGCTGCGAAGACGACATCCCGGCGCTGTTGAACCCCAAGGTCGGCAAGCGCCGCTGTCGGAACATAGATTCCGGACAAGAGCCGCACTATCTCTCGTGCCTTACACCGCCGATGCAATTGGACTTTGGTGCCGTGTACTCCTACAACCAACAGCTGCGATCTGATCGCAGTGATTTCATCGGGTGTCATAGCGGCTTCTCTCTCCCAGGGTGTGCTGACCAAACTCAAGGTCTTGTCTTGACTGTGCGCGGCCGCTGCCGGATCACACAAGCGCCAGATCCGGTCCTGTGGATAACTCGCTGCCACTGGGGACGAGAACGACGCGACGAGGAGGAAGCTCTCGCGTCGCAGGCGTCAAGAGGTGACCGCGGGCGGTGAGGGCATGGTCTGGTCGATGCAGGTGTGTGTCGAAGCGGCAATGAGGTGACCGTGAGTGGTAGGGCCATCGTGCCGGCCAGTTAAGCTGCCGCTTTTGCGTCTGATCGCACGGGAAGACGTGGGCGCGCTGACCTGTGGGGTCGGAAGAGCGGGCTGGTGATAGTGGGGCGGCCCGTCCCTGTGGTGGCGGAGGGGGTGGTGAAACCGGGACCGCCCGTGCCTGCGGTGGCGGAGGGGGTGGTGAAACCGGGGCCGCCCGTGTCTGTGGTGGCGGAGGGGGTGATGAAACCGGGACCGCCCGTGCTTCGTATGAATCGCTACATATTGGCGTTTTTCCTGTGGCGCGGGTGGTCTGGGTTTCATGCGGTGTCCGACAGGGCGTGGTGCGGGTGGTCTGGGTTTCATGCGGCGTCCGACAGGGCGTGGTGCGGGTGGCCTGGGTTTCAGGCAAAGCTCGAAAGGGGCAGGCAGGGGTGGTCTGGGTTTCATGCGGCGTCCGACAGGGTGTGGCGCGGGTGGTCTGGGTTTCATCGCGGATCAGACAAAGGCTAGGGGTGGAGGGAACTTTGCTCTAGATGCGACGAGGAAACCGGGACACGCCCCGGTCGCAGGTTCTCAGAGTGCCCGGCGTGCGGCGAAACGCATCACAACGGTAGCGGTGGTGGCCCCGGTGCGCGTGGCGGTGCCATGGGAATGGACGGCGGGGTGGGCCGCCGACGGGGAGAGGGATTGTGCGGCGGTGCGACTGAGGGGACAGACGCCCGTTGCCTGCGTGGCCGTGGTTGGAAAGGTGCGCGCGGGGGCGTCGTGAGGGGAAATGGTTGGTGGTGATGGGCATCCCGGTGCGCCCGGCGCGTGCGCGCACGCCCGCGGGTCAGCCGATGATGGGCTGCTCCTCGGGCATGCGGATCACCCGGGAACGCTCCCGGAGTGCCAGGGCGGCCGCCACTGTCATCGAACCCGTGCGCCCGGCGAACATGAGGGCGATGAGAACGTACTTCGCGCCAACGGGAAGAATCGGCGTGATGCCGGTGGATAGGCCGACCGTTGCAAACGCGGAGATTGTTTCAAACAGGATGATGTCGAGCGTGTAGTCCGTCATTGACAGGAGCAACACGACGGAGACGGCGACGAGGGCGAGCCCGAGGAGCGACACCGCGACCGCAAGGCGAATGGTGGAGGTGGGGATGCGTCGCCCGAAAGTTTCGATGTCCTGATCGCCTCGAGCCTCCGCGATGACCGCGAGGACGAGGACCGCGAAGGTTGTGACCTTGACGCCGCCGGCCGTTGACGCCGAGCCCCCGCCGATCATCATGAGGATGTCCTGGACGAAGTGTGTCTGTGAGCGCATGGCGCCCACGTCAAGGGCAGACAGGCCCGATGAGCGCGAATTGACGCCGGCAAGCAGCGCGTTGAGGATCTTGGAGGGCGTGTCGATCGCGCCGAGAGTGGTGGGATTGTGCCACTCGGTGAGAGCCAAGGCAAGAGCTCCGACGAAGGCAAGGATCAGGTACGTGGACAGGGTGAGCTTCGTGTGAAGCCGCCAGCGGCGGGGCGTCCGAAGGTGTGTGGACACGTCCATGATCACGGGGAACCCGATGGCCCCCACCGTGGTCCCCAGGATGATGGGGACCAGCATCCACCAGTCCGTGACGTGGGGGGACAGCCCGCCGGGAAGGATCACGAAGCCCGCGTTGTTAAAGACCGAGATAGCCATGAAAAGCGCATCCCAGGCCGCCCGACCGGGGTCGAGCCCCATGGAGAGGAAGCGGGGGAGGAACGCGGCCGCCAGGAGAAACTGCATGGACAGGGAGGTCGCGATGACTGCCTTGAGAAGCGTGGAGATCTGTCCCATGGCGCCCGTCTTGGTTTCCTGGGTGGCGAGCATGCGCTGGGTTAGGCCGAGGTGGCGAGACACGGCGAAGCCGAGGATCGAGGCCAGCGTCATCACGCCCAGGCCGCCGACGACGATACCCAGGGCAATGACCGCCTGCCCAAATGGTGACCAGTAGGTAGCAGTATCGACGGTTGTGAGCCCCGTGACGCACACGGCAGACACCGCGGTGAACAGGACATCGACGAAGGGAGCGGAGGTGTCCGAGGCGGAGGCGAAAGGCAGCATGAGCAGCGCCGTGATGACGCCGATAATGAGGGCAAAAGTGCTGATCGCGAGGCGTGCCGGGTAGTAGCGGGCTTGCTTGGCAAGCCACGCGCGCACGCGTTGGGCTGGCGAGGAGGGAACCTGCGGGTGTGGCCCCTTGGGGCCGCCCTGGACTGGGCGGACGATGGGGGAGGGCTGCGGGCTGAGAGTTTCCGCTGAAATGACGGGCGTTGTGGCCGGTGCGCGCCCGTGGATCAGGAAGCGTGCGGCGCCGGGTTCGGCAGGCAGGCGGGGGCTGCCTGCTCGCCGTTTCCGCCCGTTGCGTGCCGGTACCATCATTGCTCCTTAACGACTCTGCAACAAACGTGGATAAAGTTGCAGTTTCCATGTGGTTGGGCAGTAGTATATTTCGTGAGGCTACGTAAG
>ERZ773035.1556-NODE-1556-length-16344-cov-7.144269_pt1 | contig 16344 bp, 16 predicted proteins | sample MGYA00511487_ERZ773035 | MGnify/ENA primary metagenome ERZ773035 (study PRJEB29015, sample SAMEA2737985) | human oral metagenome | biome: human oral; feature: human-associated habitat; material: dental | place: China | collected 2024 ...
GAATACGAAGATAAGCTTACTAAAGGTGAATATAGTCGTAAAAGTAAGATAGAGGCGCAAAACAAACTCAAGAAATTAGAAGTTGGCAAAGACTTCAGCAAAGAAACTAGAGATTTGTATGGACTTGGTAAAAATGATTTACGTAATCTTATTGAATCATCTGATGATGGTGATAAAGTCCTAAACAATGTTTTGGCTTATGGAGATGCTTTAGTGAATGCTAGAATCATCAGTAGAAACAAGTTCAGAGATAGATATGGGAATATTAGCCTATCAAGTACGACCAGTAATAAAAGTCGAAGCAGTAGCTCTAAGAGCGGGGGTACACCATCATATAAGATGGACACTATGTCGCTTATTCGTAGAGCATTACAATCCTCTAGCGGGAATAAAGCCTCAGTTAGCTTCAACCGTAAAGCGGCTGCTAAAGCCAATATTAGAGCTATTAAACGACTAAGTGGGAAAGTAAAATCTATAAAAAGTAGGTAATAAATGTGGTAAAATATAGCTAAGAAGTTAATATTTGTTCTACCTAAATACTGGCGAACTTAAAGCAAGAGAAAGCTGAAAGTTGTCAGTATTTTTCTTAGAAAGGTAGAGATGCAAATAGATAAGATAATTCAGAAAGCCTATAAAATGGCAACTGGTGATGACGAAAGTATTGCACAGTCTGAACCAGCCTATAGCAAGTATGTTAGTATCCTCAATGACTTACAGAGAGATTGGTACAATGAGTCAATTATTCTTCCGAATGAAAGGTGGGCAAGTTTAGAGCGAGAAAAAGTAATTTTCTTAACAAATGATACTACCTACGAGCTTAACGGTGAGCTTGTTCGTTCCCCGCTCAATTATTTACCACTTAGAATAAGAACAGCAGATGACCGAATAATTACTCCTGAGTTAGTTCCAATGCAAGAATTTGGCGCTAAGCATAAAAAAGATATTTACTCTGCTTTCGCCGATGGTAAAAAGATTAGCTTTAATACTGATTATATTAAGAACTTCGTAGGAAGTGAATTTATCTATCCATATTATGAACCACTTAAAGAGCTTACTGTAGATAGCATAGCTATTGTCGATGATGTTAATTGGTTAATTTATATGTTAGCTGCCGAAATTGCTAGGTCAGACATTGTGCAAGCTGGTCAATATGGCAATCTGGTGGCACTTGCGCAGAATTCCATGACAAGTATGAAAAATCGCCAGAGAGGGCTTAGGATTGCAAGTATGAACCCATGGAGAATTAAGAAATGATTAACCCTCCTAAAACTACAAAAACTCCTTCGGTTTCAACTCTAGTTCTAGACAACTGGAATAGAGGTCGAGTAAGTATCTTTGATGAGAACCGTGGCCTCATTAATGGATTAGATGAAAGCCTTAATGTTTGGCTTACTCAAGACGGTGTAGCAGAACCTAGACCAGGTTTGAAGCTTTATGGAGTGCAACCGGAAAATGAGATTATAGGGATTACTGAAGTCGTAGCAGTCGAAAACGGATGGCCAGTAAATTATCTGTTATCCGTCCAGCGTGATCCTAAAACTAAAAAAGCATACGTTTATTATGCTAAGGATGGAAACAAGTGGCAAAAGGCGGAAGGCATTGAATATACAGGCGATGCGATTGAGGCTGAATATAACTTCTGCCAAACCGACCAGAAATGTCTTATCTTTAATGGTATTAATAAGACCCATTTCTTTGATTTTTCAACCAAAACCGTAAAGAAATTTGAGAAATTAACACAACCAACAGATCTAAAAATTACTAAAACTGGATTAACTGAAGGCGGTGTAGTTTTAAGATATGGCATTACCTCACAATCCTACGGTGAAACAAAACCAGTATACTTTACTGTACAAAAAGTAGATAGGGAGCGTAATAACTGGGAAGCTGGAAAACAGTCAATCACGCTTGAATGGAAATGTAGTGATCCTAATGTACAAAGATTTATTATTTACGTAGGAAGTGAAACGGGAAAAGAGCAATATCTTGCAGATGTAGCAAATGATGGTAGTGGAAACTTTAAATTTACCGATACCGGTGTCATGTTTGCGCAACCTGGTACAACAGTTCCAGAAACAGATACATCAGAAGGTATCGTGGGTAGACGAGGTGTAAATATCAACGGAACAGTTTATGTTCTAGGCGATATCAATAATCCATGGCGCATTTATTATGATGGTGGTACACCTAAAACAGCCTTAAACTTTTCATACTCAGGCGGTGGTTGGATCGATATAGCACCTGGTGGAAAAGATTTACCTAATGCTGTTGTAGATTTTCGTACAGGTAAGGGCGATCCAGTCCCAACAGTTTTCTTGCAGGGGACTAATGGTTTTGGCTCAATGAAACATCTGATTTTTAAAAATATTGAAATTATGAATGTTCCAGTACCTAGTGTAGAAGTACAAGATGCTAATGGTCGAGAAGGAACGGATGCTCCAAATGCCATTCTTAAATATCAAGAGAGCCTACATTATCTATCCAAGAATGGTGTATTTACTACCGGAACCCAGCCAAATATCCAGAGTATTCTCTCTACTACAAAGTCATCTGCAACTATTTCAAAGGATTTTGAGAAATTAAACGCCAAGAACCTATCAAAGGCGTCTGGCATTGTTTATGACGGTAAATTAATTTGGGCACTACCAGTAGGGACTAATGAAAACAATCAAATTTGGCTACAAGATTTAGATCGTGGTGGGGCTTGGATGTTGCCATGGATGGTTCCAGCTAAGTTTTTACTACATTACGGATCTAATGATGGCAAAACTCATCAGCTTGCAATTGTGAATAATAGAGTCTGTGAATTTGATTACGATGCAATGGCTATTGATGTTGACAAAACGTTTGAGACTAAAGTAAAGACATCAAAAGTATACTTTTCAAAACAGAATGACTATTCAAGAGTTCTTACAGCCTCAGTAGATTTAATCGACCCTATCGGTGATATCACAGTAATTGTTCGCGGTTTCACTAGAAGACGAGAAATACAAAAGGTGGTTAGAAAGAAGTTCAGAGACCAAACAAAGATTTTGGGATGGGGAGATAAATTCAACTTTCCATCACTGAAAAATCTCGGTTGGGGTAGGACTAGACCTTTTAGCCAGGAAAGAACTACAGAGACGAAGAACATTGTATTAAAAATTAATAAAGATTTGAAATGGGTTAGCGTGGAGATTTCTTCTCAGGGAGCTATCCGTTATGGCGTCCACAAGATTAGAGTCAGACACGTACCAATAGGCTATCTGCCAGAGAAAGGAGTGGGTGATGAATAGCGATTCAGCATTATATCAAAAATTGGGTAAAATGGAGGCCGATATTAAGAATGTTGGCGACCTCGTTAATGAAGTAAATCGTAAAGTTGATACTTACAATGTAATCTCTCAGCGTGTTACGGTACTAGAAGAGCGAGCAACAGATAGAAGCAACAGGCTTCATAAGCTCGAAGAAAATCAAGCCAAAATTGTTTGGGCAATCGTGATGGCAGTTCTTAGTGCCATTTTGAAATTCGTAGTTATTGATGGGGTTCATCGATGAAAAAGACGAATTGGCTATCAGTTTTAGTTTGGGGAGGATTGATGCTGTTTAATATTTTATTTTGGCTATTCATAACTTTGAATGGATGGTTTATCCAAGCATTGATCTCGTATCTCGTTATTGGGGTGCTATTTATAATCTTAATGTTTAAGGAGTTAAAATGAGTTGGAAGCAAACACTATATCCTAACCTAGATGATAAAAAGTTAGTCGTTTATGATCAGGGTAAACCTCTGACAAGCTGGCTCTTGTGGTGTCTGGCTGTCGCCCAGAAAACCTTTAACGTTGCTCCATTCGCAGAGTCTGCTCAAATTGCATGGAGCTGGAATAATACTAAGCATCAAGACCGTAATCTCCCAGATGGCTGTTTTGTGCCTATTTGGTGGACTGGCGGTTATAAGAACTATGGTCATGTGGCTATTGCTAAGCGTACTGGGAACCGTATTCAAATTTGGTCAAGCCCATATACTCGTAAACCATTTTTCGATTATTTTGAAGGCGAATTAAACACTACTATCGATACTGTCTCTCGCATTTACAGTGTTGCTTATGCTGGTTGGACTGAAACCATGAATACTACTCGTGTAGTTGAGTGGGTCAACCCACCACAGCTAACATCTAACGAAGAAATCGCAGCCGAAGTCTGGCAGAATAAATGGGGTAACGGACAAGAACGTATTAACCGTTTAACTAGTGCAGGTTATGATTGGCGCGCTATTCAATCTCTCGTAGATAAAGGAGTTGGTAAACCTATTGAAAAACCTGCTGAGACACCGCAAGAATCACCAAAGCAACCAGAACAACCAGTTGAGCCACCTAAACCCGAACCAGCGCCAGAAACGCCTAAGGAAAATACGCAAGAAAAGGAGAAGCAAATGGAAGAAAACAAAACAGAAAATATTAACAAAGACGAGCAGAAAGTCGAAGAAAGGGAGAATAAGGACGTAAAGCCTATGAAACCTACACTCACGGATGAACAAATCAATAAAATCAATGAAGAATACATGAAGTTAGCTAACGCTTCAACTGAAGCCATCGCAGAAGCTGGATCAGGCTTTGAGTTCAGCAATAAAACTAAGATTATTGCGTATTTAATTGGAGATTTCTTGCTTCTTGGGTCTGCTATCACGCCACAAGTTGTTCTTGCAGTTATGAGCCTTAATGATAAGAATATGACAGCCTTCGGTACGGCTCTTGCTAGTATCTTGGCGACCTTAGGCTCACAAATTTTACTGATTTTTAAGTTACTAAAAAAGAAAGGTGAGAAAAATGTCTAATTTATTATTCGCATCAGAACAAGGAAAGCGACCACAGGTCGCTAGATTGACTGAACCCCATGCTACCGGTTCTGGTCTATTTTCATGCGAGGCTCTTGCTGGGTGGGCTGGAGAATGCTCATTTGTTGTATATGAGGTTGATTCAAAAGGTGATCCAATTAACGGGACTGAGACTGACTGGATTGGAACTAGAAATAATCGTAATCTCGAAAACCTCGAACTTACAGCCGGAGTAGATAGGGATTATCCTACTGACAGAACTTATTTAGTCGCTACCGAAACAGCGGGTGGAAGAAATAAGTTAATTCAAGGACTCAAAAATACACTGAATGATGATGGCACTCTCAAGAATGGAGTTGTAGATCTTTCAAAAATTCCAGATGGAAGCGTTACAACGCCTAAAATAGCTAATAACGCCATAAATAATGATAAAATCGCTGATAATTCACTTGATGGTAAAAAAATTCTCGATAATTCTATACAACTATCGAAAATAAAAAACGCTTATTCTAAAGATCGAGTTGAGGTTGGTACTTGGATAGATGGTCGCAAAATCTACCGTAAAGTGATTACTGGTACAGGTAATGTGCCTGCCAGTATTCCGTTTGAAAAGTTCACCACAATCGTGAGATCAGAGATGATGGTCAAGAACCAGGGAGCTGGTCAAGCATGGCGTATGATACCGTGGTTATTTAATGGTAATAGCATTAACTGGTATGGTGGTTATTATTTCCTTGAAGACAATAGAACAATTGCAACTCAGCTTGGAGATGAACTTAAAAAAGTAGTCTATTGGCATATAATCGTTGAGTACTGTGTAGACTAAGAATAATACGTTTTGTAGTAAGTTGTGATATAATACAGTAAAAGTAAGACACCCAAATACCGGCTCTTACATATTTATAGAATATGTGAAAGGAAAAACGGGTGTCTTTTTCTTATATAGAGCCAGAAAATCTAAAGCAGGAATATGAGCAAGCCAAAAATAAGATGGCTGGATTTTTCAAGGATTTTTCTGAGTTTGAACGTATTGCTAATGCTGAGCCTAAAAATATTAAAGAGGGTAATCCAGATGTAACTGATGCAACTACAGCTTCTTTTATTGAGACACGTCCAAAGGCCATTGTGCAAAAGAACCCTACTGGTAAAGTTATCTTGGATGACAAAAACTCTGAACTATCTGAACTTCTTAATGAGGTAGTAGATAATGTGATTTTACCAAACGCCACAACTGGTGGATCAGTTAAAACAAAATGTCTATCTGTTGTGCGTAATATGCTTATATACGGTTCTCAACCAGCATTAGTCTTTATTCGTAACGAAGATAATTATTTTGGTGCTGATTTCACAATTGTAGATATTCAAGATGTTTATCTAGAACCAGGCAAAACTAATGCTAAAGATTGTAATTATATCTTCTTAAATACTTGGTATACAAAAAGCGATATAAAAAACATTATTTATAATGAGAAAGAACTCGCTAAGGATAAAGACTATAAGACTACATGGAATCTCAAAAAACTTGAAGAATTACAAGAAAAAACTACCGCCAAAGATACAGATATTTCTACTACAGAGACCGATCAAGCTGAATTCATTAAGCTTGTCTGTGTATTCCAGAGAGGTGTGGACAATGTTTTTTATACTTTTGATCCAGATACCGGAGAAATAGTATGCGAATGGAGGAATATCGACCCTAGTGGCAAAATTCCAATTATCTATGCTTACTATGACCCAGATGGTAAAAATCCACTAGGATTATCTGCTATTCGTCTTACTCGAAGACTACAAGACATGCTTGATATTCATCACCAGAACTATCAATTCCAAGTAGGGCTTAAATCTGCGCCACCAACCAAAATTCGTGGCAATGTAAATACGGAAAGTATCGTTTATGAACCATATGCGGTTTGGGATTTAGGGAGTGATCCTAATGCCGATGCTACTATCGTGCAGACCGACAATACACTTATTAATACCTTCCCTACCGTGCAAGGTATTCTCAAGAGTAATATCTTAAATATCACAAATAACGGCGATACCTCAATTTCAGCTGAAGTTGGTAATCCTGGTTTTTCTAAAACACCTGCTGGCGTCAATGCACAACAAGATCGTATTAATATCGCTGATAATTACCTTCGTGGTCAATTCGAAGAGTGGTTTGGGGAAATTCTCGAAACTATGCTTAATCTTCATATCGCTGCTCATTATCAAGCCGAAATCGACCAAGTAGTACCGCTTTCGCAACGATTTATTGAGACAAAACGAAAAATCGACCCTGAATTTAGACTCACTGAAGAAACCATTAAATACTCCGACCTGAAAGACCTTCTCGTGAAGTTTAAGGTAGACGCTTCGAGTTCCAAGTTAGACAATGACCACGAACAGCTTGAGACGCTTAAAGACCTTCTTCAAATTCGCTTAGAATCGGGAGACCAAATGGAGAAATACCTCAAGATAGCCCCTCTTGTTTATCAGATCGTAAAACGTTCTGGTGTTCCTGACGCAGAAGAGATCGCGCCAAAAGTATCTGAAGAAGATGAAACTAGCGCAGAGTCCATTGACGGCTCAAATCCAATGATTGATTCCCCACAGCCACAGAAGCAAGCACTAGCACAAGAGAGTATGTACCAACTAGAAGCTCAACCTAAGGTAAATGCCGAACAAAAACCGAACAATAAGCAATCTCAAACCAGTCCTGAATTAATAGCAGAACTCATACGGAATGGTCTAACAGAAGAACAAGCTCAAGACATTGCAATATATTTAGCACAAGGTGGTTCACCAGAGGAAGTCGATGAGTTTTTAAGGAGTAATAAATGAATCCGTATCCAAATAACCCAAGGCGAAGTCCAATCCAAAAATCTAAAGAGCAAGAAGTGAAAGAAAAGGAATTAAAGACACGTCTCAGCTTAGAAAAGCCAATCCTGGAGTGGACTCAAGTTTACGTGGATGAAGAAATTAAAAAATGTGATTCTATCGATAGGCTACAACTAGATTTAAGAGATCCAGAGGCTGTTATTCGACAAATTGCTGCTCTTAAAATAGTTAAAAATCATCTGTTACGAATTAAAGGGGAGGTGGAAAAGCGTATGAATATGGTGGAGTAAGTTCCTAATTAGCGTATCAACATATCTTTGATATTCTCTTTCTTACAAATATCACTGGTTGGTACGCTCGTTAGGGTCTTAGTCCAGAGACCTGCGTCTCGCTACGTACAGCGTTAAAGTAACCGAAAGGAATCAATGGATAATACAGATGTAAATTTATCAGCACCTAGTGTAGATGCTGGAGTAGAATCATCAACTACCCAAAACAATAACACTATCGCCAATAATTCAGAAGGCGATGAACTAGACAAAGCTCTAGATGAAGTATTTTCTGAATCAGCAGAAGAATCAGGAAAAACTATAGATGAACAAGGGCAAGAGAACAAAGATGACACCGAACAATCTAAAACTCGAGGCGAGGAACGCAAAGAGCGTTTAAATCAAGAGATTCGAGATAGTGTCGCAGAGCTTAATCGCTTAAAATCTGAGATCTCACAGTACCAAGAACTGCAGTTGCCTACAGTGGAAGAGTTAACAAACTATATAATGTCGCAAGATGAGAATATCAGCGAAGCTGACGCTGCTATTGAGGCTCGTATGCGACTAATAGAAGCTCAAAATTCACGAAAAGCTGAAATCGAGACGATTGCTGAAACTCGTTACGAGCAGGTTTTAGCAACGGAGAACGCCAAACTAGCGTATCCAGAACTCTTTGATAGCTCCAATCCAGATTTTAATCCAGATCTTGCTAACGGTATTCTTGAGATGTATGAAGATGTTGCTCATGTGAGACGTGGAAATGACGGTGAAGTTATCAGTGCTACGGTCAGATTACAACCATTCTTAGAAAGTATTGGCCAGATCTATCGATTAGGAGTTATGCAGGGTGAAAAAGCTAGCAATGCTCGTAAAACTAACACTAAAAGCAAACAAACAAACGTATCTTACAATCCCTACCCTAGGAGTAATTCAATCGTCAAGGGCGAACAAACTGAGGAAGACTTTGTTAGAAGCGTACTCAATATCTAATATCTAAAGGAGAATATAACTATGGCAGTTAATTTACCAAGTGCTTATTCCAAGGTTCTTGATGCTGCTTATAAGCTTGAGAGCTTAACCGCTCCAGCATTTAAAGGCAAATATCAAGTGATTGGTGGCACAACCAAATCATTCCAAATCTTTTCAACAAAAACCCAGGCTTTGCGTGATTATTCAGTCCGCAAATCAGCTAATGGTACTAGCTTTGGTTACGAATATAAGGACGCAGAAAATGAAGTCCAGACTGTAACCGCAAGTAAAGATATGTACTTCGCTATGAGTATCGATAAAGCTGACGCTCATTTCGCAGCTGATGGTTCCCTCGACGCTCGTGAAGTTATGAAAGAAGAAATTTCACAAGAGGTCGTCCCAACTATCGACAAGCACAACCTCAGCGTTCTTGCTAATGCCGCTGCTGCAGTCGTGAAGGCTACTACTAATGCAGATGCATATGAGACATTTAGTTCACTCATGGTTAAACAAACTAATGCTAAAGTTCCTCGTGTTGGTCGTGTAGCGTTCTTTGGTGCTACTGAATTTGCTAAGATCAAACTTGATCCAAAATTCACTATCCCATCTGAGCTTAGCGCACATTCTCGTCGCACAGGCAACTATGGCATGATTGATGGCTGTCTAATCATTGAAGTCCCAGACGACTATCTACCAACCAAATTCACCTGTATTTTGACTCACGAATCAGCCGCAGCTGCTCCAAAGCACCTTGCAGACTACAACCAAGGTCCATTCAAAGAAACCGCATCTGGCTTCTATGTTAATGGTCGTGTTGTATTCGATGCATTCGTGTTTAACCAGCGCAAATCTGGCATCTTCGCATTGAAGAGTGCAGCCTAAGGCAAGGGGGAGTAATCCCCCTTATATAGTCGAACCGATTTCACAGACTATAAATGGTGAAATAGTAAATTAAGCATCATGAGAAGATTCATGAGTATTATTAAGGTATATGTTACTAAATCTATATCCGATACCAGCCCCAATAAACCCGCAAGCTAAAGAAAGTAAAATTACTACATTAAACGCTCCTGTAGCGAAATCAAAGAATCCTATAATAGATAACAAGGATACTGATATGCAAAGAGCTATGATCCCAATAGTATGTTTATTATTTGGAGCAAAATACTGGCTCAAATAAACAAACATACCGGATAGAACTCCCATTCTAATAACCTCAATAAATAATTTATATAGTTGGACCACTATACTATTTGGATCTATACCAGAATAATAGAGACCTATATTAGAGATAAAAACAAGAATAGCCTGAGCGATAAAAGCAACAATTAAAGACAGCGGAATGCAGAAGATATATCTTATTAAGGTTAATATTTTCTGAGGATGGTGAGGCATTTATTTCTCCCTATTATAATATTTATGAATCTTCTCATAATGCACTTAATATTAACAATTTATGGACGATGATATTAGAATAATCAATATGTCATCCTAAGAACTGAACGCGTAATATATTTGTTGCATTGAGAAACTATGTAAGGTGTCAGATAACGGTCAGACCACTCAGTACAGCCATAGCTAAAGAACTCTGTAGGTTCTTTTTCTTGGTAGTTAGACATTCGGTCTTGTAGGTCTCTTGATTCGTGATAAAACCCTGTGAGTTCATTAACTAGTCGCTTATCTGATTCTAGGTTATCTCGATACCATACATAATGGAGATATTCATGAGAAATTGTCGTAAATTGGTCTACTGAGTCTTTTAGAATTGTAATCGCCTTTTTATAGTTGATGTACCTACCTTGAGTCCACAAAGAATCGTCGTATGAATCAACGTAATACATACTCACTGGTTCATAAGTTAGGTCCTGCTTAATACCAGCCTGTTTAGCAAGTTTAATTAATTCAGGGTCTTTATGCCTATTAGTGCCAACAATTAACTTCGAAGCCACTGGTTCTTTAAGGGTTTCCAGATTATTTTTCTCTTCCCGATAAGACCAACAATAGCGCCTAGATCCAGCTTCTGGATTATTTAATAGCTTAAAATACCCCTCAAATTGAGTATTATCATAAGTCACCTCCTGGTCATAATAAAATTCCTCAGCCGGTTGGCATACCTTATAATCTATTAATTTGTAATACCCCCATAGAATATTCCGGAAATTAATAGCAGCAAGGACAACGACTAGCATTGTAATGGTTAAAAAGATTTTATTTTTAGCTAGATTAAGTATTTTACGCATAAAAATATAATTAAGATATTGCTTATTATAACATCATCGTCCATAAATGTCAAAGATAAGGAAAAGATAATGAATAATAATATGTCATATCGTCAATATCTACAATATCACGCTAATAATCACCCGTCTGATATTAAGCGAAGCGAAGCCCAAGCTCTCTTAAATGTTGTTGGTGATGATATGAACCTCGACAGAAACTTCTTAACTGGAGAAAAAGTAGATAGAGGATGGTTCCGTGCGCCAGATATTCGAGAAAAAATGTCAAATGGATATAACGCCTCCACAGTTAACCGTACCTTGAATCCATGGTGGATTGATTCATATAAAAAATATTTGGATGCCAATTCACCAAAAGGTAATGATAGACAACCATCTCCTACCCCTGGCTATAGTGGCTCTGGCGCAAACACAGCTCGTAATCTTGCGCTAGTTAACGAGAGTCTTGGATTAATGCCAAACGAGTTGAAGCGTATTGACGAAGCGGAGCGCAATAAATATGCAAACATTGATAATGACTACAACCGTTCAAGTAATAACCTTGAGAATAACTGGAAACAGATTCAAGAGGATTACGACACCGCTCGTAGTCAGCGTTTAGGTAATCGTCGTAGGCAAATTGATGTAGCTAATGATGATTTCAAGACTCAACGCGATGCTTATGCACGTTATTTTGCACGTAGTGGCGCAGGTAGCTCCTCAATGGCACAACATACAGTCCCAACCATGCTAGCTCGTGCAGCCGAGAAAGTACGATCTACTATTGAAGACAATAATGCCGAGAACGCAAGGGAGCAAGAAACCAACTTCAACCGCCAGAATTTAGATTATCGCAATAAGAAGAATGATATCTTAACAGAACGTGAACGCCAGAAGCAATCCGCAAAAGAGTACTTCGCTGGTAAACGCTCTGGTTACTGGGATAAGGTCGCAGAACTCGAACGTAAGAAAGCTGATGCACAGAACCTTAGCACCGATGCGATTATCTCTGCAGGAAAAGACGCTGTCAGACACGCTCAGGAGCAAGCAGACGAGGCTGTACGTGCTGGTGCTGTAACTGAAGGCATCAAGTTCAAACCAATCGAATACGAAGCTGCTAAGCAAAAGGATTGGACTTATGATCCTACTAAAACAAAAATCGAAAACCCTGAAGAAGAAGGTAATGATGACAACTCTCTATACAACAAATACTTCAGAGATAAAGAAGAAGAAAAGAAAAAGAAGGGCTGGATCTCTGCAACTGCAGCCTAGCCTGTAAAGAAAATAGACCGGAAATTCGGTCTATTTTTGTTCTTCTAGTTTTCTAACGAAGTTTTTGCGGACTAATTTAATTTTATGATCGCCACTAAATTCAATCTCAATCCCTACGCTTTTATACCCACCACCGATACCCTCATAAATCATATCTTTAAGCGTTTCGACTGGGAGATCAATATTTGTCGGGTTGGTAGGCATGATTGATTCAGACTTATACTCTACTACTTGAGATACTTGCCCGTTACGATAATCTACCTGCTTATTGTATCTACCAAAAATAAGTTCATCATCACACATCTGGTCATTCTTTCTACTTACCATACCGACCTCGAATTATTGCTCTTATAGCTTTTCTTAGTTTCTCTCTGGGGCTTCATGCTCGATAACCTATATCTAACTGCGTCAAGAGCATGGTCGAGACCACCCTCTGGTTCATTAATAATCTGACCGTTTTTATCGGTTTTCCATAGGTAATTCCGATACTCTTTAATTAAATTGATACTTCGTTCAGTAACTGAGATTTTCTGATCTTGTACATATTGAATACCTTGCTTGATACTATCTTTACCCTTTACAACTGGGATTAAATTTACTCCATAGCTTTTTATCTCGTCATTACTCTTAGGTTCAGCCGAATCGGCGACAACTAATCCATAGGGTAGACTATTCAAGACGTCTGCAATTTGCTTGTTTGATATGCCTTTTCGATAGAGAACTTCATCGAGAATATAGCCACCATTATAGTAATAAACCGCGACAATAGCAGTAGGATCGATAGAATACCCATAATCAAGTCCATAACCTTCAAGACGTGCTTCAAAGGGTATATCTTTGATGATTTGCCAGCCTGTATAAATACGACCTTCAACTTCGCCGATTTTTCCCTCGCCATAAACTCGCCACCAGTTTTTATTATCCTTATGGCTCTCAATCTCTTGAATTGTGTTCTGATCTAGCGCCTCGTTATCTTTATAAGTGAGAGTAATAAAATCAATATCATCTCGCTTCCCGAGCATTTTCTCATAAAACCAAAATTCTGAGGTCGGGTTCCAGTCAATCCAGACCACTTCACGAGTACGAGTAATAAGCTGGTCGACAATGTTGTATGCCAAGTTATTACATTCATTAAGAAACAGTACATCACGCCTTGGGCCGTGTGCTTTTCCGTATGTGTCAACTGAGGTAAATTTAATGGTTGAACCGGTTTCAAATGTATAAACGTAGTCCGTACCATGCCACCTAGATTCAGTCCAATATCCTTGACCTTGCATGATATTCTTAAAGTCCTCAATGGCTCCACCTTTAAGATGTGGCATACTTTCCGATACCACCCAGATATTCTTACTTTTATGGCTTTGAGCATAATCTATGAGCCAAATTAGAATAGATATAGTTTTACTGGCAGAAGTCCCACCACAAACAGCCCGAATGCGCTTTTTGAGAGAGAATACTTTCTTTGTTGCAGTAGTATTCTTAAACTTCATTTATTATTCGTCCTCTTTTTTAATATCTGAATCTTTAGATTTACCACCGTAAATTGGATTTGGTAATTGAAGATTAACCTCCTGTTTCTGGACAAAGTCCGGATCAATATGAGACGAAACAAATTTAGCAGTATCCTGTGCGATTTTAGGGTCATCAGAGTCAAGAGATTTTGACAAAACTCTACGAGATTTTTCTGCTAAAACTTGAGTGTCAATAGAATTGCCACGAATCATTTTAATGCCATCAGTAACCCACTTGTATTTATTTAGAATAGTTACAGCGGTATTTTCAGAAAAACCAGCCTTGATTGCAGATTGATATCCATTATTGAAATATTTTGTGCCAGGAGTTAAGTATAATTCAAGAAATTTAAGCCTACGTGAGTCAGCAATCTTTTTTGATAGTTTATCTTTTATCTTACCTTCAGAAATTTTCTTCATAATTTTCCAAATAAAAAACACGGCTCTCCCGTGTATTTCGCTTATATTATACCAGACAAATAATGTTTGGTTTTTATAACATAAGCGTTAGTATAATCAATGGTTGGTTGAATAGAGGTATGGCTTTTTAATAATCTGGAGAAAAATAACTGTGGAAAATTCTTATACTTGGAATAACTATGTTATAATAACCGTAGTCTAAAGTTTTATTAAATTTTGGAGGTGAACTTTATGCCACGGCTGGCATGGAAGTGAAGATTTATTAAAAATTTGGTTAGTCCCGTGTCAATATGAGGCGTAGGTTCCAAACAGCCGTCTAGTAGCCAATGCTAGAATAAATCGCCTAAGCCTCATACTGGTACAGGACTTTTTTATTACTAGTGGGCATCTATATAAAGGGAGCTAGTACTTTTTATAGATGTACGCTTAAAAATAAAAAAGAAACGCACCAGGCTACTGGGATAAGCCCAGAGTGAACATTTACAACTAGGAAAGGAATGATCATATGACAGAAGTTTTTTGTCGTTACATTCGAAAGAATGGCAAGATCATCTATCCCAAAAAAGGAAAATTCTTTCACTTTTGGATAGAAGATAATGAAAAAGATCCGGTCGTTGAACCGAATCTCATTCATGTAGAAGAATAGGCTCGAAATCTATTCATTTTCCGTGCAGTTACTAGCGCTGCACGGATATATTCTTATTATACTTTCAAAATAAAAAGATAGCTGTGAAGCTCTATTTTTTTTAATAATCACTTAAAGAACTTATTTATTTTTGTTTTTATTGACGTTGTCGATGTATATTTTAACAGAAATTTTATAAATTGTACAAATATTTTATACAACATTTCTTTTTGAAGCTGATTTGATTGAGTTAAAAAACATAAATCTCCTACTTTCGTAAGAGACTTATGCCGATTGCGGATACCACAATCCCGACTAGATATTTGTAAAAGATATTTCAATTTAGATTAAATCATAAAACACCTAAAATGGCAAGGTATCAACTTCGCCAACATAAAAACTCCCCTAATTGGAGAGTTCTCATAACAAGCCCAGAGTAGGAGAGAAAAATCTTTCCTCGTATTCATTATAGAATGAAACATTATTTCTTACAAGCGATGAAAAAAGACCTTTTTCGTGACTTGACGGAAATGGTTTTTTGTTAAATCTTATTTACGTAATTGTTAAATCTTGTTTTTTAAAAAAACTATCATTTAACAGAGTATAGAATACGAAAAATGTTATATCCTATTTTAGGATATGTTATATCTTTTGTTGGTGATATAAATGTCACCAACAAAAAACCTCCGAAGAGGTTAATTGCTACTTGTACATGTATGCTCTCTACTAGGACCCGAAAACGATGGTCGTGATCTACCATAGTAGAAATTGCTAATAATTATTAGACTTGGTGGTGGAAATTGGATTCGAACCAATGGTCTGTCGGATATAAGCCGACTGCTCTAGCCCGCTGAGCTATTCCACTATATGAATACTCCGAAGAGTATTCGGTCTTACGTATATGTCGGTGCAGGACGATGACTACACGTAGAATCTAGTACTCAATATACGACTTATTGACAAAGAACCGTGATCACCTCTAGTTCTTCTCTTTAATTATACCAGAAAAAAGCCCCAAGATTCGGGGCTTAACACTACTCAATTTTGAGTAACTGGGTGATACCAGTGCTATCTGCAAGGTATGCAACAAGGTAATTGTGGTGATACTCATCCACAATATCCATTACAGACAATCCTATCTCGTGATCGCCATTAAAATGGATTGTGTAGTTATATCCAAGCATATCACCACCATATACATCTTTTTCTAACTTAGCATTGAACCCAAGTAACTTCTGGCGTAATACATTAACGCTTGTTTCAGGAATTGTAACTTCAACCAAGATATGTAATCTCATAACCCCCTCCTTTTTAGAAAGAAATACTGCTTCCTAAGTGCCACATACATCTGCTTATCAGCCGTAGATAAGAGATCCATCATGAACGCAATCCTATCAGAAGGCTTATCATCAATATGAATTGTCTCCAT
>ERZ773035.1557-NODE-1557-length-16333-cov-16.583733_pt1 | contig 16333 bp, 16 predicted proteins | sample MGYA00511487_ERZ773035 | MGnify/ENA primary metagenome ERZ773035 (study PRJEB29015, sample SAMEA2737985) | human oral metagenome | biome: human oral; feature: human-associated habitat; material: dental | place: China | collected 2024 ...
TAAAACGATAAAAGAGAAGACCCCGCCTTGCGCTCCAAACCTTGGCGGGGAAATCTCGCACACATAGGGGGCGACCGCTAGGCAGTGCCCTTTTCTAGACTTATTCTATCACAGGAACAATAAAACGTCAACGCCTGATTCGCTTCTGCACCAATTCATAGTAATATCAAAAATTATATTATAAATTCCAATAAATAGTAATGAATAATACAGAAATAGAGGAGGTATTTCATGATTTACGGCAGCATATATGACGAGCGCACCTATGCGTTCCTCCCGCCGCGCCTCATAGAGGCGCTTGCCTTTGCGCGCTCGCATGACTTTGCGGCGCTCCCCACGGGAACGAAGAAGATCGCGGGCGACGATCTCTACGTCAACATCGCGCGCTATACAACGGGCGCGGCTGCGGAGAAGATTTGGGAGGCGCACCGCACCTACATCGACATCCACGTCCTCGCCGAGGGCACGGAGCGCATTGACGTGAACCTGATCGAGCGGATGCAGATGGGAGATTACGAGGCGGCGCGGGACTTTACCCCCGCAGAGGGCGACGCCGCAGCCTCGACCATCATGCGCCCCGGCGACTTCCTCGTATGCTTTCCCACGGACGTGCACCGCTCCGGTGTGATGGTGGATGCGCCCGCACCACTGATCAAAGGGATTTTCAAAATAAAGGAATCGCTGATCAAATAAAATCTGTCCGATTGGTGCAGATTTCCGTCCTGTCTGAAAGAGCGGACGCGCAGACAGGGCGGGCGAGATGCGCCGAGAGGTGCAGGCTGTGCCCCGTAATTCCCCAAATGTGAAGCAGGACAGACTCTCCTTTTCTCCGATGACGGCAGATATTTCGATAAAAGAAATCGTTGTCTTACGAGGAAAGGAGATTTTTATGCGAAACTATCTGCCGCGCGTGGACTGGATGGTCGGGACGGGACTCGTCGTCGTCGCGATCCTTTCCGTCTTCTACGGGAGCGCGGAACTGACGAGCAACATCGCCTCAGGACTCATTGGCTTCCTCGGGCGCACGGTCATGATGCGTGACCCGTCGAAGGAGGGGATGCGATGAGCGCCGTTCTCCCCGCCGCAGCGATGCGGCGCATCACCTGCGCAGATCTGCGGCATCTGGCGGCGGCGTACCGTCCCGCACTCCATCACGCAGCCGCACGCTGCGCACGCGAGGTGAAGCTCTACCTCCACTGGACGGCAGGACACTACGGACAGTTCTTCGCCGACTACCACGTCCAGATCGACGCAAACGGCGGCATCTATGTCATCGGGGACGGTGTACTCGACGATGTGCTTGCCGCGACCTATCTGCGCAACAGTGGAAGTGTCAGCGCTGCCATCCTCGGCTGTGTCGGGGCGACGACCGAACAGCTCGGATCCGAGCCGCCGACCGCTGCGCAGATCGAATCCCTCGCGATGGCGACCGCCGCCCTCGCCGACGGGCTTTGGCTCAGCATCGATGCGGAGCACATTCTCACGCACGGCGAGGCAGCCGATAACGCGGACGGCGTGTACGCGCATCCTCCCTACGGACCGCGTACGACCTGCGAGCGCTGGGATCTTGAGTACCTCGGCACGCGCGAGAGTCCGATTTTTAACCCATGGGCGGAGGACGGCTCGCGCGGCGGCGACATCCTCAGAGGGAAGGCACAGTACTATCGGGAACAGGGCGAGTTCTAAGGGAAGCACTGATAAATTCAGCCGCGCCATCTTAGCGTATCTTTTTTGCCCGCTTTTTGTCGGCAAATCCTCCACATAGCTTTGGCTATGCGTCCGGTTTTCCTTCTCAATCGGACAGAAAAATCTACGCCAATCTGATGGACTTCATTTTATCAGGGATTCCTTTATTCGGAGTATAGATTTAATGAAAGAATATCGAAATATTTTGGTCTATGCGCTTGTAAATCTCGGGGATGTTGTTCTCTCCACGAGCGCTATTGCACTCCTTCGAAAAGCTTGTCCTGCAGCACGTATTACCATGATGGTGCGTCCTGTCGTCCGTGAGGCAGTCGAAAATCACCCGCTGATTGATGATGTAATTCTTTTTGACTATAAGGAGAAGCATAACTCTGTAGGACAGATGTGGAGAATGGTGAAGGAACTGCGCACACGTCATTTTGATCTGGCAATTTCCTTTGACCGAAAACTGCGCCCTGCCTTGCTTTGCTTCCTCGCGAGAATCCCCGAGCGAGTCGGACCTGAACGCGTTTTTGAGATGAGGTCAAGCCGTGTTACCTGGCTGTATACGCATACGACGCCGATCTCTTACAACCTCGATGAACATTTGCAGGAAGATACCTATCAGGAGATTGTGCGCGGATTCTTGGGGATCTCAGACCATGCGGAGCCTGTCTTTGCGCGTATTGAGGCGCAAAATCATGCACGTGCAAAGGCTTTGCTTGCGGGACTGCCTGCAGCAGAAAAGAAGATCGGTCTCTGTGTCAAAGGAACCTTTGCGCTGAAAACGTGGCCGAAAGAATATTTTGTCCAGGTGGTGCGCGAGCTGGCGTGGCGATATTCTGCCACATTCTTCATTGTGGGTGCACCGGGAGATCGCACTTACGCAGATGAAATCATCGCTGCGTGCGAACAACCAATTCACAATTTTTGCGGCAAAACGAATCTGGTCGATTTGGCGGCACTCTTTATGCAGACGGATCTCTTTGTGACAGTGGACACAGGTGCGACACATATTGCCGCAGCGATGGGCGTGCCGATGGTGACGATGTATGGCTGTACGAGTCCTAAGCGGTGGCATCCCATCAACCCTCGAGCGATAGCACTGACCTCTGCAGAGGACTGCTGTCCCTGTACTTGTCGGGCACATGAGTGCCCGAGCAACCCGAAGCCACACTGCCTATGGAGCGTGATGCCCGAAGACGTGCTTTCGGCGTGTGAGCGGCTGATCCCGATTACACGGGGTTGAGATATGAGGTGAATATATGCGAGTTTCTGGGCTTCTGATCACGAAAAACAATGCTGAAACACTTGACTGGGCGTTGACGAGCGTACACAAATTTTTGGACGAGATTGTCATTATCGATGATTTCTCCACGGATACCACAGTGAAAATTGCAGAAAAGTACGGTGCAATAATATATCCGCATAAGTTCGAGAACTTTGCGGCACAGCGCAACTACGGCATAGGAAAATGCACGGGCGAGTGGATCTATACAATGGATGCAGATGAGGTCATGGGGGAGAATATAGGACAGGCATTCAAATATCTCGACCATACGAAATATCGGGCATTTTTGTTTCCACGCTATAATCTTGTTCATCTGGATCCTCTCGTTATTATTAACTCCCCTCACCACTACTCCGAATGGCAGGTTCGGCTGTTTCGAAACGATGGACGCTCAACCTATCACAACCCCGTCCATCATCAGCTGCAGGACTGCCGTCCGCGTCTCAAGCTTCCGTTTGTTAACATCTTTCATTTTCACTATCTTCTGCATGACTATGCTGCGCGGAAAAAGAGGGTGGATTACTACGAGGCGATTGAAAAGGGCGCGGGATTTCCCGCCTGCTATCTCTTTGAGGATTACCCGCATACGTATCTCTATGGCATGGAGCAGATCGAAAAACAACTGCTGGATCGTCTGAAGAGTGAGATGAAAGCGGTCTCCTATCACTATCGTGTGGATGAAGCTGAACAACGGAAATTTGAATGTGCCGTGCGCCTCAAAACATGGATCACAAAAATTCGCGCACGTGTCGGCGTCTGATTCCTTGGAGTGACGCTCTGTATGAGCACAGAAGGGAGCTGCCGGATGAAACTTAATTTGTCCGTACTTATTCTTGCGAAAAACGAGGAAAAACATATCGAGGCGTGCATCCGCAGCGCATCTTTTGCGGGGGAAATTGTTGTTATCGACGACGGCAGCACAGATCGTACGGTAGAAATTGCACATGGACTGGGAGCGCGCGTCGTACCGCACGCTATGAACGGCAACTGGGGGGCGCAGCAGACCTTTGCTATCAAACAGGCTGCGTGCGATTGGGTGTATTTTCTGGATGCAGATGAGCGTATCATACCGTCTCTTGCAGAGCGGATTACACAGATCGTTTCTGAGGATGACAGAACCGTCGCCTATGCGAATGCACGCCTCAGCTATCTGTGGGAACAGCCAATTCGTCACGGAGGTTGGTTTCCGGACTACGTGGTGCGCCTTTTCCCCAAGGAAGGAAGCTATGTCGATGGGGTCGTGCATCCGACGATTTGTCACCCTTATCGGGAGGTCAAGCTGCCGAAAAAAATCTATCTGATTCATTATACATATCGAGATTGGGAACATTATCTGACTAAGATGAATCTATATAGCACGCTTGCGGCACAAAAACTACATGAAAAAGGGAAGACACCGTATTTCGTCAATATTTTTCTCCATGCGGCATGGGCATGGTTTCACATGTATATTGTACGTGGTGGCTTCTTGGATGGTCGCATCGGTTTTGTGCTTGCCATGTTTCATTCGTTTTATACATTATCGAAATATGCGAAGTTTTACTATCTGGGAAAAAGCAATCGGCATATAGGGGAAATTTCATGATTACGGAAATCAACGAAATTGCGCATCGTGCCTATCGGTTTCATCATACACGGGAGGGGCGGCGTGCTGTCATTTTTATGGCGCGTGCCATGCTCCACTGGGGTGAGCTGCGCGAACTCTATGATTTCTTTCAGGAAACGGAGGCGCGCAAAGAGCTTTATGCGCGCAATCCGTTTCCTCTGGAGCAGGCAACGCGTGCCTTCTTTTATGCGGGATCTACAGTGCGTTCACGCATTGCCCTCATCGAGGCACATTACACATTTTTGGAAAGTTGTCTGGCAACTGCCGACTTTGTCGAACTCGGATTTGATCGGGAACGTGAGATATGGCGGTCATCAGAGTCCGATATCACGTGGCGTGCCTATCTGAAATTTGAGTCGGGGCAGCGCAAAGAAGGTCTTCTCTCCGTGATGATGGATGTAGATGATACGCATCTCTATCAGATCATCTTTTGGATTGAGCAGCGGGATGGGCAGCCTACGCTGGTCATTGGCGCAATGCAGGGACCGAATACGGAGGACGCACAGGACTTTGTCCGTGAGATGACAAAGCGTGCACATCGCTTCCGCACAAAGAATCTTATCCTCTACATGACGCAGGCAGTTGCGCGAACACTTGGTGTCAAGCGTATTCTTGCCGTGTCAAACGCCGGGTACTACGCGAACAACCATGTGCGGATGGACCGAAAACTCAAGACAGATTTTGGAGCCTTTTGGGAGGAAGCCGGCGGCTGGCAGACGGAAGATAAGCGGTTTTATGAATTGCCGTTAACGCTTCCGCGCAAAACGATGGAGGAAGTGCCGACGCGCAAGCGCGCTGTTTATCGTAGACGGTTTGCATTTCTGGATGAGGTGGATGTACAGATTGCGGAGCGGGTAAAAGCACTGCTAAAATAAGGAGTTACAAAACGCCCGTGCATGGAGCAAGTCTCCGTGCGCGGGCGTTTCTATTGCTATTATCTGTCTTCACGTACACTGCTTTTCTGCTGCATATCCTCTACCTTCACCCCCGGTGTAATTCCTCGTGTGACGCGGTTCTCCATGCGTTCGTGGACGTGGGCGTATTTCGCGGTGACTTTTGGGCTGCGCTGGCGCAGGGTTTCCTGTACGACGCGCAGGTCTTTGGTCTCCTGATAGAGGTTTGTGCCGCAGCTGTGGCGGAAGAGGTGGCAGGCGTAGCCGGGCTGTTTCAGTCCCGCATTCGTCAGCGCTTTGTTGATGACGTAGCGGATGCCGACGCGCGTGATGCGCCCGTTCCGATTGTTCGGCGAGCACGAGATGATGGTCGGTGTGAAGCGATTCTCGGGCGGGATGGCACCGCGCGTTTCGATGTACGCTTTGAGAAGCTGAAACGTCTCCTCGCAGGGATAGATGATCCCCGCATGCCCTTTCCCCCGGATCTCGATGCGCCCGCGCTGCCAGTCGATGTCCTCGTCCGAGAGACGCATGACCTCGACGACGCGCAGTCCCTCGACGCCCATGAGGTAGACGATGAGGAGGTTGCGCAGGCGCCGCAGGGCGTTCTTGTCCGCCGCAAGCCCCTCGCAGATCTCCTTGATCTGGTCGACGGTGAGATATTTATAATCCTCATCAAGGTGCTGTGGGTTGCGCAGCTGCAGATCAGCACAGGGGTTCTCCTCGATGAAGGAGAGCCGCTGCGCGACCTTGTAGAACGCGCGGATTGCCGCGCCCTTGATCATGAGTGTTGCCGCGCTGTAGCCGCGCGTGCGCATGTCCTCCATGTAGATGCGGATCTGATAGTCGTGTATGTCACTGAGCGGGTGGAGATTCTGCTCCATGCACCAGTGGAGGAAAAGGCGGATGGCAAGCTCGTAGGTGTCGCGCGTGTCCGCTGTCGGTGCGCCGCCTGCGATGTAGCGCGGGAGATATTCGTAGAAATGCGCGATGAAATACTCGGGCGTGATGGCGTCCTGCCGCACGTTCAGGGAGAGCTCGCCCATGCGGCGCACACCTGCGGGCGCAGTCTCTGTGCGCCGCGCAGGAACGCCCATCTGTGCCGCAGCGCCGCTGCGGTAGCTTTCGTTTGTCGCCAAAATATCACCCGCTTTCGTTTCGCTTGGTTGATTATAACACGGAGGAGGTGGCTTAGCAACAGGTGTTAAGGAATAGCCGCACATACAAAAGCCGCTGTGCATTCGCTCTGCACAGCGGCTTCATACGTTTTTGTTATTCTTTCACGGCAATCTCCCGCACGATGGCAAGCGTCAGCTCTGCCGCGTCGTAGAGATCCTGCTCGAGTATGCTCTCCTCCTTCGTGTGGCAGTCCGTCATGCCGACGCCGAGGACGGTGGTGGGAATGCCGTAGGCGTTGAAGTGGTTCGCATCCGAGCCGCCGCCCTCCTCCTCGAGGACGACGGGGAAGCCGAGCTTTTCTGCCGCGCGGCGCAGGTAGCGGATGGGCAGCGCGTCTGCGGAGAGCTCGTAGGGATCGTAGTCCTTTTTGAGGTCAATCTCCGCCGTGCAGCCCGTTCCTTTGACTGCTTCATTCACGGCGTCAATCATGCGCTGCGTGAGGGCGTCGAGCTTCGCCTTGTCGCGGCTGCGCGTCTCAAAGTGCAGCGTGCAGGTCTCCGCGACGACATTCGTCGCCGTGCCGCCCACAATCTTGCCGACGTTGCACGTTGTCTCCTCGTCAATGCGCCCCTGCGGGACGGCGGTGAGCACCTTGCCCGCCGCTGTGATGGCGTTGCACCCCGCATCGGGGTCGATGCCCGCATGTGCCGCCTTGCCGCAGATCCGCACTTCGAGCTGATTCTTGCCGGGCGCCTTGAACGCCGCCGTGCCCGCGTGTCCGTGGGTATCGAGCGTGTAGCCGAGATCTGCGTGCAGGAGGCTCGTATCGAGGCAGCGCGAGCCGTTGACGCCGCCCTCCTCGGCGACGGTGAAGACAATCTGCAGGTCGCCGTGCGGGATATTCTTTTCCTTCAGCTGGCGTAGGGTCTCAAGGATGGCGACGACGCCCGCCTTGTCATCCGCACCGAGGATGGTTGTGCCGTCGGATCGGATCACGCCGTCCCTCAAGCCCGGCTTGATGTTTGCGCACGGCTCGACGCAGTCCATATGCGCCGTGAGCATGACCGTCGGGACACCTGTGACCGTCCCCCTGAAATTGGCGACGATGTTACCCGTGTTCCCGCCTAGTTTCTTTCCTGCGTCGTCTTCGTGGATCTCCGCAGCACCGAGGTCACGCAGACGTGCCGTCAGCAGGTCGCCCATCGCACGCTCATCGAGCGTGGAGCAGCGGATGGAGACGAGCGTGAAGAACTCGTCCAATACGCGTTTCTTGTCAATCATAGCGAGCCTACTTTCCAAGGAAGAGGACGATCATAAAGGTGATGGTTGCGAGCAGCATCGGCAGGGCATTGCGCTTCGAGAGCTCCATCGGGCTGATCTTCGCAAGACCTGCGCAGACGAGCGCCGCACCGGCGACGGGCGACATGGAGCGTCCGATCGACCCCGCCATCTGCGCGAGCGAGCCGAGGTCGATGATGCTCATGCCGAACGATGCCGCCTGCGGTGTGATGGCACCGTTGAAGGCGAGTGCGGCGGCGTCGCCCGAGCCGGAGATGACGGCGATGATAAAGGGGCCGAACGCGCCCGCAATCTTTGCGATGGACTCAGAGCCCTTCATCGCCTCGATGAGGGCGTCGGTCAGACCCATTGCCGCCATGCCGGCGGTAAAGACAGCGGCTGAGACGATGAGACCGATGACACTGCCGTACGCATCCCCCATGCCGTCGAAGAACTTCTTCGTGATCTTCTGTGGATTTTTCCGCGTGACGATGAGCGCGAGCACTGTGCCGACGATCATCGCCGTCGGGACATCCGTGAGCGGCAGGACGGCGATCTGCTTGCTGCCGAGGACGAGCAGGACGAGCGGTACAAGCGGGACGAGTGCATAGAGCGGATTGACCTTGAATTCCTTGCCGCCCTCCTCCTTTTCGAGCTGTGCGTGATAGGCAAGGCGGCGTGCCTCGTCGGGCCCTTCCTTACGCATCGTTGCAATGATGGTCAGTGCGACAACAGCGACGATGGATGCGACAATCGCGGCGGGTACCTGCGCCATGATGACGGTCATGAGGTCGGTCTGCGCGAGATCCGCGACGAAGATGTTGTGCGCCTGCCCCGGGCTGATGGCGCTGCCCCATGTCCCTGCGAGGACAGCCGCAGCCGCCATCGCGGGATGTACACCCGCCGCCATGAGCGTCGGAATGAGGATGCTGCCGACCGCCGCCGAGCAGCCCGCCGCGCTCGGAATGGCGATGTTGATCCACCATGTGAGCAGCGTTGCGAGCGGGATGAGGATGAGCTTGCTCCGCGTAATCACGCCCGAAATGGACTCGACGAGATGGCGGTCGCAGGTTGTGATCTTCATGACGAACGAAAAGCCCATGACCGTACAGATCACGGGCACGAGTGAACCGTGCACCATCGTCTTGCTGAACGTCGCGACCGCATTGCCCGTGACACCGCCGATGAAGCACATGAGAAAGCCCGTAGCGAGAAGCACCATGCGCGTCTCATACTTCTTGATGATGGCGGCAAAGGCAAGAATGACGATGATTCCACCTGTAATTGCCAATAAAAAGACCTCCTTTGAAACAATCGAAAACTATACAAGTTTTCGACAAAAAAGAATAAATTCCTTCATACAAAAGGGAAGTATCAACGGCGATACTTCCCTTTGTTGGCTGCTATGCAATTCCCGGACGCGTCATCTGGCGCGGTGAGAGGATGTGATCCAGCTCTTTTTTCGAGAGGATGCCCTGCTCGAGGATGATCTCGCGGATGGGCTTGCCCGTCGTATATGCCTCGCGTGCGAGCTCGGCGGACTTCTCATAGCCGATGTGCGGCAGGAGTGCGGTCACGATGCCGACACTGTTGTCGAGCCACTTCTGGCACTGCTCGACGTTCGGCTTCAGATCGATGAGGAGCTTGTCGACGAAGGTGTCGACCGCGCGCGTGATGTAGTTCAGCGAGTTGAACATGTTGAACGCCATGACCGGCTCCATGACGTTCAGCTCGAACTGTCCGTTCTCCACGCCGAGCGTCACGGCGAGGTCGCCCGCGATGACTTGATAGCACGCCTGATCGAGCACCTCGGCGATGACGGGGTTGACCTTGCCCGGCATGATCGACGAGCCCGGCTGCCGCATGGGCAGATGCAGCTCGTTCAGCCCGCAGCGCGGCCCCGATGCCATGAGGCGGAAGTCATTCGCGAGCTTGATGAGGACGAGTGCCGCATTCTTGAGCGCGGAGGAAAAGTCTGCAAATGCATCCGTGTTGTTCGTCGCGTCGATGATGTTCTGCGATGTGCGGTACTGCTCGCCCGTGATCTCTGAGAGCCGCTTGGCGACCGCCTTGATGTAGGCGGGCTCGGCGTTCAGCCCCGTGCCGACGGCAGTGCCGCCCATGTTGATCGTGTGGATGTGGCGCAGGACGTAGCGGATGCGGCGCATGGAGCGGCGCACGGCGGAGGCGTACGAGCCCATCTCCTGCCCGAGGGTGATGGGAACGGCATCCTGCAGGTGTGTGCGGCCCATCTTGAGGATCGTGCGATACGCCGTTGCCTTTTTTTCGAGCTCCGTGGCGAGGCGGTCGAGCGAGGCGAGGAATACCGCGCCCTTTGCCGAGAGGCAGACCTTGATGCCCGTCGGGAACGCGTCGTTCGTCGACTGCGCCATGTTTGCATGGTTGTTCGGCGAGATGATGTCATAGCGTCCTTTTGCCTCTCCGCGCAGCTCGAGCGCACGGTTGCAGAGCACCTCGTTCATATTCATGTTGATGGACGTACCCGCGCCGCCCTGAATCGGGTCGACGGGGAACTGCTCAATGTGCTGACCCGCGATGATCTCATCCGCCGCCTGTACAAGCACGTCGCCGATCGCGTGAGAGAGGCGCCCCGTGTCCATGTTCGCGAGTGCCGCCGCCTTTTTGACCTGTGCGAGTGCGATAATGAAGTCGGGGTCGAGCTTCTGTCCCGTGATGTAGAAATTCTCGATGGCACGCATCGTCTGCACGCCGTAGTAGACATCATCGGGGACTTCCAGTTCACCGAGAAAATCGTGTTCCGTTCGCATGATGCTCTCTCCTTTCGATGCCTGCTGTATTGTCAGTCCAATGCCTCAATCATTGCCGTAAAGCCCTTGACGAGCGTCTCGACACCCATCGTCGGGTACTGGCTCTCAAGCCCCTTGCGCACAGCCATCCGGTTTGCCTCCTTGTTCGGACGAAAAATCTACGCCAATCTGAGGGTCTATTTTATCAGCGTTTCATTAAGATTACTGCCATAGGCAGCATAGAGTCTCTTCATCATATCCCTGCTGTTTTCAACAATTGTATACAGTATACCACAGAAACGAAAAATGAAAATATTTTTTTGAAAAATAAAAGGTTTCTTCTGTGTGAGCATACATTTTTGGTGCTGCTTGGTTATAAGTTCATTTTCAATCCATTGATTATCTGCATTTATCCAATTCCTTGAAAAAGATCAGAAATGGCCTTATAATGTCCATATTGGGGCGTATAATAAAAATCAGACGGGGGAAAAGATGACCGCCATATTGGACTACAAGGGGGATAAGGGCCTACGGATGCTCGATATATTTGAGAGATTAAACAAGGGGGAGCATTTATCAAAGCGGGACTTAACGAGTTATTACGGCGTGGGTGAGAAAACAATACAGCGGGATATCGATGACATTCGTAATTATCTTGCTGACAAACATGGGTATGAGCCAGACGCTACGGTCAAATATAACCGAGGTCAAAATTATTACTATCTTGCGCGATTCGAGCGCGCGTGGCTATCTAATCAAGAAGTTCTTGCCGTATGTAAGATTCTCTTGGAAAGTCGTGCTTTTATCAAGGAGGAAATGGAGCAGCTGCTCACGAAATTATTGGCACAAGCTACACCGACGCAGAGAAAAGTTGTGGAAGGCGTCATAAAAAGCGAATCGGTAAAGTATGTCCCGCTTCAACACAAGAAGGCCTTAGTAGATCTTTTGTGGCAAGTGTCCAATGCCATTATTCAGGAACATCCAATTAAATTTTCGTACACACGGCAAGACGGCAGAACAAAGGAGCGGACAGTTAAACCTCTCGCAGTGATATTCTCTGAGTTTTATTTTTATTTGATAGGACTGCAAACGTACGAGTTGGAGGACGAATTTCGTACCTATCGATTGGACAGAATGAAGGATGTATTAACCCTAGAAGAAAAATTTAGTATTCCTTATCGTGATAAATTCCGTGACGGTGAATTTAGAAAACGTGTGCAGTTCATGTACGATGGCGATTTGATGCGGATAAAGTTTCGTTATTTTGGGGATACCGTAGAACATGTTTTGGATCGTTTGCCAACGGCCAAGGCAAAGAAGCTCGACACAGGCGTATATGATATAAGTGCCGAAGTCTATGGTTACGGTATTTTGATATGGCTCTTGAGTCAAGGAAGTCAAGTAGATGTGATTGCCCCGCAGGAGTTGAGGGACGAATGGTTATCCGTAGCAGAAAAGATCGTGAACAGAGATTATGACGGTTGGGAAGATGTCAGATGAAAAGGGAAAGTAGAACTGCTGCGAAATCCTTGACGAAGTTCTTATTTTACTGCTTATGGTGGCATTTACCATTGGCATATCATAGGTCGTTGTCGAAAGCAGTCCTTCTTCTCAATGGAAATGCTCTCTTTGCGGTGAGGTTCGGCGGCAAGTTGTGCAGAGCCCACCGTCTGTCACAGGCTGCAAGACAGCCTGTAATAAAAAGTACATTTGGTTTCAAATTTAGCAAGGGGATGTAATCATTGGAAAAGGTTCTATTTTGTAAAATTGCCTCGATGATTTGGTATAAGGGAGTTTGCCCAAAGGATAAACCCTTTAATGGTGGTAAATATCCCCGTGAAACAGGCGATTGCGGAGAAGGCAGGAACTTTATGCCTGTGCAAACCGAGGATGGCGAGATGTGTTTTGGTTTCGTCGAGCCAAAGCGTGGTAAAAGCGGTTATATCAATCAGCTCCGCATAGAAAACATCAGAGGAGGAAATGCCACAGCCACAGATGATGCCGTTGACGATATTTGCGTTATCTGGTGTGCGACCACGAATTTGAACGAAACATCCGTTATGGGCTGGTATAAGAACGCTACTGTATACCGTGAAATGCAAGAACTTGAATATGAAGACGGCGATACTCAGTGGTACAATGTGGAGGCGAAATCTGAGAATTGCGTATTGCTGCCGCGAGACACACGACACAGACACATATGGAATGCGCCTGTAGCAAAGACCAAAGGATACGGTTTTGGGCAATCCATGCTCTGGTATGCCAGTGAGCCGGAAGCAGCGTCGTTTGTGGAGCGGCTGCTAAAAAACATGGAAGAATATAACGGTGATAATTGGCTGAACGAATATCCTCCCGAACTGGATCCTTAACGATTGCAAGAAATTGATAGAATTTTTCGGTGCTCAAGAAAGAGAGGAAGAAACTGTGTCACAAGAATTGGTAGAAATCACGGCGGCAGGAGAAGTTTTCCCCGCAAAAGGTGCGCCGGAAAGGCCGCCCTTTGAGCATCAGCAGGAGGCAATGACAGCCCTAGATAAAATGGATAACGCCTACAATGCGTACAGCACGATGGTCGTTTTGCCGACCGGTGCCGGAAAAACCTACACGGCATCAAAGTGGCTTTTGCGTCGCGCACTCGATCGGGAAATCAAAATTCTTTGGCTGGCTCACCGTCAGATGCTTTTAGATCAAGCCGCAAAGTCGTTCATCAAGTTTGCTGTGGCTGCAGAACTTCCGCATATTACTTCCTTCCGCTATCGTATTGTGTCGGGAGAGATGAAACACGATCGAGCTGTACATATTGAACCGACGGATAATTTGCTCATTATCAGCAAGGACAGCATTGGGAAGAATTTGGAACGACTTGACCCGTGGCTTAGAGATGAGAAGGAAATATACATGGTGGTGGACGAGGCGCACCACTCCACGGCGAAAACGTATCAAAAAGTGATTCAGTATGTAGCTGCGCGTGTTCCCAATCTAAAACTCATCGGTCTCACGGCGACACCTTTTCGCACCTCCGAAAGCGAACAAATGTTGCTTGCCGATATTTACCACGACGGGATGGAAAATGGAAACGTTGTGCAAAATAAGATTGGCATGGTCTATAAAACAGATCTCAAAACACTTATAAACCGCCACATCTTGTCGAAACCTCGCTTTGAAACCTACTTTACCGATGAGAATTACGGCGAAGGATTGGGCAGCAAATACTTGGAGACGATTCAGAATTTGGATACTCTGCCGCCGGATATAGCGAAGAAAATCGCTGAATCCGGTCCTCGTAATCGGCTGATTTTGGATACCTATAAAGCAAAGGCGAAAGAATACGGGCAAACTATTATTTTTACTGTCAGCATTGACCATGCAATCGCCTTGACAAAATTATTTAATGATGCCAAAATTCCTGCTCGATATATCGTTTCTACCATCAAAGACGGTTGGACGGGTGTGACCATAAGCAGTAAAAATAATGAGGAGTATTTGGAGGAATATCGTCGAGGCGACGTACAGGTTTTAGTTAATGTGAACATATTGACCGAGGGCGTTGACCTTCCCATGACGAAAACAGTCTTTTTGGCTCGTCCCACGGTTTCCACGATCTTGATGACCCAAATGGTAGGACGTGCGTTGCGGGGCGAAGCGGCGGGCGGCACTCCATATTCCTACATCGTGGCCTTTATGGACGATTGGAACGAGCATATTTCTTGGGTCAGCCCAGAAACCATTTTCTACGGAGGGCGTGAAAACCCGGAAGATATTGATTATAAAAAGCGCGAACTTCGCTGGATTGCTATTGCCAAAATCGAGGAATTTGCCGCTATTGTCAACGATACGATTGATACCACCGAGCTTGAAGCCGTCCCCTTCTTCGAGCGTATCCCCATCGGTATGTATGCGTTTCAATACATCAATGAAGATGGCGTGGACTTTTCCTATCAAGTCATGGTATATAACAGCACCAAGGATGCCTATGATAAATTCATGGAAGAATTGCCGCATCTTTTTGATTGGTCATCCTTAGAGGGAGAATATTTATCGGCAGAACAGCTTGAGGAATTGGAGCAAAAAAGCCGAGAACAATTTTTTTACGAAGAGATGATTCCCTCTTACGACCCGAAGGATATTCAACATATCCTCAAATACTATGCCCAGAAAGATTTTGTGCCAAAGTTTTATACCTTTGAGCAAGTGGACAGAGATAAACTCGATGTCCATTTGATTGCGCGAAAGATATGGGACGACAGAATGGATCGGCAGAGGGAACAGGAATATGTGGATGAACTCTGGGAAAACAGTGACGATAATATTTTGCGCCTATTTTTTGGTAAAAAGACATATCTCAGAAAACTCATCAATATTGAGATTTTGAAAATCTCCGACCCGGATGAATATCCGATTATCCCCCAAGTGAAATATGACAAACGACCGATTGAATCCTTAACGCTCTACGAAATCTCTCAAATCAGTCCGAAGTTGGGCAAAACACTGTATGATGATGCCTACGCCAACGCCAAAGTGGAAGGCGGCTATCAATGTGCCAAGTGCGGTAAAGTCTTTTCAGGTCGTCATGGACTCGAAGTTGACCATATAAAACCTATGAATGATGGGGGACTATCCGTGCTGGACAATCTGCAAGTGTTGTGCAAATCCTGTAACGCATCCAAAGGCGATAAAGCAAAGGAGTGAGCCGAAATGCATGAACTGTTTTATAGTCCGGTCGATGTGGCGCGTATTATCGGCAGAAATATGCTCCCAATAACAGATGCCATGAAACTAACACGCCGTATTTGGCGGGAAGATAACGCATACCTCCGGTCTGAGTATCGAAGTGATTATAAGAAGTGGGCATTGGCTGTCATGTACTGGTCTGACTATATGCAGGATAAAGCTGCAATGGATGCAGAAATTCCCGCCATACAAGAAATGTGTGGCAGGGAACGATCAGATGAATCCATGCTGCGGAATGATTTCGATATGGATTTATTTTTCAAAGAACTAAGGATTCGTATTTTGTTTATCAGCAAGAACGAATGTGTCTGGATGAAACTTCGAACAATGCTGAATGATTACGGTTACAAACGCCGCTCACGGGAGTTTGTCCGGTTTGTAAAGGACAGATTATATTTTTATCACATACAAACCGCACTCACGGGAAATCATATATGCGACGTGGAAACGATGGATCGTCTTGACGATAGGATTACTTTTCGTGTGTTGTAAAATATATCTGAAATTGGTGTATGGGATTCATGGAGCGTTACCGATCACGCAAAAAGAAACATGACCGTTTCGGTATCCTCATGTGAGGAGATGAAATCTTATGCACGAAAATCGGGGCGTTGTACGAAGTTTTTCGCTTCGTACAACGCCCCGTTTATGTGCGCGTATTGCGCCGTTCTTCAGTGAATCTCAATCTGCTTGCGTGCGGGTGTGTCTGCTGTCTTCGGCAGGTTCACCTGCAACACGCCATCTTTGAACTCTGCGTGGATGTTTGCGTCGTCGATGCCATCGATGTAGAACGAGCGGCTGACTTCGCCCGTGTGACGCTCGCGGCGGATGTAGTTCCCCGCGTCGTCCTTCTCATCGTTGGATTCCGTGCGCGAGGCGGCAATCGTGAGATAACCGTTCTCGTAGTGGAGGGCGATGTCCTCCTTCGTCATGCCCGGCAGATCGGCGGTCAGCTCGTAGTGAT
>ERZ773035.1564-NODE-1564-length-16295-cov-6.377894_pt1 | contig 16295 bp, 10 predicted proteins | sample MGYA00511487_ERZ773035 | MGnify/ENA primary metagenome ERZ773035 (study PRJEB29015, sample SAMEA2737985) | human oral metagenome | biome: human oral; feature: human-associated habitat; material: dental | place: China | collected 2024 ...
AAAGTGGTTGACCGTTTCGATGATATCGTCGACCGGAACACCTCCGGCAACATCCGCGGTATTCGTCTCAAAGATCATTCGCGTCTGATCCTCACTGAGCCTGCTGCCCTCGATGTGATTGGAATTGTACGTCATACGTATCTGAAGCTCGTGGTACAGACCGCCCGGCATTCGGATATGCTTCTCGTCGCGCAGCGTCTGAAGCAGAACGTTGTCCGACACACTGCGACAGAGCTCCTCCGGCGCACAATCGAGGAATGCGGCAATCCTCACAAGTACATGATCGGCGAGCCTTTCCCCCCGTCCGATTTTGGCGATCGTTCGAGAGGAAATGCCGAGCTGCGCAGCAAGTGCCGTCTTTGTTAGGTGTCTGCCTGTTAATTTTCGTAAGAGCCCCTCATATGAAAGCATGACGTTCACCTCGTTTCTTTACTTACCTTTACTTATTGTGACATAAAACGATGAAAAGTAAAGGTGGTTACGGGAAAAAGTAAAGGAAGGATTCCTTAAATTGATAAAATCGAGTTCCTACCTTTTATTGAATGTCGTGAATATATTACAAATTCGTGTTAAAATGAGATAATAAAATCTGGAGGCGAGATCATGGATAACAAGAAGGAAATGGAGCGGGCGGAGCTGCCCCACGCCATTATAACATCGAATGCGGGCAAGTGCGGCGGCGAATACTACACTCCACAGGAAGTCTCCGAGCTTCTCATGCGCCTCACCGCCATTGGGAAAACGCAGGTGAACAAGGTAGATGCTGGGGAGTGAAAGATTATGGGATCCGAACAGTGCATAGAAAAAATATATGACGAAGAACGCCAACTGATTCAGCAGGCGGAACGCGAAAAACGTCTGGTATTCTTTGTTGGGGCAGGAGTCTCGATTGCCTCCGGTATGCCGTTGTGGTCAGAGGCTGTTGCTGAGATTAAAAAGAAACTGCCTGCTGAGGGGGATCAGGAGGATTTCTTAAAAATAGCTCAATATTATTATAGAAAATATAGAGAAAATGAATATACGAGATTTATGAGACAGCTTTTTCGATATGGTAAAAACCTATCTCCCAATTCGATACATCATGAACTCATGAAATTCCAAGTCAGTACCATTGTTACGACGAACTATGACGATTTGTTAGAAGAGACATTTCGTCAAGCTTATCGTGTTGTGGATGTCATTCGTCGAGATAAAGATTTGGCTTATGGATGTGCAGAAAATAAAATTATAAAAATGCACGGTGATTTTGTGTATGATAATTTCGTATTAAAGGAAGAAGACTACTTAAATTATTCTCGAAATTTTCGTCTGATACAGGCGTATATCAAGGCACTCATCGCAGGAAATACAGTTTTATTTATTGGCTATTCCTTTCGGGATCCTGACTTAAAACATATTTTTTCGTGGCTTAGAGACATTCTGGGACGTGATATGCCACGCTCCTATATGATCCTGACAAATAGCGCATATTCTGAACTGGAGGCAGGGTATTTCGACGATTTTGGCATCAAGTTACTCTATGCGGATCAGAAATATTCGGGATTGTCACATGAAGATCAACTGGTAAAAATGCTCCAATTTCTTCGCGAAAAAAAGGAGCAAACTATGGTAAGAAAGATATATGATGCCCTAAGACCGCTATGGCATTTGAAATATGTCCATAGGCGATACATAGAGCGAGCGTTTTCGACGGCAGGTATATGCTTGGATAACAATCGTTTCATTGTGATTGAAAATATTGGATTTACTATATTGGATCGGATCCGAGCTTTTGGCAGTGCGACGGACGTTTCTCAGGAGGAATGTGTGCCAGACGATGATAAGGAGTGCTATGAAGATATTTATAAAATTCTTGCAAAAAGCGGAGTTTATTGGTATGTACGTGATGAGAAAATGTACAAACACAAAATTTTTCAGCCACATTTAGACGAAGCCCTCAGTATGGAGCATATCCTTTCTGCTGTCGTGGAATATGATATACCTAAACTAAAAAAACTGAAACATAAAAATAAGATGTCGTTAGGAAAAGATCCTGTCCTATACGTGGAGCAGGCTGCTCTTTCCTATCATCTGGAAGAGTATGCGGAAGCCTACCAATATTTACAGAAAGCCACAGATGCCTGTTATCGGCAGGAAAAATACGTTTGGTATTTTATTTCCTTGCTGAATCGAAAATATTTGGCAAAAATAATATATATGCGCCCTAGATTACGCTATTCGGAGGAAGAAACGGAAAAAATTAGGGAAGATGCGGAGGGGATAGACTTAAATAAGGTGTTTTATTCTTTACCGGACATGGGAAATGAACATAATACTTTTCTGCGCGAGTTATACACGTTCCAAATATTTTATTCAACGTTGCTTGATACGCATAAGAAAGCAGAGAAGGCACAAAAAGAAGCACAGACATCCTATACGTTGTTTACGAATACACCTGCGATTATAGAGCTGCGTCAATATGTTACGGAAAATTGGCTCTATGTGATAAAAAACGGTATTCTTCTTGATCAGTATATAGAGTTCTCCTCTTGCGTGCGGCAATATGCGTCCAGTCTTTTAACGACAATGACAGCCATGCGTATTGAGAGGAAAGAAGACACTCCATTTGATACCGCCGTTCGAAATGTACAGCCGGAGCAGATAGATGCGATGGATATTTACTTTATATTGCGTTATCTGCCATTGGAAGATATAAAGTCTATTTTATCACGAAATGAAGGTTCCCCAATCATTATAAACAACGATGCGGTTCAACGGTTGGAACATATCCTGTTGAACATGCGACATGTAGATAAATTGGAGGCCGACGAGCTTTTTGAAAAGATACTGTGTCTGCTGTATCATAGTGAATTGTCCTGTCCCTTGATACAGGCTGTTTTACAGACCTTGGTAAATCCTGTTGGAAATATTCGCTTTCCGGGACAGAGAATTGCCATTACCAATTTTTTTGCGCAGGCATCACGGTGTGAAAACCTGATGACGGAGGAAATAAATTCTGCAGAGCTGCTTCATGAATTTATAGAACAGCTTTTAGAGGCGGTCATTCATCGATATGTTGACCAGTATGAGGTAGAACACCTTTTGGTAAATGCACTGTATCTCTATAAAAAGATGAAGAATGGCGGCGATTTCAAGAGTCAATACATGTCTGCTTTGCTGTCGGAAGAGTACCTCTATACGCTGAGCAGTCTGTATTCGTATGTTGATGATAACCGAAAAAAAGAAATTACAAATTTAGCTGAATGTGTAAAATGGGATTTTAGTGGAATCATCCAAAATACAATGCAGAATTCTATCGATTTGGCAAATACGGTGAGAGAAAATCATACATTAGAGCCGTTAATTCTATTTTGTAAATTGCTCAGCACAAAGATCTTGGTACCTGATAAAGAGCAAGAAGAAAAACTCCTTGCCATTCTGCAGGAGGTGCCGGATGATCGCAAGCTGGTATATCCAAGTTCTTATGAGAGGATTGTGGACTGTATTGGTAATGCCTATCTCGCGCAATCTTTCATAGAGACGGAAAGAGTACGTACATTTATTCAACGGGCTGGCATACCGTTCTATTCGTGGGTTGTTGATCCGGAAAACTACGACTACAATAAATTTGAATGTGAATGGTTGATGGATTGTTCACCGGAAGTGCTGCGGTGCATGGGAAACAATAAAAAAACGCGAGAAAATATCCAAAATGCCATTCGCGTACAATATATGACATCGGGAAAAAAGAAAGATATTCTAAAAATATATTTTCAGTATTTTGTGGGCTGAAATTTCTGATCAATGGTTACATTCGTAGGCTGATGGCGATTTACACCGCTGTCAGCGTGTTGGTGTGCAATGGGATGGGGAGTGATGCCGCTGCGTCGAAAAACAGGGAAAAGCCGTATGCGGTCGAATATATACATGGGGAGAGCGCGGCTCGCCCACTTTTGTGTACGAATCATTGGAGCGAATGAGAGGAGTGGGCAATGCCAATGCAGAGAGGCCGACAGGGGAGAGGGCGCAGCCCGTACAGTGCAGCGATGACGCGGGAACAGTTTCTGTTCTACGAGATGCGTATAACGGCACGCCTCCTCCATGAGGGGCTTCCTCCTGCCGCAGTGGAGGAACGGATCGCTGCGGAGAACCTGTTTCAGTATCCGACAGAGCGGATGCTCGGGCGTATGGCACGCGCCTGTCTCAGGCGGCTCGCTGTACTCGATGATCCGGCACTCGTTGAGGCGCTGGCGAATGCGCCGTTTGATGCGGCAAAACAGATCGCTCTCTATGCGATGATGAAGTCCTATGTGCTCGCTGCGGAGTTCATGGTGACGGTTGTCGGCGAAAAGTACCGCACACGCGACTTTACCCTTGGGAGAGCTGACATCGCCGCATTCTTTCTCCGTCTGCGCGAGCAGGACGATGTCGTCGCCGCATGGAGCGAGCAGACCATCACAAAACTACGACAGGTACTCGTAAAGATCCTTGTGGAAAACGAGTATCTGGATAATGCGCGTGCACAGCGTCTGAACCCTGTCTGGCTCAGTCCCGTACTTGAGCGTGCAATCCGAGCACATGGCGATGAGGTGCTGCTGCCCGCATTCAACTGCTTTTCTTGACACATGAAGGAAACCTATGAAAAATCTGCAAGAACGCCTCGCCGACCTGCGTGCCCTCGTCTGTCATCCCGATTTTCTTGCGGGGCGGGGGCTCAGCAACGAGGTTAATATCCGATTTTTTTGCTACGCACCGCACGAGGAGCCGACGGTCACGCATTTCCTGCGACAGCTGCAAAAAGATGCAACAGAGAATTTTTGCCCCGTTATACACGACCTCTATCGCATATTTCTCGATGGCTGTGCGGATCTCGGCATCCTTGAGGAAATCCCTGCGATGGAGGAGGAGCGCGGGCGGGACTTTTTGCGTGCGCAGCTGCACGCGGCGGTCGGCGAGCCGGCGTTTATTGAGCGTATTGCACCGGAAAACCTCACGCGTGGCAGGGATGTCCTTATCCTCACGGGGGTAGGGGATGTCTTCCCCTTTTTGCGCGTGCACACACTTCTCGCCGCGCTGCAGCCACACATCACCGACATCCCGATCCTTGTCATGTACCCCGGCACATTCGACGGATATCGGCTGCGGCTCTTTGATCGTCTCGCGCCCAGCGACTACTACCGCGCATTCAATATTGTCTAGGGAAAATCCCAGCGCAGGAGGAACATCATGCAGATTCGTGACATGTTTGCACAGGACATCAACCGCCTGATCAACGGCGTTATCAAAGTCGATCAGGATGCGGACAGCATTATCGCGCAGGAGGTGCGGGAGTATGTCGTCACACAGGAGCTGAAAAAACATTTTGCCAACTTTTTCAGTGTCTACCGCCGTGCCTTTGACGAACCGACGGACAGCATTGGCGTATGGATCTCGGGCTTCTTCGGCAGTGGTAAATCGCACTTCCTCAAGATGCTCTCCTACCTTCTCGAAAACAGACAGATCGATGGGCAAAGAACCGCCGAACTCTTTTACGCAAAACTGGCGGATTCACCCGAGACCGTTCACGCAATCGAGTACGCCACACGCGCACGCACGGAGACCATTCTCTTTAATATCGACGTATTCAGTGCGGGTCCGCGCGGGCAAAGCAGCGTACCGAACGTCTTTGCAAAAATGTTCTACAACCACCTCGGCTACTACGGAGCAGATCTCAAGGTCGTGCGGCTCGAGCAGCACATCGCGGCAGAGGGACGGACGGAGGAATTTCGCCGCGTCTTTGCAGAGAAAAAAGGCGGTTCGTGGGAAGCGTCTCGCCGTGCCTACGCATTCCATGAGAAAATCATCGTCGAGACCCTGATGGAGGTGCTCGGCATGAGCGAAGAGGGGGCGCGCGACTGGTTTCGCGAGGAGCGCGCAGAACTCTCCATCGATGAACTCGTTGCTGATATTCGTGCCTATGTCGAGGCACAGGAGACGGACTTCCGCCTCATCTTTATGATCGACGAGGTCGGACAGTACGTCGGGACGGATCGCACGATGCTACTCAACCTCCAATCCATTGTCGAGACTATCGGCGCACGCTGCATGGGCAGAGTCTGGGTCATGTGCACAGGGCAGGAGGCGTTGGACGAGATCATACGCGTCCGCGCGGATGAGTTCTCACGCATTCAAGCGCGCTTTTCCACACGACTTTCCCTCTCCTCCTCCTCCGTAGACGAGGTCATTCAAAAACGTCTCCTAGAGAAAACAGCGGATGCCACCTCCGCCCTCCGCACACAGTATGACAGACAGTATGCTGCCGTCCTGCGCAACGTGTTCAGCTTCGTGGAGACACCGCGCGATATGCGGGGCTATGATAATGCAGAGGACTATGCGGCGAACTTCCCGTTCGTGCCCTACCAGTTCCTCCTCCTGCAGCGGGCGTTTGCCGCGATTCGCAAACACGGCAACGCCGGGCAGCACCACTCGGGCGGCGAGCGTTCCATGCTCTCCGCATTTCAGGAGACCGCGCAGCGGCTTCAGGAGCGTGATGCGTATGCCCTCGCACCATTCTTCCATTTCTATGACAGCGTGCACGGCTTCCTCGACAGCTCCATTCGACAGGTCATTGAGCGTGCACAGCAGGCAGCGGAGCGTGGGGAGGGACTTCTCCCTGCGGACGTGAACGTACTCAAACTCCTCTACCTCATCCGCTACATTTCAGACGATATGCCCGCCGTCCTCGAGAACATCGTTATCCTCATGGCGGACGACGTGCGCGTGGATAAGATTGCTCTGCGCACAGAGATCACGCGCTGCCTCGAACGTCTGCAGGGGCAGAACTACATCGGGCGCAGCGGCATGCGCTATCACTTCCTTACGAACGAGGAGCAAGACATCCAGCGCGGCATCAACCACACCGATGTCGATACCGGCATGATACAGGAGCGCATTCATCAGATCGTCTTTGCCGATCTCTATGCGGCGCGTAAATTCCGCTGTGGGGAATACGACTTCGACTTCGACGCTGCAGTCGATCGGATGGGCGGCGGCAGCGGTGGGCTTCGACTCGTGATCCTCACGGCAGCGGAGGATCCGCAGCTGCGCACCGAGCAGAGCGTACTGCTGGGCTCAAAGGGGCAGGCGGTGCTCGTCCTTTCGGATGCGCCCTACTACGAAACCCTCGAACACGCCATGAAAATCCGCCAATACGTGAAACAGCAAAACTTTGCAAACCTGCCGAAATCCGTTGAGAACATCATCAAGGGCTATCAGGACGAGGCGATGCGGTGCGAGGCAGAGGCGCGGGAGGCACTTGTCGCAGCGATATGCACAGCAGAGACGTACGTCGACGGCGAGCGTGTCAGCCTCACGGGCAAGGATGTAAAGGCGCGTCTCGACCAGGTGCTCTCACAGCTCGTCGCACGCGTCTATCACAAGCTTGACCTCATCACGAAAAACATCAAGAGCGACGATGAGATTCGTGCACTGCTCGAAGGAGCGGAGCAGCCCCTCCCCGACATGGCGGAGGCGAACAGTGATGCCGCGCTGAGCATCGAGGAGTATCTGCGTCTGCAGGAGATGGCAAAACGCCCCACCTCCATGGCGGATGTGCAGAGCCGCTATCAGGCAGTACCCTACGGATGGCGCGAAATCGACATCGCTTATGCCACGGCACTGCTCATCAAAGAACAGCGTATCACCGTCAAATACGGCGGTGAAAGTATTCGTCCCGAGCATCCGAAACTCCCCGACTTCCTGCGACGCAGGAGCGAGATACCGAAAACACGGATCTGTATCCGTCAGAGCGTTGACAAGGGAAAGATGCGGCAGGTACGCGCGATCTTGGAGGAGTACTTTTACGCGATGAACTTGCCCGCCGACGAGGACGGGCTTACGCATTACATCATCGAGCAATTCGCAGCACAGCGGAGACACTACGAGGAACTGGCGCGAAAGTACGATCAGAACGCCAAATACCCGGGGCGCACAGTCATCACGGCGCTGCTGCATCAGATTGCGCAGCTTCTGGCGCAAAAGAGCGACAACAATGCACTCATCGGACACATTCTCACACACGAGAATGAGCTTCTGAACACGAAAGAAGCGGCGCGGCAGGTCGAGGAGTTCTTTGCAAAGCAGTCAGATACATTTGATCTGGCTGTCCGCCTTGAGAAAAAGACACGCGATGAGCTGAGCTACCTCACAGGCTCTGTTGAGGCAACCAATGCCCTGAACGAGATCCGCAAACGCATCACATTCACCGAGGAGTTTGACTACAGCGGCATCCCGCAGCTCAGTGCCCTCATGACAACCGTCAATGCCGCATACGACGCCCTGCTCACGGCAAAGCGTGCGGAGATCGGCGAGGTCGTCACCGACTGTCTCGGCGCGATCCATCAGGCAGCGGCAGACAACCCGCGTGCGCGGGAATATGTGCGTGCAGCCGACGACTTCTATACGAAAAAACGTGAGGAAATCGCCGCGTTTACCAGTCTCGTCAAGCTTGACGGACTTCTCCCGCAGATGTATCAGAAACTCGACGAAATGCGCAAGCGGATCGACGTGCTTACCGCACCGCCCACGCAGACTGCAGCGAAATCGAGCGTCGCGACACAGCCCTCAGCAGTGGGGACGGCGCAGCCCGCTGCTCCGCGTCCCACACCGAAGAACATCAAACAGTATGCCCGTCAGGTACTCTTCCCGAGCGAAACCCTCGCGAGTGAAGCTGACATCGATGCCTACCTTGCACGTATCCGCAAACAGCTCGTTATGTATATGAAGGGCTGCGACGGAATCCAACTGAAATGAGGTGAAAAACTGTGCATATTAAAAAAATGACATTGGAGAACTTTCGGTGTTTTGAGCATCTGGACATTGAATTTCCGCAGGACTATGCGGTACTGATCGGCACGAATGGCGCGGGAAAGTCCTCTATACTGGATGCCCTCTCCATAGGAACCTCGGTTTTCCTTATGGGAACTGGCATCTCTATGATACACTTTCACGAATCAGACATTCGATCCTTTACCTATACGCATAGAGGAGGTGGATTTCACCGTGAAGATCGGTATCCTGTCAGAGTCTTTGTTCGGGCGGAGACCGAGGATCATGATTTTTTCGAGTGGGAGAGAGAAAAAAAATCTCCTAATGGTAGAGTGAGTGCAAGAGAATCAGGACCCATTAACCATTTTGATAGGGATCCACGTGCAATTGATAAAGAAAATGATCTCTTGCGCCCTTTGCCTCTTCTTGTTTGTTATGGAACGGATCGTCTCTGGCTGCCCAAGAAAAAAAGAAAAGATCCGTCCACTGGAAATACCCCCACGCGTTTTGATGGATATGCAGATGCATTGGTTGCAGCGACAAATGAAGAACTAATGCAGCAGAGATTTCAGCAGTATGCACTTGTTGAGGTGCAAAATATGAAGTCTCTTCCAATCTTTCAAGCCATAAAGAGTGCAATGGGGCGGTTGTATCGTGAGATGGATGACGGATTGGAAGAAGTTCGTGTCGCATACGATTTCAAAACTTGGGAAATTGAAATTCATGTGAAACACAAGAATGAGGAGTTTGTGTCACGTCCCCTGCGCTATTTAAGCGACGGGATCAAATCCATGCTCTCCATAACGGCAGATATAGCATGCCGTATGGCTCTTTTGAATCCCCATCTTGGAGAGCATGTAATAGCGGCGACTACTGGCATCGTCCTCATCGACGAGATCGATATGCACCTGCATCCCTCGTGGCAGCGGAAAATCCTCGCGTCACTCAAAAAGGTATTCCCGCGCATCCAGTTCATCGTCACCACCCATGCGCCCGCCGTCCTAGCGAATGTGCCGCGTGAAAACATCATCGTTTTTTCGGAGGGAAAGGCGTATCCGCCTGCCGAACATACCTACGGACGGGATGTCAACACCATCCTACGTGACGTGATGGGGACAGAGGTGCGTCCGCAGGAAGTCATGGAGAAGAAGGACTTGTTCTATAAAGCACTGGACGAAGGGGATTTTTCAGCGGCGGAGAAACAACTCGGCGTACTGGAAAAAATCTTGGGTCAGAGTGACGAGGAGGTCGTCTATATGACGACAATGCTCGATCTAGAACGCTGAGGTAATGTCATGCTCTACATTCAGAAAAACCCTCCGCCCGGCACATTCATACAGTATCAGAAGAGCAATGGCGCGTGTTTTGATGGGATGGATACAGATGTGAAGAATGCCCTGCGCACGGCACTGCTTGCGGAGCAGGGCTATCTTTGCGCCTATTGCATGACCCCGTTGGAGGATGCCCCCGATACGGTCAAAATTGAACACTACACGCCGCGCGACTCAGACAATGAACTGACCTATAAAAATTTACTGGCAGTATGTTACGGAGGAGAGAGAAAGCCGCCGAGGGAGCAGACCTGTGACACGAGCAAAGGCAATACCGTCCTTAGCGTTGATCCTCAGAACAAGGCACATATTGAGCAAATCCGCTACGAGATGAGTGGAGCAGTGCTCTCTCAAAACAAATCGATCATGGCAGACTTGGACAATGTACTAAATCTGAATTGCGTGCGGCTCAAAGATGCACGGAAACAGGTGCTCATGGCTTTTTGTGCCGTTATGAAGCGGGACAAGCAGGATAAAACTGCCTCCAAAGGGTATCTGGAAAAGAAACTGCAAACCTATCAGGAGCGGCAGCATGGTCGATATTCCCCCTACTGCGGCATCCTGATCTGGTATCTTCAGAGACGAATCCGTCAATGTAGCTGATTGCGTTATTTCCTGTGGATCGAATGAGGTGAACCCATGCTGAAATCAATCTACCTGCATAACTTCAAGAGCTTTGCAGAGGCAGAGCTGCCGCTCGAGCAGCTTACACTGATGATCGGCTCGAATGCGAGCGGCAAGAGCAACGCGCTTGAGGCATTGTGGATCTTGTCGCAGCTTGCCACGGGGCGGGAGCTCTCTGTCATTTTGGACGGAGAACGTCGTTCGGATGGGCGCGTGCGCGGCGGGAGCGCGGCTTGTCCTCGTGTACCGTTTCAGAGTTTTGAACTCGGCTGCACCTATCAGGCGGAAAAATATGAACTCGAGTATCGCATCACGATTCGGGTGGATGATGGTGTCGTTGTAGAACGTGAATCGTTGAAGCGAATCATGCAGGATAAGCGTGAAGTGCTCTTTGAAACAGAGGAAAGTGTGCCTCCATGGTTTATTTCTGTTCAATATCTGACGGGTGAGAAAAATGATCTTGGCACACTTTGTGAGCATAAAATGTCGACGCTGTCACAGATTTATGGACAAATGTTAAGAGATACTGAAGTCCTTAGACGTACAGCCTCTGATATTCAGTTATTCCGTCTAGTGTTAAGTAAAATCTTCCTGTTCCAACCGGAACCGTGGCGCATGCGTGATTATGCCCGTATGGGGGATAAAGAGCTGCGCTTTTATAGCGAGAACCTTTCTGCTGTTCTATATGACCTATGTGAAAAAAAGTGCCATAAACAAGATATATTGAATGCGATCAATGATTTGCCAGATAACGGCATTGATGATATTGAATTTATTCAAACCGGAGTGGGTGATGTCATGCTGTTACTGCATGAATCTGGCGGGATTCAAATGGATGCCCGCCAGCTCTCTGACGGGACGCTGCGCTGCCTCGCGATTCTCGCCGCTGTATACAGCGAACCGGAGGGGAGCATGATCGTCGTCGAGGAACTGGACAACGGCATCCACCCGAGCCGCGTCGCAAAACTCCTGCACGCCGTTCAGCAGATCGCCGCCGAGCGTCACCTCATGCTCGTTGTCACAACGCACAACCCTGCTGTGATGGATGCCGTCGACCCCGACCATATGGACGGCGTTGTGCTTTGCTATCGGAGCAAGGAGGATGGCGCGAGCACATTCGCGCGCATCGTCGATCTGCCCGACTACCTCCGCCTCGTGGCAAAGGGGACGATGGGAGAGCTCGCCGAGCAGGATGCGTTCATCAAGTCAATCCGCGAGCCGCATGATATTTCAAAGCATGATTACTCGTGGCTGTGGGAGGATTGACAATGGAACGGACGGTATACTTCCTTGACACTTCAATTCTGCTCAATATTCTTCGTGTTCCTAAGAGATGTCAACACGCAGAGGAAGTAAAAGATGACTTTGAAAAACTGAGATAGGGGAAGCATACGATGATTCTACCGCGTGCTGCACTTGTCGAGACGGGGAATCACATAGCTCATATTGAGGATAAAACAGTATGCAGAACCTGTGCCAAAAAGTTCTCGCAGCTCATTATGAAAAGCCTCAGTGGCGAAGCCCCTTGGACATATAATGCCAATCAACTCACAGAAGCTGCACTACAGACGATGGCGAAGTGTTTTCCTGATTATGCACAGCAGTATAAGATGGGATGGGGCGATCTTTCAATCCTGTCAGAGTGTATGGATTATCAACGCCTCGTTGGAAGACATACGCAAGTCAAAGTGTGGAGCAAGGATCAGCACTTTGATGTGCTGGAAGGTATTGAAAGTATTTCATCCATATCAAGCACATAAGTCTCCCCCGTCGCTACGGGGGAGGGGGACCGCGTTAGCGGTGGAAGGGGCGCTTTGGACAGCGCAGGAAGACCTGCGAAGGAGTACAGCATGGACAAGAACGCGATCAAAAAATATGCCGTATGGGCACGGCGGGCACTCATCGGGAGTGTCGCGCAGCGTGCTGCCCTCTATGGCATCACGGCGGAGGATGTGGGCGATGCGCGTGCGGAGGTCGTGATGGGGCGCGTGCTCTCGTCCACGGAGCAGAGACAGCACCGCTCCCTCATTGAACGTATCCGTACGGAGGGCTATACTGCCGCCATCGAGGGCATCGCCTACACATGGTTCAACCGCTTTATTGCACTGCGCTTCATGGAGGTAAACGGTTATCTTCCGTCCCGCGTGCGCGTCTTTACCGATGAAAACGATGCGTTCCGCCCACAGATCATGACAGAGGCACTTGATCTTACGATGGAGGGGATTGATCCGCAGCAGATCTATGCGTTCAAGAACGCGAACGATGATGAGGGGCTGTTCAAGTATCTCATCATCGCTCAGTGCAACGCACTGAACGCTATCCTTCCGCGTATGTTTCAGCGCATCGGCGATGATACCGAGCTGCTCTTTCCCGAGAACCTCCTGCGCGATGGCAGTGTTGTCCATGAGCTTATCACGCGCATCCCTGCGGAGGACTGGCAGGATCAGGTGCAGATCATCGGCTGGCTCTATCAGTACTACAACAGCGAGCCGAAGGATACGGTGTTCGCGAACCTCAAGAAGAATATCAAGGTGACGAAGGACACCCTGCCCGCTGCGACGCAGCTCTTCACCCCCGACTGGATCGTGCGCTACATGGTTGAGAACAGTCTCGGGCGGTTCTGGCTTGCGGGGCATCCAAACGAAGACTTGCGTGCGGGATGGCACTACTATATGGAGGAGGCGGAGCAGACCGAGGAGGTTGCAGAACAGCTCAGAGCACTGCGTGCAGAGGCAGCCGCGCTCAGCCCCGAGGAGATTCGCTGCATCGACCCCTGCATGGGCAGTGGACACATCCTCGCCTATCTCTTTGACGTGCTCATTGAGATCTATGGGGCGCACGGCTATGCGACGGTGGATGCGGTCAAAAATATTGTCACGAAGAATCTCTACGGTCTCGACATCGACGAGCGCGCGGCGCAGCTTGCCTACTTCACCGTCATGATGAAGGCGCGTGCATATGATCGGGGCTTCTTTCGGCGCGGGATTCAGCCGAATGTGTACGCCATTGTGGAGAGTAACGCGGATGGCGCGTTTATCTATGACGGCGGTGCAGGGATTGCGGAGGAGGAGCACGCGGCGGCACTCAGCGATGTCATGGCAACATTCACCGATGCGCGGGAGTATGGATCGCTCATCGTTCCGCCCGCGCATGACTATGCCGCTCTGGCAAACGCGTGGGAGTGGGCGCAGATGGCAGCCGCGCCCGATGTGAACGTGACGCTGTGGAGCAGCGAGACGAATGATCGGATCCCGCAGCTCATCCGTCAGGCGCAGATCCTTACGCAGAAATATCATATCGTCGTCACGAACCCACCCTATATGGGCAGCAAAGGTATGGGGGCGAAGCTCGCGAAGTTTGTCAAGGAACATTATCCTGACAGCAAGAGCGACCTCTTTGCGGCATTTATTGAGCGGTGCGGCGACTTTGCAAACGCAGACGGCTATCATGCACTTGTGACACAGCACGCATGGATGTTTCTGTCGAGCTATGAGAAACTGCGTGCAAAACTCCTGCAAAAAGAAATTATCAGCATGGCCCATCTCGGTGCGCGTGCATTCGAGGAGATCGGCGGCGAGGTCGTGCAAACCACGGCGTTCGTCCTCGCAAATCGGCACATTGACGGATATGCCGGAAGCTATGCGCGGCTCGTGGATGCGAACACGCAGGATGGCAAGGAAGAACTCTATCTCAGTGAGGCAGAGCGTTATGCGGTGCGGGAGGAAAACTTTGAACAGATTCCGGGAATGCCCGTTGCCTATTGGGTGAGTGAGGATATTCTTCGTATATTTGCCGTATCGAAAAAAATGGATGTTTTTGCGGTATCCAAGCAAGGTCTTGCGACAGCGGATAATGATAGATTTTTGAGATTGTGGTATGAGGTTGATATCGGGCAAATCAAGTTTAATGCACGCACAGCGGAGGAGTTTTTGGAAGCGCGGAAAAAATGGGTGCCCTATAATAAGGGGGGAGAATATCGAAAGTGGTATGGAAATAATGACTATCTTGTAAACTGGGAACATGATGGGGCTGAGATAAAAAACTTTCGTGATACTAATGGAAAATTACGTTCTCGTCCACAAAATTTAGTATATTATTTTCAAGAATCTGCCAGTTGGTCGGATATAACCTCAAATAATCCTGCCTTTCGTTATAAAGCGCATGGAAGTATATTTGATATCGTTGGGAAAAGTCTCTTTAGCAGTGACAAATTATTATATTTATTGGGGCTGTGTAACACAAAAATTGTCCGGGATATTTTGCATATCATAGCACCAACATTACATTTCCAAACAGGCGATATTGACAACATTCCTGTCATTTTGGATGATAGAAAAAAAACATCCGTCGAACTTCTTGTAAAAGAAAACATTTCCATCTCCCGCGCCGACTGGGATTCTTACGAGACCTCATGGGACTTCCAATCACATCCCCTTGCGCCCACCGCATATGAGCGACGTGAACAGTTCTCCTACAATATCAACGCTGACGCACGCAGAAAATCGGTGACGCTGCTCTCGGATCGCTATGAGCGTTGGGCATGGGATTGTAATGCACGGTTTGATCAGCTGAGACGCAACGAGGAGGAGCTGAACCGTATCTTTATCGATATCTACGGTCTCGCGGACGAACTCACGCCCGCCGTTGCGGAGCGCGATGTAACTGTGACGCATGTCTATGGCACGGCGGCGGATGTCCCCGCAGAGATGAAGGGGAGCAGCTACGTCCTCACACGCGCGGATGCCGTGCGGTCGCTTATTTCCTATGCCGTTGGCTGTATGTTCGGACGCTACTCGCTCGACGAGGAGGGCATTGTCTATGCGGGCGGGGAATGGGATGCGACCCGTTATAAGACCTTTATCCCCGATGCGGATGCGATTATTCCTGTCTGTGACGACGAGTATTTCATCGACGATATTGCCGCGCGTTTCGTTTCGTTCGTGGAGACGGTGTATGGGGCGGATACCCTTGAGGAGAATCTGCGCTTTATCGCGGACGCGTTCGGCGGGCAGGGCAGTCCGCGCACGGTGATCCGCAGTTACTTCCTGCGGGACTTCTATGTTGACCATGTGCGCCGCTATCGGAAACGTCCGATTTACTGGCTGTTTGACAGCGGTGAGAAAAACGGGTTCAAGGCACTCGTCTATCTGCATCGTTACGCGCCTGACACGCTCGCACGGATGCGGACGGACTACATTCACCCGCAGCAGTCGCGCTATCAGGCGGCGCTCGCCGATGTAGAGCGACTGCTTACGGAGGCGCAGGGGGCAGAGCGCGTCCGGCTCACGAAGCGGCGCACGGCACTCCGCGCACAGGAGGAGGAGCTGCACGCCTATGAGGAACGCGTACACCACCTTGCCGATCAGATGATCGCCCTCGACCTCGACGACGGTGTGCGGCACAACTATGCTCTGCTGCAGGATGTGCTCGCGAAGCTGAAATAGGGGAGTGCCCCTATCGGCTCACTATGTTCGTCGCCTACTGACCTGTTTCCGAATCAGCTTCGTCCTACGGACCTGCTTCTTGGACAGGTCAGCAAGCGGTGGAAGGGGGGGC
>ERZ773035.1565-NODE-1565-length-16292-cov-15.303997_pt1 | contig 16292 bp, 11 predicted proteins | sample MGYA00511487_ERZ773035 | MGnify/ENA primary metagenome ERZ773035 (study PRJEB29015, sample SAMEA2737985) | human oral metagenome | biome: human oral; feature: human-associated habitat; material: dental | place: China | collected 2024 ...
CCCGTTCTCGGTTTTATGATTAATTTCTTTAACTTCATGATATATCAAGTTTGTTAGCCAGTGATTTTTAGGCTATGCGTTTCTGAGTTCTTAGGTGCGTAAGGTTAGTGCATACGCTGGGATTAAGGTACTCAGGAACTACTTATTCGGCTGATACCATAGAGGCTAAGGCAACCGACAAAGCAGCCGTGGCAAATTGACTTTCCCCAGTATCGGTATTTATCGGCAGGAATATTTAACTCGACAGCAAAGTTCGTTATTTTATTTGATAATGACAACTAAAAAGAAAGAAAATGATAATGAAGCCGTCGTGACTTTTAATATTGCTATAGTATGGATAGATGTTTGTTATCTCTGTGATGCCAACACAAGATAGGCACTCATCTCAAAGACGGAGTGCAGTACCTATCAACTCTATGGTTTATAAGCCTGCGAAAACCCAACAACTCACAAATACATCAACTCGTGGACATATCAACCTATCAACTCAAAATAAACACAAACTCAAAAAATCATAAACCTATAAGCTCACAGATTCATAAGCATGTAAACTAATCAGCCCAAACAATGAAAAAGCTCATCAACCCAAAACCTTAAATTATTATCTTTTATTTTACAATTCCTCTCTAATTTTCACTCCGTTCTAGCGAAAATACAGGTTGAAAAGTACGAAAATAGCCACTGTTTTTAACCTTTCACACCTTTTGCTTTGTCTACTTTTAAGAACACAACCTGCATTTTGCACCATTTAGCCTTTCTAGTTTGGCCGCCAACTCGTATTTTTTTAAGTCCAATTACCCGCTTTTAGCCCCTAAAACCCCACTTTTTAACGGCCATTTTGCCCTTTTGGGCCATGTGTTTCATGGCTCGAAGGGGTTTTATTTATACCATTGAAGCGGATATTTATACTTTCCGCTGTGCATTTTGCAACATTTTGCACTGCATTTTGCGGCATTTTAACTTGCGTTTAGCACCAAAACGCACTGCATTTAGCATCAAAACGCATTGCATTTAGCGGCATATTACACTGCATTTAGCACCAAAACGCACTGCATTTAGCAACAAATAGCCCCAAAATGGGTGCAAACGACGGCTATCATAAATAAAAATTCATTTTGCTGCATTCGCAAGCTTGCCCCATTTTACATCAAAACAAACCCTCGCGAGAATCGTTTTTTTGCGGCAAGGTGGGCGGTTGGCAATCAAAATGGGTACTCATAATGTTAAATTTCTTACTAAAAACCAGACAAAATCATCTATACTGCATACACGCGCACGAGCTACTTAATGATAAGCATGTACGCTTAGGCCCGCCAGCGTGGGCGGTTGCAGAGCATGCTGCTCATGGCCAACGGAGTCTGCATCATGCAAAGGCAGGAGTAATCTGTCATTTGCAACCAGTTTCCTGGCATGTAGAGAATGTATTGAATAACTTTCGCCAGGTAACCTTTTGGGGCATAACCACGTTTTGCCACCGACAAATATGGCAAGTTCTCAGATTTTATTGTATCTTTGTCCAGTACTTCGTACATGAGAGGAGTGTTTATCTTGGTTTTCACAGCACAAAGATAACAAACTCCTCTCAATTTGTAGAAAGATTAAAAGTCAAGACGACTTCAATTTAATTTCCCCTCTTGCCCATAATCTCTGCTGTTTTAACCTACGCATTAAACATTATTAACCTTGCAAGCTACAAGTATTAACTCAACCATTAAAGTAAGACATGCTACACAATCAGGTGAGAACGGTTGTGAAATTGTTATTAACGCCAGTTCATTTGCGTTATTATTAGACTATTTGCGCATCAATATCCCACGTGGCGTTCCTATTGTCTGTCTACTCTTTGTAAAATACCCATGCTCGATAACGAGGTGATAGGCATAAATCATTCACTTAACGTCGATGGTGTGTTGCAACGCTTTTACTTCAGAAGAAGGACCAACAAAGACATGGAAAGGGCCTGGTTCGATAACGGGTTGTAGCGACGAACCAATGATTTTAAAGTCTTCTGGAAGCAAATCAAATGTTACACGCACCGTTTCTCCTTTCTTTATCGCCACGCGTTTAAAGTGCTTTAGCTGCTTAACAGGCTGTACCACCGATGCTGTTTCGGGGGTGAGATATAGCTGGGCAACCTCTTCACCATCGCGTTTACCTGTGTTGGTGAGGTCGAAACTCAGCGCATATCGGCGTTCGCCAACCTTGTTTACTTGAAGATTGGCATAGTGGAAGGTGGTGTAGCTGAGTCCGTAGCCGAAGGGAAAGAGCGGAGTGGCCTGCATTTCCACGTAATTATGTGGCAAGGGCGCACGCTTATTATAGTAAACAGGCAGCTGCCCTTCGCTTCGTGGCACCGAGATAGGCAACCTCCCAGCTGGGTTATAGTCGCCAAAAAGCACATCGGCGATGGCTGTTCCGCCTGCCTCTCCTGGATAATAAGCCGTGAGGAGTGCGTCGGCATGCTCGGCAGCCCAATTCTTCAACAAGGGTCGTCCTTCAATATACACCACAATAAGTGGTTTTCCGGTGGCCTTCAAGGCGGACAAAAGGGCTTGTTGTTTGCCTAAGAGCGAAAGCGTTGCGCGGTCGTAGCCTTCTCCACTCTCCATATCGCTCACACTATTTGCATCCACTTCGGCAGCTCCGGTGGCCTTATAGCTGGTTTTAAAGTCGCGCGCGCTAGACCCTCCCACGCATGCCACCACCACATCTGCCTGCAAGGCCACCTGCACAGCCTCGTCAATTTGTGCACTAGCCTCATCCCTTATGGCGCATCCGCGAGCATAAAGCACCTGTTGTTGTGGCAGTTTCTGTCTTACACCCATCAAGATAGTGGTTACATCGCCCATAGCTTGCGGGGCCGTATAGTCGCCAAGCAGGTTATAAACATTGTCGGCATTGGGCCCAACAACGGCCACCCGCAAGTTTTTAGAGAGCGGAAGCACGCCCTTATCGTTTTTTAAGAGCGTTATTAACTGGCGCGCTGCATCAAGCGCCACTTGCTTATGTGCAACCGAACGAACCGCTTGAGCAGCCTTAACACTTACATAGGGTTTTTCAAAAAGCCCCATTTCAAATTTCTTTCTCAACACTCTAGCACATGCCTGGTCGATAAGTTTCTCGCTTAATGCACCTTTTAGCACAGCCTTTTCCAGTTCGGCATAGGCATTTCCGCCAAGGTCTACGTCCACTCCAGCCTGCATGGCCATAACAGCTGCTTGCTCAAGGTTGGCGCAAACGTGATGCGTGTGATAAAGTCCGTCAATGCTATAAAGGTCCGAAACAACAAATCCATCAAACGCCCACTGCCCTTTCAGCAGGTTGTTATACAACCATGAGTTGCCTGTTGAGGGTATTCCATCGAGCGAATTATACGAAGTCATCACCGAAAGTGCCCCCTCTTTTACAGCTTTTTCAAATGGAGGGAAGAAGTTTTGCAGAAGGTCGCGTGTGCCAACAACGCTCTGATTACCATTCTGTCCGCCCTCAGTTGTGCCATAAGCGATAAAGTGCTTAAGCGTTGCAATGGTTGAATAGGGATTTAACAAGTTTCCACCGCCCAGTCCCTTTACCATTGCAGCTCCAAGAAGAGAAGTGAGAACGGGGTCTTCGCCCATACTCTCTTCAACCCTAGACCAACGTGGGTCGCGCGAAAGGTCTAGCACAGGACCATAGCTTATATGTGCTCCTTGCAGCCTTATTTCCTTTCCTATCACCTGCCCCACGCGTTTTAAAGTCTCCTCGCTCCATGTTGCAGCAAGTGCCAAGCCCGTAGGAAACACCGTTGTGCCGATGGCCATGTGTCCGTGTGGTGCTTCTTCGGCCAAGAAAAGGGGTATTCCCAGTCGGGTGTTTTCGATGGCATAACGTTGCAAGGTATTGCCAGCAGCTGCGGCTCGCTTGGGATTTAGTCCGTTGGCAAGCGTCTTTTGTGTCCAAGGGTCGGCCCTATAAGTAGCCCACAGCATACCGATGTGTCCTTCGCGCAAGTCTTTTTTAAACTGTTCGGATGGCATGGGCTTGTCTCCTTTCAGTTCGTAGTAGTTCCATGCCAAGGTACAACGCAGCTGTCCAATCTTTTCGGCCAGCGTCATACGCCCAAGCAAGTCGGCAACTCGCTCGTTAATGGGTAGGTTTGGGTCTTTATAGGGCATCTGCTGTGCCCATGCTGCTGTGCCCCAAAGGGTTAAAATGATGGCGAAAAGTGTTCGTTTCATACGTGTAAGTGTGAATATTTCGAGCTTGCTGGCTAATGATTTCATTGAGTTTGCGCAGGGCGATACGTATGGTTAAAGCCGTGTTGTGCGCATAAGCTAACGGCGACACAGCATATTTACCCCGCGTAGCGACCTAAGTCTGGTGCCTATTCCAACCTTAACAGCCACGTCAAAGCCTGTTTCTTATTTTCTTCATAGGCCGACAGGCGAGGCATATAGCCCAAATTTGGCTTCACCTTATATAATATTGTGCGCGCATGTTTGGCTTGCGGTTGTTTAAAGAAGGCGTTATACCATGCCCAATGTTTGGTGGTGTCGGCATTATAAGCCAAATAACTTCCCTCGGCCTTGTCAATGTAACGCTCAAACGCGGTCTTGGCATCAGCCGAAAGGGCATCCATGTTGCAATTTACATTATATAACAGGTGGTGACGAGAGAACAAGCGGGCAACAAAGGGCGTTGTGGGTGTAAACACGTTCACAACGAAGCCCAAGCTTTTACCCAAGGCACGAAGACACTCTGTTTCGGCATTTTCTTTGCCATCGGTCATCACCAACACTTGCTTAAGCGGCATGGTTGCCTTGTTGTGTTTGAGCAACGACAGGTAAACGGTATTCATCAAATCTTCTTGTGCATTGTCTTCGGTGGTCTCCCAGTACATGGCTCCAAGCAAGTTTTGGTCTATTATATACTGACATTTGGCAGCAAACGAGTGTGTATTTTCTGCTGCCCACACCAGTTGCCCCGACCAATCTGCGAGGTATGGCACCTGCCCCACCGAGTCCCAGCACGCTTTATAATAACCGCCTGTATAGCCTGTCTTCATATAATGCTCAAGAATGTCGTTGCTATGGTCGCCTCGTCCATAAAGAGGTAGCCCCAAACAGAGTTTGTTTTTGGGTACTCCTGCTTTGATATGGGCCTCTACTGCTTCGCTAACGGTGATGCGACCTGATAGCGGTGAGCGAAAAAGTGTGGTGTGATGTTTGGGGGCATCGGCCACATCGTAGGCCATGATGTTCACAAAATCCATGTATTGTATGCACGAACGAAAGTCTACATACAGGGCATCGGCGATGGTGGCGGCCGTTAGCAGCTTGTCTTTTCCTAACGTCTTACGCAAGTCGCGCATAAGCAGGGTGAAGTTTTTGGTGTCGTCGGGCGAAGACGAAATGCCTGCTTCGCTGCTTGTGGGGTATTCCCAATCAATGTCTATGCCGTCTAGTCCATACAATTTCACAATGCGTGCGCAGTCTTTTGCAAACAGCATGCGGTTCTTAGCATCGGCAGCCATCTCCGAAAAGTTTCCGCTTGTCCATCCGCCCACCGAGAGTTGTATTTTCAATTTGGGATTAATCTGTTTCAGTGCCACCACCTTTCGCAAGAAATCAGGGTTCTGAACGTCGCATCCGTTAAAGGTTTTGTTTACGTGTCCAAAGGCATAATTAATGTTGGTCATCAACATGGGGTTGGGCAATCGCTGGTCGGTCCACGAGCAAACATAAGCTATTACCAGTCGGCCGGGCTGCTGTGCCGACACGCAAAGGCTCATCAGCATGAGCAAAACACTCATCCACAAACGCGGTGTTTTATTTGTTGTCATAACTGGTTATATTGTTGTTGGTGTAAAATTACAAATAAACTTCGACACAACACCAGGATTTCGGGCCTGTTTTTGTATTTTTGCATCTGCAAGTAACCCCCTAAACATCAATTGTCTATTTACGATAGAACTATGAGTAAATGTTTTCTTTTCGGCCTACTCTGGCTAATCATACCCGCAACCACGCTGGCTCAGGGCGAAATTCACCAACGTTCCACCATATACGAGGCTCCAAAAGACGAGCAAGTGATAAAGAAACTGAAACATTGGCAAGACCTTAAATTTGGTGTTTTGATGCACTGGGGACTCTATTCGGTGCCTGGAATTGTTGAGTCGTGGTCTATCTGCGACGAAGATTGGGTGACGCGCGACACCACTCGAACCTACCAAGCATACAAAGACTGGTACTGGGGGCTATGCAACGAGTTCAATCCCACGAAGTTTAACCCCAACCAATGGGCCGACATCTTGCATCGCGCGGGCATGAAATATATGATATTCACCACCAAACACCACGATGGTTTTTGCATGTTCGATTCTAAATTCACCAATTTCTCTATCGCTAAACATGCTTTTAAAGACCATCCGCAAAGCGATGTGCTGAAACATGTGCTGTCGGCTTTCCGAACTAAGGGCTTTATGATAGGCGAATACTTCTCGAAACCCGACTGGCACTCGCAAGATTACTGGTGGGATGTTTACCCCACTAAGCACGGGCGAAATGTGAACTACGATGTAAATCGCTGTCCCTGGAGATGGCAACGCTACAAAACATTTGTGTTTAACCAACTGGAAGAGCTGCTCACCAATTATGGTTCTGTGGATATTCTGTGGCTAGATGGCGGATGGGTTAACAAGGATAACAACCAAGATATCGACATGCCGAGGATTGCACAGATGGGCAGAGCACACCAACCTGGCCTTATTATGGTGGACAGAACCATACATGGCGAGTTTGAAAACTACCAAACACCCGAACGAACCATCCCCGAAACACAACTGAACTATCCCTGGGAAAGCTGCATTACGCTTAGCAACGACTGGGGATGGGTGCCCAATCCCACTTGGAAAAGCCCTCACGCGGTGGTAAACATCTTGGCAGAGATTGTGGCTAAGGGCGGAAACTTGGTGCTAGGCGTTGGGCCTACGCCGCAAGGATTGATTGAACCTGAAGCCGAAAAACGACTCATCGAAATTGGACAATGGCTCAACCGCTATGGAAAAGCGATATACAACACCACCACAACACCGATATATAATGACAAACAGCTGTGGTTTACTGCCAGCAAAGACGGCAAAACACGCTATGCCATCTACGCACTTAAAGACAATGAGACACGCCCCCTCTCGTTACAATGGAAGGGCAATGCGCCTAAGAGCGTGCAATTACTTGGCACTGGCCAACGCCTTAAAATGCAAAAAAATGGGAATGTGATTACCGTTGCTCTGCCCAAGACACTAAAAAACGAACCTTTTGCGCTGCAATTGAACATGTAGCGCACTGGCTGTTTACGTTTCTCGTTGCGCCAAATATCGCCCCACACGCCTCGGTAAGGCACTAACAACCGATTGGAGTAAACCATTATGCAATCCAACCATAACCCTGCACTGCCATATCTACGAAGTGGTCTAGCAGCAGGTTGGTCTTATTAGAAAACGCCTCTCTGTCGTAGGTATTTGGCAAATCCTTGTCGAGCGACCGCTGTATCAGTCCCAACACCCTTGTCTTTGGCTGTGGGTCTTTATACCAGTCAACAATCAATAGGTTTTCTTTTTCCTCCATCAATTTGTTATACAGATTTTTAGAAGCGAGGATAACCGCCTTCTCTTCATTCTTGGTTAGCTTTCGGCCTTGTACAAGTAGGTCGTAGATTTCAAGTTCTTCTTCCTTTAATCCCATATCCGTAGAGCGTCCTTGTTCTGTTTTTAGTTCATCAATCAGCTGCAACAATTTCTCATAATAGTCCTCATTCTCCGTTCCGCCTGCATTGTAAGTGTCAATGATATTCTTGTATCTTTGCGAGAACGGCACCCTCGTACGGTTCTTCTTTATCAACTGTCTCAAGGCTGTTTCTATAAACCTGCGAAGGTTGTCAATCTCCATAGCCTTATAAGGTGCTGCATTGATAGCCTTACGAATGCGGTCTATATCCAGCTTACTCAGGTCAATCACCTTACTTTGATGAATACGATATTGTGGCATGTCTTCCTCAACCATTACCGTAACGCTGTCGTCCAGCGTGTAAGTCATCTTCTCTTTTGCCCTCCTTAGCTTCTCGTCATCTATTCTGTTGCAGAATAATCCGTTGAGATAACTCAGTGGAGAAAACTTCTCGTTCTTCCATCCAAGTTCAAAGATTTCGGGTTTTGCTGCATCATGCAGGTTCATCACAAGGTTGCTCATCACCTTAAACCTTATTTTACTTTCGTCTTTCTCAAGTATTTTGTCGTATGCCTGCCGCAAGTTCTCCAGCTTGTCAAGCGTATCGTCATTGGCTATAATCTTGTCCAACCTTATCCCTAAGCCTTGTAAAAACAAGTCGCACGCTTCGATACAGCTGTCAATGTTGGCCATCAACAGCGTTATGTCTTTTGCAGGGAAGTCTGTTCCGTCGTCTCCATTTGAGGCATAGTCTGACAGTGCCTGCTGCATGTACTTAAACACATTGACATAGTCTACCACGATACCGCAGCTCTTACCAGGGAACACACGGTTGGCGCGTGCAATAGCCTGCATCAGCGTATGCCCCTTCATGGGCTTGTCAAGATAAAGGGTTGAGAGCGAGGGAACGTCAAAGCCCGTGAGCCACATGGCACACACAAAAACCAGACACAAGCTATCGTCCTTGTCCTTAAAGCGGTCTTCTATATCCTTTCCCTCTGGTGTTATCTCGTTTAGCTTATTACGATGGAAGCTAATGTCTAAGCCTTGCGCCTTAAACTTCTCATCCTCGTCGGCCTCTTCACTAATTACCACAGCCATCTCCACCCGGTTCATATATTCCAGTCGTGCCGTCAGCTCGTCGCGTTCTTCCTTCGTTTTGGCTGCGTTGCGCTCCTTTACAAGGGCTTTCTTTTCTTCTGCCCAATAGTGTTGCACCTTGTCGTACATCTTCACTGCCGTGTACTTATCCACACTTACCACCATACCCTTTCCCAAGAAGCCTCGCCTTGGAAAATGGTGAGCAATGTCTTGCGCTATACGGTCAAGGCGGCCGTCGCGCTTGATAACCTCTAAGATACGCGAGGACGAGTTCTCCAAGCGTTCTCTTTCTCTATCGTTAAGCTCCTCTGCTTCCACTATCTTATCAATGTCGGTGTCCAGCCAGTTGTTTTCCAGTTGTACCTCTGGCACTCGTCGGCTATAAAACAAGTCCACCGTACTACCGTCTGCTATGGCTTGCGCAAAGTTATATTCCGACACATAGTCGCCAAACCATTGATTGGTTAGTCGTTTCGAACCCAGCAAAGGTGTTCCGGTAAAGGCGATATAGTTTGCGTTGGGCAAACCTGTATGCATATTCTCTGCCAACTGCTTATACTGTGTTCTGTGTGCCTCGTCCACCAATACAAAGATGTCGTTGCGTGTAGAGAGCAAAGGGTATTTCTCGGTCTTGTCATACTGAAACTTATGTATCAGTGTAAACACCATCGGCTTGTTACCACCGAGGAACTCACGCAGCTGGGCTGCATTCTTTGGCTGGCACTCTTCCTTGATGCCGATAACTTCACTGCGCACAAAGGTTTTATGTATTTGTGTGTCGAGGTCGTCTCTATCGGTAACAACGAGGAAGGTGAAGTTTCCCTTTAGCTTGCGCCTCACCTTTCGTACGAACATCACCATCGAATAGCTCTTGCCCGAACCTTGCGTATGCCAGAAAACACCCAGCTTGCCTTTCAGTTCTTCTCGTCGCTCCACGCTTCGCATCAAATTGTTAACACCCAGATACTGGTGGTTCTTAGCGATAATCTTCACGCGCTTATTGTCGAAGAAGATAAAGTTCTCGATATAGTCCAGCAGGCGTTCCTTGCGCAAAAGGCCATCAATAAGGTTGGTTATCGAAAGGCCGTAGTTGGCTATGTGCTCACGGTCTAGTTTCTCGTGTTCGTCGTTTACCTTCAACCACTCAAAGAAGAACTCATAGCCTGCATCCCATGCGCCCAACTTTGTTTGCATACCATTTGAGAGTACGCATATCTGGTTTAGCGCAAAGATATTGGGTATATCCTTACGATAGCTAACAAGATTCTTTTCGTAGGCTTCTTTTATCTTTACGGTGGAGTTCTTCAATTCGATGAACACCACGGGCAAACCATTAACAAACAAGAGCACATCGGGGCGACGATAACGAAACCGCCCCTTTATCCACATTTGGTTAACACAGTGGAAGTCGTTGTTCTCTACGTGGTCAAAGTCTATCAGGCGAACGATGTCAAAGTCTTCTTTGCCATTCTTCTTTACCTTTACGTTGATGCCATTGCGCAGTTGGTTGTAGAACTTATAGTTGGTATCTACCATATCCGTACCCGTATAGTTTTTACGGAAGTCGGCTACCACCTGCGCTAAGATGCCCTTATCAATCTGCGGGTTAAGCCGTTCTAAGGCTTCTAGGAACACCGCAGGCAAAATACACTCCGACGAATTGCGTCGCCCCGTCTTGCTAACGTCGTCTTGTGCCTCCACACTGGGGTCACACGTTATGCGTTTCCATCCAAGCTCTGGTTGCGATAGTCGGGTGCAGAGGGCCTGCTCTATATCGTCTTCACTGATAAACGAACTCATAATATAATGGTCTGATTAAGATTTTACTTCAAGTTTGCCACTCATCAAACGGGGAAGGAGTAAGTCACGTTGACGAGTGAGGAGTTGATTTTGCTGTTGAAGATTATAAATCTCCAAATCAATTCCTTTAATTTTTTCTGAAAAGTTTCTCTGTACATTAACTTCCGGTATTAATAATTTTAATTTCCCGATATTGCTAATTGTTATTTGTGGTTGTGCAGAACCAGTTTGATATTGTACAAGATTGTTATTCAAAAAATAATATTTTAAATACTCATATAAAGACTCTGTTTTTTCTGTTCGTTCACATACAAGAGAATTGCTGGTAATATAGGATTTTGGCAGTGAGATGTTTACTATGCCAGAAGAAGCACCACGACATGATATAAGTATTTGTGGGTCTTCATACATGTATGATTTATAAAAACCTATCTGACCATTACTTCCAAAAACAGGGAATCCTTCTTTCTGTAATAGTTCAGTGGCTAAACCCTTCCCGTATCGTATATCCAACTCATCTACATAATGCTTTAATTTCCACCCTTTAGGCAATCCATTTACCATTTCGACATTCTCGTGTCCAGGGAATCGGAAACGGACGAACCACTCCTTATAAAGGTTCTCTGCCATCTGCTCCAACAGACGGATACGACGAGTGTTGTTCTCGATAAGGCGGTCGTAGGCGGAGAGGATAGAGGCTATCTTCTGCTGGGTAGAAAAGTCTTCCTCTACATAGAGCCTTATATTTGAAAAAGAAGACTTTGAAATGTTCTCTCTACCAGAAGTTGTACCAGAGTCGTATATTTTTAGTTGTGGCAATACAGCATACTTTGTAGCATAATAAATATAATCTTTATCATATTGCTCATAAGGTAGAATTGCATTGATTGCTTGATTTACAAATAAATCAGTATGTGCTTGGGTCATTTTTTTTCCGATACTACCAATTGTTACGATACAGGTTGAGCCTTTAGGTATAACATTTGCTTTATACTTTTTATAAGACTTTTCTGAATATCTCTGCTCCGTAATATAAGTGTATCTGCTTTCTAATATAATATCTGTAGCCTTTATGAAAGGCATAAAATCTCCGTAATTAGACATATCAGATGTTGAAGGAGTATTACCTGTAACTATCTGCCCCAAGTCTTTAACTTTGACATATTTCATAAAATATTCCTCCTTACCCCAACAACTCCTTTAAATTCTTTTCAATCTCACACTCCAAGTCCTTAGCTTCAGCCGACAGCTTAGCAAACTCCGAGTTTAGCGACAGCATTTCGGTGCGGAATTGCTCTTCGGTCATTCCGTCGTCTTCAATCACCACGCCCACATATCGTCCTGCGTTAAGGCTATAATCGTTGTCGATAATGCCATCTTCGCCTTCAAGTTTCGCCACCTTACACAGGCCAACAATGTCTTGATACTGGCCATCTGGCCAGCGTTCCAACAGCCAGTCGGCCTCGCTCTGCTTGCCTTCTGCCTTATACTCCTCAACCAACGCCCAGAAAGCACCGCTGTTGCCCTCGTAAAGGCGAGAGATAATACCGAGGTTTTTCACCTGTTCTTCTGAGAACTTTCGGTGTGCACGGTCTACCTGCGTAAAGATGTTTCGTGCGTCGATAAATAGTATTTCGTCTTTCTTTGGCCGCTGCTTATTGAAAAACCACAGCGTGGCAGGCAGCGTTACGGTAGAGAACATGTTGCTGGGGAGGGTAACCATCTGGCTGATGATGCCGTGCTCAATCATCTTCTTACGTATCTCCTGTTCGCTACCTCCTGCATCGCTGGCAGAGTTTGCCATAACAAGTGCTGCCTTACCTTGCTCGTTAAGGGCTGTGGCAAAATAGCCAATCCATAGATAGTTGGCATTGGGCACGGTCTCTTTCTTGTCTGTTCCCTTCTTCGCCGTCTTTGTTTTGTTGCGAGGCACGCCATAGGTGTTAAAGCGGGCATCGTCTGTAACCTTCTCAACCACCACCTCGTCTACATTAAACGGCGGGTTAGCCATCACATAATCAAACTGCCCGAAGGCGTTGTATGGGTCGCTATAAAAAGAGTTGGCCTCTGTAATCTCGCCACGCACGTTGTTGAGCAACAGGTTCATCTTTGCCAACTTCACCGTGTCGGGTTCTTTCTCCACACCATAGCAGCGAAAGTGCATCATCTGGTCGTTGGTGGCATTGTGGCGGTGCATGTAACGTGCCGCCTGAACAAACATACCGCCCGAACCGCAGGCCGGGTCTAGAAACTTCTTGTCGCCAGTGGCGGGCTGCAACACCTCAACCATATACTGTACTACGCTGGCGGGAGTGTAGAAAGCTCCCCCTCCCTGACCTTCGGCAAGGGCGAAGTTACCCAAGAAGTATTCGTAAATCTGCCCGAAGATGTCGATGCCGATGTTCTCTGGAATGTCTTTAAACACACGTACGATGCGACTCAGCAGTTCGGGTTCCTCCTCTGGCACCAGCTGTCCGTAAACCTCTTTTGGCAACACCCCATCCATAGGAGGGTTTTCCTGTTCAATAGCCTCCATCGCAGCCTTTACCAGCAACGCCTTTTGGGCATCGTCGGGGGCATCATTAAGATAATCAAAATAAGCACATTCGGGCAAGAAGAAGCCACATTTCTCAATGGCTATCTCCTTATAGCTACGCTCCATGCGTGTGCCCTTGCACTGGTTATACGCCGCATCAATCTCTTCCTTATGCTGCTTGAAACGCACATCGGCATAACGAAGGAAGATAAGACCAAGGATGGGTTGGCTGTACTTGTTGGCAGCAAGGTGCGCACCAGCGCGCAGCATGTCGGCAGATTGCCAAAGCCGGGCCTCGAGGTCTTTGAGTTCGATATCTGTCATCGTCTTATTTTTATTTGTTCATTATTGTGTTTAAAACTCCTTCATGCCTTGTCTATGCGGCAGAGGTGCATGGCCTAGGCAAGAGGGGGGATAGCCCTTCTGTTGGCATAGTACGGAAAGAGAAAGGAGAAGCGGCAAAGCACGATTAGGCTTTACTGAAAGTTTTTAGCTCCTCAATGCACATGCAAAGATATTAAAAATTAAGCAAGAGTGCCTTATCTTTTGTAAACAAAGGAAGATAGAAAAGCATTTTTCTTGTCGTTACCCGCCTTTCGGTGTAAGCGCAGATGGCCAACGCCAACTATGGCAACCATTTATTGACGTGTTAGAGAAAAGCCCGAACACGCCATTAAATAAAGAAAGCGTAACGGAGAGATGTAGTTTAGCTGCCGAAGCAGCATGATATTTAGCGGCCTATTGATTGTACTAAATATCACCACACACGCTTTGGTGAGGCTACAACCGCTAGATTTATAGTCAAACAGAAATGGATTTGGAAAGCCATAGGTGCATCGTAGACAAATAAAATGTGCTCCTTTCCCTCTGCGTAAGGGTTTATGGATGCCATGCTACGCACGTCTTACATTCGTCTAACAACCATTTTCCAAAAGCAATTCTGTTTGACTATAAACAACAGATGCCATTAGTTTTTTCGTTCAAATTAAACCATGAGGCCGTCTTTACTTTTAATGTTTCTATAAATTGAGAGGAGTTTGTTATCTTGGTGATGCCAACACAAACACTCCTTTCATGTACGAAGCGCCGAACAAATAAACCCACTGGCTTATAACCCAACAACTCACTAATACATCAACCCACTAACTCAAAACCTTAAATTATTATCTTTTATTTTACAATGTCGCTCTAATTTTCACTCCGTTCTAGCGAAAATATAGGCTGAAAAGTAGGAAAATAGCTACTGTTTTTAACCTTTCACACCTTTCACTTTGTCTACTTTTAAGAACACAGCCTGCATTTTGCACCATTTTGCCTTTCTAGTTTGGCCGCCAGCTCATATTTTTTTTAAGGCCAATTACCTGCTTTTAGTCCCTAAAACCCCACTTTTTGATGGCCATTTTGCCCATTTTAGCCATGCGTTTCATGGCTCGAAGGGGTTTTATTTATACCATTGAAGCGGATATTTATGCTTCTCGCTGTGCATTTTGCACCATCTTACACCGCATTTTGCACCATTTTGCACTGCGTTTAGCACCAAAACGCACTGCATTTAGCACCAAAACGCATTGCATTTAGCGGCATATTACACTGCATTTAGCGGCAAAACGCAACGCATTTAGCAACAAATAGCCCAAAAATGGGTGCAAACGACGGCTATTATAAATAAAAATTCATTTTGCTGCAATTGCAAACTTACCCCGTTTTACATCAAAACAAACCTTCGCGAGAATCGATTTTTTGCGGCAAGGTTGGCGGTTGGTGCACAGAAAGGGCACTCATAATGTTAATTTTTTTACAGAAAACCAGACAAAATTATTTATACTGCATACACGCGCACGAACAACTTGATGGAAAGCACGTACGCTTACGCCCTCCAGCACGAGCGGTTGCAGAGCATGCTGTTCATGGCCAACGGAGACGACATCATGGAAACGAGAAGCAATCTGCCACTGACAGCCGCTTCTCAACTTGTAGAGATAGCATAGAATGTTTTCCGCCTGGTCGCAGTTTGAGGCATAAGCACTTAGTACTTACTACCTTACCACTTACTACCTTACTACTTACTACCTTACTACTTACCACTTACTACTTACAGATTAGCCGACTTAAATATTGCACAACTACGTTTATTTTGTTATTTTTGCATCCATAATTATTTACCAACAATCTGTTTATATGATACCAACGTTTCAACAAATACGCATACAGATACTTAAAGAGTTATATGCAGGTGGCATTATGCGGACAAAAGATTTGCAAGCTCCACTGGCAAAACATTTCAATCTTAGCGAAGAAGAGGTGAATGCTAGTTATGCCTCTGGCAATGGGAAGATATTTCGCGACCGCATATCGTGGGCTTTGAGTTACCTCTTCATTGCCAAACTGGTTGAAAGACCACAAAAGGGCGATTACGTAATCAGCCAGAAAGGTAAGGAGATGATTACATCACACAACGAGGAAGAGATAAACAGGTATATAAACGATGCGGTAAACAAACCCCAAAAGGCAGCTGAGGATAAGACCCCAGAAACCATTGTGCTAGCAGCCAATGAGGAGCTAACACCACAAGAAGAACTGAACGAATCGTACGAAAACATCAAGCAGTCGATACAGGCAGATATCCTAGCAACGATTTTAAGCAAAAAGCCACAAGCGTTTGAAAGGCTGGTTGTTGAATTGTTGCAGGCTATGGGCTACGGCGGTGAGATTAAAAATGCTGGCATCGTTACCAAGTATTCTAACGATGGAGGTATCGACGGCATCATTAAAGAAGACGTGCTTGGCTTTAATCATATTTCCATTCAAGCCAAACGGTATGCCGCACACAACCATGTTGGGCGTAACGAAGTGCAGGCTTTCGTGGGCGCAGTTGCTGGAACGCCATCTAAAAAGGGGGTGTTCATTACTACTTCCGACTTTACCAAAGGTGCAATAGACTATGTTGAAAGTCTTAATGGCTCGCCAACTATCATCTTGATTAACGGTACGCAACTCACTGAATACATGTACGAGTGCGGACTAGGCCTGCAAGAAGAAAGGGTTTTCAAAGTAATGAAACTCGATAGAGACTTTTGGGATACGATGGACGATGAGTAAAGGTGAAAGGGTGAAAAGATGGCTAACGCCTTTTAAAGGTGAAAAGGTGAAAG
>ERZ773035.1566-NODE-1566-length-16281-cov-4.179403_pt1 | contig 16281 bp, 16 predicted proteins | sample MGYA00511487_ERZ773035 | MGnify/ENA primary metagenome ERZ773035 (study PRJEB29015, sample SAMEA2737985) | human oral metagenome | biome: human oral; feature: human-associated habitat; material: dental | place: China | collected 2024 ...
ACGAGCCCTCCACCGATACCCAAAATACTAGAAATAAACCCAGCAAATTCGCGATGCGATTGTTCAGATGGCAGCCCAGAGCGGACAGCCATTCACTATTGAGTCCTCGACAGACTATGGCATAACTATTGTAACTAACAGCACTTTCGGCGCAGGGCTATTCGGCGAAATACCCATCGCGGTCGAAGACAAGCATGCCTTCACATTCACTGACGCTCCTAATGGAGTAGGTGTAAACTGCAGTATTATAGAAACTCGCTCGGCAGCTACCGGAGCAAATTTTACGCAACCGCTACCGCCGATAGTTGAGGTTCAAGACCTAGCATCGATAAAAGAGAAATTCGACGGCCTATACTGGTTTGGATTTGACCTCGCTACGAAAAAAGAAAAAGGAGGATACGCGCTCACTGAAGTAACCCCCGGAATGCCGATGGCGCAGGCAGGCTTAGAAGTTGGTGATATTATTCTCAAAATCAACGGGAAAAAAATTCCGAAAAACAAAGCCACAGGGCAGATTGACACTATCATTCTTGGACAGAACAGACTTGCTCAACAGGTATGGAACTTTGAGGTCTTAAAAAAGAACGGGCAAAAGCAGACTTACTCAGTATCTTCTCAGTTCTATACGCCCGAAGAAATGAAGAAAATCAGAGATTCGCTGTATCAATAACTCATATACAAAGGGCCCTGCTGTCACTCTCATGAAAGTCGGGAATGTCGTTGCTTTAACCCGTGAATAGCTATTGCATTTAATACTTCCATAGTGTATATTGATGATAGTGAACTGTCCTTTTCACATTGCGTGGCTGGGACACTGAGGACTTCACCATCATCAGATGGAGGGGTCCTCTTTTAGCATTACAGTGAACTTATAGACGATGAATTGCGCTTTTATAACGCTAAGTAAAACACCTTTACCCGATAAAGGTATGCTTAGAATACCTTTATTTTGATGTTGATAGTCGATTGGATAATATTGTTTTGTATCTAAATGCCGGATTTTACCGCTAGGAGTGAATAAAATGAAAAAAGTTTTGTTAATTGCCTTGTTTACAGTAATGGCCGGGACGTCTCATGCAATGGTTTTTGGTGGTAGCAATTTTGATATTTTCGGTTATCCTGAATTTAAGTCGTATAATGCGCCGTATAACCCGGCTACTGCCAGCTCATATGAAATGCGGTCTTATCGCAGAGACATCGAAAAATATGTAAGAGACGCCAACAGCGATATTGAGCGTATTCAAGAAGCTAAGCAAAAAGCTATTTCTGATTATAATCGTGCAGTACGACAATATAATTCAAGTAATTATTATTAAAGGTGGCGGTTAGATTTGAATTTTGATCAAGAGTTGTTATCTATTGAAAAACAGAACCCGGACAAGGCCATAAAACTACGGGGATGGCTTAATTCTTTCTTTTGGTATGTCGGTAAAGAAGGTTCTAATATCGAGCGTGGTTACCCCAATGTAAAACGCGGCAGTATTTTATTTGTAAATTTTGGCTACGGCGTGCACAGCGAATTTCGCTATAACCATTATGCTGTCGCACTTCGCTCTAGCCCTAAGAGCAACGGTAAGGTTACAGTTGTTCCTCTTACTTCTAAAGAGCATCCTCATTTAATGCCTATCGGTCATGAGTTAGGAGATTGCCTTGATACTCTGATTTTTGAAAAAGAACGTTCTGTATTTTGGAAACCGTATCGAACTCTAGCGGCCAATGTTCTTAAGGAGACCGGGGTGTCTTTCGGGTTTCCGGCTATAGGTAGTTACAGTACTGTTTATACTAATTGCACGTCGTTTTTGAATAAAATAAAAGAAAATTTGGCAGATGAATCGTCTTTGCATAAAGATGTTGATAAAATGCTTTCTGATTTAAAGGTATTTGATAAATTTGTTAGCGACAGCCCGAATCTTCTTAAATCAAGTTATTTGCGGCTGGAAGATATTACCACCATTAGTAAGGCTCGTATTATCTCTCCCAAAAAGACTTCTCATCCGTTATATAAATTGCACCTTTCTGATGAGACTTTGGATAAATTGGATAATGAAATAATTAGGCTTTATACAGGCAAATAATGTATTGACATTCGTATCAGTATTTGATATGCTTTGGTCATAGACAGGGGCTTGCCCCCTAGGCGGCTTTGCCGCCAATTGCCAAAGAGCAGCTTGCCTGCCGAGGGCCTTACAAAATGTAAGGCCCTCATTTTTTGTATGGCGGTGTGAATCGGTTTATTTTTGTTCTCTTGTGTGCTAAGATGGGGTTAACGTACCCATCACGCTTCTTGTACCGTAAGGCGCTAGCGCACCAGGATGGGTCTTTTCTTTTATTTGGGTGTGGTAGGGTGCAGGCAAATATTACAATACGAAAGAAAGATGGCGGTTACCAAGTCGTCGTTTCGTACAAGGACGGCAAAAAATGGCGCCAAAAATCAAAACAAGGGTTCGAGACGCGCCGAGCTGCTAAGGAATACGGGCAAGATATAATAGAGGAATTAAAAAATACGATCTCCGTGTTTATCCCGGAGGATTTAAAAACCATTACACTCCAGGATTTTTTGTTTTTATATCTTGAGGAACGGGTGAATTTAACATATAATACCCGGACTTCTTACCGGCTTGCCATTCAATTTTTCTCCGAGATTGCGCCGCTTCCCATTCGCGAGATAACTCATGCCCAAATCATTCGGATTTTTAACGATCATAAACTTTCTGCCGGTACCCGTAATATGTATCTAGTCAGGTTGCGGACAATTTTTAATTACGCCAGGCGTCCTTACGGGATTATTACTCACAACCCTTGTGATTCGATCGAACGCGTTAAAACTACAACCCGTAAGGTAAAAACGTTTAGCCAAGATGAGATAGACGCGCTTTTTTCTTATTTAAAATCGACTTCTTTATATCGTTATACTCTTATTTGTGTGGCTCGTTATACCGGCTGCCGATATGGTGAGATTCTGGGGATTACCTGGGATGACGTAAATTTTACCGATAACACCATTAGTATTAACAAGCAATTCGTCCGCATCGGCCCCCTTAAAACAAAGAGTAGCTACCGAGTACTTCCGATGCCGCCTTCTTTAGTAAGAGTCCTTAAATATTACCGCATCCACTCTAAAAATAATCGGCTGTTTCCCGAAAACATTTCTGAATCAGCAGCTATTAATAGGTTTATTCGCCGCGTCGTGAAAGACAAAACCATTCATGATTTTCGCCATACATACGCTACCACACTGTTAGCTAATGGCGCCGATATTAAAACCGTCGCCAGTCTTTTAGGCGATAACGTTTCTACCGTTATCAATACATATGTACATTATACAGATGAAATGCGGCTTAAAGCGGCTGAAAAAGTTTCTGATGTGTTTAAGTGATTTTTGACGGATTTATTGACGAAATTTGCATAGGCTAGTCTACAAGCCAATAGTTAAAAGGTGTTTTATTCTCTTATGAAATATGGTAGTATGTATAAGTATAATATTTTAAGAAATTAGGTATAAATGTAACATTTTAGAAACGAGGCATTCGTCCATGGATTTGTTCCAATTAACCTACTTTATTGAAGTAGCTCACAAAAAAAGCTTTACCAAAGCATCTCATTCTCTCCACATCAGCCAGCCTTCTATCAGTAAAGGCATCAAGGCCCTGGAAAACTACTGGCAAGTACAGCTGTTTAACCGAACGGGAAAGCACGTGGAGTTAACGGAAATCGGCGCCTATCTCCTTCCCAAAGTGGAATCGGTAATCGAGCAGTTGGCACAAATCAGCGACGAGCTGGGATCACCTCACCAATTCAATTCCGGAACTGTTTCCATCGGGGTACCGCCTATGATCGGCTCTACTTTTATTTCTCCGTTTATCCACCATTTTTCCGAAAAATTCCCGGACATCAAGGTGGAACTGGCTGAAGTCGGCTCACACGATGTTATTTCCTCTATTGATAACGGCCTCATTCAGGCGGGCTTCGTAGCCTTGCCGATTAATGCGGATACTCCCTACGACTTCTTTATTTTCGATCAGGAATATTTACGTGTCGTACTCTGGCCCGATCATCCGCTGGCTAAGAAAAAGGGAATTACCTTACAGGAAATTAAAGACGAACCGCTGATTTACTATCCTGAAAGCTTCTCTCTTTATTCTTATGTTCGTTCATTTTATCAAAAAATATCGGCGCGCCCGAACATTGTCGGGCAAACCAGTCACTGGGACTTTATGGGCGAAATGGTACATACTCAAATGGGTATTGCCTTGCTGCCCGAATCAATCTGTAAAAGACTGGACCCGACTCGTCTGGTAACCGTTCCCCTTATAGATCCCCAAATTACGTGGACCTTGGCCATGGTTTGGAAAAGCAAGGGCTTTCTCTCTCATCCCACTCGCATGTGGGTTGAATTCTTCAAAGAGTTTTACAAAAACTCTGACTAGACTTACACATAAAGAAACCGCTGTACGGATTTCCCCCGTACAGCGGTTTTCCTGTTTTACAAACTTCATCAACATACGCAGTCCGAATACCCCTGATATATACGCATAATTTCTTCTCGACTCATACGCGACTCCTTCCAAACCAAAGAGAAGGAATCCTTACCGGTAATCCCCACAACCCGGATGCGTCGTAACCGCCGAGCCCGCAAGTCCGCATGGACGACTCCTTCATAAACAACGGCAACTCCGCAGTTTCCGTAAGCAAATCGCTTTACAATCTCATCGGTCCCTAAATCAATATACCTAAAAGACGATTCCAACGTAAGCCGTTGCTCCTCCAGGCACTGCTCAAATAACCGTCGCGACCCCAGATGACTGCCGCAAAGTAAGAGCTTATGTCTTTTCAACTCTTCCAAGTCGATACTTTTATCTATATCATAACTTTTACCGCAACATAAAATCAGTCTTTCCGTATGGAAAGCCATGCTGTCGATCCCGTCCCCCTCCACCGGCCCGTCGACAACGGCAAAATCCAGAAAACCCACTTCCAGGGCCTTTGTCAGTTCTTCTGTCGTATCTATACGAACTGAAATTCCTTTTTTCCCGGATCGGTGCAAAAACTCGATAAGCTTACCTCCGATATCATGCTCCGAAACGGTCGGAGTCACGCCGAGCAACAAACTGCGACTATGCGTTCGGAATTGCTCGATCTGCCGCTTCACAACCGTATCGTCATGATATACGTTTTTTGCCGCCATACGGAGTAATCTCCCCGCACCGGTAAGGCGCAACTTTTTCCCGTTATACGAAAAAAGTTTAGTTCGGTAGTAGCGTTCAAGCCAGTGAATCTGTTGCGTCACCGTCGGTTGGGTAAGATGGAGTTCTGACGCCGCATGCGTAAAGTTCATGTGGCGACAGACGCTCAAAAACGTGTACATCCTGAAATCCAACATAAAACCGCCTTCTTTTACCAAAGATTTTCGCTTTATGCCTCACATCTCTGTACGTTCATTTTACGCCCTGTTATTACTTTTTTGCAAGTATTTATTACATTTTTGCGTATTATATTTTGCAAATATAATACGGCGGAGGGACTCACCCTTCCGCCGTCAATTTATTATTTATTCGATTCAAGTTCTAATTTAAATACGTGGATAACGTCCACATCGGGACAGCAAAACACGGCCGTTCCTTCCGGTTGATCCGGTATGGCCCCTCCGTATCTCAAAATATCGATATACGGAAAGGCGACATGCATGGCCATAGGACAAATACGACCCCGATCCTTATCATAGCTGAACGTATCCCCTACACGATGCCCTCTATGACAACCTTTAGGTCCGAGGGAATCGATGATTGTAATTTTTACATCTTTCTTTTTCATACCTTCCCTCTACAAAAGTCCAAAAAGCCGCTTCCCGTTCTCCCACGTCATCTTTCGGATATGGGCACTGTCCGTTCCCCTCAACACGGCAATTTCATCAGCTACAAAACGGACATAAGCCGGTTCATTACGTTTACCCCGATACGGCGGCGGCGTCAAATACGGACAATCCGTTTCTATCAGAATTCTCTCTTCCGGCAGGCGTGCAACAATATCCTTTAATTTTAACGATTTAGGAAATACCGTCGTACCGCCGAAACCGAGATAGAAACCCATGTTTATCAATTCTTTAGCCATTTCATAGCTACCGGAATAGCAGTGAAAAACACCGCGACAACCCTTTCCGTACTTACGTAAAATATCTACCGTATCACCGTGTGCCTCCCGGTCATGAATAATTAAAGGCATATCCAGTTCCGCTGCCATCTTGACCTGTTCAATGAAAACATTCTGTTGTATCTGTCGAGACGGTTCGGGCCAATGGTAATCCAAGCCGACTTCGCCGATAGCCACCACCTTGGGTTCCTGACAAAGCCATGACCTCATCTGCGCAAACCCTTCGTCCGTCGCAGCCGCAGCCTCTTCAGGATGATATCCTACAGCTGCGTAAACCTCATCATAAACACGAGCTAATTCAATCGCCGAGGCCGATGTGTCCACGCCCGTGCCGGGGCAAACCATACAACCTACCCCGGCTTCAAATGCCCGTGCCATCATTTCCGCACGATCATCTTTATAGGCTTCATCGTTAATGTGGCAATGTGTATCAAAGAGCATTAGCGTACTCGACTTCCTGCCGCCATGGAGTCGGCAAAGATAACTTGTAAATTATCGTTACCGTCTGAAGCAGCCAATATCATACCGTAAGATTCAACCCCGCAAAGAGTAGCCGGCTTTAAGTTCGTAACGACGATGACATGTTTACCTACCATATCTTCCGGCTTGTAATACTTGGCAATGCCGCTGACAATTTGCCGCTGTTCTGTGCCCAAATCAATTTGCAACTTCAACAACTTTGATGTCTTAGGCACCTTTTCACAAGCCAAAACAATACCGACGCGCAAATCCGTTTTTCCGAATGTATCGATATCGATTTCGGGCTTAAGCGGTTCTTTGGCCGCAGGCACTACATCGCCAGCCGTCTTTTCATCAACGGGAGCTTCCGCTACTTCTTCCGCCAAGTCATAACGCGGGAAAAGAGCTTCTCCTTTAGCTATATGTGTGCCTACCGGGTAGCCTCCCCATACAGCCACATCTGCAAGCTTAACTCCTTTGAAATTCTTCAAACCGAGTTGAGTCCACATGTTTTCCGCACTGGCAGGAATAACAGGACTGACAAGAACGGAAATAATCCGTAACGATTCCATTAAGTTGTATAAAACTGTACGCAATCGTCCTACGCAGTCGGCATCTTTAGCCAAAACCCACGGCACGGTTTCATCAATATACTTATTGCTTCGTCTGATAAGACCCCAAATATCATTTAAAGCGTCATCAATTTTCATATCGTCCATTTCGGCTTCGAACTTGCGAACCGTTTCGACCGCTAACGCCGCCAATTCGTCATCGACCGCTGCTTTATCCGTCGGACCGGCAACGACTCCGTCTTCATATTTTTCGACCATAGCCAAGGTACGTTGCAATAAGTTACCCAAATCATTGGCTAAGTCAGCGTTTATACGATTAATAAAAGTAGGCAAGGAGAAATTCCCGTCCTGTCCCAACCGAACTTCTTTCAGCAAATAGTAGCGCAATGCATCCGCCCCGTACCGTTCAATCAAGGGGACGGGATCGACAACATTCCCCAATGATTTACTCATCTTCGTGCCGTCTACAATAAGCCAGCCGTGCCCGAATACTTTCTTCGGCAAAGGAAGTCCGCAACTCATGAGCATAATGGGCCAAATAATCGTATGGAATCGCACGATTTCTTTGCCCACTAAATGCAAGGATGCCGGCCAAAATTTATCAAAGTTTTCCGGGTCTTCCAAATACCCGGCCGCTGTCAGGTAATTAGCCAAAGCATCAAACCAGACATAAACAACATGCTTCGGATCCCAAGGTACCTTAATACCCCAATCAAAGGATGTACGCGAAATACTGAGATCTTCCAATCCGCTCTTAACGAAAGCAATCATTTCGTTGCGACGCGATTCAGGCTGAATGAAATCAGGGTTCTCTTCAATGAATTTAAGCCATCTGTCGGCATATTTATTAAGGCGCAGGAAGTAGCTTTCCTCTTTTACCAATTCCAACGGGCGGCCGCAATCGGGGCAGACGTGCTTACCGTCGGGCAATTTATTTTCCGGCCAGAAGGTTTCATCAGGTGTACAATACCAGCCTTCGTATTCAGACTTATAAATATCACCGTTATCGAAGGAACGTTGCATCAAGTCTTGAACCACTCGTTCATGACGCGGCTCTGTTGTTCTGATAAAAACATCATTAGATATATTCAGACGCTTCCACAAATCCTTAAACAAGGCTACAATGCCGTCTACATACTCGATGGGCTTCATTCCCTGTGCTTCGGCAGCCCGCTGAATTTTTTGACCGTGCTCATCCGATCCGGTTATAAAAAGAGTATCGTCATCGCGCAAACGATGAAATCTGGCCAAGGAATCGGCAATTGTCGTGCAATACGTATGGCCGATATGAAGTTTTGCGCTGGGATAATAAATAGGCGTAGTAATATAATAAGTTTTCTTTTCTTTATTCGACATGAATAAATCCCTCCTGTTGACGGCAAATGAGCCGACAGTCTGTTCGAAACGGCAATAATACGCTTATAAACGTAAGGCCGCTTTATACACCACTCGTTTCGGAACACGACACCTCTCGGCAGTAATCCGAATGGCATCCTTTTTATCTGTACCCTCGGCCAAAAGTTGCCGAAGTACACTTTCATAATCAAGGTCGGCACGAAGTTCACCCATTTCCTTCGTATCGGCACCGATTAGAACAACAAATTCACCGCGACACCCTTGCTCCTGTAACCGTTGTCGCACACAACTCAAGGACCCGCGAATATATTCTTCGTACTTTTTAGTAAGTTCACGGCATAAGACGGCAGGCCGGTCGCCGAGGACTTCCTCTATTTCAGCCAAAACACCTTCAATGCGATGCGGCGCCTCGTAAAAAATTAAGGTCCCGCCATACTCTTTAAGCCCTTCCAACACCGGCCTGCGGTGCCGTTTCGTCTTCGGCAAAAAACCGACGAAGGTGAACAGCGTCGTATCGAGACCCGAGGCGATCAGACCGGTCAATCCCGCATTGGCACCCGGTAAGGGTACAACGGGAATACTTGCAGCCAAGGCCTCGCGCACCAAGTCGCTGCCCGGGTCACAAATACCGGGCAATCCTGCGTCACTGACAACGGCTACCATATCTCCGTCCTGCAATCGCTCAATTAACAGGGGGCCCTTTTCTCCCTTATTGTGTTCATGATAACTCGTCAATGGTGTCTCAATTCCGTAGGCTGACAGCAACTGCCGCGTATGGCGCGTATCCTCAGCCGCAATAATGTCCGCTTCCGTAAGACACCGAACCGTACGATACGTAATATCTTCCAGGTTGCCGATAGGCGTAGCACATAAATACAAGGTGCCTTTTTGAAATACTTCCGCCATCCTCGTCAATCCTTTCCGTAAAAATGCAAAACCTCTTGTGTATAGGCCCCGTCAGCTTCATGGACTACCAAGGGGCCTTGCAGCACCATCCCCGGATTACCGCCGCGAATCCCTTCTACGAGGAAGCACTTGGCATCCTTGTCAATACGACCGTATACGGGACGAAGCACCTTCGGTTCTATGGCCACCTCCTGCATAGCCGCTAGAATCTCGGCTAACCGTTGAGCCGTGTGCACCATGCGGAAGCGCCCGTGGAATTTCAAGGCGTAAGCAGCTGCCCGCAGTACGTCGCGAAGTGTCGCCGTCTCCTCATGTCTGGCCTTGCGCACGCCGTCTTTATCGCTTAATGAGCCGCGAAATAACTCACGGTACGGCGGATTGGCATAAACCACGGAGAAGCTGCCTGCCGGGAAAAGCTCCTCTATACGGCGATAATCGCCTCTGCGAACAATAACACTGCTCTCTTTTCCGTTCAACACCACATTGCGTGCCGCAATATCCGCCATGACGGGATTAAGCTCAATGGCCGTAATCTCCGTAGCCCCGCGAGCCGACAAGATAAGCGGAATAGCCGCTGTTCCGGTTCCCAAATCAAGAGCGGCGCCTTTAACGATATCTCCGAAATGGGCTAATAACACGGTATCCAGAGAAAAACAAAATTCATCATTTCTCTGAATCAGCTTCATGCCGTCTAAAACAAGGTCATCAAGACGTTCGTTTTCCTTCAGCTTAATCGTCATTTTCCGGTTCCGCCACATCATTCCATGCTACATTCACAGTCTGTCCCGATTCAAGCTGAACACGTACAGTATGGGTCTTAACATTAACTCGTAAGACCGTACCCAAGCCTTCATCGGTAATGACGCTCTTACCGACTGTCGGAGGCTTTTGCTGCTCACCGCACTTATGACAGGACTGACATTGCAACTCTCCCGATGTGTACAACGAATTTTCATACCGTAGGCAACACATAAGTCGACCGCAAATACCGGAAATCTTGGTGGGGTTTAAAGACATACCTTGGCTCTTGGCCATGCGAATGGACACCGGTTTGAAATCTCCCAGGAAAGCGGCACAGCACAACGGCCGACCACAGTATCCCATACCGCCGATCATCTTTGCCTCGTCACGCAAACCGATTTGTCGCAACTCGATCCGAGTACGAAATACGGAAGCCAAATCACGCACAAGCTCCCGGAAATCGATGCGGCCGTCAGCCGTAAAGAAAAAAATGATTTTTCCCATATCAAAAGTATAATCCACATCAATTAATTTCATAGGCAACTTATGCTTCTCAATTTTTTCAAGACAAATCCCGAACGCTCTTTTTTCCCGCTCCCTATTCTTCGACGCCTGTTGCAAATCCTTGGTAGTAGCGCGTCGAACGATGGGTTTTAAAGGTTGCACAACCTCCGACTCTTCTACTTCATAACCACCGTGCCGAACTCCGTGCCCCTGGCGGTTTCGACAATAACGCCGTCTTGTATATCCAGGTCTATGCCGACAGGGTCAAAGTAATAGACCTTCCCGGCCGTTTTAAAACGAATACCGACTACAATCAACTAATACGATCCCCTTCCTTGGAGAAATGCAAGACAAATATAGTCCCAAATCAAATGTATATTCACATATCTGGAAACGCCTTCAAGCCCTTCTTCTACAGCCTTGATACCCTGCTGTATTTCATCTTCGGGCCATTGCGACACCATGGTCGACAGCTCCGCTGCATAGCGTTTTAACTGTATTTTTTCTATGGAAACACCGACTCTCAACAACAAGAGATCCCGTAAAATACGCAATATAAATTGCATAACCTCTTCAGACTCGGATTCATGAAATGAAACCGTATACGCAGCCCATTCGGCAAAAGGCACGGGATTTTCTTTAACGGTCTTCAAAAAATAAAATGCCCGCTCGGGCGCAAGAGATGACCGTTCATGCAAATAGTCCAATGCCGCCTTAACATTACCGCCGCTGTAGAAAGCCGCTTCTTCACAAAGTCCCTCATCCTCCTTATAGCGCGTCTTCAAAGCTGCCGTAAGTTCATCCGTTCCTACAGAATCGAACCTAAACATGACGCAACGCGACACAACCGTAGGCAATAAGGCCGCGGGTTTATCTGTAATCAAAATAAACACGATACCCTCTGCCGGCTCTTCCAGGGTTTTTAACATACGATTGGCAAATTCGGCATTCATGGTTTCTACATGGTCGATAATAAAAACACGTATATCCTGCGCACTGCCCCGCAAAGAAATAATTTCCTGCAAATCCCGAAACTGAGCGGTTTTCAGCATAGATTTTTCAGGCCCTATATAAAATACATCTTCCCCGTCATGAATCATACTGTCTGGTGCTGAAAAATCTATGTGTTGCAATACTTTTCGTCCTACAAGAGCTGACGCAAGGGCCACTGCCGCCACGGTTTTACCCGTCCCTGCAGGGCCGGAAAAAACAGAAGCGTGCGGTACTCGACCTTCCTCGATGAGGTGAATCCAGCGTTTTTTTAATTGTTCATGACCGATAAGTTCATCAAAAAACGCACTGTCCGTCATAAGGCCTCCCCCAAATATACATATCTAATTTATTATATGAAAAAATGGCGGCAAAGTCCAGTAATGCCGCCATTTCAGCCACTTCACACGTCCGCGAAAATCGGCCGAATGATTGTTATTATTGCTTATAGCCCTGTTCACGCAAAATTGTTACAGCACTTCCCAAATACGACAAACCGGCTACACTTCCCATTCCTCGATCACACAATCCCTTGCCCGCAAGCGGCGCCTTTAATCCGGCGCCTTTAAACTGCATAGCCTGTACAGGCTCATCATAGGCTACGGATGTAAATACATAATCACGCACACCTTCACAAATAGCCTCTCCGATTAAAAAGGCCGCGACAGTCAATGCATTATCCAAAACAACGGGTATTTTCCGTTCTGCTGCCGAAAGGATAAATCCGGTCATCGCCGCCAAATCGGGAGACCCGATTCGCTCCAACAGTTGAACCGGGCGATCTGCTACGGCACCGGCTTCATCTATGAGAGATAAAAATCTTTCAGCCGCTTCACGCTGTTGCGTTGATTCCGGTTCCGTTACAAGTCGGTTTCGGAAAAACACGGCCGTTACAGCCAAAGCGGTCAAGGGCCAGCGTTCACCTACATTCCCTATGCCCAGTGCCGTATAGCCTTCATCTGCCAAACGTTGTGCAATATCTACACCGATCATAAATGCATCTTCCGTCGCCTGTCTCGTCATCGCCGCCCCTTGTGCAAAGTAATGACTCCCTGCCGCCACTCGCAATGATTGAACACCCGGGGATTCAATTAAAGGGTTTTGTAGCCCCATATCCAATAAAAGGACCCCGACTCCCGCCTTATGAGCCGCCTTGTTCAACTCATCCTTAGAGGTTGCAATCCGTTCAGCTTCTGTATGGCTGTCCGCACCTTTCGTCTTATTTTCCGCTCCGTTTACAGCATGGTCGGCTGCAAAAACAACCAATCCTTTTTGCAGAGGTTGCGGCTTTACAGATCCGAAAATCCCGGCCAGACGCGATGCTGTCCGTATTAATTCGGGATTATTTATATCTCCGTATTTCAACTCATCTTGAACCCGCACTTCAAGGCTTCGTTGCGGGGCGACAATACGAGCCCGTAATTCTTCTATAAGCCTTTCCATCCCATCTCCTCCTTAGTATTACGGCATATTATACCATAATCAGTCTTCTTCTAAACCCACTTTTCTTTCGGAGTCCTAAGGCATTTTAAAAACGATGGCTTTTAATAAAATACTCATGCAAAGAGGGTCTGCAATTTTAAACTGCAGACCCTCTTTTATGTTGTACTCCCACCGCCCCTATAAAGCGCCGTTCTTCTTCAAAAAGTCTTCTACTTCTCCTTCCGTTTTAGGTGCAATCAGCATGTCGCTGTATTTTCCCTGATTATAAACGAAGAGAGCCGGGATATATTCAATGCTCCTTGCTTGGGCCAACTCGGGGCTTTCATCCGTGTCAATCGCTACAAATGCCACCTTGCCCGCTAATTTTTCGGATAAGCCGTTAAGTACCGGCAAAAGAGCTTGGCAATGAGGGCACCATTCGGCACTGAAATCCAATAACACGGGAACGTTTGAGTTTTCTACAACTTCTTTATAGTTTGTACTGTTTACTTGCGTTATCATATTACAATCTCCTTCAATACAATAATAATAGACTGACCGTCGGGGTTATTATAGCACAAACCACACCTTTTTTGTACACCATTTATGCGAAATTCCCACAACTCTACTTACGTATGCATTGGGAATATACAATTATATCAAATCACTATCGTTAATTTCGCCCTGTTTTTATTACTATATACAATATATGGTATATTTAATGTGGCATTGCCTCTTTGGGCCGCCTTTCGTACTATCTTTCACTTGTCTTTTCAGGGTGGTAGTATATAATATAGTTGGTATATATAGTTAACATAATATATATGTATTTTCAGAAGGAGGTTCACTTAATATGAACGGCTTGTTTCTAGTCATTATTTCAGCATTAGTCTTTGTATTGGCATACCGTTTCTACGGTGCATTCATTGCAACTAAAGTACTTGCAGTAAACCAATATAAAGTAACTCCTGCATTCCGTTTTGAAGACGGTCATGACTACGTACCGACAAACAAATACGTTGTTTTCGGTCATCACTTCGCAGCCATTGCCGGTGCCGGTCCTTTGGTCGGTCCTGTCATTGCTGCTCAGTTCGGGTACTTACCCGGCGCATTGTGGATTCTTATCGGCGGTGTTTTAGCCGGTAGTGTTCATGACATGGTTATTCTTTTTGCATCTATGCGTTATGACGGTAAATCCATTGCCGAAATTGCTAAACACCAAATGGGCGGCAGTATCGGTTTGGTAACGTCTCTTGCCGTACTCTTCCTTAACATCCTGGCTATGGCAGGTATGGCCGTTGTTATCGTTAACGCGTTGCATGACAGTCCCTGGGGTACGTTTACTATCGGTATGACGATTCCTATCGCCGTATTTATCGGTATTTACATGCATTATTTACGTCCCGGTAAAATCCGTGAAGGTACGGTCATCGGTGTCGTTCTTACCTTACTCGCCGTTGTTCTCGGTCCGTCTGTAGCTGCCAACCCCACTTTGGCACCGCTCTTTACAATCAGTGCTCACGGCATTGGCGTATCACTCATTGTCTACGGCTTTATCGCTGCCGCAATGCCCGTTTGGTTGTTGTTGGCTCCGCGTGACTATTTGTCCACGTACATGAAAATCGGTACTATCGGAGCTTTGGCTCTCGGTATTATCATCGTTATGCCGACCATCCAAATGCCGGCTGTAACACAGTTTGTTTCTGGTGGCGGCCCTGTTATTACGGGTCCTGTTATTCCCTACATCTTTATTACCATCGCTTGCGGTGCTATTTCCGGATTCCACTGCATGATCAGCACAGGTACGACACCGAAGATGCTCATGAACGAACGTTCCATCTTGCCTGTCGGCTACGGTGCTATGCTTACGGAATGTTTTGTCGGCATGATGGCCTTAATCGCGGCAACCAGCTTAATTCCTAACGACTATTTTGCTATCAACTCGACAGCTGAACACTTTGCGGCACTCAACATGCCTGTAGTAGATTTACCTCAGCTCAGCCATATGGTCGGTGAAGACGTTGCTCATCGTCCGGGCGGTGCCGTTTCCTTGGCAGTCGGCATGGCATTTATCTTCTCCAGTATTCCCGGTCTTGATCACCTCATGAACTACTGGTATCATTTCTGTATTATGTTCGAAGCATTGTTTATTATGACAATCCTCGATGCCGGCACGCGTGTCGGTCGTTACATGTTGCAAGAGCTCATTGGACGCGTAGTTCCGAAGTTTGCCGACCCCCATTGGCTCCCCGGTGCATTGATTGCATCCGCTCTTATCTCCGGTTCTTGGGGCTACATTGTACTTCAAGGTAACTTATCCACCATTTGGCCGATCTTCGGTGTATCGAACCAGTTGTTGGCCATCATCACCCTTGCCGTATCCTCTGTTGTTATCTGCAGCATGGGTAAGGCACGCTACCTCTGGGTAACGATTATCCCCTGGGTATTCCTCACGGTTGTTATCTTCTACGCAGACTTCCTGAACATGTTTGAAATCTACTTACCGAAGGGTGAATGGTTGCTCTTTAGTGTATCTGCAATCATGGCAGTCTTCGTTATCATCATCAGCATTGCTTCGATTCGTAAATGTATCTACCTCGCTAAGACAGTTCCGGCAAGCTATGATACTACAGAAGCAGTAGAAGCGGTCGAACTCAAACGTTTGAAGGAAATGGAAAACAGCGATCCTGCTGCTAAACACTTTGATGAAGAAACGGTAGAAGTACACTAATTCGTTATACGACTACCTTGCATCTGAAAGAGGTCGACCTTATACTAAGGTCGACCTCTTCTTTTATGAAAAAACATGAAAACCAGCTAACAAGGATAGGTAAGACTATGAAAGATTCTCAGGCCTTAATTTGTAATGATTGCCCCCGAAATTGTAACGTTGCACGCTCTCTCTACGCAAATGCCGTACCGCTGAAAACGGGATTTTGCCGTAAAGCCTTTCAACCCACTGTTGCCAGAGCCGCGCTGCACCATTGGGAAGAACCTTGCATTACCGGCACAAACGGATCGGGTGCCGTTTTTTTCGGCGGGTGTAACTTACAATGCGTTTTTTGTCAAAATTCTGAAATCAGTCATCAAGATTCAGGTATTACCGTAACCTCTGAAACCCTAAAAAAAATCTATACCGATCTCATCTCTCAAGGGGCACATAATATCAATCTGGTCACACCGA
>ERZ773035.1569-NODE-1569-length-16274-cov-17.576608_pt1 | contig 16274 bp, 16 predicted proteins | sample MGYA00511487_ERZ773035 | MGnify/ENA primary metagenome ERZ773035 (study PRJEB29015, sample SAMEA2737985) | human oral metagenome | biome: human oral; feature: human-associated habitat; material: dental | place: China | collected 2024 ...
TCCCATTAGGAATCTCCTTTTTTCACATTTTAATCTTTCTTATTATAACACAAGTTTTTTCGATTTTCACTAGAGGAAATGGATTTTATTTAGCAAATCAAGCTAGGATGGCACTTTTGTTGCCAAGATTTCCTTGCCTTCTTTTATCAAGGGGTGACGGAAAAGCGAGAAGTAAAGTTGAGTGGTCATGGCAACCCAGATAAGAGGTTCACAAAGGATAACACCCCTATAACCTGCCCAAGGGATAATCATGACCACAAAAGCAATTTTACCGATTAGTTCGATAAAACTAGATACCAGAGGAAGGACTTTTTGACCCAAACCCTGTAAACAATTCCGATAAATCAACAAAAGGCTCAAAATCGGATAAAAGGCTGAACTAATTTGCAGGTAGAGGCTACCATTTTCGACCAAGTAACCATCCGTTGAACTGGCCAAGAAGGAAATCAAGGTCGGACTAGCAAACAAGAGAAAGATACAGATAAAGCCTGCCCAGGACATACTCAGGCGACTGCCAATTCGAAGACCTTGAACAATGCGATTTGGTCGCTTAGCCCCAAGATTCTGAGAGGCAAAGGTCGTCATGGCAGAAGAAATAGCCGTCATGGGAAGAAGAGCAAAGGCCATAATGCGTCGCGCAGCTGTTTGCGCACTAATAATCACTGCGCCAAAGGTATTGACAGAAGACTGTAAAATCACACTGCCGATAGACACAATTGAACTCATCAATCCCATGGCCAAACCTTGCTCCAAGAGATCCACGTACAAGCTCTTGTCCCATTTGAAATGTTTAAATTGTGGCAAGAGTTCTGGAACGCTCTTGCGGATATAATAAAAGCAAAGAACCGCTGATAATCCTTGTGAAATAATAGTAGCAAGTCCCGCAGATTGAACTCCCAGTTGCAATTGCGTAATAAAATAGAGATCCAGAGCCACATTGACCAAGGCAGAGAAAATCAGAAAACCAAGTGCAGCCAGACTATCACCAATAGACCGCAACAAGCCTGCAAAGAGATTATAAGCGAAGCTGACGCCAACACAGGTCACTATCATAGAAATATATTGATAGGATTGGGGAAGGATTTCTGCAGGGGTATCTAAATATTGCAAGAGTGGATACAGACCGACAAATCCCATCAGCATGACCACAATGCTCAAAAGAGCACCTAAAATCCAAGTTGCTGCTACTGCTTCCTTGATTTTGATGAAATTACGAGCCCCATAATAGCGAGCAATGACAATCCCCATCCCATTGCCAACACCAAGCGTAAAGCCTATAATCAAGTCAAAAATGGCAGTTGTCGCCCCTACTGCTGCCAAGGAATCTTGACCAAGAAAACGCCCAACAATCAAGACGTCAGCTGTATTATAAAGCTGTTGGAAAATATTTGACAGCAAGATTGGAAAGGCAAAGCTTAACAGCGCAGGAAGAATGGGACCATGTATCAAGTCCACGGATCGTTTCTTATTCATAAAGCTATTATATCAGCTTTCTAGAGGGTCGACAAGGCTCTGTCACTAAGTTTGAAATCAATTGCTTACAGAGAGACAATTTGCTATAATCAAGAAAAGGAGGTCATTTATGAGTTTGACCAGTCAATTAATTACCGATGTATTTCCTGATCTGGATAAGGTTGAAAAGCTAAACAATGAAGCCTTCCCCGAGGAAGAACGAGTCCCACTGTCTGAGTTTTTACGCTATCAAGACCGAGACTATGCCCACTTTTTCGCCTTTTATAACGAAGAAGAGTTTGTTGGTTTTGCTTTTGCCATCTCCAATCAAAAAGCCTTTTATATCAGCTTTTTTGCCATCATGCCCCACCTGAGAAGCCACGGGTACGGAAAGGAAATTATCGAAAAGCTGACTGATTTTTACCAGCGAACCATGTTACTGGAAGTCGAGCGATTAGATGAAGAATGCGATAACTTGGAGCAAAGGAAGGCCCGCATGGATTTCTACCGACAAAATGGCTTTAAATCAGCTAACGCTTTTCTAGAGTACGATGGTTTGAGTTTTGAAATTCTTTACCGTGGCGACTATTTTGACGAAGAGGCCTATCGCGACATCTTCCAAAAGTTACAGAATGAACATTATTTTGACTTTCATATAGAGTATCGTCGTTTCAGTGACCACTAGTTCTTTCATCTTAAACAATTAAACAAACATAAAAAGTAGCAGTTCCTATCTGCTACTTTTTATGTTATTCTTCAATTTCGATTCCAAGATCATCGCCAAGATCAAGTGTTACTTCTTGGTTAGAAGTCGTCTCTGCTACTGGACTAGCATCGGAGGTTTCTTCATCTTCAATCAAGCCATATTGAACACGGACTTGGTGGTCAATGGCATCAAAGATTTCCGGATGATCTGCCAAGTATTTCTTAGCATTTTCAGATCCTTGCCCAATTTTTTCACCCTTGTAAGAATACCAAGCTCCGGCTTTTTGGATGATATCAAGGTCACTTGCAATCTTCAATAGCTCACCGGTCTTAGAAATCCCTTCTCCATACATGATTTCAACAAAGGCTTCCTTAAACGGTGGAGCTACCTTATTTTTAACAACCTTAATCTTGGTTTCCTTACCGACATTGGTATCTTTTTGGTCACCCGTTCCCTTGATTTGTGTGCTTCCACGTACATCCAAACGGACTGAAGCATAGAATTTAAGGGCACGTCCACCTGGAGTTGTTTCTGGATTTCCAAACATGACTCCAACTTTTTCACGCAATTGATTGATAAAGATGGCAATCGTTTTGGTCTTATTGATAGAAGCACCCAGTTTACGCATGGCCTGGCTCATCATACGAGCCTGCAAACCAACGTGGCTGTCTCCAATGTCCCCATCGATTTCTGCACGAGGCACAAGGGCTGCAACTGAGTCAATCACGACAAGGTCAACTGCACCTGAGTCAATCAATTTTCCTGCAATTTCAAGACCCTGCTCACCTGAGTCTGGTTGTGACAAAAGTAATTCGTCAATGTTCACTCCAAGTGCTGCTGCATAGGCTGGATCAAGGGCATGCTCCGCATCGATAAAGGCTGCGATACCGCCTTCCTTCTGCGCTTGCGCGACAGCGTGAAGGGCAACTGTTGTCTTACCAGATGATTCTGGTCCATAGATTTCGATGATACGTCCCTTAGGATAACCACCTGAACCAAGAGCAATATCAAGAGCCAAAGACCCTGAACTCATGACTTGAACTTTCTGCTCTGCACGCTCACCCAAACGCATGATTGAGCCTTTACCGAAATCTTTCTCAATCAATTTAAGGGCATCGTTCAAGGCTTTTTCACGATCTGCTCCGAATTTTTTTGAAATTTCATCTAATTTTTTTGGTTTTTTCGCCATTCTATTCTCCTGTATTCTAATAGTCCTAAGACCTATCTACTATTATATCAAAAGTTAGTCACTTAATAAAGCCTTGCGAACTAGGTTAAAGGCATGCATAACCGCAATCTGACGAACATCTGCTCGGCTCCGTCCTGCGATATTAGCCTTGATAACCTCTGTCTCTTTTGCATGTGCCAAGCCGATAAAAACTGTCCCAGCTGGATGTCCCTCTAGGCTGTCTGGTCCAGCAACCCCCGTCAAACTGACCCCATAATCAGACTGAGTCTTGATGCGTGCCTGCTCAGCCATCTTCTGAGCTGTAAATTCAGACACCACACCATGTTCTTCCAAATTCTTGACAGGAATATCCAACATCTTTGATTTTTCCTCCAAGCTATAGGTCACAAAACCACCCTTAAATATACTTGAAGCACCCGAAAAATCAGCCACGGTAGCTTGGAAAAGACCTGCCGTCAAGCTCTCGGCTGCAGTGATGGTTTTCCCTTGCTTTTTCAGCTCTTCTACCACAATGCTGGCTAAACTAGTCTCTTCCCCATAACCATAACAAAGTTCTCGTAAAGAAAGGCCTTCAAAGGTTTGACGACCTAAGATTTGATTTTCCAAAACATCCAACTCTTGATTCGCCTCTTCTTGACTGCCGGCCTTTGTTGACAGACGCAGGGTGACTTCTCCTGTCTTGGCATAAGGTGCTAAGGTCGGATCTGTCTGATTATCGATCAAATCAGCCAAAATCGTAACCAGCTGACTTTCTCCAATTCCAAAGAAACGAAGAACTCGGGAATACAGCTTGCTCCCTGTCATCAACTTGGGTAAAAGTTGGTTTAAGACCATGGGTTTCAATTCACTTGGTGGACCTGGAAGGACAACGTAGGTCACTCCATCAACTTCCAATATTCCTCCCACAGCCAACCCTGTTTCGTTTGGCAGTGGAGTCGCTCCTTCTACAATTTGGGCTTGTCTTTCGTTATTCGGTGTTCGGGCATAGTCTGGTCTCTGGGCAAAAAAGTGATCAAGTTTTTCCTGAGCTTGAGGATCAAATACCAAGGCTTTTCCCAAAAATTTCGCCAACGTTTGTTTGGTTAAATCATCTTCAGTTGGCCCCAAACCTCCTGTCAAAATGACTATACTACTACGCGAGCTCGCAATTTCTAGCAAAGACATGAGACGCGCTTCATTATCTCCGACAGCTGTTTGGAAGTAGACATCTACTCCAATTTCTGCTAGCTTTTCTGATAAGAACTGGGCATTGGTATTGACAATCTGCCCTGTCAAAATTTCTGTTCCTACAGCAATAATTTCTGCTTTCATCTTTCCTCCTACCTATCTATTCGGATTCTTTTTGAAAAAATCGCAGGAAGTTTCCCACGATTTTATTCTTCATTTTATTCAGATTCTTCGCCCGAAGCATTTGTTGAAGGCGCTGTTCGACCATAAAGACTCTCATACAGAACAGCGTTGGTCTTCAACTCTGTCACATCTTCTCTCCCTAGGGAGCGACGCAAGAGATTTTGCATTTCCAGCATATGCTCTGTCGTTACGATTTGATAAGAGATACCCTGCAATTCTTCACCTTCACCACGAAGTTGAAGTGTCTCAATATTTTTAAAAGAATCTTGATAACCAAGTAATTGAGGTACACTTTTCGCTGAAAGGTCTATATTAGTCTGCATATTTTCACTAAGCGCTTTTAGGATTGCCTGATAATGACTGATACTATTCAAACTCAAGACTTTTTCTACGATTTTTTGAATCACTTCACGTTGACGTTTTTGACGACCATAATCCCCTTCAGGATCCTGATAACGCATCCGTGAATAAACCAGAGCCTCCTCACCATTCAAGGTTTGCTCACCGACTCCGATTGAGATTTTATTAAACTCCTCTTGGTCAGTAATTGAAATTGGGAAACCAAGTGTGTTATTTACTGTGATACCCCCAACTGCATCAACTAGCTGTTGCAATCCCTTCATATTAACCATGACATAACGATCGATATGGATATTCATCATTTTTTGAATGGTTGAAATAGCCAACTCTGCACCACCATTTGCATAAGCCGCATTGAGTTTTGCCTCCTGAACTTGGCCATTTCCAGTTTCAATCTTGGTCAAAATATCCCGTTCTAAACTCATCATAGTGGTTTTCTTGGTTTTTGGATTGACTGTCAAAAGAATCATGGAATCACTATTCCCCGCCCAAGGGTCTGTACGTTCTACGTTTCCCGTATCCACCCCCATCAAGAGAATAGTTAAAGGCTCTGTCGCCTCAATCACATTGGTTTCTTCACCAATTTTCTTATAAGTTTTTTTACTTAAGGTTTCAGTTCCTTGATAATAAATAGTATAGGCATAAGCACCCACACCTAAAACTGTTACTGCTAGAAAAGCTAATAGCATTCCGATTATTTTTTTTACCATCTTATCACTTATCTATCAGTCTACCCATCAGGTAAACGTCTAAAAATATCCCTTCTCCTAAATAGGCTCCTCTTTCTTGTAAGCCTTCTGTAACAAATCCAAATTTTGAATAGAGGTGGATAGCTGCCTCGTTGCGCTTTTGTACACTGAGCTGCAAACGATGCAGAACTCCACTGATTTTAGCCCACTCAATTCCCTCTTCAAGGAGCATGCTTCCTAAGCCATGATTCCAAAACTTCCTTTGGATGACCAAAAAGATATCTCCAATGTGACGAATCCGTATACGTTGCTCTGCCGTGATGTTCAAAACACCTGCAATTTCATCATTCAGGAGAGCTAGGAGAGTGATTTGGTTATCTGAAGTCGCTTGCTTTTCAATAAAAAGTGCCATTTCAGATTCTGTCATCAGGATACCATTTTCATCCAGACTGGTGAAATCTGTCTCCTGTCCAACTAAATCCAAGAATGCAACCAAAGCAGCGGCATCCTGAGCTTCAGCCTCACGAATACAAAGTTCATACTCCATCTTGAAGCTCCTTAATCAATTCCTCAGCACGAGGACCCTGAGCGGTAAAATAGAGGCGACGACCCTCAGCCTCTTTCAAGAGTTCCAACTCCAAGTAGGAATCTGGTAAATCCTCACCCAAAAGATGTCCCCACTCGATAACGGTCACACCACCACCAAAGAGAAACTCATCCAAGTCAATCGAATCAGCATCCCCCTCAATCCGATAGACATCCAAGTGGTAGAGCGGAAGGCGACCCTCATACTCTCTCACGATAGTGTAAGTTGGACTTTTGATCATCTGACGAATACCCAATCCCTTGGCAAGACCCTTGGTAAAGGTTGTTTTACCAGCGCCCAGTTCTCCAGACAGGATCAAAACATCGTTTTTTTGGAGCAGGGTCCCTAGGCGTTCTCCCAGATTGATCAGCTCTTCTTCATTTTTTGTGTACATGCTACTATTATACCAAAAAGTTTTCTTTTATGTAAATTTTCTTTACAAACTTACTATAACAACTTTGGTAAAATAAGAGATTTTTATTGATCGAAAAGTGTTTTTAAAAGAATATACACACGGCGCTAACAAGTAAAATATCTCGGATCACATGACCGTAAAAGGAAAATTCTCTTCTCATAGATTTTGGAAACAAAAACCGAGCAAAAATGAATCCCAAACCGACATAAAAAACAATGGATAAAACTGTCATTGGATTTCTCAAGAACAGCAAGGTTGCCAGAACTGTCAGGACAACTGTTTTTTTCTTATTGAGAGTGCTTCCCAATTCTCGGCTGTATTTTTCAAGCGGTAAAAAGACAAGTAAATCAATGCCAAACAAGAAAAAGAAGGAAGGCAAGAAAAGGTCTACCAACTCTTGCTGAAAAGCTGTCTGTGTTAAAATAGTCTCCGACAATACCAGACAGACACCTACTAGGTTTAAGACCAACAAGGTACTATAAAATAGTTTCACTTTTTTCTGACTGTTTATAATGCTATGAACATCCTGATCTCGAGTATAAAAGAAATTCATGCCCGCACACAGACCTGATGCCAATACGATAAACACTAGAAAATAAGCGCTTGACTGCTTTAAGGTTAAGATGGTTCCCTTCCACAGCAAGCAGCTACTCAGACTAATCTGAAGCAAAGCCAGTAACAATAAGATGCGAATTGATTTCATCATTTTCAGTACCCCCTTCGTATACATGATTATACTCTGTGTGAAAGATAAAATCCCTCCCCTCTTCTCAAGTGTCCTATTTTAACGCTCAACTGACAAAAATCTGAAAAAGCAAGTCATTAAGCTAGTTGTTCTAGCTTTCTAGTTAAATAGTTACGATAAAGATTCAACCGTTCAATCAACTCTGTTCAGATACTACATTCTCTCAACTTTCTGAAATTCCCTCGTATTTTCGTAACTTTAACAAGCATATCATTTGTAAGCCTACCTCCTAGACTATCAAAAAGAGGAAGACCAGTCTGGTCTTCCCCAAGGTTTCGATAGAAAATAAGAGCATCTCCTTTCAAATAAAACGAAAGGATGAATGATACGGATTCATGTACAATCTCCTCATTCGGATATAGACCGAAGTCTATCTCTTCAGCGTCTACTTGTTTCTTTTGTTTATCAATGTTAATTTTGATAAGTCTTGTGTAGTGCTACTAAAGTCAACAGTCATTTTGTCAGTTGCTGACTCTGAAGCCACTAAATCACTTGAAACTGCTTGGCTAGCGCTGAGAGATTCTGTTATCACTAAACTTTGAGAAGACGATTCAGAAGCAGATAGACTAAGGGAGTGTTCAAATGACAGACTATGAGACACCGACTCCAATACAGAGAAACTATGTGATAAGGATACCTCTTGACTTAGAGACTCTTCTACATATACACTGTGCGAAGCTGAGACTGAAAGGCTTGCTGAAACTGACTCTGAAATCGACAGACTATGAGATTGTGAAGCTGCTTGACTCAGAGACTCTTCTACGTAGAGACTGTGCAAGGCAGAAGCTGAGGCTGAAACAGAAAGGCTTGCTGAAACTGACTCTGAAACCGACAGACTATGGGACTCTGAAGCCACTTGGCTCAAAGACTCTTCTACATAAACACTGTATGAAGTAGAAGCTGAAACTGAAAGGCTTGCTGAGACGGACTCTGAAACCGATAGACTATGAGACAGGGAAGCTGCTTGACTCAAAGACTCTTCTACATATACACTGTGAGAAGTAGAAGCTGAGACTGAAATGGAAGCACTATAAGATTCTGACTCCGAAACCGACAGACTATGAGATTGTGAAGCTGCTTGACTCAGAGACTCTTCTGCATAAACACTGTGCGAAGCTGAGACTGAAAGGCTAAGCAAGTGAGAACCATACTGACTTAGAGATTGTTCAAGATAGGCACTCTGTGATTCGAACTCTGAAATAGCAAGGCTAAGAGAATCTTCAACAGAGGAAATCTGTGACTCTACTTGAGAAAGATGGGTTGAGCCAGATACTGAGACAGAATCACTTAGAGAGCTTGCAGCCTCGGCGCTCAGTGATTGCTCCGCTGAATGACTGACTGAGACGGACTCTGAAACCGAAAGGCTGAGAGAGGACTCGCGAGATGAAGTCTGTGACTCTACTCGAGAAAGACGGGTTGAGTCGGATTCTGAGATAGAAACACTTAGAGAGCTTGCAGCCTCAGCGCTCAGTGATTGCTCCGCTGAACGGCTGGCTGAGGCTGACTCAAGAACAGATAAACTACTTGATGTTTTTTTGTTTTCTAGACTTAATGATAGTGAAATGGAGTCTGCTGTACTCTTCAAGCCTTTTGTTTTTCGAGAATCTGTAGTTTTAGAGAGGCTAGTTTCCAAAGAATGCGATGCACTAACTGTTTGACTCTTAGCTAGTTCTTTTTCTTGAGAAAGACTAGAGTCACTTTCTGGCAATGGAGATTCTTCGGAACTGCTTTCCTCACCTATATTCATCACATCCAAACGATCGTAGTACTGAATAGACTCTAAAGCCTTATCAATAAGAAAAGTTTCACTTTCTTCGGGAGATAGACTTCCTCCTGCTACTCCTGTCTCCTCGCCCTCAGTTTCTCTTGCAGTAGACAACTCTTCTTTATTTCCTCTTTTTATGAGACGCTTAAAACCATCTAAAAATTTACGAAACGTACCTTTAGCGTTTTCATTGTTTGGCATAAATATTTTCTCCCTAATTTTAATGATAATACTATTATAAAGGCTTGTAGACTATCTGTCAAAACAATTTCATCAAAATAGTGTTTTTAAAACAAATTCTTTCAATTAACTAGTTTCTCGCTTTAAAATCAAGTACTTACTCTAAATTCCAAGTGCTCCCAAAACTTAAAAATGTCTATCCAAACATGTGAAATAAGGGAGATTCGCCCCAACTCTTTTTGTATATCAACTTTTTCTTCTAGTCAGATAATGCAAGCCCCCAATCACCACTGCTAGGACAGCTACATAGGCCACTTGAGTGATTTCTAAAGGTACAAAAGCACCTTGCAGGAGAAAGGTATTGGCAAACACACCTACTAGGGCTGCAAAGCTCAAAAACGCGAGCAAGATTAGTTTGTATCGATTAAAAGGCAGGCTGACCTTGGCAACAAGACACAGGCCATTGACCAAAGCAAGGAGGAAGCAAATAAATTTGACCTGACCTGGGACAGTGATAAAGAAGTTCGTCAAGAGTACACTAGCGACTAGAATGCCACCACCAATAGCAGCATTGGTCAAAATATCTCTCATAAAATGTGTGCTGACCTTTTCATTATTGGACTCAAAGGTTAGGAAGAAGGATGGAATCCCAATCGTAATGGCTGAAATGATTGTAAACTGAATGGGGATAAAGGCAAATTCCAAACCAAATATCACACTCAAAATCGCAAACACGATAGAGAAGAAGGTCTTTGTTAGAAAGAGAGAGGCGACCTTTTGGATGTTATTGATGACACGGCGTCCTTCCATCAAGATATCATAAAATACTGCAAAATCATCAGTGAGAAAGACGATGTTGGAGACGCTTTTGGCTGCGCTGGTAGCACCATTCATAGCGAAACTGATGTCTGCTTTCTTGAGGGCCAGAACATCATTGACTCCATCACCGCTCATGGCAACTGTTTTACCAGCATTTTGCAAAACGGTCACCATCCTTTCTTTCTGCTCAGGTGTCACGCGACCAAAGATGTCATGTTCCAAGACCACTCTTTCAAAGTCCTCATCACTCACCTTGGTCATATCAATTGCTCGCGCTGATTCTTTAAATCCTGCCTTACGAGCAACCCCATATACAGCCACATGATTATCCCCACTGATAATCTTCACTTCAACACCTTGTGACTCGAAATAATCAAAGGTTTCCTTGGTATTATCCTTGATCTCATCTGACAGAACGACATGCCCTAATAGTTCCATATTGACTGGGCTTGTAATCTGGTCCTTGCTATGAGCAAGCGATAAGATTCGAAAACCTTGCTGTTTTAGATGTTCATAGTAAGGATCCATCGCTTGGGTAAAGCCGAGAAACTCATAAGCCCCGAAGAAATAGGTTCCACCGTCTTTTACTTGAACAAAGGAATACTTGTTTTTACTTGAAAAGGCACCAACTTCTTGAACGTCCCACTTTTTCTCACAGGTTAAGTAAGTCTTCAGAGCCCGCGACGTCGCATTTTCATCCTCAAAATAAGCCAGATACGAAGACAGTTTCTCTGCTAAATTAGCATCCATTTCTTGGACCTTCATATTACCAGTCGTGATGGTACCTGTCTTATCAAAACAAAGAACATCTACACGCGCCAAGGTCTCCACACAGTATAGTTCCTGCACCAGAACCTTCTTTTTAGCAAGCTTCATGGCCGCTACCGCCAGAGACACACTGACCAGGAGAATCAATCCCTCTGGAATCATGCCGACCAAGGCACCAGAACTTCCCAAGACAATCTCAACATAAGTCCGTCCCAGACTAAAACCTCTGACATAGAGCAGAATGGCAACTGGCACCAGCAAAATGGAGACGATTTTTAAAATCTTATCCATATAGTCCCGTAGTTGAGAAGGATATTTTTTGAATTCCTTACTGGATTTTGCGAGTTTGTTGATGTAGCTATCGGGACCCACAGCCGTTGCTCTGACGAGACAAGTGCCGCTGACGACATTGCTTCCGCTCATCAGCTGGTCACCAACTGTTTTAAGGACCGAATCACTCTCACCAGTCAGCAAGGACTCATCCACCTCAATATTCCCTTCAAGCACTTCTGCATCTACAGGCACCTGATCTCCCAGATTGAGATGCAGATACTCCCCCAGTACGATGTCCTCTGGAGCAATCTCAATCGTTTGACCGTCTCGATTGACCCTGTACTTACTCTTACCAAGCAAACTTAGCTTTTCCAAAGCATTTTTTGAACGTACTTCTTGGAAAATCCCGATGGCTGTATTGATAGCAATCACACCTAAAAAGAGCATATTTTCAAATCGTAAGGTTGTCGCTACCAGAACTGCCAGAGCCAAGTTCATGGCATTAAAGAAGGTAAAGATATTTGAAACGACGATTTCCTTGGTTGTTTTATAGGGTTTAATGTCACTAATATTTCGTTGACGATCCTTGATGTCTTGACTGCTTAAATACTTCATTTCTACTCCGATATCCTTTTGTACTACTATAATAACACATATCTTTCCCTCTGTCACTTAAAGACTCAAAATAAGAAGGGCTTACTTGGTAAGCATCATTTATCGCCACTTTAAGAAGTACTTAAAAAAGAGGCTAGGATTTACCTAACCTCTTTTCTCTATGCTTTATTCTGCCAAGGCTCCCATTGGGTCCCATGGTGCAAGGACGATTGGTTCTGCTTCATAAGCAGCTTGTTCTTCTGCTGTCAGCAATTCCTTACGGACAACGATTTGGTAAGTGTATTCGTCCATCCAAGCGTCTGAGGCAACGAAGTAACCATCTGTACCGACCTTGTCTCCCCATGAGTTTTCAACCTTCCACTTGGTTGACTTGCCATTTTCATCCAAATCCACACCTGTCAAGACCATGGCGTGAGTCATCAAACTTTCGCTGTAGTCCAAACGTCCAGCTTTGTCTTGAGTGAGTTGAATATCCATGCTTGATTCAAAGTCATAAACATCTGTCGCAAGAATTCCGGCTTTGCGGTTGCTAAGTTGGCCGACATCTGAACCAAACCAAACAGTTTCTCCTGTTTGCATTTGGGCAATCGCCAATTCTTTCAAACGCTCCATAGGTACGTTGATGTAGCGAACTGCACGGCTACCAACCACATTCCCCAACATCTCAACTGTGTAAGATTTACCGTAAGGCTTATCAGCAGTTGGGGCATTGATAACAGAAACATAATCTTCTAGAGGAAGATTAACATATTTCTTGTAAAACTCTCGTGGTGTGATACCCTTTTCGCTTTGGTAGTTATCATCCTTATCACGATAAGCAAAGTCAAACTGACGTGGTGGAAGACCCAAAGACATAGCAAGGAAATTAAAGATTTCTTGCAAGAGGTCTTCTTTCTTAGCTTGAACAGCCGCTTGGTCTGCACCAGATGCGAGCAAGTCACGCAAGATTTGGGCATCCTGACGAAGCAATTTGTTGAGGATAGCATTGAGTTCACGGCTATTGCTAGATGAAACAGACTCAGGGTAAACGGACTTAGGAACGACACCATATTTTTCAAAGAGAGAAACCACCATATCCCACTGACCGCCGTCTTGTTGTGGTGTTTGGAGTAGGAAGCTAACCTTGCGGCTCGTCAATTCTTGATCTGCAGTCGCAATAACTTGCTCCAAGAACCAGTTAGATTTTTCATACTTGTCCCAGAAGAAGGTGTGGGCTTGTGATAATTCAAAGTTTTCGAGCTTGTATTGTGAGATGAGTTTGTGGCGGAAAGTATTGAGGGCCGCAAACATCCAGCAACGACCAGAAGCCTTCTGGTTGGTGACCTTGTCCTTGGTCAAATCCAATGAGAAAACAGGTGTGTTATCCACATGGCTTTGACGACGTTCTAGAGCTGCAAAAATTCCGTTGTGGCTTGCAGCATTTTCGATAGCTTGGTATTTTACATTTGCTTCATAGTTGGCAAATAATTGATCCGTAAATGATTCTTGAATCGCGTTCATAGATTCCTCCTTTAATTCTACTGTCTATTATAACTCTTTTCACAAAGGAAGCAACTGAAAAATGAAAAAGCAAGCCAAATAGACTCACCCTTTTACTAAAATAAATTAACTTAAGCAACGCTAGCAAGGAGAACTTCTAACTCCTTCTTGGTCAAGCGACGCCATTCCCCTCTTTGTAAATTCTCATCCAAAACTAGAGTACCCATAGTCAAACGTTGCAGGTCCACCACTTCCTTACCACAGTAGGCCACCATGCGTTTGACCTGGTGAAATTTCCCTTCTGCGATGGTCACACGAATCTGGCTTTCATCCTTATTTGAATCCACTGACAGAATCTCCAGTTTGCCCGGCTGGCAGGTAAAGTCCTTAAGTGGAATACCCTTGGCAAATGTCTCCACATCTTCTTGGGTCATGATTCCCTTGACCTGAGCTAGATAAGTTTTATCCACATGACGTTTGGGTGAAAGAAGGGCATGAGCCAGCTGACCATCATTGGTCAAGAGCAAAAGACCATGCGTATCAATATCCAAGCGGCCCACTGGAAAAACCTCTTTAGCACGTCCATAGTCGTCCAACAAGTCCAGAACGGTTCTATGCTTGGAATCCTCAGTCGCCGAAATAACACCTTGAGGCTTGTTCATCATGTAATAGACAAACTCTTCATACTCCAGCACTTGCCCATCAAAACGAATCTCATCTCTTTCTTCATCTATTTGCAGTTTTGCTGATTTTTCTTTTTTACCATTTACCGTCACACGTCCAGCCTTGAGCAAGTTTTTGACCTCTGTCCGACTTCCTACAGCGCAGGCAACTAAAAATTTATCTAATCTCATAGAACTATTATATCATACTCAAAAGGAGGTTGGCCCAAGTGACCAACCTCCTTTTCGTTTCAGATTTAGGAAACTAACTTCCTCGTCTCCAGAAAATAGCTAAGACAACCATGGCTCCTAAAACAGCAGGGATAATGGCCGTTCCTGCTATAACTGGACCCCAAGTTCCAAAGAGCAAGTGTCCCAGAAAGGCACCAATCCAGCCGAGAAACATTTTTCCAAAGCATCCCATACTCTCTCCACGATTGGTCAAAGCACCTGCCAAGAGTCCCACTAGGAGACCAACAAACATACTTCCAAGCATAGCTTCTCCTTAAATTGCCCAGTCTCCATTACGGAAGAGGGGTACGCGTGTTCCATCCTCACGGATACCATCGATATCCATTTGGCTAGAACCAATCATAAAGTCCACGTGAACATCTGAACGGTTCAGTCCTGCAGCTTCAAGTTCTTCTTCGCTCATCTCTGCTCCACCAACAACGCTGGTCGCATAGGCTGCTCCGATAGCCAAGTGGTTTGAAGCATTTTCATCGAAAAGAGTGTTAAAGAAGGTAATCCCTGACTGTGAAATTGGACTTGGATCTGGTACCAAGGCACATTCACCCAAGGCACGCGCACCCGTATTTTCAAAGACAAGGTCTTTCATGACCTGATCACCCTTATCAGCAGTGATATCTACGATTTGACCATCCTTGAAGGTTACTTTAATTCCCTCAATGATATTTCCGTTGTAGCTAAGTGGTTTTGTAGAAGTAACATAGCCATCTGCGAGACGAAAATCAGGCGCTGTGAAGACTTCCTCTGTTGGCATATTTGGCAAGAATTCTTCGCCCTGTGCATTGATAGCACCAGCTGATTCCCAAACGTGGTTCTTAGGTAAGCCAAGTGTCAAATCTGTCCCTGGCGCTGTATAATGAAGGGCTGAAAATTGCTCCTTATTAAGCATATCTGCCTTGCTCTTGAGGATAGCAGCATGCTCTTCCCAAGCCTTAACGGGATCTTCTTCGTAGACACGGCAAGTTTTGAAAATTTGGTCCCAAAGGAGGTCGACTGCTTCTTCATCGCTCGCTGCATTTGGGAAGACCTTCTTAGCCCATTCAAGTCCCGCAGCGGCTGCCACTGTCCAGCTAACCTTGTTGGATTGAGTTGCGATGCGCATCGGCTTCATGGCAAGCCCCATAGCTTTGGCAGAAGCTGAAAGCTTGTCAGCGTCCACCCCGTTCAAGGCACCTGGGTCAGAAGAACGGACACCGAGACGACTAGCCTTGTTCTCCAAGAGATAGTTCATCTCAGCAATCTTGTATTCTGGCACATTGTCCAGACGCTCCATCGGTGCGTGGAGGAATTTCTCACGGTTTACAAAGTCATCTGCCCATTGGACGATCACTTCGTGTGCTCCAAGTGCATAGGCTTCTTTGACGATTAAGTGAGCCAACTCACGTTGCTCCACATCGATTGAAAGAGCTAAAGTGTGGCCAGGTTGCACGTTGATTCCGTTCGCAACCAACAATTTCGCATATTTTTCTAGATTTTCTTTAAAATTTGGTAAAACCATTTTGTTTTTCCTTTTCTATTTTTATTTTTTTTTCAAAGCAGAAAATAATCCTGCTAAAGCAATAGCACCAGACAAGAGTGCTGTCGATAGAAGAATTGTCTGATCAGCAAGGTCTAATTGATACTCAAACACCTTCTCAGCAGGCTTATCTTCCGCAAAAATCCTAAGTTTCATCTTGAACTCCTTAAAATAAATCACTATGACTTCCTGTCCTCAGCAAGTTTAAAATCAATTCGTCCTTATCTACTTTGTAAACCAAAAGCCAATCCGGCTGAATATGACACTCACGAACTCCTTGAAAATGCTTAGATGCCGTTAATTGATGATCGCGGTATCTAGCAGGAAGTTCTTTTTCTTGAACTAGAAAATTCAATACTTCTTCTAATAATTCTGCCTTCAACCCACGCTTCATAGCCAACTTAAAATCTTTTTTAAACTGTTTATGGTAACGAATCTTAAGCACGCAAGTCCTCC
>ERZ773035.1570-NODE-1570-length-16272-cov-17.349756_pt1 | contig 16272 bp, 11 predicted proteins | sample MGYA00511487_ERZ773035 | MGnify/ENA primary metagenome ERZ773035 (study PRJEB29015, sample SAMEA2737985) | human oral metagenome | biome: human oral; feature: human-associated habitat; material: dental | place: China | collected 2024 ...
CGTGTAGGTCAGGCCCAGGCCGGCGACCTGGACACGGCCGCCGCGGCCCTTCGCGGAGAAAGAACGACGCGAGCGGTACCAGGGGCGTCGCTCAACCGGGGGCAGGTGCACGGGCGCCGTGACGACGAGGTCGTTGCCGGTTTCGCTGTTCGCGTTCGTTGCCGCGCTGTTGGCGGGCGTGAGCTCCTGGGCGGGCTGCTGCGGCGCGGCCTGCGGGGTCGCAGTCTCGGGCGCGATGTCGCTGGCGGTCTCCGCTGTGGTCTGTGCTGCTGCCGCCGCGTCGGTCGTGAGCGTGGCGGGGGAGGCCTCGGCCTCGTCGGTTGTGACGAGGGGAGTGGAGGACACGAGGGTCTCCTGTAGGTCCTGCGCGGCGTCGTCGGCGAGCGTTTCTGCGGTGTCAGTGGTGGGGGCGTCGGCCTCGTGGGTGGTGCCGCTGAGGATCTCCTCGAACGACGAGAGGGCGCTGCGCGGGGCGGGTGCCTCGTCGGAGGTGTAGGCGGGGGTCGAGGCGGCTCGCTCGGCGCCGGCGCGCGCGGCGTCGGCCGTCACGTCGGCCAGCTCCTGGCTGTCCGAGCCATGCAGGTTTTCACGCGGGTCATTCGACATGCCCCCATTGTTTCAGGATCGTGTCGATTGTGTCGTAATGGCGCGCGGAAGTGGGTGGGGTGATACGTTTGTGAGGTCCTGCGAGTACTCGACGCGACCGCGGTCGCGGTGTTCCCCGGCAGGGGATGATCCCGTGTAGTGCATTAGGAAGAGTCTTGGAAGGACGTATTCCCCGCGAAAGCGGGGATTTTTCTATTTGAAGACGGGTGAATGAAATCCTGTCTGCAATATCGAGAACGTGTATTGCATAATGGAATTTCTTCTGTTATGGTTACTCCATCACCTCCGAGGGGGGTGGTGACAGCTCCGCTGGTGCTGTCGGGCTCAACATTTTCAGAGTAACCGCATGAGCTCATGCTAGTGCGCATGCCGTACTCAGAGGATGGTTTCGACTCAAGGAAGAGGAAATGGCCCGAAAAGACAAGCAGAGAGTTTCGTTATCGACGCCAGCAACTGCGGAACCCCCAGTTTTCCCTGCCGCCCAGCCTGGCCTCGGCGCTGCTGATCTCTCCGAAATGGCCAGGAGTTTCTGGGCGAAGAGTGGAGACTCCGGCAGCTGGCTGTCCGTCGTCCAGCACCTGATGGATGCCGCTGACGTTGCGGGGCTCCTCTTCGACGACTACCTGAGCGAGCATCATCGCAGGCTGATGGCCTCAGTATGGGGAGGAGATCGCGCCAAGGCTCGGGCCTCGTTTGTGTTCCTCGCAGGGGTGCACGATGCGGGTAAAGTGAGTCCCCAGTTCGCATGCCAGCGCCAAGATCTGGCTCAGCTGATCCGCAGCGAGGGGCTGGTCGTCATGCGCAAAGCCGACTACGCTGAACGTTCCTTCCTTCCCCATGGCCTCGTCAGTCAGTTTGCGCTTCAGGAGGAAATAGCTGCGGGTGGCGGTGATGGATCCCGGGCTCTCCAATGGGCGATCCTCGTTGGGGTGCACCACGGTCGATACCCGGACGCAGGTGCCGTGTATGTCGCACGACAGCAGTACAAGATGCAAGAAGGTTCGCGTGAGGATGATCCCCGTTGGGGTCAGGTTCGCTCGGAGATTCTTCGATGGATGGCTGCGCGCAGCGGTTTCCCGCTCGTTGCACCCGGAACTGCCCTGCCGGAGCTGCCCATCGCAGTGGCATCCGCCTACGCCTCGGCCCTCGTGATTGCAGACTGGCTTGCATCCAACGAGGATTACTTCCCGCTTCGGCCTCGACCGGTCGATGAGGCTGGAAAGCTGTCGATCGATGGGTACCCCGAGCTCACCGCGGATCAGCAGCGCGATCGTGTCCGGCGCGCATGGAAGCGAGCGGCCTTCCCAACCCCTCTGCGTATTCCTACAACGCCGAGCGATGAGGTCACAGACTTCTACCGTCACCGTTTCGGGTGGCCGGCCTCGTACTGTCCGACCGAGGCCCAGCGCGCCGCCATTGAGATTGCAACAGGCGAGGACCCGGATCTCATGATCGTCGAGGCGCCGCCGGGGTCCGGGAAGACTGAGCTGGCCTTCGCTGCCGCTGAGGTTCTGATGCGTGCTCGGGGGCTGCAGGGGGTGTTTGTTGCGCTGCCCACGCAGGCCACGACGAACGCGATGTTTGAGCGCGTCACCGCCTGGCTCACGAGCATTCTGGGCGATGAACCGCAGAAGCTTGGCATCCAGCTCGCGCACGGAAAGAACAGCCTCAATGAGTCCTTCGTGAAGCTCCTCGCGCGCGGCAAGAGCCCCCTCGAGGTGCATGATGATGAGGAAGACCTCGGTCTATATGCGAGCCGGTGGATGGGTCAGCGGTGGCGCTCGACGCTGTCGCCGGTTGTGGTTGGCACGATCGACCAGGTGTTGCTCGCAGCCCTGAAGTCGCGCCACGTGCTGGTGCGTCACCTCGGGCTCATGGGAAAGGTCGTCGTCATCGACGAGGTGCACGCCGCCGACGAGTACATGGAGACGTACCTGGAAGCCGCCCTCACATGGCTCGGTATGTACGGGATCCCCGTCGTGCTGCTGTCGGCTACCCTGCCGCCCGCGCGGCGTCTTGCTCTCCTGAACGCGTATCGCCGCGGCCGTGGTTCGTCGGGCGTGAGCGCTGAGTCGGTCGATGTCATGATCGGCTATCCGGCTATTTCAACGGTCTCCGCCGCAGGCGTGCGCGTTCATGAAGTTGTCGGTGAGGCTGAGGTCCCCAAGCGGATCATCCCGACATCGCTCGGCTCCCCGCAGGAAATCGCGGAGCTCCTGGACCGCGAGCTCGCCGACGGTGGATGCGCAGTCGTCATCCGCAATACGGTCCGTGAGGCCCAGGAAACATACGAGGCTGTGAGGTCCGTGTTTGGTCGTGAGCAGTCGACCCTGTTGCACTCGCGTTTCCTGGCCGCCGAACGTGCTGCCCGCGATCGCCGCATGCTCGAACTTTTCGGGAAAGATAGTCAGCAACGCCCCTTCAGGCACGTCGTCGTGGCAACGCAGGTGATCGAGCAAAGCCTCGACGTCGACTTCGACCTCATGCTCACAGACCCCGCGCCCATGGACCTCGTGCTGCAGCGTATCGGGCGGCTCCATCGGCACGAGAGAGACGGGCGGCCGAGCGGTCTTCATGACGCAAGGTGCCTTGTGATCATCGATGATACGACTTCCTCTCCCTGGACATACTCTCGCGGCACCGACTACGTGTACGCGCGCTACGCCGTCCTGCGGACCCTGGCGATCATTGCTGATCGCGAAGAAATACTCGTCCGTGAACCCTTGGAGTACGAGGAATTGACGACTCAGGCGTATGCCGATGATGTACCGGTCGGTCCCGCGCAGTGGCACGAGGCCCTCGACGCCGCGTTGGAAGAACGCAATAAAGCACGCGCCCAAGCACAAGCGAAAGCGACAACCTGGTGCCTCGGTGAAGCAAATACGCCCTCGTGGCAAGCCCCCGAACTCGAAGAAAAATTCCTCGGCAATGCCGCGACCGGTGACGAATCAAAGGGGCCAGGAGTCGCAGCTGCCCGCGCTGCCGTGCGCGATGGAGAAGACCAGATCCCCGTCCTCGTTGTCGCCCTCGACCCCGAGCTGGGCAACGTACCAATGGCTCCTCCCATCAGCGGGGCGCCAGAAGGCGACACGCCTCTCGCAGTCGGTGAATACAACGCACGAGGGCGTATCGCCGACATCTGCTCGTGGAGCATCTCACTGCCGCCGTGGGCATTGCGCGCTCGCGGGCAGAGCATCGACGAGGCGGTGGACGCAGTTGCAGGTGCTATTTGGGATGATCCCATCACGACGGAATGGTCGTGTCGCGAGCATCCGTTCCTGGCGGGGGAACTGATCCTCGCGATGTACAAAACTCCCGACGGGGAGCGCCTCACGCGCGACCTGTGCGGACACACATTCACATATTCTCTCGAAAGAGGAATGGAGGTGCAGGGCCAATGAAGAACCCTGAGTACAACCTACTCGATGAGCCGTGGATACCCGTGCGGCTCGTCGATGGGACCATCACCGATGTCGGCCTGCTGGAGCTACTCCGGCGCACGACCGACATCGCGGACCTAGCGTGCGAGCTACCCACGCAGAGCATCGCGATTCAGCGACTGATCCTGGCAATCATGTATCGCGTCGCCACTCCGCGCGATACGCGTGACTGGGTCAGGCAGTGGGACGAGGGTGCGCCCACGGAGCAGATGATCGAGTACCTCGAACGATGGAGGGATCGTTTCTACCTCTTCGGCGGCCGCTTCCCGTTCATGCAGGTGGCTAGTCTGCGCACAGCGAAGGATGCTGTGTCTGGACTGGAGAAGCTGATTGCCGATGTTCCTAACGGTGAGCAGTTTTTCACGACCCGTCACGGTCGCGCGCTGGCGTGCATACCAGCCTCCGAAGCTGCGCGCTGGTTAGTTCACGCGCAGGCGTATGACCCCTCGGGCATCCGTTCGGGAGCAGTCGGTGATTCCCAGGTTAAGGGAGGGAAAGGCTATCCCATTGGCCCAGCGTGGTGCGGACACCTCGGACTCGTGTGGCTCAAAGGAAAGGACCTCGACGAGACGCTCGTCCTCAACCTGATCCCTGCGACCACCGCGGAGTTGCGTGGCGTCGACAGCTCGACCGACTGGGGAGCATGCAGCTGGGAGGATCCCGAACCGGAAACCTCCGTTCGCGGTGACTACTCCCTCCTCGACCCCGCGGGTACTCCGAAGGAGCTGAGCATCCCTCGACTTCTCACCTGGCACTCTCGCCGCATCAGGTTGGTTGGCGACTCGTCCGGCGTGATGGGCGTTGTTTTGGCACAGGGTGATAAACTCGCCCCCCAGGAGATGCGACTCTATGAGCCTCAGAGCCTGTGGAGGTACTCAACCCCGCAATCGAAGAAGTTTAAGACCGACGTCTACATGCCTCGTAAATTCGAGGCGGGCCGCGCGCTGTGGCGTAACCTTCCCGGCACCCTGCCCACCGTGACAACCGTGCAGGGTGTGGATAAGCAGCCCAAGCGTGAGTTCCTCCCCTCCGCGACGCTGTCCTTTCACTACCAGCTCGACAATGCCTCGATCCAGACCAGCTATCCCAAGGTGATGAGGATTCAGGCTGTTGGCGTTACGTACGGTCCGCAGGAAGCGACGTTCGAGGATATCTACTCGGACGAGCTGACGTTGTCGGTTGCCGTCATGCGAGTCGAACGCGAGGACCTGTCCGCCCAGATCGACCGGGAGGTTCGTCTGACAGAAGAGGTTGCCAGGGATGTGGGAACTCTTGCGGCGAACCTCGCGCGTGCCGCAGGCGAGAGCGGTGACGGTGCCGGTGATGGGGCTCGAGACCGCGCTAAGGAACTCTTCTTCTCCGCTGTCGACAACGATTTTAGGGCATGGCTGACCCAGGTCGATGGGAACGAAAGCGCACGGGATGTTGGGTGTCGGTGGGAGTGTACCTTGAGGCAGCACGCTTTGGGAATCCAGACCGAACTCGTCAGGAGTGCGTCATCGTCGGCAATTGTCGGTCGGGATACCGGCAGGGGATACATGAACGTCGGTATTGCCGAGAACTACTTCCGGTCGGCGCTCAACAAGCGTCTCCCGGTACAGAACACCAATCAGGAAGGAACGAAATGACCAGCAATGATGCTGCTCCGGAGACCCCTCCGGATGGCGGTGCGAAAGGTTTGTCAACACGGCGTGCAGTGTACGGACGTGTCGGTGGGCTGATTGTGACTCGGCTCTGGAACAAGACTCCTTCGGCCCGTGCCCTTCGCGCGCAGCTGAGGGGAGCGCTTTCACAGGAAGCGGGATCAGTGCCCGAGCTGTGGGACCTGACGCTCGATGACCGCCCTGGTTATCTGGGCGATGAGCCGACCAGAGGCGAGAAGGCCGTTCACGGAGCTCTCACTCTCTGGGCCCTCCATCAGGGCTCAAATTCGAGACCCATGCACGACACGTCGGACCGTCCGCGCAGCTTCGCGTCCGCAGTCCGAGTTGTGGCCGAGGGACAGAGCGGCGACAAGCGGGCTGAAGAGACTCCGATTTATCGGCGTTTTTCAGCGGCCGTTCAAGCGCCGACGTTCGAGGGACTTCTTGTGCATCTGCGGTCGCTCATCTCTCAGCTCGAAGCCGCCGAAATTCCCTGTGATTACGCGCAGCTGGCAGCCGACCTCTTCACGTGGCAGGATCCGCGTCACCGCACGTCCGTCATGCGCAACTGGGGGCGTCAGTTCGCTCGCCGCGCTGAAACCATCCACACCGAAACCGATTCCGACGACTGATGTCGGACACCACAATCAATCGCTTCATTTGTGAAAGGAAAGACAATGTCCGTCTTCGTTGATATCCACGTCCTGCAGACCCTCCCTCCCTCGAACCCGAATAGGGATGACACCGGCGCGCCCAAGAGTGCGACTTTCGGTGGAGTCCAGCGCATGCGCATTTCTTCGCAGGCCATCAAGCGTGCCACGCGTCAGGACTTTGAGGGAAAGATCGCCGACGGAAACTATGGTGTACGCACGAAGAAGATCGTCGAGCTGGTTGCGCGAACGATAACCGAGAAGCGTCCCGACCTGGAGGCCGCATCGATTGAGCTCGCTGAGATGGGGCTAAAAGCCATCGGATTCAAACTTGCTGAGCCGCGTGGAAATAAGAGCGACAAGGAGTTGAAGGAATCTGGATTCCTCGTCTTCCTGTCGGCCAAGCAGATCGAGCATGTTTCGGATGCGTTGATTTCGGTCGCTCATGAGGACGATCCCGCGGCAGCATTCAAGGAATTGAAGCCGCGTAGCCTCGTGGATACGGATCACTCGATCGATATCGCTCTGTTCGGGCGTATGGTCGCCGAACCGAATGCTTTGAACGTCGATGCCGCATGCCAGGTTGCGCACGCGATTGGTGTCGGCGCTGTTGAGCGCGAGTACGACTACTACACGGCCGTCGACGACGCGAAGAAGCGTAACGACGAGGCCGACGAGGGTGCGGGAATGATCGGCACGATCGAGTTCGCGTCCGCGACGGTGTACCGCTACGCGACGATTAACGTCGACCTGCTACGCGAAAACCTGGGCGACGATGCGGTTGCGGATCGAGCCGTCGAACTCTTCGTGGATAGCTTCGTCCGCTCGATGCCGACCGGAAAGGTCACGACTTTCGCGAATCGCACGCTGCCGGAGGCTGTTCTGGTTCAGGTCCGTGATGACCAGCCGATCAACATGAGTGGCGCTTTTGAGGAACCGATTATCGCCGGTCAGCACGGCTTCGCCGAGCCTGCCATTGCGCGATTCGTTGAGTTTGAGTCGCAGCTGCGTGAGCTCACGGGTCTGGAGGCTGTCGAGTCTCTCGTGTCGTGGACGACGCCTCGTGGCGAGAGCTTCTCGGAGCTTGGCAAGCAGGTGCGCCTGGCGTCTCTCGGTGAAACCGCAGCGGAAGCGGTGCGAGGCACGCGATGAGTGCGGTGCTCGTCTTGAGGCTGGCGGGTCCCATGCAATCGTGGGGCGCGGACAGCCGATTCACGCGAAGGTCGACGGAGGCTTTTCCCACGAAAAGTGCGCTGGTCGGTCTGCTCGGTGCGGCACAGGGGCGCAGGCGCAGTGATCCGATCGAGGACCTCGCTGAGCTGAGCGTTGCCGTCCGAGTTGATCAACCGGGGCAGTTGCTCCACGACTTCCATACGGCGCACAGGGGCGATACGTCGATGCCCTTGTCCCACCGTTTCTACCGGGCGGATGCTGCGTTCGGAGCCTTCATCGAGGGGCCCGACGACATGATTGATGCGCTTGCGCAGGCAATTGTTCGCCCAGTGTTCCCGCTGTACCTCGGCAGACGTTCGTGCCCTCCGACCTTGCCGCTACGTCTCGCTGTCCGGGAGGGCAGCGCCTGGGACGCCGTGCGCGAAACTCCGTGGATGGCCTCGACCTACTACCAGAAGAAGCAGCGTCACGATCATTTCGTTCGGATGCGAGTCGTCGCGGATCTGGGAATTATTCCTCCCGAGGTGGAGAAAGTCGCCCAGCAGACGCTTCAGGATATGCCGATCAGTTTCGACTCGGAGAATCGCAAATACACCCTGCGTACCGTCGAGGAGACATATATCGACCTGGAGAATCCGCAGTACGTGGAGACGAAGCTGCAGGCCCACCCCGGCCTCGTGCATGATCCGATGGAGGTGCTCTGATGTATCTGACACGCATCTACCTCAACCCGCACCGTCGTGGGGCGAAGCAGCTCATGCGCAGCCGGCAGATGCTGCACGCGGCTGTACTGAATTGCTTCCCTCCGGGCGTGCTGGATGTTTCCGGCGCTCCCCGGGTTCTCTGGCGGCTGGACCGTCCGCCGGCCGTTCGGGGAGCTGCTCCTCGTCAGGGGAGTCCCTCGTGTTCTCTCTACATCTCGAGCCCGGTTGCTCCGGATCCCTCGCATATTGTCGAAGAGGCTGGTTACGCGACCGAGGGCGGGGTAGTCATCCGCGACATGAGTAGTTTCCTTGAGGGGCTGTGGGCTGGGCAGCGGTGGGGTTTCCGCCTCTGCGTCAATCCGACGTTCCGGGAGGGCAGCCAGGTCAATGCACGGGGACGCAAGAAGGTTCTCGCACACGTCACGCAGGATCAGCAGACGCAGTGGGTCCTCGAACGCGCTGAGAAATGCGGGTTCAGGGTGCTCACCTCCGCTGAGCTTGGTGGCGAACTACCGGTTCTCGAGGACAGCGACGGGCAACGCGTCGATGGAGCGAATCTGCTGATCAACGGTGTTGAACGCAGTATCGCTGAGTTTAAGCGCGGGGAGCGTCGCGTGACCCTTGGGGTCGCCACCTTCGAGGGTGTCCTTGAGGTGACAGACCCTGATGCTCTGCGCAGAGTCCTTACTCACGGAATCGGCCGAGGGAAGGCCTACGGCTGCGGCTTGATGACTTTGGCTCGGCCATGAGACCGATCCCCGGGGCGAAGCCGCCAGAGCCGAAGGATCTGGTCCGTGTTCGAGACCGGTTGACGTTCCTCTACGTCGAGCGGTGCACGATCAATCGTGACTCGAACGCGATCACTGTGGCTGATGGTCATGGAATCGCCCACGTCCCAGCGGCAGCGCTGTCGGTGCTGCTGCTGGGACCCGGGGTTCGGATCACTCACTCGGCGGTGTCTGTCCTCTCCGAGAGCGGATCGACCATCGTGTGGGTTGGCGAGAATGGGGGGCGCTACTACGCGCACGGCTCACCGCCCTCGCGTTCCTTGAGGTTGTTGGAGGCGCAGGCTCGCGCGGTGAGTGATCCGTCGATGCGGCTGACTGTCGCGCGCAACATGTACTTGATGCGCTTCGCAGGTGAGGACGTGTCGAAACTGAGTCTTCAGCAGTTGAGGGGACGCGAGGGTGCTCGGGTGCGTCGCTTGTACCGGGAACACTCGCAGCGTACGGGGGTGCCCTGGGATCGGCGCGAGTATGATCCCGAGAACTATGAGGATGGTACGGTTGTGAACCAGGCTCTCTCGGCTGCGAATTCGGCGATCTACGGGATCGTTCACGCGGTGATCGTTGCACTAGGATGTAGTCCTGGGCTGGGTTTCGTCCACAATGGGACTTATAGATCGTTTGTGTACGACATCGCCGACCTGTACAAGGCTGATCTCACTATTCCGATCGCTTTTGATGTCGCGGCTTCTCCGACTGACGAGGCCGTGGGCAGTGCCGCTCGTAAGGCCGTCCGCGATGCTGTGCGAGAGTTTCGTTTGCTCGAGCGGTGTGTTGCGGACATCAAGGGGCTGCTGTTGGTGTCGGGTGCCTTGAGTGTTGAGGATGATGACGATCTGATTGTCGCTGATCTGCGGTTGTGGGATGACCGCGAGGGCGCGGTCGCTGCTGGCGTGTCGTATGAGGAGAGTGGATCCTGGTGATCGTCCTTGTGCTGTCCGCAGTGCCTGAAGGTTTGCGAGGGCACGTGACTCGGTGGTTGATGGAAATCTCCCCGGGGGTATTCGTGGGGACGCTGTCCGCACGGGTTCGTGAACGCTTGTGGGTTATTGTCACCGAGAACATGAAGACTGGGCGTGCCGTCATGGTCTACCGGGCGCGCAACGAACAGGGCCTGGAGTTCTTGACGTGGGGAGACCCCTGGAAGCCCGTCGACTTCGATGGGCTGACGCTCATGATGCGTCCCTACTACTCCGAGGGACGAGGCCAATACTCCGAACCTGATCCTGCGGCGCGCCAGTTGCGTAAGCGTCCTGCGATGAGTAACTTTCAGAAGAGGCGCAAAGCTCAAGGCTTTCCAAGATCTGACCGATCTGCGCGATAAAAACGCAGGTCAGAAAGTGTTTTCCCCGCGTGAGCGGGGATGAGCCGACGCGTGGCCTTGTCGATGCCATCACGACGAAGTTTTCCCCGCGTGAGCGGGGATGAGCCTCGCGGCCTCCCTGAGCAGGTCCATGTTCTCGGGTTTTCCCCGCGTGAGCGGGGATGAGCCGCAGGCGGGCCTCGTCGCCTCACAGACGGGCCTGTTTTCCCCGCGTGAGCGGGGATGAGCCGTACACGCCCGAGGGGACCAGGCAGTGGGCCTCGTTTTCCCCGCGTGAGCGGGGATGAGCCCACGTGGCAGGCCCGCTACCCAGGCAATGCGCGGTTTTCCCCGCGTGAGCGGGGATGAGCCGCCACTGCGGGTCGCCCAGCGGGGCCGCCGACGGTTTTCCCCGCGTGAGCGGGGATGAGCCCGCGATCGCCGCCGAGTGCGAGTCGCAGGGCCTGTTTTCCCTGCGTGAGCGGGGATGAGCCACCGGCGAGCGGGTCAAACGTGGCCATTTTCGGGTTTTCCCCGCGTGAGCGGGGATGAGCCCGTGAGCATTGCGCTGGTCACTCTGTGGATCTAGTTTTCCCCGCGTGAGTGGGGATGAGCCTGCGAAACTGTACACGAGCGGTGTGAACATCCCGTTTTCCCCGTGTGAGTGGGGATGAGGCCCTACAGGAAGCCGCATAACGGCTACCATTTATAGCGTCCAAGTTTCGGAGCGCAGTTCAATACGAGGCCGGGGCTCAGTGCGTCCGATGCGTATCCTCACGTGGAGGCCGGGACGGCCAGGCTCCGCGTCTGCGAGTCGCCACCGCCAGTGCACCCAGCAGGCTCAGCATGCCGACGTCAGCGAGGATGCCAGCCATGTCTGCATCGGTGCGAGCCAGTTGCTTCGGCTTGGGAGTTGGAGGCGCGGGAGTCGAAGGCATTGCTGTGGCCGGGGGAGTGGCCGAGCTCGGTGTCGAAGGAGTCGGCGTGACTGGCGGGGTAGCCGTCGGGGATTTCACTACATGAAGCCTTCTGGCGGCGTGTCATCGGCGTGTCGGATCCCCGTGTCGTGCAATTCCCCCGATTGGTAGTGGTGAGGTCGCGCCATAGGGCTACGGGGTCTCGGGTCTCCAGAAATTTCGCACGTAATTCCATCGAGGGTATTCCAAGCTTTGAAGGAAGGTCGTTGGAATCGCAACGTTATCTGGCGTGCTTGAAAAATGACCGTTGGAAATTATGTGCGAAATTTGTCGAGCGCGTCCTCCCTGTCGCCTAGGGGCCTTACTGGCGTTACTCGCAGGCGACCCCGTCGTTGTCACGGTCCAGCTTCGGGTTGTAGCCGGGGTCTCCGCGGTAGAGGGGAGCTGCCCCCGCTTCGCGGGCCTGCTTGCAGCTCGAGAAGTGGACGTGCGCCGGCGTCGGCTCGGGTGCGGGGGCTGGAGCAGCTGGCTCTTCCGCGGGTTCTTCGGTAGGCACCTCCGGGGCCCGTTCAGGCTCTTCGGTGGCCGGCTCGGGGTCTGGGCTCGACTCGTCCGAGGCGCTGGAAGGAGTCTCGGTCAGCGTAGGTACTAGTGCTGCGATTTCGCTCTTGGTGACTGTTAGGGTAATTGTCTGGGTCGTGGGGATATCGCTGCCCTGTGCGTCCTGCTCCGTGACCTTGTAGCCGTCCTCGTAGTGCGACTCGGTGATCGACATTCCGTGGTCGTCGACGACCGCGAGTTCCCTGTATCCGGAATTCTGTAGACGCTCGACCGCCTTCGGGAGAGCGTCGCCGACTACGTTGGGTACGTATGGGTCGCAGGCGCTCAGCGCACCCATCATGACGAATGTGCCGACGAGCATGGCGATGAGGCGCTTCCATAGCGACATTGGTACCCCTCCTATTGGGCGAGATAATGTGTGTGACAACACGTATCGTTAGTCGGTATCCTATAGGAGTTGTGGGATTGGTGGGTAATTATGGGTGTGAGTGTTATTGACCTGCGAGCCCGAGGGGTTATGTGCCTGAGGGTGTGATCTGCATTCGCGGCAGCCTTGTCGCGGGCAAAACAAAAACCCCGAAGCTTACGCTTCGGGGACTTGCTGGTGGCTCCGACCGGCGTCGATCCGGTGACCTTTCGATTTTCAGTCGAACGCTCTACCAACTGAGCTACAGAGCCAAGACCTGAACCAAAAGGTCTGGTCGGCGACCCCGACGGGACTTGAACCCGCGACCTCCGCCGTGACAGGGCGGCGCGCTAACCAACTGCGCTACGGGGCCTTACAACAGGTAAGACCTATTGAATTGTTCCAGTCACGATAGCGACCGGTGGTACCCCCAACGGGATTCGAACCCGTGTCGCCGCCGTGAAAGGGCGGTGTCCTAGGCCGCTAGACGATGGGGGCCTGCTTGGCCGTCGAACTGGCGTCCGAAGACGGGAGATAGTTTAGGCAGAACGCGCGTGGTGCGTCAAAACGAACGAGAGTGACAGCTGACACATTACCGGAAAACGTTGCAATTGTGCGGAATTCACAGGATTTCATCAGCTACGCGACCTACCCTTGATGCATGACTATGACACCAGCACGCGGTGCCCTCGCCCAGGCCTCGGACGCCCTCACGCAGGCGATTGCCGACCCTCAATCCGGGGCGGAGGCCGCCGTCGCCACGACCATTGACTTCACCCTCCTGATTCTCGGCCCAATCGTTAGCGCCTTTGTGGGTGTCATCGTCTCGGTCGTCATGTCTGCGCTCTTGCGTAAGGCTTTCGCGAAGGCTGCCACGGCCTCGTCGATCCTAGCGCGCGTGCGCCGCCCGGGCCACTTCACCTTCGCCGCCTGGGGAGCGTGGGCGGGGCTCGGCATCGCTTTGGTCAACCCGAATCTGTCCGACTGGAACGGCACGTCGATCACGACCTTCCTCATGCACGTGCTCCTCATCCTCGCCCTCGCGTGCCTCACGTGGATGGCCTACGCCGCCGCCTGGGTGTTCGAGGACGCCGCCAAAGCCCGCCAGGAATCTGACCAGGGGCGTTCGCGCCGTTTCGAGACGCAGGCGCAGGTGCTGCGCCGCTTCACCCAAGGGATCGTCGTCGTCGTCGGCGTGGTTGCCATCATCGGCACGTTCGAGGTCGCCCGCCAGGCCATGACGACCGTCTTGGCCTCTGCTGGCGTCCTCTCGGTCATCGCCGGTCTCGCGGCCCAGCAGACTCTCGGTAACGTGTTCGCCGGCCTGCAGCTGGCCTTCACCGACGCGATCCGCGTGGGTGACGTCGTCGTCGCCGGCGACAAGCAGGAGACGGGTTCCGTCGAGGAAATCACACTCTCCTACGTGGTCGTGCGCATCTGGGATGAGCGCCGCCTCATCATTCCGTGCCGCTACTTCACGCAGACGCCCTTCGAGAACTGGACGCGTCGCGCCGCAGCCCAGCTCGGCACCGTTGAGCTCAAGCTCGACTGGTCTGCGCCCATGACCCTCATCCGCACGAAGGTCGAGCAGCTCCTGACTTCCACGGACCTGTGGGATGGGCGCACGTGGGGTGTGCAGATCACCGACTCCGACGAGTACACGGTGACCGTGCGCGTCCTGGTCTCCGCGAAGAACTCCGGACACCTGTCCGACCTGCGCGCGTACCTGCGCGAGCAGCTCATCTCGTGGATCGTCGCGGAAGAGCCGTGGGCGCGCCCCGCTCAGCGCATCGAGCCGCGCCAGACCGTGACCGTCGAGCAGGACATGAGCCGCGAACGCATCGCGCGCCTGGCCGCCGAGCTTGCGGGGATCTCCGGCACGAACGAGGCCGTGGCCGCCACGGGCGTGTCGCCCGCCCACCCCGTCGCAGGGGAGCGCACGTCCGCAGGTAGTGCGACGGGAGGCGCCGCGTCCGCCGCTGGCGCCATGCCTGCGGGCGTTTCGCCCAAGGATCCCGCCCATGCCGCGCGCATGGTCGCCGCCCGCCGTAAGGCCAAGCGCGCTCGCCGCCGCGCGATGGCGGACCGCCAGCGCGAACTCGCCGAGGGTGGACCCGCCGCTTCGCACGACGAGACCCAGGTGATCTCCAAGGCCGCGCTGCGCAAGATCATCGAGGCCGCCGGCAACGCGAACCCGCAGCTCACGCAGACCCTCACCGCGACCTCCATCGGGCGGGGAGAGCGCTTCTTCTCCGGATCCGCCGACGCCGATGAGCGCGCCGCCGCCCTCGAGGGCCCCGGCGAAGAGGCCTACGCCGAGCGCGAGGCCGGGGTTCGTCGCGCCCAGGAACGCCGCGAAGGCCACAAGAACCGCAGCTCGGACGCCCTGGATCCCGAGGCGACCCTCGCCTTGGCGGCCGTCGGCGTCGAGCCGGTCGTGCCCGAGAATGTAGAGGCTCAGCCGGGTCAGGACACCGCGCACGCTGCCGGTGATGCCATCGGTTCCGGCGAGGCTCAGGGGGCTGTCGCGTCCGCCCCATCCGCCGCGAACAGCGCCACGCCCGGAGAAATCACCGAGGCCAATGCCACCGTCGAGAAGGCCGGCGCGCCCGAGGCCGGAACCGATGCCGGCGAGCCTGCTGCCGGATCCGAGGCCTCACCCGAGGAACCTACCGCTGATGATGTCTCCGCGGAGAGCGCCGCGACCGATGGCACGGCCGCGACCGAGTCCGCCGCCGATGCTGGTGCATCCGAGGCTGACAGCTCCGACGCTGGCGCATCCGCCGACTCTGGCGACTCACGCGCCGCAGACGCCCACACCGCCGCGGCACAGGAAGCCGCCGCCCCCGCCGACGCTCCCGAGCGCGAGGACGCACCTGCCCCCGACACCCCCGACGAGCCGACCGTCCACCCCGGCTGGTACGCGGTTGCCGAAGAGGCGCGCCTCGACGCGGAAACTCGCCCCACGCCCACGGTGAAGCCCGCGCGCGTGTCCATCATGGACTTCTTCCCGGCCGTCGCCCCCACGGGCGCCGAGGCCGACGTCCTGCGCGCCGTCACCGGCCAGATCCCGGTCGTCGAACGTCTCGAGCAGGAGTCCGATGCGGGCGAGTCCGTGGCGACTGCGACGGACGACGAGACCGCGACGGACGAGGAGTCCACGACCCCCAAGGTCGCGAACCCGGACCCGTCGGAGCGCGAGGAGTCAGCGTCTGAGGGGGCTGCCCCCGAGGCTGACGTTTCGGAGGCCGAGGACGTGGATGAAGCCCCTGGCGACGACGAGACTGCCGCACCCGACGAGCCCGCCGCCCAGGCGGAGGGTGAGGAGGCCGCAGACGATGCGGATAACGCCGAGGAGTCAGACACCGACGTCGAGGCTGCCGACGTCGAGGCAACCACCGTCATTGACCCCGTGGAGGCCGCCGAGGCCGGCGCGCTCGACTCCGACGCTACGCAGGTTCTTCCCGCGGTCGATGAGCCCGTGGACGAGACCCTCGTGATGCCGGTCGCAGCCGTCACCGAGCCGGCGTCTGAGGCCGCGCAGGCTTCTGAGACCGAGGACGCCGCAGCGGAAGAGGAGGCCCCAGCGAAGAAGGAGACCGCTAAGAAGACGTCCTCCTCCAAGGCTGGCGCGAAGAAGACCGCCGCCAAGAAGGGCGCCGCCAAAAAGGCAGCTCCCAAAAAGGCGGCAGCGAAGAAATCCTCAGGCGCAGGGCCCGCCACCGATGAGTGATGGGGACAGGTGAACGGGCCACGGCCTCGTGACTGAGGTCGGCGCGAGGAAAGCGGACCGCCCGCACCCACGCACATGTGTGCACGGGTGCGGGCGGTCCGCGACAAGAGAGACATGAACGCTCCCGCCCCCACTGCCCGCAGCGGATCTTCGGCAAACGCGGGCTCGCAGCGGTGAGCGCGGACTGAGCCCCCGCCTCGTCGATGGAGCCGCGCGAGGAAAGCGTTCGCACGCGTGCGAGGGCGCGGGCCGCGCGGGACAATAGACGTATGAACGCTACCGATCCCGCTGCCCGTACCGACGCCGAGTGGAAGAAGCTCCTGAGCCCCATGCGCTACCACGTGCTGCGCG
>ERZ773035.1571-NODE-1571-length-16246-cov-64.600642_pt1 | contig 16246 bp, 8 predicted proteins | sample MGYA00511487_ERZ773035 | MGnify/ENA primary metagenome ERZ773035 (study PRJEB29015, sample SAMEA2737985) | human oral metagenome | biome: human oral; feature: human-associated habitat; material: dental | place: China | collected 2024 ...
TCGCCGCCTTCATGAACTCCGGTGGCGGCACGCTCCTCATCGGCGTCGACGACGAAGGGCGGCTCATCGGCCTCGGCCCCGACTATGCGACCCTCAAGACCCCGGACGCCGATCGCTTCGAACTGTGGATCCGCGACCTGTGGAGACAGCGAATGGGGACCAACGCCGCCACGCTTCCCCGGCTCGACTTCGCCGAGGCCACGGACCCGCAGGACGGCTATGAGCGTCAAGAGGTGTGCCGCGTGACCATTCCGCCTTCGCCGCACCCCGTCTACCTGAGGGGCCCCAAAGGCAAAGGGGAAGCGGAACTGTGGGTGCGCGTGGGCAACTCGACGCGGCACCTGGAGGTTGTGGATGCGGTCCAGTACGTTTCCACCCGCTGGCCCGAAAGCGTGCGGGTCTCCCCGTGGACGCGCATGCGACTCATGGCGCTGCGTCGGCGCGAAGTTCCCACGCGCCTGCCGGGCGTCGTCGAGCGGGTTCTCACCGAGGGGGCGACGAGCATCTTGACGGTGTCGGAAGAGGAGTGAGCCGCACGGGGCTTCGGGTGCGGACGGGGAGTAGGAACACGGTGAGGCTGGCCCCAGGAACTCAGAGAGGCGAGTAGGCATGCCCCTGCGCAAGACCCTGCCTGCGGACATCGAGCAGATCATTGCAACCGGGGGCATCGAGGCCGTCGCGCGCGGTCGAACGCTGCGAGGTCGGTCCGTACCTGCGGGGCTCCGCCTACGAGTCGCGGCTCATGCATTTCCCGGCCTCCGCGGAGATCACGGACCTCCTGCTGGTGCGGGGCGAGGATATCAACTCGCGTGATCGGTAGGAATGCACCCCGATCCACGCGCGCGTTTGGGCGCGATGCCTCGACCAGATCCCGTTGCTGATCGCTCGCGGAGGCGACATCAATGCGCGCGATACTTCCGACCAGACGGCGTTGTTTAACGTCGTCGAGCGTTTTCCCGTTGCCGACGTGTCGCGGATGATGTCGTGGGGCGCGGACCCGCTGGTTGTTGCTGATTCGAGGGTGTACGGGAAGGCGACGCTTGTTGAGAACGTGTGGTGTCCTGGCACAACTTCCTGGACGCCCCACGCGCGCTCGCGGTGATTCGGTTGCTTCTGTCCGTTGGAGTACCCGTTGGTGAGGGTGTGCCGACCGCACTGCGGTCGATGGACCGGACGCGCTGCACGTTCATCACGCACGGTCTGCCGGACCACCTTTCGCAGTCGCAGGTCGACGAGGCCTCGGCTGCGTTGTCGGAGCTGTGCGCCATGTTCGGGGTGGAGCAGCGCGAGGCGAAGCCTGCGCCTGCCGTGGGGGAGCGGCTGGAGCTGGATCCGTCTGTGCCTGCTCTGCGCCAGCACGGGGAACTGTGGGATCTTCTCGTGCCCGACAGTGGTCAGTGTCAGACGCTTCAGGGCGAGGTTATTCGCATTGCGGGGCGCGTCGACCACGAGGTGTACGACAACGGCGGCATCAACTGGGATCGCTGTTTTGGGAAGCTGCTGGACCAGTATCTCAGTGTCGTGCGTTCAGGCCTGCCAATGCCGCCTGGCTCTCTCGCCCGCGCCGAGGCCGCCGTCGCCTCCCTCAAGTCCCGTTCGATGTCCTACCAGGCCGTCGACGACATCACGGAGCTGGCGGTGGCGTGGGTGCGTTTAAATCCCGTTCTTGTGGAGGCGGATTTGCCCGACGTGGGGCGGTGAGCGGGGCTAGGTGTCAAGCGCGCGATGATACGCTGTTGGGATGAAGAAGCGTATCGTTAGATGGCTGCGACAGAGGCTTGTCGGAGTCGTGGGTGGGATCATCGGGTTCTCGTTAGTGCTTATGTTTGTGTATGTGACGTGGGCTCTTATTTCTGAGCGTGTTAGTTCAGAGAATGCTGGCGTTGTGCGGCTGATGTATGTTTCCTTCATTGGTTTCCCTGGACTAGTAACTCTCATTGGTGCCTCCGAGCAGCGTGTTGTCTTGCCAATGCGCTTGATTCTCATGTCGGTACAGATATTGATTGTATGGTTGGTATTTGGCTTGCTTGGTGGCGACAGTGCGGCGTTCCAGCTCGGCGCTAAAGGTCCTCAGCCGGGGCTTGTCTCCACATATGAGGTATTCTTCATCTATCTACTATCTTTAGTATGTGCTGTTTTTCAGTCTTGGCTGATTGCCTATGAACGGCACCAAAATGAACTAACCACTGTTGTTGGCGGTGTTTTGGTCATTATTGGTATTTTAATGCCGAAATTGCTTGAGTCATATTCGATTCTCCGCGTGTATTGTTCCGAGGGAGGGTGTGCATCGGGCGATGTAGATGCAATCGCACTGTTTGAGATGGGTATTGCGTGCGCTGCTGCTCTGGCTGCGATGTTCGTTGTTGGGTTGTTCTCTGAATCGATCAGAGGGCTCTTTCGCTCATCTGAAGAAGAAGTTAGCGCTGTGTCTAAGGGGTCTTCGCCCGCTGGCTCTCGCAATGCTGAGGTGCCCGTTTCTGAGCGTGATATTGCTACTGCTTCTGACAAGCAGAACAAGGAAAGTGAAGAGCTTCCTGCGTCATCGTCTGTGGCTACTCGTGTGTCTCAGGAGGCTGCTGATGGTGCGGTTGTCCCCGTGCAGGCTACGGAGAGGCTGGCAAGCTCGAGTGGTTTGGGTGTTGCTGTGCCCAAGCAGCTGATGAGCGCTGCCGTCAGTGGCCTCGTCGCCGGCGCGTGTTTCTCGGTCGCGAGCGGTCTCTTCGGTCGTCGTTGACTCGTCTCTCGTGTTGTCGCTAATGCTAGCGCTGAGTCCATAGCTGAGCTGTCGCAGACAGAGTTCATGCCGCGCATGCTTCCCCACAAATGTCGCATGCAATTCCCTTCCTGATGTTTCAGGTTTTGAAATCAAATCCTTGGAATCTCAACGTTTTCTGGATGTATCTGGAGTGGCGCCGGGGGGAATTGCATGCGAGATTGTGGGGGAACTATGTCGCGTGCTCCCGAGATGTTTGTTTGCTCGGGTGTTTGTTGTGCTGGCCGTGGTGGGTGCAGGCGTGATGAGTGCGTGTCTCGTGGTCGTGCCGAGCGCGTGTTTCTCGGTGGTGAACCGTCTCTTCAGTCGCCACTGAGCTGCGTTGCCTTGCGCTTTGACTGGCGAGTCGGGGCGGGTCTCCGCAGTGCGGCTTGCTACCAAGTGGTGTTACACCACTTAGCGGGGTAGTACACCAGCTCGGAGGTGGTGTAATGCTCCCTAACTGGTGTAATGCTCCCTAGCTGGTGCAGGGCTAGCTGCTGTGGTTTGGCCGAAGGGTCGTTGTGGGAGCTAAGGGCGCGGGGCGCCGCACGAGGGCTTGTTTCCAAGTGGTGCAGCGCTGTGCGGCCTGGACCTGCCGGATGCTTGTTGGAGCTGTTATGGATCAGCTTGTCCACGATGGGGCTTGTTGGCCAGTGGTATTGCACTAGTTAGCGCAGCGTTGCACTGGATAGCAGGCAGTGCAACGCTCTCCTATCTAGTGCATTGCTGCTGTATCTAGTGCAATGCTGCGCGGCCTGGGCCTGTTGGATGCCACCGGTACCAGCTATCTATCGTCTGCTGGGTGCAGCGCTGCGCGGCCTGGGCCTGTTGGACGCCGGCATGTGCAGTGCCAGCGAGGAAACCCGCGTGCAAGCTTGTTACCGATGAGGTGTTGCACCCGATCGGGAAGATTCAACCCCTTCTGATCGGGTTGAATCTTCCCTAACGGGTTGAATGTTCCCGATCAGGTTGATTCTTGCCACTCCCTGAGGAGCCAAACAGGGGAGGGGCCCAAGCCTTGCGGCTCGGACCCCTCCTCATGTCGGAGCGGCGCAGCGGCTCTAGCGCCTCACTCGCCGCCCTTGCGGCGGCGGATGCGCTTGCGGGCGCGGGGCGCGCGCTCAGAAGCAGAACCAGCACCAGCAGAACCCGCAGCGCCACCGTCAGCCGAACCGGAACGCTGCGAGTGCTCGCCGCGGCCACGGCCACGCGTGCCGCGGTCGGAACGACCGCCCTTGCCGGCGTTCAGCGTGCGATCGCCGTCCTGGGAGCCGCGACGCGACCCGCGCGAACGCGACGCGTCAGAAGAAGACGACGAACCACCACGCGACGAACGCCCGCGGCCACCACGCGAGCCACCACGCGAACCCGAACGCGACCCGGAACGGCCGCCCCGGCCTCGTCCCTCGGAGTGGGGAGCGGAGCCGCCCAGGTCTTCGAGGAACTCGGCGTCCAGGCCCGCGCGCGTGCGCTTGGCGCGCGGCAGGCGACCGGTCGTGCCCTCCGGGATGTCCAGGTCGGTGAACAGGTGGGGGGAGGTGTGGTAGGTCTCGAGCGGATCCGGCACACCCAGGCCCAGCGCCTTGGAGATCAGCGACCAGCGCGGCGTATCGTCCCAATCGACGAAGGTGACGGCCGTGCCCGAGTTGCCCGCGCGACCCGTGCGGCCGATGCGGTGGATGTAGATCTTCTCGTCTTCGGGGCACTGGTAGTTGATGACGTGCGTGACGTCGTCGACGTCGATGCCTCGTGCGGCGACGTCGGTGGCGACCAGGACGTCGACCTTGCCGTTACGGAAGGCACGCAGGGCCTGCTCGCGGGCACCCTGGCCCAGGTCGCCGTGCAGCGCGCCGACCGCGAAGCCGCGGGCGGTCAGGTCCTCACCCAGGCGGGCGGCGGTGCGCTTGGTGCGGCAGAAGATAACGGTGCGGCCGCGACCTTCGGCCTGGAGGATGCGGGAGACGACCTCCACCTTGTTCATGGCGTGAACGCGGTAGATGACCTGCTTGACCGTGTTGACGGTCTGGTTCTGGTCGTCGGGATCCTGTGCGCGGATGTGGGTGGGCTGGACCATGAAGCGGCGGGCGAGAGCTACGACGGGGCCGGGCATGGTCGCGGAGAACAGCATGGTGTGGCGGTTCTCGGGGACGCGGCTGAGCAGCGTCTCGACGTCGGGCAGGAAGCCCAGGTCGAGCATCTCGTCGGCTTCGTCGAGGACGACGGTTTCGACGCCGGACAGGTGCAGGTGGCCCTTGCGCAGCAGGTCGATGAGGCGGCCGGGCGTGCCCACGACGATGTCGCCGCCACGCTGGAGGGCTTCGATCTGGGGCTCGAAGGCGACGCCGCCGTAGATTTCGATGATGCGGGTCGACAGGTACTTGGCGGCGTCTCGCAGGTCCTGGGCGACCTGCTTGGTGAGCTCGCGGGTCGGCAGGATGATGAGCGCCTGCGGCTGGTTGGGGTTGAGCAGGTCCTCGTAGCCCTCTTCGTCGGGCGCGATGACGTCCTCGAGGACGGGGATGCCGAAGCCGAGGGTCTTGCCGGTGCCGGTCTTGGCCTGGCCGATGATGTCGTGGCGGTCCAGCGCGGGACCGAGGGTCAGGGCCTGGATCGGGAAGGGGTGCGTGATGCCCTTGTCTTCGAGGGCGTCGACGATGGGGTCGGTGACGCCGAAGTCCGCGAAGGACTTCTTGTCGAGGTCCTCGCCCTTGCCGGTAATGTCCGGGGTGGCCTCTTCGACCTCGGGGGCTGCGGGCTTGATGTTGCCGAGGCGGACGACGCCTGCGGAGTATTCGACGGACGAGGCCGGGGTGGCCTTTTCGGTGGCGTCGACGTCGGGGGTGGGCACGGTTGCCTCAGTGCTCGTGTTGGTCACGATCTACCTTGTCTCCCGGGCTTTCCGGGGTTGGGGTCGGTGCCGATCGCGCATTATCTGGCGCGGGGATTCTCGTCCGCGCGTACGTGTTACTTATTCAAAAATGCGACCGGTCGTCCGGTGGTCGTCTTTCAGTGTAATCGTGTGGGAGCAGTTCGCGGGGGAGGGGCTGGTCACAGGGGCTGCCGTCAATCGGGAAGAATAGGGTCCCAAGGGCGGGGCCGCGCGGCTTGTCAGGCACTATGCTGGAGCCATGGCACACGAGTTTGATTCCGTCCCCGCCGACGACGCCGAAGTCCTTGGTATTCTCGCCTATTCGTCGCTCGCGTTTATGACGCGCTTGGCGAAGGACGGTGAGCAGGCCCCCACGTTCGAGGCTCACGTGGAGCATGCGCGCATGGCGGCGCGGTGCTTCAAGCTGTACCAGCAGTTGGAAGTGTGGAGTGAGCATCGCGGCTTTGATCTGCTGGCGGCTGGTGACGCGTTCTCTGGCGCGTACGATGACCTGGATGCACGCACGCGGCCCACGACGTTCGCGGAGCGAGCCGTCAAGACGTTTATTACGCGCGGCATGCTGGGTGACATGCTGATCCGCGTCGCGCAGGTGCACGGTCTGTTCGAGGGGATCGAGGACGTGTGGCCCTTCGAGCAGGGGCACTGGGTGCGCGCGCACTTGGGCCCGCAGATCGAGGCAGACGAGCAGTTGTCGTCGCGTCTGTCCCTGTGGGGTCGCCGGGTGGCAGGCGAGGCTCTTGGCCTCGTGCGTGCGACGCTGTTCACCTACCCGTCGCTGGCGGCGTCTCCGGAGAACGTTGACGAGATCACGGAGTACGTGATTAAGCGTCACGGGGAGCGCATGACAGACATTCACCTGAAGGCTTGAGGCCGCGGGATTAACGAGGCCGGGGTTCCTCGGGCGGTATCGTGACCGCTCGGGTTCCCCGGCCTCGTTTGTCTGAGTGCGATTCAGTGGATCGCGAAGCCGACGCGGCGTTCGGACTTGTCGGCGACCTGCACGTATCCGAGGGCCTGGGCGGGCACGAGGGTGCGCTGGCCCTTGGTGTCGGTGAGGTCGAGGACGCCGTTGGTGGCGGCAAGGGCCTCGTGAACCTTGGCCATGAGCTCGCTTTCGGTCATGTCGACGTCGAGACCGAGCTGACGCGTGTTGTCGCGGATGCCGATGAAGATCTCCATGATGACTCCTTGCTGGTAAATGTCGTCACGCCCATCATATGTGCCGCAGATGTGGGTGGGGTCTGCGAGTATTGCGTTATGAGCGAAATTCAGGTCAGGTTGCGCAGCCGTGGCGCCGATTGGTGGCGTCTGCCGGAGCTGAACGCGAACCAGCGCGCGGTTGTGGAGGCGGCGCGCTCGGGCGATGTGATCGCGCGCGGTGCGCCGTCGTCGGGGCGCTCGACGTGTGCCCTGGCCGTGTTTGAGCAGGCGGCCTCCCGGGGCCGCAGCGCGCTGATTTTCGCTCCCGATCGTACGCGAGCCGACGTGCTGACTCCGCGCGCCCAGGGGCTCGGTCCGGACGTGGTGCGCCCGGTGCGCACGCCCGCCTCCTTCGCCTATCAGGTGGTGGCCACGTGGCGCACCCAGCGCGACGTGCCGTTGGAGGGCGTGGAGCTGGTGACGGGTGCGGCCCAGGATCAGATGCTCGCCGACGCCCTGGAGTCGGTGGAGGTGCCGTGGCCCGAGGACATTGGCCCGCAGATGCGCGCGATGCCGGCGTTCCGCGCGGAGCTGCGCAATTTGGTGGCTCGCGCGGGTGAGGCCGGGATGGACGCGTCCGCCCTGTCCGAGGCCGGGGCCAGGTTTGGTCGGCCGGAGTGGCAGGGGGCGGGGGCGATCATCGCCGCGCTGGAGGAGGGACCCGAGCACTCCCCGGAGTACCCGCAGACCCTGCGTGTGGACCTGTCGCGCATCCAGGCGCTCGCGGCTGAGCTGATCGACGTGTGGGAGAGGGATGCGCCCTCTCGCGGGGTGCAGGCGCCCTGCCCGGTGCCCGACGTGGTGATCGTTGATGACCTGCAGGATTGCACGCCCTCGACGCTGCGGCTTTTGGAAGCCTGCCGCGACGCGGGCGCCCGGATCGTCGCTTTTTCTGATTCCGACGTGGCCGTGGCCGGTTATCGCGGAGGCGAACCGCACTTGGACCGTAGGCTCGCTTCCCTCCTGGGCGTCGAGATTGTTGAGCTCGGCCAGGTCTACGACATGTCCCGTGCCGTGCGTGGGCTGGCGCGCCAGGCTTGTGCACGCATCGCTCAGTCCGGATCGCCCGCTCGGCGCGAGGCCAGTGTCTCGGAGGATGCGCCGCAGGGGCTCCTGGTGACGCACCTGGGTGCCACGCCCTCGCAGATGGGTGCTCTCATCGCACGCGCCCTGCGAGCCCACCACCTGCACGACGGCATCGACTTTTCGGATCAGGTCGTCATCGTGCGCAGCTCCTCGATGGTCGCAGAAACCAGCCGTTACCTGGCGCGCGGCGGTGTGCCCGTCGCGGGAGGTGGCCGGGCCTTCGACTTCGCGACCCAGCCGACGACGCGCCTGCTGCTGGACCTGGTGACCATGCCGACGGGCCAGAGTGATACGGAGGCGGTCGCGCGCCGCGAGCTCGCCGAACGCCTCCTGCCCTCGCCCCTCGTGCGCGCCGACGCCCTCGCCGTTCACCGTCTGCTGCGCCGCCTGAACACCGCGCGTGCCCAGGCCGCCGAGGAAGCGGGCGACGAGGCCGCACCGATCTCGCTGACGATGGCCGACCTCGTCAGCGACCCGCAGACGTGGAGGCCCGCCCTGGAACATGCCGAGCAGGCGGGCGGTAGGCGCGCCCGCGCAGCCGCCATGCTCGCGCGCCCCCTCGAGACCGCGGTGCGCCTGTGGGAGCTGGGGTGCAGTGGCAGCGCGCGCCCCCAGGAACGCCTGTGGTCCCTCTGGGAGGCGTCCGGGGTGGCCAGCGAGTGGCGCTCGCGGGCCATCGCATCGGACGAGTCGTCGGGCTGGTACGACGACCAACTCGACGCCGTCGTGGCGCTTCTGCGCGTTGCCGACGTGTGGGAGCAGCGTAACCCCGCCGGCTCGGCCGTACGCTTCGCCTCCGAGTTGCTGGCTGGCTCGGTCCCCATCGACACGATTTCGCGCGTGGGCGTGCGTCCCGGTGGCGTCGAGGTTCTCACCCCCGCGCAGGCGATGGGGCGCCACTGGCAGGTCGTCGTCCTCGCGGGCCTGCAGGACGGGGCCTGGCCGAACCTGCGCCTGCGCGACCGGATTCTGCGCGCTGACCTCCTCGCGGACGTGGGCGCGGGCCGCGTTGCCGTGGGTGAGGATGGGCGCGAGGAACTCATCGATTCGACCAGGGCCGCTCGGCGCGCGGTGCTGGACGACGAGTATCGCCTCTTCGTCGCGGCTGTGACGCGCTCGCGCAGTATCGTGCACGCCGGCGCAGTGCGCTCGGAGGATGCCGCGCCTTCGGTGTTTTTTGATCTGGTTGCGCGCCTGGCGGGCACGCCTCGAGACAACGACATTGTGCCGGTAGATACGGTCGAGGCGCCTCTGTCCCTGTCCGGGCACATCGCGGACCTGCGGGCGCGCGCCGCCAACCCCGATGAGCCGGCTGACGCGCAGCTGGCTGCCACCCTCCTGGCCCTCATGGCGCGCGAGGGGATTGCGTCCGCGCAGCCGCATCGGTGGCTGGGCGCGGGCGGCACCCCCACGACGGACGAGGAGTACACGGGTGCGATCACGCTGTCTCCCTCGCAATTCGAGCGTGCGCTGGCGTGCCCGCTGCGTTGGTTCCTCACCGCGATCGGAGCCGACGCGCCGTCGAACGCCGCTGCCAGCCTGGGCACCCTGATTCACGCCGTGGCCGAGGAATACCCGCACGGCACGCCGGAGGAACTCACCGAGGCGCTCGAGGCGCGCATCGAGGAGCTGGGCTACAACCTGGACACGTGGGCGGGGCGCGTCGCCGACCGGCACGCCCGCGACATCGTGAACAACCTAGCGTCGTACCTCGTGGGCATTCCCGGCAGGGTGGACGTCGAGCAGAAGGTCGAGGCGCAGGTTGAGGGTGTGACTATCCGGGGCCGGATGGACCGCCTCGAGTACGTTGATGAGGGCGTGCGCGTGACGGACCTCAAAACGGGGAGCAATTCGGATCCGTATCGAAAGGTTGACGAGAACGCGCAGCTGGCGGCTTACCAGCTGGCGCTTCTCGCCTCAGGTGAGGACGTTGCGGGCGCTCGCATCGCGCTGCTCGGCACGAAGAAGAAGCCTCAGACGTTCGATCAGAAGCCACTGCAGGGTGAGGCGCTTGCACAGTGGCGCAACAAGGTTCGTGAGGTCGCTGCGTCCGCGCGAGGCCCCTACTTTGAGGCCCGCCCCTCGGATGCGGCCTGCGCGTACTGTTCTTTCGATCGGCTGTGCCCGGCACGCGAGCGCGGCCACAAGGTGGTGGAGTGACGTGGAAAAGGACAGAGCGATGAATCTTGGAGCCCTGCAGATCCAGGCAATCGTCGACGCGACGAAGACGCCGACGCCCGAGCAGGTGCGCGTGGTCGAGGCTCCGCGCCGCCCGCTCCTCGTCGTCGCGGGCGCCGGGTCGGGCAAGACCGAGACTATGTCGATGCGGGTCCTCTGGCTCCTGGCGAACCATCCGGACCTGACCCCGTCATCGATCCTTGGCCTCACCTTCACGCGCAAGGCCGCCGGCGAGCTGGGGGAGCGCTTGCGCGAACGCATCCGACTGCTCTCTCGCGAGACGCCCCAGCTGCGTGAGCGCCTCGACGAGGACCCGGTGGCGCTGACCTACAACTCCTTTGCGGAGCGCATCGTCTCCGAGCACGGCATGCGTATCGGGATCGACCCGGACTTTTCGATGCTCTCCGAGGCCGGGGCGATCGACCTCATGACGCAGATCGTTGAGTCGTGGCCCACCGACCTGGACGATGAGCTCAAGCCGCTGAGCGCGGTGGAACAGGTCCTGCATCTGTCGGGCGAACTCGCCGAACATGGGTACACGGTGGAGAGTGCGCGCGAGGCCCTGGAGGAGCTGGGGCGCGAGCTCGAGCAGGTGGGTGAGACGAATGGCGAAGCGCGGAACCTGCTGCGTGCAAACCGTCGCCGTATCGCTTTCCTCGGTCCGATCGAGGCCTACCAGCAGCGCAAGAGTGACATGGGTGTCCTGGACTTTTCCGATCAGTTGGTCCTGGCCACCCGTATTGTGCACGAGGCTCCGGCCGTGCGTTTGGCTCTGCGCGAGGAATTCCGCGCGGTCCTCCTCGACGAGTTCCAGGACACGTCGGTGATCCAGATGGACCTCCTCTCCACACTGTTTAGCGACCACGCAGTGACCGCTGTGGGAGACCCGAATCAGGCGATTTACGGCTGGAGGGGGGCCTCGGCCTCGTCCCTGGAGTCTTTCCTGGAGCGTTTCCAGACGGGCGCGCCCAACGAGGGACAGACGCTCACCCTGTCCACGGCCTGGCGTAACGACGTGTCGATTTTGGATGCGGCCAATCGGGTGGCGGCCCCCCTGCGGGAAGTGGCGTCCTATCAGCAGGGAAAGGATGCGCTCAAGGCACAATCGCCCGTTCTGGTTCCCAGGGGTGGGGCGGGGCGCGGCACGGTGGACATCGCGTATTCGCAGTCCTACGACGAGGCCTTGGCCGCGACCGTCGACTTTGTGCGGCGTGTACGCTCGCAGCCGACGAAGGACGGTAAGCGACGCACGGTTGCCGTCCTTAGTAGGCGACGCAAGGACTTCCCTCTCATCGATGCCGCGCTGCGCGAGGCTGGCATCCCCACGGAGATTGTGGGCTTGGGCGGGCTGCTCGATCAGCCTGCCGTGCAGGATGTGCGCGCCGCCTTGGAACTGGCATACGACGTCGAGGCATCCCCGTGGCTGGCTCGCCTGCTGGCTGGCATTGACCTGGGTGCAGCCGACCTGATGGCGCTGGGCGACTGGGCGCGTTTCCTGGCACGTCAGGAGGGTGTTCACCCTCATCAGGCGATTCTCTTGGATGCGGTGGATTCCCCTCCGAAGCCCGGGTGGGCGGCCGAGGGGCGGCCCGCGATCAGCGAGGAGGCGGTGCGCCGAGTGCGTCTGCTGGGCGAACGGCTGCGTCAGGTCCGTGAGGGGGTGGGGCGTTCGATCACCGAGCAGGTGGAGCGGGCGATCCTCATCATGGGCACCTTGGACGACGTGATCGCGGACCCACTGTCGATGGGAGGCCGCGCCGCGCTCGACGAGTTCATCGCCGTGACCGCCGCATACGACAAGGACACGCCGGGCGCGTCGCTCGGGTCGTTCCTCGCCTACCTGCGGGTGGCTGACGAACGAGAAAAAGGCTTGGAAGCGCCGCTGGGTGAACCTGACCCGCGCGCCGTACAGATTTTGACGGTACACGGATCGAAGGGACTCGAGTGGGACGGAGTCGTCGTCTTTGGTCTCAGCGACGGTGTTTTTCCTTCCCACGGGAAGGGCAGGAAGTCCGTGGCGTGGCAAGATGAGCCGCCCTACGAAAAGGCTTGGCTGACGCAGGGGGGCGATCTGCCGCACCCGCTGCGCGGAGACTACGCAGACTTGCCTCCCTTCGAATTGGATGTCGAGGGCGCGAAGAAGCCGTCGGCAGCCTACGACAAGTGGGTGAAGGAAGAGTACGGGCGCGCAGTTGGCGTCTATACGGAGCGCGAGGAGCGCCGACTGGCATACGTGGCGATGACGCGCGCGCGTAGTGCGCAGCTATTGGTGGGGTCGTGGCTCTATCCCGGCAGTTTGTCACCGAAGTTTCCGGCGCGCTATCTGATGGAAGCAAGCGCCCAGCTCTTTGAGCACACGCCGGAACCGTCTGCCGGCACTACCGAATGTGTGGAGGATCCCGGAATGTGGGGCAGCGGCACCTGGCGCGACCTGGGTGTTGCTCCTGTGATGGGGGGCGGGGCATGCTTGATAACGCCGGTCCCAGGCGAGGAAGACCGCGTGGAGCTGAGCAGTCCGACGGCTTCGGAGACCTTCCCGCCTGCGCCTGGCCCCTCGCGTCAGCGCGTTGCGGCTGCCGCTGCAGCAGTGCAGGCGCAGATCGACGCGATGCCTCAGGAGCAGGACGTGTACGAGGCCTTGGCGCAGCTGGGAGATGACCCCGCAGCGCGCGATACGGTCGCCCTCATCGAGGAGTATCACCTGGGGCTGGAGACGCCGGTCGTGGACCTGTGGGCCGAGCGCGTTCCTGCGACGTCCGTGTCGGCGCTTCTGCAAGATGCGCAGGAGTTTGCGCGCGACATGCGTCGACCGATGCCTGCTCGTCCCAGCTCGTTCTCTGCGCTGGGCACGGTGTTTCACGCGTGGGTGGAGCGCGAGCTTCACCTGGCCTCCGCGGACCCGGCCTCGGAGATCACTGCGGGCGCCGGTGTGGGCGTGGGGGAGGATAGCGCGCTGGCTGGCGGCGACGATGGGGTGGACGAGGCCCTGCTGACGGATGGTGAACGCGAGCGCCTGGAGCGGCTGCGCGCGAACTTCCGAGCGTTTGTCGTCGGCCACTTGGCCGACTACCGTGCCGTCGCAATCGAGGAGGCTTTCTCAGTCGAGGTGGGCGGCGTGTCCGTCCAGGGGCGCATCGACGCCGTGTTCGAGCGCGTACGCGGGAATGGGCCCCGCTACCTGGTCGTCGACTGGAAGAGCGGCCGCCCGGTGAGCGCCACGACCAAGCCGGACAAGGTCGCCTATTTCGTCACCCAGCTGCGCCTTTACAAGCGTGCGTGGGCGGCCCGCATGGGAGTGGACGCTTCTGACGTCGGCGCGATGGTCGCCTTCCTGGCGGGCCCCTCGCACTACACGCTCGAGAGCCTGGAGGCCATGCTGGGGGAGGGCACCGCATCCCTGGATGAAGCGCTGAAGGAAGTATTACGTCCATGATCATGCACCGAACAATTACGAGTTTTGCTCGTGTAATCAGATTTGCGCAATTGTCATTTAAGGTAAGAGCAAAGTGGTGGGCGGTGTCATGGGGTGTAAGCACTTCTTCGTAATTGCTTCCGACTCTCGCGGCAAACAACAAGTCTACGGGGACTGCTTCTGGCTTTCGACGATTTATTAGGACAAAGTGTCAATACCTTGTCACTGTGCGAAAAGGCTGGCCGCGAAGGAGTATCGCGATGCTCGGTAGATGTGGTTGCCGTACTCCACGATGCGTCCCGAGGGGTCGTACGTTGTGCGCTGAGTCGTCAGGAGGGCGGCACCGCGGTGTTCGGACAGGAGCTTGGCTTCCTTCGTCGTCGCGCTGCGGGCGCCGATCACCTGGCGGGCCGAGGCTAGGGTGACCCCGCGCTCGCGCATGAGGTCGTAGAGGGAGGCGGACTCGAGCTCCTGCATGGTCGGCGCGATGTCCGTCGGGATGAAGTTGGTGAGTACGGCGATCGGCTCGTCGTTGGCGAAACGCGTGCGCTCGATGTGGATGATGAGGGTTCCCTCGGTGATCTTGAGGGCATTGGCTTCCTGAGCGTTGGCCGGGCGCGCCTCGTAGCGCTGGATTGTTGTGTGGACCTTGTGGCCGGCGTCGACGAGGTCGCGCATGAGGGAGGTGAGCTCCATGGGGCGGTGGACGTGGCGCGGGGACACGATCGTGCCGACGCCGCGGCGGCGCGTCAGGAGGCCGCGGTCGACCAGGCGCTGGAGGGCCTGTCGCGCCGTGGGGCGCGAGACGTGCAGTCGCGCAGCCATCGACAGTTCGTCCTCCAGGCGTGTGTCCGCGGGCAGTGCGCCGGAGTTGATGAGCTGTGCGATGGGCTCTGAAATTTGGAAATACAGCGGCACGGGGGAGGAACGATCCAGCGTGATGTCTGGAACGTAGGGGGTGTTCTCCGAGGTGGTCGATGCTTTGGACATGTCAAACCTTCATGTGCGGCGCAACTGCGTGTTAATTAAATACGGTTACATGGTATCAGTGTTGATGTTGGAGAGGGGATGACGGGATATTGTCTATTGTGTGCACATAATATGACGATTGCCTGTCGGTAGTGGATCCCTGAACCGGGTGTTTCATGGGCTGCCCCTGTCGAGGGAAGGCGCCCCATGCCCTTTGGATGTCGCTACGTCGATATTCTGATCACGAGGTGTTCAGGTATTGGACCGTATCGACCGTCGGGGGTACATGATCGTCTCGCTGCCAGATGAGACCAACATCCACGGTCCTGAGAGCGTGCGCTTCTACACGAAGGCAAAGGTTGTCACGACCCTCTGGCCCAAGCGTGGCGAGAAGGTGGGCTACGTTGGCATGAACTTCCCGACGAATGCCTGAGTGTGACAACTCTCTGAGTGGAGGGGTGGGCGCGGCGCGCCCACCCCTCCACTCTATACAGTCATAGGTGTGGGCTTGAGTGCCCCGACGACGAGGTGTTTGCGGGCGCCTTGACCTTGATATCCTCAAGGGGTGCGACCGTCGTCCGTCTGATATCTGCCGGAGAGCGGCGCGTACACGGGCGCGGCATTATGCTATGGATGCTGTCTCGTTCATCCGGATCGCTCCGACGAGGAAGTGCAGAGGAGAACCATATGCCACACACTCCAACGATTGACGACTACACACCCGACAGGGTGCGCGAGCTCGTTGAGAAGACCCCCGCTTCCGGTGCGAAGCGCTCCCTGGGCGCAATTGCTGCCATCGCGACGCTGGGCTCTCTCCTCTTCGGCTATGACACCGGCGTTGTCGCTGGCGCCCTGCCATACATGTACATGCCCGGAGGCGCCGGCGGTCTGAACATGACCACCTTCGAAGAAGGCTGGGTCGGCGGCCTGCTGTGCATCGGTGCTGCCGCGGGTGCGTTCTTCGGCGGACGCCTCTCCGACCGCTTTGGTCGCCGCCATAACATCACGTTGCTCGCCATCATCTTCCTGTTCGGCGCCATCGGCTGTGCGATTGCCCCGAACATCTGGGTCCTCTACCTGGCGCGTATCATCCTTGGCTTCGCCGTCGGTGGCGCTTCCGCGACGGTTCCCGTCTTCCTCAGCGAAACTGCTCCCAAGCGGCTGCGCGGTTTCCTTGTCGCGACGGATCAGATGATGATCGTCTTCGGCCAGTTCCTGGCCTTCTCTATGAACGCTGTCATCGCTCACATGCAGGGTGGTCCCACCGTCACCCTGACCGGTGATGCCGTGGATGCATCCGGGCACGTGCTTGGCCACGCTGGCACGTCCGTCGCGTGGGAGACCGTCCAGGCCGCCGTCAATATTGCGGATGTCGCCGGCACGGGCAATGGTCTGACCTGGCGCTACATGCTCATCCTGTGCTCGCTGCCCGCCATCGCCCTGTGGATCGGTATCCGCACTGTGCCCGAGTCCTCGCGCTGGTACGCCGCCAACCTGCGCATCGTCGAGGCCATTGGCTCCCTCAAGCGTGTGCGCGATGAAAAGAAGGATGACGTCGCTGGCGAGATCAACGAGATGCTTGATGTCCAGCGTGCAGAGTCTGCTCAGGAAAAGTGGTCGCTGTCCCAGATCCTCAAGGTCAAGTGGGCACGCGAGCTCCTCTACATCGGTATCGTCCTGGGCATCGCCGACCAGCTGACGGGCATCAACACGGCCATGTACTACACGCCGAAGATCCTCAACGCCGCCGGCGTTC
>ERZ773035.1572-NODE-1572-length-16246-cov-4.178432_pt1 | contig 16246 bp, 14 predicted proteins | sample MGYA00511487_ERZ773035 | MGnify/ENA primary metagenome ERZ773035 (study PRJEB29015, sample SAMEA2737985) | human oral metagenome | biome: human oral; feature: human-associated habitat; material: dental | place: China | collected 2024 ...
AAACCAAAGATGCCGTCTCCTACCAAAGCATGCCAGCTGGCGATGTTTGGCCAAGTATAGCGCCTATTGGCTCTGCGCTTGTTGTTGATGTTTTTAAAGAGATAAACAAAGTGTGCAACTTCAAATATAGCGACCTAAAAGAGACTAGGATGGTATATTTTGACGACAAAACCTCGTTTTCTTATGAGGTTTGGGTCTTTAATGACCCGCTTTCAGAGCGTGACGACAAAATCACGGCTATAACTGTTTTGCTAAAGCCAACGCCTGATATCGGTGGAACGGATATGGATTTTAGGATACCAGCAGATTGTCACGCGCCAAAGCAAACTGCTTTTGTATTTGGAAAATAAGTGAGCGAAAATTTAAACCTAATAAGCCTAACTTTAAAGGCAAAAAATGCAACAGATCGGCTAGAAGAGCTTGCGAATTTAGTTGAGGCTGCACCTGAAAACTCACTCCTGCTTGCAAGCGAGCTTTGCATAAGCGGCTATGACTTTGACGGCTTTTTTGCTGGGGCAAATAAAGCGATGCTTGGTGGCATGATAGGTAGCTTTGATGCGATGCTGCTTGAGCGCTTGCAAGAGGTGCTTAGCCCAGATAAATTTCTTGGTTTTACGCACCTTAGCAGCCTAAACAAAAGCGCAGGGCTCGCTCAAATTTCAAATCTAAATCCGCACCAACCAAAAATTTATAACGAATTTTTACTTCTTAACTCAAACAACGTCTTTCATTCGCAGTTTAAGGCTGAGCTTTTTAGGCCAAATTTAGAGCACGAGATCTTTGCTGCTGGTGAGGTGAGCGATATAAACGCTTTTGATTTTAGGGGGCTAAGGCTTGGCGTACTGATATGCTTTGAGCTACGTGATAGCAGGCTTTGGGCAAAGCTAAAAGGGTGTGACATCATTATGGTGCCAGCCATGTGGGGCAAGGCCAGAGAAGAAGCCTACCTTAGCCTTTGCAAGGCGCTTGCGATCGCAAATAACTGCTACGTCATGATCTCAAGCTCGCTTGATCTTGAGTTCGCTGGGGTCTTTTTGCCAGATGGCACGCTAGAGCAAAGTGCAGTTTTTGATGCAAATTTGATCACGCAGATAAAGAAAAATTTAGGGCTTTTATAAATTTTAAGATAAGCTTTAAATCGTATAATAACGATTTAAAATTTGTTTAGGATAGAAATTTTGACCCAATTAGAAGCGATAAAATGCCAAAATTTAGCTAGCGACATAGCCGATGAGATCACGCTAAGTCCGCTTTTGTTTGACGCGATATCAACGACCGAGCGTGAAATTTTCGTGCCTATCCCGGCACATGCTTACAAACTTGACGCGCAGCCGATACTGGGTAATCAATGGATCAGCTCGCCGCTAACGGTGGCAAAGATGACGATGGCGCTAGAGTGCGAAAACGTGGATAACATCCTAGAAATAGGCTGTGGTAGCGGCTATCAAGCAGCGATACTAAGCAAGCTCGCGCATAGAATTTTTAGCGTCGAGCGCATAGAAAAGCTAGCCATGGAGGCCAAAAAACGCTTCGAGGCGCTAAAGATCAAAAACGTACACGTAAGATATGACGACGGCAACAACGGTTGGCGAAGCTATGCGCCGTTTGATAGGATTTTACTCTCGGCTGCTGCTGATGAGATCTCGCCAAATTTATTCGCTCAACTAAAAAATGGCGGCATCTTGGTCGCTCCTATAAAAAAAGATGGCAAGCAGTTTATCGCTAAATTTAGAAAAGATGAGAGTGGGAATTTAGAAAAAGAGTTTTTAGACGAGTGCCTTTTTGTGCCACTTCTTGAAGGCAGAGAGTAGAGGCTTTACCTCTACAACTACCACCTAACCAGCCACTCGCCGCTAGGGTGCTGCGTAAATATAAGATCATCAAATTTTGTAGTTTCTTCGCCATCTGCTGTGATAAATGTAACGCTAAAGCTAAAAGCATTTTTGGCGATAAATTTCACATTTTCTATACTCAAGATATCGACGCTGTCGCTACAAGTGCCACTAGCCCTTTTTAAATGGCTATCATCTCTTCTTAGCGCAGGTGCCCTTGTGCCACCTTCCATGAATTTATCATTTTTATTAGCCTTATAGCATGCCATATTTGCTAAAAATTCCTGCATCCTAGGCTTTGCGCTGTCAAATTTCGCTTGATGCTCTTTTGGCACCTTAACGCCTAAAATAGCGCCTGGCACCGTCTGACCAACTAAATTTCTACTTTTTGTTAGCGTTGGCTCGCTTTTTGGTTCGCAAAAGGCAAAGCTACTAAAAACGGCGCAAAGCACAATGACAAGAAGCGATTTTGTCTTCATTCTTTCTCCTTTTTAAACGGAGCCATTCTATCTTGTGTCACTTAAAAGTTGCTTGAGTTATAAATTTAAAGAATAAATGTGAGTTTTTTTGGAGTGGCAAAGCCTAAGCCTTGCCTTGAATTAGAATTTATAAGTGTAACCTGTGTAAATTCCCACACTTGTATCTCTTAGCTGAGCGCCGCTATTTTTTCTTATAAAATGTCTTATCAGCTTTTAGGCCAAACTCAAGCGCGTTGTGAGCGTCAAATGAGTAGATACCACCAGCTTTTGCGCCAACTAGCAAACCTTTAAAATTTTTCTTGCTAGTTTCGTTTTCAAAGCTTTGTCTAACACTTAGATAACCAAGACCAGCATAACCGCCAAGCACGGCTTTAAAGTTTTCTGTGATGTTTGGAGTGTAGTCAGCATTTTAATTTTAAGAATATTTAGTCGTTAAATTTCAAACGACTAGGCAAAATGCTATAAAATTTCTCTTATCAAAAGCTGTGGCGTAACAAGACCGCGGAACGAATTTTTAGATACGCAAAAGATGATATCTATCATTTCGCCTACTCTAACGTGCCTTGTGAAGTTGAAAAATAGTGCCTCAAGCGTTTTATTGTCTTTTTGCAAGATAAGTTTTAAGTGGTTTTGATCCCTACCTATGAGCCTTTCATTTTTTACGACAGCGTTTTCTATCTTAAAGACTGGACGTGGATTTTTCTGTCCGTATGGCTCATAAAATTCCAAAATTTCAAGTAGCTCAAAGTCTATCTCGCTTGGCATTATGTCGCCAAGTAGCTCGTCTGAGCTTTTGCACTCTTGCATATTTAGGCATGAGCAACTTTTATTTATCGCTTCTTTAAATTTCACCAAATTTTCAGGCGCAAGTGTAAGTCCAGCCGCTCCTTTGTGACCGCCGTAGCTTGTTAGCAGATCTTCGTGGCTTGCGATGAGTGATAAGATATCAAGCTTGCCAACGCTTCTAGCACTGCCTTTTGCGCGGCCTTTGTCTATGCTAAAGACGATAGCTGGCTTTGCAAAGTGCTTTGCCAGGCGGCTGGCTACGATGCCTATCACGCCCTCATGCCACTGCTCGCCCCAAGTGATGATGACCTCATCGTCCTCTTTTACGTCCTTTAGCGAGCACTCAAAGAGTTGGCGCTCCTCCTCTTTTCTGGAGTTGTTAAACTCGATAATCGTATCAAGGTAGTTGTAAGCCTCTTCTATGCTCTTTGCACGCAAGAAGTTAAATGAGTTCATCGCATCATCCATGCGTCCGGCTGAATTTATAAGAGGCGCTATAAGAAAGCTGATATCATCACACTCAAATTTATCCTTGCCGTAAAACTCTTTTATGACGCAAAATGCCGAGCGCTTCGAGGCATTTAGCTTGCAAATACCCATGCGAACAAGCATCCTGTTCATATCTCTTAGCTCCATCATATCAGCGATTATCGCGATGGCTAAAAGCTCTAAAAACTTGCTCATATCGTAGTTTAGCTTGCAAACATCCTTTAACGCTCCAACTAAATACCAAGCCACTTCAGCACCGCAAATTTCGATATTTGGAAAGTTGCAGTCCTCTTGTTTTGGATTGATTATGGCGTAGGCTTCTGGCAGAACGGCTGGTGGCATGTGGTGATCTGTGATGATAAGATCGATGCCTTTTTCTTTGCAGATGCTAGCTGCTTCATTTGCTGAGATGCCGTTATCGACGGTGATTATTAGACTCACATCGCTTGCAAGTTCGTCGATGATCTCAGGGTTTAAGCCGTATCCGTCCTTAAAGCGGTTTGGGATCTTTACTAGGTAATTTTTTACGCCAAGATCATCAAAAAACTCGGCTAAAATCACACTTGAAACCACGCCATCAACGTCATAATCGCCAACAATGGCAATATGCTCGTTTCTCTCGATCGCCTCTTTGATGCGATTAGCGCCTTTGTAGATATCCTTTAGAGCGCTTGGCGTTGGAATTTCACTAAGTTTTTTGTGTATGTCGTTACAAAATCTACGTGCTAGTAAATTCCTAATATCCTCTTTAGTTAACATAGCTTTGGCAAGGACTTTTTGACGCCCTGCCAACTTTTACTAATGCTATTTGCTCACTTAAATTTACGCCCAAACTGCCAAAAATTTGGCAACAAAAATGTTTTTTTTTCATCGTAATCTTTCGTCTTTATTTTGAATGCTTTGATTATATCTTTTTGAAATTTAATTTCTTATAATTTTCATTGAAAGTAAGATTTTTAGGGCAAAAAACTTTTGTTAAATTGATACTCTTTATAAATTAGCCATTGTAAATTTGAAGTAAAAAATGAGAGAAATTTTAAGTAAAAATAAGGGGTCATAAGACCCCAAAAATTAAAATTTATATGTGTAGCCTAGGTAAGCGCCGACATCTGTCGATTTAAAATCGAGATTATACGCTGAAGGATACCAAGTTTTATCAGTTTTTAAGCCAAATTCAAGTGCATTATTTTTATCAAAACTATACTCGCCACCTACTTTAGCACCCAATAGCCAACCAACTTTTGTAACATCATACATCTCTATAACAGTACCTCTATTGTTATAAGCATTAAAATTTATTGTTGAAAGACCAGTATAAAGACCAGCAATTAATTTCCAGTCTTCAGTTATAGTTGGCGTATAGTCGCCACCTACTACAAATTTATGATTTGTCCATTTTGCATCCACTATACTACCATGGCTATCTTTAGCTTTAGCATGGTAGAAGTATCCACCATAAACTCTAGCTATATCAAAGTCATAACCACCCTTTATTCCTATATTTGGTCTATTATCTTTTAAACCATCGGTTAGCTTTGAGTTAAAATCATAGCCACCCTCAACTCCAGCAAATCCACCTTCAGCCAATGCAAATGAGCTAGCAAGTGAAAGTGCTAAAACACCTTTTAAAACACAATTTTTCATATTAATCCCTTCAATAGTAATTATGGTGCAATTCTATGTATCATATACTTTATTTTTACTTAAATACTTTTTGCAAATTTATCATTTTACGTGATTAGCCAAGCTTGCTTTGATAAAGCCTAGTATCACAGGATTTGGTCTAGTTAAGCGGCTAGTAAATTCAGGGTGACACTGCACGCCTACAAACCACGGATGGCCTTTTAGCTCGATCGCCTCTACTAGTCCGTCGCTTTCGCCACTTACTATTAGACCAGCCTTTTCAAAGACCTCTTTGTATTTTGGATTTGCCTCGTAGCGGTGGCGGTGGCGCTCTTTTACGCTCTTTGCGTTGCCATAAATTTCAGCCAAAAGCGTCTTTGGCTTGATGTCGCAGTTATAAGCACCTAGCCTCATAGTGCCGCCAAGTGGGCTTGTGTGCGTTCTTATTTGCTTTTTGCCGTGGGCATCGATGAAGCTATCTATTAGATAGATGATAGGATTTTTGCACTCTTTGTTAAATTCCATAGAATTTGCATCTTCTAAGTCCAAAACATCCCTTGCAAACTCGATCATCGCTAGCTGCATACCAAGGCAAATTCCAAGATATGGGATCTTATTTTCACGAGCAAATTTTATGGCCTGCATCTTGCCTAAAACGCCTCTTTCGCCAAAGCCACCAGCTACTAAGATACCATCCACGTCCTTTAAAAGCTCATTTACATTGCTCTCTTCTATCTTTTCGCTATCTATCCAGCGTAAATTTACTCTAGCGTCCAAATTTGCTCCAGCGTGGATGATGCCCTCAGTTAGGCTCTTGTAGCTCTCTTTTAGATCGATATATTTGCCTACAAAGGCGATTGTAGTTTCGTTTGTTGGAGCGATGATCCTTTTTACTAGGCTATCCCAGTTTGCCATGTCTGGTTTTAGCTCGCCAAAGCCTAAATTTTCAGCGATCGGTGTTAATATATCTTGCTTTAAAAATGAAAGTGGAATTTGATAGATACTTGCGCTGTCTAAGCTCTCTATGACGCAGTTTTTCTCCACACCGCAGCTTGCTGCGATCTTATCTTTTAGCTCGCGGTTTAGTGGCATTTCAGACCTGCAGATGATGATATCTGGGGTTATGCCGATGCGTCTTAGCTCGCCTACGCTGTGCTGGGTTGGCTTTGTTTTTAGCTCACCAGCTACTTTGATAAATGGCACGAGCGTTAGGTGGATATTTAGCGCTCTTTTTTTACCAACTTCTACTCTTAGCGCTCTTATCGCCTCTAAAAATGGCAGGCCCTCGATGTCGCCAACGGTTCCGCCGATCTCAACGATGAGTACATCTTTGCCCTCGCCTGCTTTTTTGATACGATCAACGATCTCACCAACGATATGAGGGATCACTTGTATAGTCTTTCCAAGGTAATCGCCACGGCGCTCTTTTTCGATAACCGAGCTATAAACTCTGCCCGTTGTGAAGTTATTATCCTGACTTAGGCTCTCATCTAAAAATCTCTCGTAGTGACCAAGATCTAGGTCTGTTTCAGCGCCATCGTCTGTAACAAATACTTCGCCGTGTTCTAGTGGGCTCATCGTGCCTGGATCTACGTTGATATATGGGTCAGCTTTTAAAACGCTCACCTTTAAGCCAGAATTTTTAAGTAATGTCGCGATAGACGCAGCTGCGATGCCTTTTCCAAGTGAGCTTAAAACGCCACCTGTGATAAAAATATACTTCGTCTCTTTTGCCATCAAAATTTCCTTAACTTTAGTTATTTTTTAATCTGCCGATTATACCCCTTAAATATTTAGTAAGGCATTAATCTTGCAATTTTTAAAAATTATTCTTTAAGTTTTTTTGTTATAGACTTCGACATTATGATTAAAAACTGCTTAAAAAACATCGCCTCTTTATATATAGACGGCTTTAAAAATATGAAAATAGGCAAGAAACTATGGCTTCTCATAGCGATAAAGCTTATCATTATGTTTGGGATATTAAAGGTCTTTATCTTTGACGAGACCCTTAATACCAAATTTCAAACCGACGAAGAAAAAAGCGAATTTGTAATTCGTAATCTGATAAAGGAATAAAATGTCTGAGATGGATTTTGTTGATTGGTCTAGGGCTCAGTTTGCGCTGACTGCCATTTACCACTTTTTGTTTGTCCCGCTTACGTTGGGGCTAAGTTTTATCATCGCCATTATGGAGACGATATATGTCAAAACTGGCGATAAGGCCTGGCTTGAGATAACGAAATTTTGGCTAAAGCTCTTTGGTATAAATTTCGCTATTGGTGTGGCAACTGGCATCATCATGGAGTTTGAGTTTGGTACAAACTGGGCAAATTACAGCTGGTTTGTAGGCGACATCTTTGGCGCTCCACTTGCGATTGAAGGCTTGCTAGCATTTTTCATGGAGAGTACATTTTTTGCCATTATGTTTTTTGGCTGGGATAAAGTTAGCAAGAAATTTCACCTATTTTCAACTTGGCTTGTTGCGATCGGTTCAAATTTAAGCGCACTTTGGATCTTGATCGCAAATGGCTGGATGCAGTATCCAATAGGTATGAAATTTAACCCAGATACCGCTAGAATGGAGATGCAAAATTTCTTCGAAGTCGCACTAAATCCAGTTGGTATCACTAAATTTTTACACACAGTAACTAGCGGCTACACTATCTCAGCTCTTTTTGTGATAGGAATTTCTGCTTGGTTTTTGATCCAAAAACGCCACATCTTGCTTGCTAAAAAAAGCATCGTCGTTGCTAGTGCATTTGGTCTTATCACTTCGGCATTTTTGCTACTTAGTGGCGATGAGAGCGCATATCTTGCAGCTCAAAAGCAGCCTATGAAACTTGCAGCCATGGAGGGACTTTACAAGGGAGAGAAAAACGCTGGCTTAGTTGCTGCTGGCATTTTAAACCCAGCTAAAAAGCTTGGCGATGAGAGCGATGCCTTTTTGCTTGAGATAAAGGTACCTTACGCACTTGGCATCATGGCAAACAGAGAGCTTGACTCATTTACACCAGGCATAAACGACCTACTTTACGGCAACAGCGAGCACAATCTAATAAGCGTAGAAGAGAAGATGGCAAAAGGCAAAGTAGCTATCGAAGCTCTTAAAAACTACAAAGAGGCTAAAAAAGCAAATGACGAGAGCTTGATGAAAAGCTCACTTTCAAATTTAGAGAGCAACCTAAATTTCTTAGGATATGGCTATCTTAAGGACGCAAAAGATGCTGTGCCACCAGTTGCACTTACATTTTATAGTTTCCACATCATGGTCGCACTTGGCACTTACTTCATAGCTCTTTTTGTTATCACTCTTTATCTAAATCTCTCAAGAAAATATAAATTTGAAAACATAAGAGCATTTTTGTGGATCTGCCTCTTTACCATACCGCTTGGCTACATCGCAGCTGAGGCTGGCTGGATAGTAGCAGAGGTCGGCCGTCAGCCATGGGCGATACAAGATCTCATGACCGTTGGCGTCGGAGCTACAAATTTATCTGACTCAAATGTCAAAATTTCATTTATATTATTTGCTGTTTTATTTACGGTCTTGCTAATTGCCGAGATCAAGATCATGCTTAAGCAAATAAAGATAGGATTTAACGACCATGCATAGTTTAAGCTTAGAAAATTTACAAATTTATTGGTGGTTTATAGTTAGCCTTCTTGGCGGACTTTTGGTCTTTATGATGTTTGTTCAAGGCGGTCAGTCGCTCATCTTTAGCCTTGGCAAGGACGAGCTTAAAAAAGATATGCTCATAAATTCTATCGGTAGAAAATGGGAGCTTACATTTACAACGCTTGTTATGTTTGGTGGTGCGTGCTTTGCGGCGTTCCCGCTATTTTACGCTACTAGTTTTGGTGGCGCTTACTGGGTTTGGCTGGCTATTTTATTTTGCTTTATCATCCAAGCTGTAAGCTACGAGTACCGCAAAAAGCCTGATAACTTCTTAGGAGCTAGAACTTATGAAATTTTCCTTTTCATAAATGGCTCACTTGGCGTTATCCTTATTGGCATGGCAGTTAGTACATTTTTTAGCGGTAGTGACTTTGTGCTAAATGAGCACAACTTTGTCGATTGGAAAACTCCGTTTCGCGGTCTTGAAGCATTGGCAAATCCTTACTTGTATTTGCTTGGCATAGCGATGTTTTTCTTATCTCGCGTAGGCGGCTGCTTATATCTTATAAACAACATCGCTGATGGCGAATTTATACAAAACGCTAGAAAACAGCTAATTATCAACACCGTGCTATTCTTGCCATTTTTCCTAGGATTTCTTGCGTGGATACTTACAAAAGATGGCTTTGCATACGACGCAAACGGCGTAGTTAGCCTTGTGCCTTACAAATACGCTATAAATTTGATCGAGATGCCTGTCGCTGGCGTGCTACTACTTGTTGGCGTTCTTTTGGTACTTGTTGGAATTTTCCAAGGGGCATTTACAAAAAGTGTTCGTGGAATTTTTGCTTACGGCGTTGGCGTTACGCTTGCTGTGACCGCGCTATTTTTGATAACAGGACTAAATGGCACAGCATTTTATCCGTCATTTAGTGATCTTTCTAGCTCGCTAACTATCAAAAATGCAAGCTCTAGCCACTACACACTTGGTGTTATGGCCTATGTTAGCTTGCTAGTGCCAGTAGTACTTGCCTATATCTTCATCGTCTGGAGAGCGATAGATAGCAAGAAGATCACGCAAGATGAGATCAAAAACGATCATCACGCATACTAAGGATAAAAGATGTTAGAAGCAGGAATTTTTTTGATACTTTGGCCAGTAACGCTATTTATTAGCTACAAATTTGTTCTCTTTTCTCTTAAGAAATTTGATGCAAATAACTAAAATTTAGGGGCATTTGCTCCTAAATTTATATAGATAAATAACTCTTACAAAAATCCATGAAATAAAAATTATATAAGCATAATATTTGGTGTGAGACCCCTCTCTCACACCGAGTGTATTAATTATTATGTTGAGATTTATAAATTTCTTCTTTGAGGCTAGTTAGATCAAAATTTATCGCTCGCTCTAGCTCTAGCAAGCTTACATCTTCGTCTATCTCAAGAGCCATCGCTATCTCATTTAGCTCTTTTGCTTCCTCATTTGCAAGGATCGCACTCTTAAAACTAGCCTCATCTATCTGGGCAAATTTTAAAAAGATCAATTTAAATTTATCTTTTAACTTAGCTTTTTATCTTCTAAAGCCTTCTTCGTGCCACCATTTCTGTTACAGGTTCTAAATATAAAATCTATTGTTTCATTTACTTTATCGAGTAAATTTTTTGTCTTCTCACTTTGCATACAAACTCTCTTCACCACAAACAAATTAATAAAGTATCTTCTTGACATAAATTAATCTCAAAAATATCTTATGATTAACTCTTTGATTTGTATATTATTATATCTAGGTACGACAAAGCCTTTTAAATTGGTATTTGTGACATATGTGACAATTTAAGTTATCAATTTATACATCATTTTGATCAAAATGAGGCAAATTTCATTTTATCTGTCTTATCTTTTAAGAGAGAGTTAAATTTAACGTGTTATTTGCGTTATAAAACTTATTAAAAATTTTCTTTTAAATTTTGTAAAAACTTTTAAAATTTTTGATACTTTAGATGTGATAAAATCCTCTCAAATTTTAAAAAAGGATCAAATTTGAGAAGCGATATAATCAAAAAAGGCTACACAAGAGCCCCACACCGCTCACTTTTACGTGCGACTGGGCTAAAAGACGAGGACTTTGCCAAGCCATTTATCGGCGTTGCGAACAGCTTTATAGAGATCATCCCTGGGCACTTTTTCTTAAACAAATACGCACAAATTTTAAAAGATGAAATTCGCAAAAATGGCTGTGTGCCGTTTGAATTTAACTGCATCGGCGTGGATGATGGCATCGCGATGGGGCATAAGGGCATGCTATATAGCTTGCCTAGCCGCGAGATCATCGCAAATTCTATCGAAACCGTGATGAACGCGCACGCACTTGACGCGCTTGTTTGTATGCCAAACTGCGATAAGATCGTCCCTGGCATGGTTATGGGTGCTTTAAGGGTCAATGTCCCGACCGTGTTTGTAAGCGGTGGTCCTATGAAAAAAGGCCACACAAAAGATGGCAGGCCGATCGATCTTGCGACTGCGTTTGAGGCAGTTGGTAAATTTGAAACCAAAGAGATAGACGAGGCTGAGCTAAGAGATATCGAGTGCAACGCATGTCCAAGTGGCGGCAGCTGCAGCGGTATGTTTACGGCAAATTCTATGAACACACTTTGCGAAGCGATGGGCATAGCGCTCCCTGGCAACGGCACCATCCTAGCGCTAACTCCAGAGCGTGAGGAGCTCATCAGACAGGCTGCTCGCAGGATCTGCCAGATCGCCCTTGATGAGAAATTTAAGATAAGAAACATACTAAATGAAAAGGCGATCCGCAACGCGCTTGTCGTTGATATGGCGATGGGTGGCAGCAGTAACACCGTCCTTCACATGCTAGCTATCTCAAGAGAGGCTGGCGTAAATTTAGACATCAAAGAGCTAAACAAGATCAGCCAAAACATCGCTCACATCGCTAAGATCAGCCCAAGCTTGCCAAACGTGCACATGGAGGATGTCGGCAGAGCTGGCGGTATGAATGCAGTGATAAAAGAAATTTCACGCAGAGACCATGGCATGCTAAATTTGGACAACCTAACAGTTAGCGGCGAAACTTTGGGCGAGCGTGTACGTGCTAGCGACATCAAAGATGAAAGCGTCATCCACAAGGTGGAAAATGCCTACTCTCAAGTTGGCGGACTTGCCATTTTATTTGGAAATTTAGCCGAGCAAGGCTGTGTCATCAAGACAGCTGGCATCGTTGGCGAGCGTAAATTTAGTGGCAAAGCGGTCTGCTTTAACTCACAAGATGAAGCGATAGCTGGCATCTCAAGCGGTAAAGTAGATAAGGGCGACGTCGTCATCATCCGCTACGAAGGCCCACGCGGAGGCCCTGGCATGCAAGAGATGCTAAGCCCTACTTCGCTCATCATGGGACGAGGACTTGGTGCAGACGTGGCGCTCATCACAGATGGTCGCTTTAGCGGGGCGACAAGAGGTCTAAGCATCGGTCACGTAAGCCCAGAAGCGGCTGAAGGCGGCATGATAGGCTTGCTAAAAGACGGAGACATCATCGATATAGACGTCGATAAATACGAGATAAACGTTCGCCTAAGCGAAGCTGAGATCACAAAGAGAAGAGCGGAATTTAAGCCAGTCGATAAGGCGCTAACCTCTCGCTGGCTAAGGCAGTATCAAAAGCTAGTCACAAACGCAAGCAACGGAGCGATATTAGAGGCGTAAATAAATAGTAGAGTTGATATAAAACTCTTTTAAGCAAAGCAAAAACTATACTTGACTGAGTGTATGGTTTTTGCAATTTATAAAAATTTAAAAATAATGAAAAAACCTAAAATCGGCGTGATAATAGCTTCATCTTTAAATAGAAACGATTTGCTGTTTTCTCGTTCATTAAATTCCGTTCTTAGTCAAAGCAAACCCCCAGATCATATCCTTATCGTTGATGATAATCAAGATGAAGCTACAAGCAAAGATATAGAGCAGAGAATTTCAAAACTAAAAAACAATAAAATTCACTATATAAAAAACTCACAAACGCCAAATATGAGCGGAAGTGGGGCTTGGAACTGCGGGATCAAATGGTATGAAAATTTTTTAGACGATGATGACTATATGGCGATTTTAGATGACGATGATAGCTGGCATGAAGAGTATATTAGTAGTTGTTATGATGTGATTACATCATCGTTCAGAATGCCTGATGCTGTTTTTGGCTTTATAAAGCGAGGCGATTGTGATAAGTGTAGTTCTTTTGAGGTGGAAGATATAAACATCAGTAACTTTTTAAAAGGCAATCCCGGCATTCAAGGTAGCAACATGTTTTTTCGTTTTGGGGTGTTAAAAGCCATTGGTGGATTTGATGAAACACTTGCAAGTTGTACAGATAGAGACTTGATGATTCGCTTTTTACAAAAGCATTCTAATAAAAACATAAAGATTATTCCAAAAGTACTCGTCAATCACTTCGCTTCAAAAGATAGCGTTACGTTAAATTTTACCTCCAAAACAAAAGGTTTAAATAGCTTTCACATAAAATATATCAGGCTCTACTCCAAAGAGTTGCTCGAAGAAGCCTTACAAAGAGCTAAAAATCTTTTTAACTATCAAGAATCTGCAAATATAAAGAAAATTTTTAACCTCGTTCATAAAAATACCAAATCTAAAAAGATAGTAATTGGCGTTGCTGTTCATAATAGTAAAAATACACTTCGTCGTTGTTTGGAGTCCATCCTCACACAAAAGGATGTAAAACGTGATGTTTGGATTTTGATAGCAGATGATGATTCTAATGATGATTGGAAAAAGAGCCTTGGCGATATCCTTAAAAACGAAAAAATAGTGATAATAGATGTGAAAAATCATCATACAGCCAAAACAAGAAATGATATAAACCACTATATAAAAATGCTTTTTGAAAATGTATCATTTATTGGACGGCTAGATGCTGATGATGAATATGCGAGTGAAGATGTTTTATCTAAGATAGAGTCTAAATTTGATGACATAAAACCTGATGCTTTAGTGGCGGGAAACTATCTCAGGCTTGATGGAAAAATTATTGACCGTGTTAATATAGCAACGTCAAAACTGACTAATAAAGCGCATCTTTTAAGTCGTTTAAAAAAGATGAGCAAAGGTATTGCCGAGGCCGAACTTCCATCTTGCAACGTTTTTATGACACCAAATAGCCTGCAAGATTATCCTGAAATTTCAAGTGCAGAAGATCATTTTTTACTTGTACGACTTTTGTTAAGTGATAAAAAAATAGAATTTGCCAAGGATATTCTGCTTACGATTTATAATCTAAGTGGTAATAAAACAGCAGATAACAAACAAACAGAAAAGTACTTAAACGCAAGGAAGCAACTATATGAGGAAGCGATGTGGCTATGCAAAATGAAGAAAGAAAAATAAAAGCTAAAGACATTTTGGATGACCTTGGCATAAGAGATATCCATTATCTTGGACAAGGTTTTGAAGGCGTTGTATTTCACGATAGCAGGCATGTATATAAAGTGATCATGCCGTTTTTTAAAGGCAAAAATAAATGGAATACTTATAGACATCTAACCTTTTTCTTCGAAGAAGAAAATTTTAAGTCGTTTTATCATCTTGAAGAGATAATAGAGCATAAAAACGTATTTATTCAAAAATACAAATATGAGCCATCCACTCCAGTAGATAAATTTGAAAAAAAAGATGTTGTTTTGTTTTTAACGGAATGCTGGCAAAAAAAGATTATAGTGCATGATTGTAAAAAAGAGAATTTTATTAAAGTAGGCGAAAATTTAAAATTAGTCGATATGGATGCTAGTGTATATTACAGCGACAATCTATTTTTAAATGCATGCGTTAGAATGTATCTATTTTTACATGAGCAAGATAATCCACAATTAAAAAAATTGCAAAGAAGTGCGGTTAATAATTTTAATTTACCTGAGCTAGAAGGTGCGCGCGAATTTATAAACGAGGTATTTTCTAATATAATATTTGCAGAGTCCAAAAAAGCGTTTAAAGACATGACGATAAATAAATTTTCAGGCTTAGAGTATGAGATTTTTAATGCAAAAACTCTCCCACATCTTGAGGATCTATTTTTTTCAAAAATAAAAGAAAATCTCTATCTTTGTGATATCCAAATTTCAGACATTTTTTTAAATGAAAATAACGATTTTGAACCACGGTCGATCGCTATCGGCTATAAAAGTTTGTTGCCGTTAAAAGAGAAGATTTCTCTACTTATAAAAACATGCGCGCAAGATGTCCAAACTATAGAAGCAAATATTAAGCATATCGTTAGGCAGCTTTCTTATCCAAATAGTTTTTACGAAGTTGTGGTTTCTATAGATACAAAGCAGAGTGATTTTGCTAGGCAATTTACAGATAATGCCAATCTTAAAAAACTTATAGATATTGTGGAAAATTTACAGCAAAAACATGTTATTGATAGATTTATTATTTACGATGCTAGTGAAACAATTAGGACAAACAAAGAGTGGTTTAATATCAAGACTAGTCAAACACACTCAACGACAAATATTCCGATAAGCTCGCAGCTTTATGCCTTTGAAAAATGTGAAGGGGATTATGTTTTGCAGATGGACAGCGATGTACTTATTGGCAGGCTAGACATTAATCACTCATTTTTAGCCGATATGATAAGTGAAGTTAAAAAAAATAAAAATGTCTTATTTGTTGGTTTTAATATCTATAACAAAGAATCCAAGGCTTATTTTGGTTTTGAAAATGGCGGTTTTGTGCCGGAAGTTAGAATGGGACTTTTTGATAAAAGGCGACTTTTTAGTGTTAGACCTTTACCAAATACACTTGATGAAAATTTAAAACTACAGCTTACTTGGTATCGCTCACTAGAAAAACTACAAAAAGATAACGGTTTTTGCTCTATAAGAGGCGGAGACAAACGAAGCTTTTACATCCATCCACAAAACTACAGAAAAACAAACGCTTATAGCTGGATAAATATCTTAGATAGAGTTGAGCAGGGTTATATCCCAAATTTGCAGTTTGGTGAGTTTGACTGCAACGGCTCGTTTTATGAGTGGTGCACACCAAAGCGCAGTGAAAAGATGGTAGTGCTTTCTTGTTTTAGAAATTTGACTATTCATAAATTTTTACGTATGTGGTTTTCATTAATTAGTCAAACATTTCAAGATTTTGGAGTTATTTTTTATGATGATTGCTCAAATTCTGGTATTTCGATATTTATCGAGCAAATCATTAAGCCATATAAAGATAAAGTGACTTTTATCAAAGGTCGTACTTTGCAAACAAAAATGCAGTGCGAGTATCTAGCGATTCATTATTATTGCGACAACCCAGAGTCGATCATCGTATGCGTCGACACCGATGATGCACTAATAGGCAAAGAAGCTCTTTTTGATATTTATAAAAAGTATGATAT
>ERZ773035.1576-NODE-1576-length-16222-cov-9.747758_pt1 | contig 16222 bp, 10 predicted proteins | sample MGYA00511487_ERZ773035 | MGnify/ENA primary metagenome ERZ773035 (study PRJEB29015, sample SAMEA2737985) | human oral metagenome | biome: human oral; feature: human-associated habitat; material: dental | place: China | collected 2024 ...
TCTGGTAAGGGCGGCGCACAATGTCCACAAAGTGGACGTTTGTGCGTGTAGTTTACACCAAGACCGTAGATCAGGTACGCAATCGCAATCCAGAGGAGCTGATCGTTCTTGATGAGCACGGAGAACACGTCCTTGAACGAAGTCTCCGTCTTATTCTCGCGCAATGCGGAATCCTCTTCCTTCGTGCCAAGTCCGAGGATGATCGCCCCGAGCGTCGCAATGCCGCCGCCGATGACGGCAAACGCAAACCAGCCCGCAGAGTCTCCCGCGCCGCCATTCTCGTTCAGCGAGAAATAGAGGACGACGGGCATGACGATCGCCGTCACCAACTGACCGCCGAACACCGAGCCGATACGCGCGTAGGTCGCTGTCACCTCACGCTCGCGCGAGTCAAACGAGAGGGCGGGAATCATCGACCAGATCGCAACGTCCTTTGCCGAGTAGAAAACATCCATGATGAGATAGAGCAATGCAAAGAGGACGAGGTAGAGCATTGGATTCGACACCGTCAGCCCGCCCATATCCGTAAAGAGGATCGCAAGAGAAATTGCAGCAACAAACGCGCCCACAATCACCCAAGGTTTGAACTTGCCCCAGCGCGTCTTCGTCTTGTCAATCGTATTGCCGATGAACGGATCGAGGAAGAGCTCGCCCACGCGCAAGACGAGGATGATTGTCGTCACAATGCCGATCATATAAGCATCGTGTTCGTGGTTTTCGGAGTGAAACAGATTGCTCGTGACAAAGATCATGAAGTACATCGCGAGCATGGCATAGAACACATCATGTCCGAAGGTGCCGCAGGAATACGCAATGCGCGGCCAGAATTTGCTCTTTTTGTCCGACATGGGAAGCCCTCCTCAGCCTTTGACCGTGCGGATGTAGGCAATGATGCCGTCCGCAATCTGCGCGAGCGGTGCGCGCCCCGCATTCACAACGAGATCATAGTGTGCGCCGTCGCCCCACTTGCGCCCCGTATAGTAGTCATAGTAGCGCGCGCGTTTCTCGTTCTCGCGATTCAGCTCCTTGAGCGTCTTGCCCTCGTAGACCGTGCGCCCGCGCTCCTCGCGGTAGTTGTCGTCCGCACAAACGAAGACGGAAAATACATCGTCGCGCTTTCGGAGCGCATAGTCCGCGCAGCGTCCGAGGAAGATGCAGGGACCGTCGGCGGCGAGCTTGCGCACGACGTTCGACTCCGCCATAAACATCCCCTGGCTCGACTCCCCCATCGCCATGCCGAATGAGTGAAACGGGATGAAGCGCGAGGACAGCGGCTTCACTGTATTCTCAAGCTCAAGCAGCTCCTTCTCATTCAGATCGTTGATGCCAAGCTTCGCCGCGGCAAGATGCACGATCTGACGATCGTAGAGATGAACGCCCAGCTTCTCCGCGAGCAGCCCGGCAAGCTCCCGTCCGCCGCAGCCATATTGGCGGCTGATGGTGAGAATGAATTTCTTCTCCTCCATGTGACTTCCTCCTTCATCATTGGGAAACGGCTATGCGTCTCCCGTAAACAAACCTTGAAAATAATAGGAGCGGGAAATATAGTAAACGTTTTCTTTCTTACGTTTTCTATTATACTCTGCAAATTTCAGAAAAGCAAACGTTTTCTTTTTGAAATACAAAACTTTTTTCTCTATAAGAATGCGGACGTTCCTGATGATATACAATGAAAAAAGACGCGCCGCCGGCAAAAGGGCTGCGCATCTTTTGTGCTTCAATGAAGCACAAAGAAAATAAAGGGCACTCTGAATCAATCAGCGCTTCCTTAAGGAAACACGGATAAATTCAGCCGCCCATCTTCACACATCTGCGCTGTCCTCATTTTATCAGCGCTTCCTTAAAACGGGCTGATCGTCTTCTCCTCCGCCGGCGGAATCTGCTTCATCCTCTGGTCGTAGTCTGCCGTCAGGTAGTCGCCGAGGAGCGCGACCTTGAACTTTCCCGGGTGATCGTCGGGCAGGAGGTCGTTTGCCGTCAACAGCATGTCGAGCGCGGGCGCGGTGCGCATAGCGGTCGCGCTCATGTGCATGACGAGGATCGCGCCGCGCTTCACCGAGCCGTCGTCTTCGTGCGTCAGACGATGCAGGATGCCGACGAGGGATTCGAGGGAGACGGCGTTGTAGTCCTCCGTGCTGCCGCTGCCGTTGACGACGTAATCGAAGCCGTTATGCAGAATGCTCGCGACGCCCGTGCGGCTCACGGCGAGCGTCGGCGGGCGCAGGATGCGCGTCAGGGCGTATCTTCCCGACGGCAGGCGCATGTCTCCCATGGTCAGCGCGAGCTTCTCGTAGGAGGAGCGCACGTCGAGTTCGTACGTCTCCTCATCCATGATGGCCTTGTTCCTGCCGTCCTTGTTCTGCACGCACATGGGCGTGTGCGTGTCCGTATGACTGCCGACCTCGTTGCCGTTCGCCACGATGGCACGCACGAGGTTCGGATTATTGTGGATGTTCTTCGTGATGATGAAGAACGTGCCATGCACGCGATGCTTGTTCAAGACGGCGAGCAGATGGTTGATGGAATCGTCGCTTCCCCAGTCGTCAAAGGTGAAGAACACGGTTCGCGCGGGCGCCGTCTTGACGATGCCCGTCCTGTCTGCGCGGCGCATCTCCATCCGGGAAAAGCCCAGCATGCGGTCGTTCTCACCGACTTCGGGCGCACCGATGTAGCGTTTGTAGAATTCCTGTGAAAATGCACTGCCCGTAAGCTTCTTCTCGCGGACATAGGGGCGGATTTCCTCAGGCAGGGACGCAAGATCAACGGGATAGGTGTAAAGGGCAGATTCATCGCGCAGCACATCAAGGACAGAAGAAGCGGTATATCCCGATGACGCCTGCTCCCTCGCACGCTCTTCGGGCAGAGCGTGCGTCGTATAAGCGATGTTGTCAAGCTTCTGAGCCTTCAAGGTGCGCAGAAGCTCGACGGCGAGCGAGGAGTGCGTGTAGTAGTCCGTGCGCATGTAGATGATCTCGCCGCGATTGAATGACGTCGTCCAGCGTCCGAAGAGATCGGGCATGACTTCTTCGGGCGACTGCGCGTCCTTGTGCTTCGACTGCACGGCGTTGAAGCCCTGTCCGACGAGGATGCAGCCCATCGCCGAAACGGCCTCGCCGATCGCCGGCTCGTCCGTGCCCGACATCTGGCGCACGACATTCGTTTCCTGACCGTAGGCTCGAAGCCCTTCGCGGATGCGCTCGATCTGCGCACAATAGTCGTCGAAACCCGCGCCCTCCTCGGGACGCAGTCCGATGCCGAGTTCCTGCCCATAGGCGCGAATCAGCTCGATATTCCTCCGATTCCTCGAAAGCTCGCGCTCCGTGACAAAGAAGGTGCCGTGCATTTCCTGAGCCTTCATTTCCTCCAATATTTCAAGAAGCGGCACTTCCTTCGACAAGCCGCCGAACGTGAAGATGACGGCGGGCTTCGTGCTGCAGATAAAGCGCTGTTTCTCGGCGATATGCCCACGATTCTTCCTGCGCAGCGCGGCATAGGCGCTCTCCTCAGCGCTCTCCGCGGTGCTCTTCTGCATCGCCTGTCCCGCCTGTCCGCGCAAGCCTTGCGCTTCTTCCGCCTCGTCCGGCAGTTCCAAAGCTCTCCCCGCCTCTTCCTGCCGCGCAGAAGCTTCCGTGCCCGCGAGCGCCGCGAGTCTTGACGCTTCGAAGGCGGCAGCGGCATCGGCTCTTTCAGCCGCAGGCGCGGCGGCTGCCGCGGTGCTGCAAAGGGCGGCGAACAGGAAGGCCAAGGCGCAGAGCGCACCCTTCTTCCCGCTTCTTTTCTTTATCTTCCCATCGCGCATGACTGTTCCCATCTCTTCCTTTCCTCTACTCGCATCGTACATCGGCGAGGGTTTCGCTGCCGCCGAGCCGCCAGAAGCTCACCGCCTCGACGCCGTTTTCTGCCGCGAGCGTGATCCATGCGTTCAGCGTCTCCCCATCCGCATACCAGACTTCCCCATCGTGCCCGTCCGCCGAGAATGTGAAGTGAAGCGCCGCGCTCTCGGCGTCGCGCTCGGGCGTCCTGCCGTGCTTCTTCGCCAAGGCGGCCGCCTCCTTCTCCGTAAGGAAACGCGCCTCGCCCTTCTTGAGTCCGAAGAAGCCGTAATCCTGCCACAGGCAGCCGCCCGTCGCAAAGGCCGCCGCTTTCCTTCCGGGCAGGGCTTCCATCTTCTTCAGCGTCTTTTCGATGAAGTCGCGATCCGCCTTCGGACCCGGGCCGCTGTGCTTGCCGTGGAGGTTGTAGAACATCACGACGTACTCGGCTTCTGCGGGAAGCCCCTCAAAAGCCATCGCGGGTTCGAGCACGACGCGAAGCTTCAGGCCGCGCTCTTTCGTGGCCTCGGCGAGCTTCTGAAGGAAGGCGCGGTAGCGCGTCATGATTTCTTCGTCCTTGCGGAAGTTCTCGTAGTCGAGTTCCACGCCCTCCATGCCGAACTTCTCTGCCATCTCCGCCATCCGACGCGCCTCTTTTTCGATTCCCTCGTCCGTCGCGAGCAGGCGTCGCAGAAGTTCCCTGTCCTTTTCCACATGCTTTTTCCCCAGGATGTCATTCGTGAAGCTCAAGTACCGCTCGACCTTGCGAATGCTGTAGGCGTTTACGAGCGCCTGCACCTCCTGCGGCACATAAAGCTCGTCCTTCTCGTCGTAGCAAGCAGCGAAGAGGACGACCTTCGAGAGCTTGCCGCGCATCGCGCGATAGTCGGCGTCGCCGGCCGCCGCATCCCAGCGAACGTGCCAGGAGGAAAGCTCCACGGGCGCGTGCGGCGCACTCTGCAGCGGCTCCGCCTGTGCGCATCCCCCGAGGGAAAGCCCCGCGGCAAGAAACAGTCCCAACATCCACCAACGCATAAAAACAGCCCCTCCTATACACCACATAGGGCGCGCAAGCTTCTCTCACGCGCCCTCTCTGCCTCATGCAAATCATACGTATTCGAGGAACCAGCGCAGGACAGCATCCCAGATTTCCCCTGCCCTGTGCTTCGCCTTTTCCCATCCCTTGTATTCGCTCGTGTAAAGAACGCGCTCCTCCTTGCTCTCGTGCCCCGTTTCCGTCAGGACGCGCACCTTCTTGAAGACGCCGTCGTAAACGTCGTCGGCGAGATTGCGCTGACTCCATGCCTCACCCTGCCAGGAAGCGCCGAGGAAGACTGCGCCGCGCTCCGTGCGGGAGACGGCGAGATCCTCAGGGCCCGTATGCCCGTCCACCTCGACGCTCAGGCGATCACCCGAAAGATGAATCACGAGCCTGCACTTGCCGCGGCGATGGAAGCTCTCGCTTCCCTCATAGGGAGCGGCGCCGTCCTCGACGGCAGCGGCGTACGTCTCGCGAACCGCATTCGCGCGTCCCATGTACTCGTTGGCTGCGGCGGGCGATGGCGCATAGCGCGCGAAAGCCTCGTTTTCGGCGATTTTCGCCTCCTTGCGCACCTCCTCGACAGAAAGGATCTTCTCGCCGAGAATCACGGGCAGCTTTTCCCGGTAAAGCTCGCGCTTCGCGCCGCCCGCGATTTCTGTCACAACGAGTTGGTCGTTGACGAGTGTGACGCAGACGGCGTCCGAAAGATCGGCGGAGCTTCTGAGGAAGATCTGCTGCGAGCCGAAGGCGTTGCCCTCAAGCTCCGCTTCCAGGCGGAGGTCGCGCAGATTTTCGACATCTGCGAGGCGGGCGAGCGCCTTGCCTTCGGGCAGCGTCGTCAAGATCAGCGTCTCCTCGCGGGCTTCGAGCGCCCCTTCCTTGAGCTCCCAGGCGCGGCGTCCTTCCTCGCGCCCCTCGACGAAGGAGAGGGCGCCGTCCGTATCGTAGTTGATGCGCATGAGCAGGTGGTTGATCGGCCAATAGGGCTGCGGCTGCATGCGCGTGAGATCGTAGAGGCTGCTCGTGCGCTTGTTGAGCACAAAGCCCTCGCGGTTGAAGTTCATCGGGAAGGAATCGCGAATCTCGCGCTCGTTGACGGCGCTGACGCGCGGATTGTTGCCGAAGCGTCCCGTATTCGCGTGCATGAGCACATGCGCCTTGGGCACATAGCCGAGTTCCTCACCGTAGATGTCGCGAAGACGCGCGTAGTCGTAGGCGATGCGTCGCTCCATCTGGCGCTCGCTCTCCGTCGGCACGCCATCCTTGTCGCGGATGTAGTCCATCAAGTAGTGGTTGTAGCGGCGGCCAAGACAGCCGCGCACCATATCAAAGCGCAGCGGGTCAAGCTCGCCGAGAAAGTCGTCGTAGCGGTCGAAAACATTGATGTAGGCGAGACGGTAGCCGTTCGATCCCATCTCCCAGAAGGTCGAGCTTTCCATCTCATGCAAGTCCTTGGGACTCAGGAACTTCGTGTCCTTCTTGGCAAATTTCTCGGGATACGTCATCATCGTCGCCTTGAAGTTCAAATCCTCCATGATCTCCTGCGCGAAGATTGCCGTGTCGCGCCGCCCGTCCTCAAACATGAGGAAGAGCGAGCGCTCGGGCAGCTTCTTTCCCTCGCGGTAGTAGTCGAGGACGTCCTGCTGCGAGATGGTCACATAGCCTTGGCTCTTGAGCTCGGCGAGATGGCGGCGCAGCTCCTCCTTGCCGATGAGCGTCGATGTATCGCCGTTTCGGTCGACGCCGAAGTAGGAGAGGGCGATGAAGCCCTTGTCTTGTGCGCCCGCCGCAGCAGCAGCCGCCGGGTCGTACGTCTTGAGTGTGAAAAAAAGCTCCATGAGCACGAAGAGCGCGGCGGCAATGCAGACGAACTCCAAGACGGTGCGCACCTTCTTGCGGCGATTCTTGCGCCGCGTGAAGGCAGCGTCCGCAAGTGCGGGCTGCGCTTTCGGACGCTTGTTCTGCGCTTTCGGCTGCTGCTGCGTCGCTGGCGGTTGTTGCTGCGCCGGCCGCTGCGCTTGCAGCTGCTGCGGCGGCACTGGCGGCTGCTGCGCCGGCTGCTGCACCTTCGGCGTGGACTGTACTGCCGGCGGCTGTTCCTGTGCTTGCGGCGGCGCGGGCTGTATCGGCGGCTGCGCTGTCGACAGCGGCTGCGGCGCGGGCTGTACTGCCGGCTGCCGCTCTTGCTGCGGCGCAGGCTGCATTGGTGGCTGCGCTGTCGACAGCTGCTGCTGCTGCGACGGCGCGGACTGCATCAACGGCTGTTCCTGCGCTTGCGGCAACGTGGGCTGCATCGGCGGCTGCACCTGCGGCGATGCAGCAAACGGTATGACGGGAACCCACTGCGGACGTCCCTGCGCATCGGTCACACACATCAGAAACGACACACCCTGCACGTTCGGTATGCCGCTCTGTGTATTCGGCAGCGTACCCTGGACATCCGGCGAGGTGGCAGAGTCCTCTGCCGCCCTTTGCACCTGCCGCTCCTGTGCCTGCGACAAGCCCTGCCCCAAGCGCACAAATACACGTTTCTTTTTCATGCTGCCCTCTCCGCTGCCTTGCCGAGTATGACGCGGCCGTCCTTCTCCTTCTCCTTGTTCTTCTTCTTATTCAGCGCGGCGATGTCGGCAAGCGTCATGCGCGTGCCCCACGTCGTCTTCCAGAACGTGACCCAGGCGACGGGCATCTGCCACAGGAGCACCGCTTCATAGTAGATGCAGAACCACATGGCATAGATCCACGTCGTGCTGCGCCGGATGAGAAGCTGCGCCATGCTCATGAGGAGCGCCATCATCAGCATGCCGACGACGAAGCTCACGGGGAAGACCCGATGCATGATCGGCACGTAGAGAAGGTTGTAGATGACGACGACGGGCGCGGCGATGGGCACGAGAACGCCCATGTAGAAGCCGAGCGACATGAAAGGCTCCTTCTTCCACATGAAGCGGCTCGCGATCAGTGACTCGCGCAGCCAAGAGCGCTTCCAGCGCATCTGCTGGCGCAAAAACACGGAATAGGAGCGCGGCACGATCGTCATGCAGACGGCGGAATCCTGATATGTCGTGCGATTGTGGCGCAGGATGAAGTTCGTCATGCTGCGGTCGTCGCCAAATGTCGCCTTCTGTCCGAGAAAGCGCTGGTTGAGCCACGCGTCCATGTATTTCAAAACGAGATCCTTGCGGTAGCAGGACAGAGGCCCCGAGAGGCACGTCGCCGCATCGAAGTAGCCTTCCGCCGCCTTCATGACGCGGAAGGCGATGGAGTAGCGCACCGCCTGCATCTTCGTCAGGGCGTTCGTGTACGTGTTCGCGACGTCCGTGCGCCCCGATACGCCGCCCATCTCCTCGTCCTTGAACGGCTGCACGATGTTGCGGATGGCGAAGGGATCGAGGAAGCTGTCCGAATCCACGAAGACGAGCAGCTCGTGCTTCGCCTCCTTCGCGCCGCGTGCCATGGCGTCGCGCTTGCCCAGATTCTGCGGCTGCTGCAGGAAGCGGATGCGCTCGGAGACGCGGTAGGCGCTGTCATTCGTATCCGCCGCCTTCAGCTCGGCGATCATCTCCTGCACGCGCTCGGCGGATCGGTCGTTGGAACAGTCGTCGACGACGATGACTTCGAGCTTGTCCACGGGATAGTCCTGGTTGATGCAGCTGTGGATCGTGCGCTGAATCCATTCCTCCTCATCGAAGCACGGAATGATGATCGTCACGCCGGGCGTATAGTCGGGATCGATGGGCACGGGGCGGTAGAACATCGCAAACAGGTAGCGCGTCAGAAGGAACGTCGCGGCAATGATGCTGTAGAGATAAAGCCAGCGGTTGAACTTGAAATAGATGACCGATTCAGCTCGCATGAGCACGATGATGAGCGTGATGACGGCGAGGAAGAAGATCGCCAGCGTGAACATGTAGCCCTGCCTGCGTGCGGCGGCGTACTGAGCGAGCGACTTCTTGAACTCGATGCCGTAGAGCTTCTCCTCCTGCCCGAAGCTGCGCACGACCGTCGCCGGCAGCTTCTTCACCTTCATCTCGTATCCCTCGGGCATCGTGCCCGGCTCGATCTCGAAGGTCAGCTTTACCTCGCCCGAAAGCTCCGCCTCTCGCGCCTCCTCTTCCAGCCGCACGAGGATGCCCGTCGTCGAAATGTCCACGGCACGCGCCGCAAGCGTCCCCGCCGCGCCCTCGATCTTCACGGGATAGTCGACGAGATAGCGCTGCCCGTTCTTCGCATCCTGCTCATAGAGAACATAGTCGTCGGACTCCATGGCGGCGGACGCGCCGCGCCGGCTGCGGTTGCTGCGATGTCCCGTCGCGTCCGGCACATGCGAGAGCAGACGGCGGTCCTCCTTCACCGTGTAGAGAACCTCGTCTTCTTGAGCCGCGCCTGTCGCCCGATTCACCCTTGCGTCGCGCTCGGCAGCATCCATATCTTTTCCGGCGCCGTCTGCGGACGCATATCCCTCTTTTGCCATTTCTTCACCTACTTGCCTTGCACTGCCGCCGATGGCGCGGCGGGAACGTATCGAATTTTACGAAAATCATGAATATTGCCCGGCGTCTTTCCCGTGCTCTCCAGCGCCGTCAGCAGCCAGTCCAGTTCGTCGGCGGCATCGACGGGCGCAGCCTTGCGTTCCCCGGCGGGCTTGTCCTCCACGGTCGGCTGCTTGTCCACGGCCGGCCGTGCATCCTCGACGGCCGCATCCTGCGCGGGGGCTTCGACGGGCACGGCGATGTCGATCGCGATGATGCTGCCCGCAGGCACCGTCGCCGCATAGGCGGCCGCGCCCGCCTCGTCCTTGAGCCAGCCCGGCGCGTAATGCGCGCTCTCCTTCACGGCGCACTCGATGCCTGCGGCGCGCAAGGCGCGCAGAAGCTCCTCATCATAGACGGTGCGCGGCGCCCGAAAGAGCTTCGGCTTCGTCGCGGCAAGAACCTCGACGACCCTCTGCGTGCGGCAGATCTCGGCGAGCAGACGCTCCTGCGGCAATTCTTGCGCCGCCGCGACCCCCACGAAGGTGTAGTTGCCGATCTCCTGTCCCGCCTCGCGAATGAGCGCGATCGTCTCCGGCTGGTTCGCTGCATTCTGTCCTTCGACAAAGAACACGGCGTTCGCGCCATGCTTCTTCAAGACATCGAGCAGACGCGCTGTCGTCGTGCGGTCGGGCAATCCGTCGATGACGATGGCGACGTGAGGCTTCTCGTCCTTCGTCACGATCTCCGCCGGCTCCATGCCCTTCTGAAACTGCTCTCCGGCCGCCGCAATCTCCTCCGTCGCCTCGTAAAGACTGCCGAGATCCGCAAGCTCCGCCTGCGCGTTCTTCGTGCCGATCACATGATCACGGAAGACGATGAGAGCGCCCGCGACAATCAATATGCCCGCTATGGCGAGAAACCCCATCTTTTTCAGGCTCATGCTCCGCCCCCTTCCTCAAAAACCGGCTTTCAAACCTCGCCCCGAACTCAAAGACGCCAATAACGAAAGCCCTCGCGCTCCGCTTCCTCGCGCGAGTACATCCCCTTCACATCGACGAGCAGATGCGGCCCGTCCGCGCGGCACATCGCACGCAGTTCCTCCCACGACAGACGGGCGAAGGCTTCATGCGCCACGAGAAAGACGAGGGCGTCCGCGTCCTGCACATCGTGCAGCGATTCCAGGCTGAAGCCGTATTCCACGCGGAAAGCTGCCGCATCGACCTCAGGATCGACGGCGGCGAGCGTCAGATCGTACTCCTGCAAGATGCGATATACGTCGGCGGCGCGCGAATTGCGCGTGTCGGGGCAGTTCTCCTTGAACGCCATGCCGAAAAGATGGACGCGCGCCTTGGCGAGATCGATCTTTGCACGCACAAGCTCGCGCACGACGGCATGGGCGACGAAGCCGCTCATGTCGTCATTGATGCGCCGCCCCGTCGAGATGAGCGGCGAATAATAGCCGAGATTCTGCGCCTGATAGATGAAGTAGTACGGATCGACGCCGATGCAGTGACCGCCGACGAGTCCCGGACGGAAGCCCAACGCATTCCACTTCGTATCCATCGCATCCGCCACAGCCGAAGTGTCGATGTCCATGCGGTGAAAGACGAGAGCCAGCTCGTTCATAAAGGCGATGTTGATGTCGCGCTGCGCGTTCTCCGCGACCTTCGCCGCCTCCGCCACGCGAATCGACGGCGCACGATGCAGCGTCTCGACGACCGTGCCGTAAACTTCGGCGATCGTTTCAAGCGTCTCTTCGTCCATGCCCGAAACGATCTTGACGATGTTCTCCAAGCGATGCACCTTGTCGCCGGGATTGATGCGCTCGGGCGAATAGCCGATCTTGAACTCGCCGCGCCGCATGCCCGACTCCCTTTCCAGTATGGTGCAGCAAATGTCCTCCGTCACGCCCGGGTACACGGTAGACTCGTAGACGACGATGCTGCCCGGCTGCAGATGCCTGCCGATGACGCGCGTCGCCTTCTTCAGCGGTTTGAGATTGGGCGTCTTATCGCCCTTGATCGGCGTCGGCACAGCGACAACGATGAACGACGCCATGCGCAGACGCGCCGCATCCGCCGTAAAGTCGATGCGCTCCGCCGCGCCTTCTTCCGCGGCAAGCTCGCCCATCGGATCTTTGCCCGCGCGGCAGTCCGCGATCTTCTCCTCGTCGCTGTCATAGCCAATGACGCTGAAATGCCTCGAAAACGCCACGGCGAGCGGCAGCCCGACATAGCCCAGTCCCACGACGGCGATCTTCGCCCTGCCATCGTGCAAAAGCTCCAACATGCGTTTACCTCCTTCTTTCCGCACTGCGTACTTGTTCAATCCTCATAATTTTTGAAATATCCTGTAAGCGACGCCCAAACAGTACGGCTGCGCCTCGCAGTATCGAGGTCGAAGAGATCGTAATACTCAAGCCCGAACACGAGATCCTTCTGCAGCGTGTAGGAGAGGCCCGCGCCCCAGCCGCGGAAGCCGCCGCGTCTCGGGCCGTCGCCCGTCGCATCGTAGCTCATGTAATCCGCCATGCCGTTCATCGTGTGGCTGACGTAGGTGGCGCTCGGCTGACGGTAGTACTTGAGCCAGTAGGACATCGAACCCGGACGCCAGCCGTCGCCCTTCTTCGCGAGCGTCAGCACATAGCCCGTGCCGTTTCCCGCCCTGTGATCCGTGCCATGGAGAAGCATCGCGCCGAAATCGAAATCTCCCAGAGGTGCGCGGAAATTTCCCATGTAAATGTTGCGCGCCGCGCCATTGATCTTGTCGAAGCGGTACATGCCGGCGTCGACGCCGTAGAAAGGCGTATCGTAGCTTGCCGAAAGCGCCGTCACCTCGTGCGCCCGCTCAATCTTGCCGTAATGCAGCGTATAGCGAACGGGATTGCCGACCGAAAGCCGCAAGCCACGGAACTTGCTGTCGTAGATATTGCCCTCGGCAAAATCCGCGCTGAAGACGCCGACAGTCGTATCAAAGACGCCGCTCCTGCCGGTCAGATAATAGCGGTCAAGACGGAGCTTGCCGTCGTCCGTGCCGCCGTTCAAGTACTTCTCGTACTCGATCATGCCCGCCGCATGCCAGTTGCCGTCGATGTCGTAATCGGGGAAGACCCGAAGGCGCAGCCGCGCACGGCTGTCGCCGCGCTCAATGCCGCCCGAGCGCGAAGCATCGGCACGCACCTCAGCGTCGACCTTGAGTCTCGGCTCAGGCTTCTCGGGCAGAAGCACCGACGAATAGAGCTGCTGCTCGGCATTCTCCTCGTCCGCATAGCCCATGAGCGCGAGATCCTCGACGAAGGCCGCACGAAGTCGCACCGCCGCGTCCATGACGTCCGGCTCGACAAGCGGCTCGCCGTAAGAATACGCACCGCCCTCGCCTGCGGGGAAGGAGTCCGGTGCAGCCGGGACAGCAACGGCCACGGGCGAGGCAGGCGCACCTGCCGCAGCGTCTGCCTGCACCGCGCCTTCTCTTGGCGTCATGCGCGAGAAGACTTCCTGCCTGTGCTCCGAAACCTTCGCCAAAGCAAGCTCGCGCTTCTCGCGCCGCATCGTGGCGAGCGCGTAGTCGCGCGCCGCGAACTGCAGACGAAGACGCGCCTTCGACGCCTTTTCCTGCAGCGGCTGCATGACCTCCAAGCGGTTCGTGCCGCGCAAAGACTCGCGCACGAGGCGCTCCTCCGCCTGTTTCGCCGCCGCCTCGGCATCGGCAAGCGCCCTCTTCGCCAGGCGCTCCTGCTCTCGGTAGAGCTTGACATGCACCTCGTCGCGCACGGCGAGACTCGAAAGACGCCCATATTCGTCCGCGAGCGTTCCCTGCTGTATGCGGTCAACCTCGTGCAGCCCCTGCGCCACAATGCGGACAAGCTCCTCGCGTGAACACTCCTGCGGCATCTTGCCCGCAAGATCGACGTACCCTTGCGCCTCGAGCTGCCCGACCGCTTCATAGACCCAGTCGGGCACAGCCTCCGCAGCAGAAGCCGCTGTCGGCAGAATGCCGAAGATCGCGGCACAGAAAACGCTTGCGCGGCAGGCATGTCCCCAAAACAAAGACTTTTTTTCCATTTCCATCATATCAGGTTATTTTCCCCTTATTTTTCCTTTTTAATAATTATTACTCATAAGTTATATATTCAATAAATTATGGTAGATTTTGGGAAATTCTACAATATTTCACCCGGCTGCATTAGGTCTTTCTCTCTATTAGTTATACAATATAGCATAAAGTGAGCAGATTTGCAAGGAATTATTCTCGCATTTCTTCTTTTTAGGACTTATAGTCTGAAAATATATGCTAGATATTTTTCCTATAAATATAGAGTGTATAGCGTTTTTATAGGGAGAAACCTCCTATCATATAAGACACAAAAGAGGAGGAGACTCTCATCTCCCCCTCTTGCACGCTTTTGTCTTCCGCCAAGCCTTCTTTGCCCGGCCTCACTCGCTCAAGTAATACTCGATATGCACCTCGGCACTCATCTCCAACATGCCCGGTGCGATCGGCGTCGGAGCTGCATCGGCGGCCATGAGCATCTTTGCGCCCGCGCTGCGCTCGGCGAACGGATAGGTGTTCTCCGAGACGGCCTTCAGTCCGACGACGCGCCTGCCCAGAGCGGCAGCAAGCTCGTCCGCCTTCTTTCGTGCGTCATTGACAGCGGCAGTCAAGGCAATCTTGCGAACCTTGTCCGCATTCTTCACGCCGAAATCCAGCGAAGATATGCTGTTCGCACCATTCTTGAGCGCGAGGTCGATGACGCGGCTGACATCGACGAGATTGTCGACGCGCACCGTCACATTGTTCTCCGCGCGATAGCCCGTGATCTCATTCTCGCGCGTCTCGCGCTCATAAAGCGGCTGGAAGTAGTAGCCGCGCGTCTGGATGTTCGCCTCGGGGATGCCGGCTGCGACGAGCGCCCGCTGCACCGCCTGCGCCTTCTTCGCATTCTCCTCCTGCGCCGTCTTCGCGTCCGCCGCCTGCGTGACGACGCCGACCGAGATCGTAGCGCAGTCGGGCGCCGCCTCCGCCCTGCCCGTGCCGTCGACCATGAGGACGGGCGGCTCTGAAGTCTGCGGCGCTGCTGCCTCTGCCGCCTGCGGTGCGCACAGGAAGAGTCCCGCTGCGATCACCGCGAGGAAGGATTTCATCTTGTTCATCTCGATCTCTCCTTTTCTTTCCTAAATAGAAAATTTTCCCTCGGCGTGTTTCCCCTCCGTGGATATGTCCATTATAGCATGACTCCTGAGAAATACGAGTTAGAACTCTCTCACTCCCGCATGTGGTTTGCACATCGCCTGCATTGCTGATATACTACAACAAGAAACTCGAATAGATACAAAAAGAGCATCGGGAGGAATCATCTTGAGCAATCGTATACGCACGCGCTTCGCGCCCAGTCCCACGGGCTACATGCACATCGGCAATCTGCGCACGGCGCTTTACGGCTATCTCTTCGCGAAGTCCCAGGGCGGCGACTTCATCCTGCGCATCGAGGACACGGATCAGGAACGCTTCGTCGAAGGCGCACGCGAGGTCATCAACGAGAGCCTTGCCGCCGCGCACATCATCGCCGATGAAAGCCCCGAAAAGGGCGGCGCTTTCGGCCCCTATGTGCAGAGCGAGCGCAAGGCGATCTACAAGGAATATGCTGAAAAGCTCGTCGCCAGCGGCCACGCCTATCGCTGCTTCTGCTCGGCGAAAGATCATGCGCACGAGTCGGAATCCGAAAAGTTCGGCGGCTATGACCGCCACTGCCGCGACCTCGCGCCTGAGGAAATCGAGCGCCGGCTTGCGGCGGGAACGCCCTACGTCATCCGCCAGAAGATGCCGCTCACCGGCTCGACGACGTACCACGATCTGATCCTCGGCAGCATCACGATCGAGAACAGCGAACTCGAAGACCAGATTCTCTTGAAGAGTGACGGCATGCCAACGTACAATTTCGCCAATGTCGTAGACGATCACCTCATGGAAATCACGCACGTCATCCGCGGCAACGAGTACATCACCTCGACACCCAAGCATGTGCTGCTCTACGAATTTTTCGGCTGGCAACTGCCCGAATTCATCCACCTGCCGCCCGTCATGGGAAAGAGCGAAGACGGCACCGTGTCGAAGCTCTCGAAGCGTCACGGCGCAGCGAGTTTCGGCCAGCTTCTCGACGAAGGCTACCTCGCCGAAGCCGTCACGAACTACGTCGCGCTCCTCGGCTGGTCGCCCAAGGACACGAATCAGGAAATCTTCACGATGGAAGAGCTCATCGGGGCGTTCTCCCTCGACGGCATCAGCAAGTCGCCCGCCATCTTCGACTACAAGAAGCTCGATTGGATGAACGGCGAATACTTCAAGTCGATGGATCCCGCCGCCTTCGCCAAACTCGCGCGCCCCTTCGCCGGCGACCTGCCGATAGAACTCGCCGAGAAGTGGGACTACGCCGCCGAAGTCCTGCGCCCGCGCCTCAGCCGCCTCGGCGAAATCAAAGAGCAGATCCATTTCCTCATCGAGATGCCCGACTACGACCTCGACTGCTACACGAACAAGCGCAACAAGACGAACCCGGAAAAGGCGCGCGCCCTTCTTCCCGAAGCGCTGCCGATGCTCGACAGCCTAGAGCCGTGGACGCCCGATGCCATCAACGCGGCACTCGACGCCTTTGCAGAACAGCGCGGCGAAAAGAAGGGTGCCGTCATGTGGCCGCTTCGCATCGCCGTCTCAGGGCAGAAAGTCACGCCGGGCGGCCTCACCGAAGTGCTCTTCCTGCTCGGCAAAAAAAATTCTCTCGATCGCCTCAAAAAAAGTCTTGCCAAACTGCAGGATATGTAATATAATAAATCGTGTTCATGCGGCTCCTTCGTCAAGTGGTTAAGACACCGCCCTCTCACGGCGGGTTCATGGGTTCGAAT